>Ga0335076_10002559_pt1 | contig 18111 bp, 15 predicted proteins | sample Lox_Sample_25_FD_206717 | JGI IMG/M metagenome (GOLD analysis project Ga0335076, IMG submission 206717) | Soil microbial communities from Loxahatchee National Wildlife Refuge, Florida, United States - Lox_Sample_2.5 | ecosystem: Environmental > Terrestrial > Soil > Wetlands | place: USA... | reverse complement strand
CCTGCCCAACTTCCTTCCGGCGGCCCTGGGTGGGGGCGACAACGGCATGCTCCACGGAGACTGGGGCATCTCGATCTATCTCAACCAGCCGGTCCTGGACGTCATCCTGAGCCGCCTGCCCGTGACTCTGATGTTGATGACCACGGCCTGGGTCATTTGGCTCTCGCTGGCGCTCTTCCTGGGGGTTGTCGCCGCCGTTCGGAGGTACAGCATCTTCGACCAGGTCGTGACGTTGATGAGCTATACGTTCTACTCGTTACCGACGTTCTGGCTCGGCTTGATGCTCATTTACATATTCGCGGTGACATTACACTGGTTCCCGAGCCAGTTGATACAGTCGCCACGCTTATCGCCGGGTCCGTTTGCATCGCAATTATGGTGGAACGCCTTCTGGACCAACCCGACCAAATATGGCTGGGATGTGGCGATGCACCTGGTCTTACCAGTGATCACACTCGTGGCCGTCAGTGTGGCCGGGGATAGCCGGTTCGTCCGCTCCGCGATGCTCGAATCGCTGACCCAGGACTACGTCCGTACCGCTCGGGCCAAGGGTCTGGGCGAGCGGCGCGTCATCTTCCGGCATGCCTTCCGCAACGCGCTACTGCCGATCATCACCAACGGCGCGCTCGAGGTCGCCTTCCTGTTCTCCGGGGCCATCGTCACGGAGACGATCTTCAGCCTGCAGGGCATGGGCTACCTGTTCATCCAGGGTCTCACTGCCCACGACTACTTCCTGCTGATGGGCATCGTCTTCATTGGCTCGATACTGGTCGTCTTCTTCAACCTCGTGGCCGACGTGCTATATGCCATCGCCGACCCCCGTATTCGATACGACTGAGGCCCCTGACATGACTTCACGTACCGATGGAATTACCGGGGCTGCGGTGGTCAGTCCCGCCATGGAAAACGAGGATCTGGAAGAGGCCGACGTCGAGGTAGCCCTCGAATCGCTCAACCAGTGGCAGCTCGCGACGCGCCGGTTCCTGCGCCACAGGATGGCCCTGGTCGGTCTGACGCTCCTCGCGATCATCGTCCTGATCGCGATAATCGGGCCGATCGTCGCCCCGTACAACCCGATCGACATCCCCGGGGCCAAGGAGCAGGGCGGCGACCCGCCCAGCCTGGCCCACATCATGGGCACGGACGACGCCGGTCGCGACGTCTACACCAACATCGTCAACGGGGCCCACATCTCGCTCGCCGTAGGCTTCTTCTCGACGGTCATCGCCGGCATCATCGGCGTGATCGTGGGCGCGATCGCCGGGGCCGCCGGCGGCCTGGTCGACAACCTGCTCATGCGCGTCGTCGACGTCACCTTCGCCGTGCCGCTCCTCTTCCTCATCCTGGTCGCGGCCGTCTTCTTCGGCCAGGGCAGCGTGCTGGCCCTGATCCTCGTCTTCGGCCTGCTGCAATGGGGCTTGATAGCCCGCCTCGTGCGGGCCCAGTTCCTGAGCCTGCGCGAGTCCGACTTCGTCGAGGCGGCACGGGCCGTCGGGGTGAGCGAGAGCCGGATCACCTTCCGCCACATCCTGCCCAATGCGCTCGGGCCGGTGATCGTGGTCCTTACGCTGCTGATGGCCTCCAACATCGTTCTCGAGGCCTTCGTGAGCTTCCTCAACTTCGGCGTTTCCGCGACCGACGCGACGTGGGGCAACGCCCTCTCCAATGCCCAGCCCGCGATGGGCAACGGCAACTGGTGGTGGGCTTTCTTCCCAGGCATGTGCATTGCTATGACCGTCATCTCGATCAACTTCATCGGCGACGGACTTCGCGACGCCCTCGACCCGAGGTCCAGACTGTGAACACCCTTGTCGATCTCGAACCGGTCACGCCAGCGCCCAAGGATCGGGTGGTTGGGCCGCCGCCGGAGCCCGACGTGCTCCTCGAGGTTAGGGGTCTCAAGACGCACTTCCACGTCATGGACGGAACCGTCCCGGCGGTAGACGGCGTCGACTTCCAGCTCAAGCGGGGAGAGACGCTCGGCCTGGTGGGCGAGTCCGGCTGCGGCAAGAGCGTCACGTCGCTGTCGATCATGCGCCTGATCGACATCCCGCCCGGCGAGATCGTGGCGGGCGAGATCTGGTTCGACGGTCGCGAGATCCTGTCGATGCCCATGTCGGAGATGCGCCGGATCCGCGGCGCCGACATGAGCATGATCTTCCAGGAGCCGATGACGTCGCTCAACCCGGTTTTTCCCGTCGGCAACCAGATCGCCGAGGCCGTCAAAGCGCACCGGAACGTTTCCTCGAAGGCGGCGACGGCCCGCGCCGTCGAGATGCTCGCGGCCGTCGGCATCGCTTCGCCCACCAAGATGGCCAAGCGCTACCCTCATGAGCTGTCGGGCGGCATGCGCCAGCGGGTCATGATCGCCATGGCCCTGAGCTGCGACCCGATGCTGGTAATCGCCGACGAGCCGACCACCGCCCTCGACGTCACGATCCAGGCCCAGATCCTGGAGCTGATCAAGTCGATGCAGGAGCGGACCGGCGCGGCGCTGCTGCTCATCACCCACGACCTGGCGGTCGTCGCCGAGACGGTCCAGCACATGGCCGTCATGTACGCCGGCCGGATCGTCGAGTCGGGCACCGTCGACGACGTCCTGCTGCGGCCCCAGCACCCCTACACCCTCGGCTTGCTCAACTCCATCCCGGCCCTGCACAAGCGCGGCCGGCAGCTCGACGTGATCAAGGGCGTGGTGCCTAACCCGTTCCACATGCCCCCGGGCTGCAAGTTCCAGCCCCGCTGCCCTTACGCCTGGGACCGCTGCAAGAACGAGGAGCCGCAGCTGGTTGCCATCGCCGGCCGGGAGGGGCTGTCGCGCTGCTTCCTCCAGGATCCGGGAGCCGGCGCGCGGCGCGTCGAATTCGACCGAGCGGCCGTCGGGACCGTCTCCGGCGAAGCGGTCTGAGGCGGGGAGAGAGATGGAGCAGGTAGACACGACAATGGCCACCAGTAGCGTCGCGGCCCCGACCTCGGAGGCGGCCCAGGCCGCCCCGCTCGCGGCCCAACCGTTGCTCGAGGTTCGCAACCTCAAGACCCACTTCCCGATCTTCGGCGGCATCCTTCGCCGCCGGATCGGCAGCGTCTACGCCGTCGACGACGTCAGCATGACCGTCAACCGGGGCGAGAAGTTCGGCCTCGTGGGCGAGTCCGGCTGCGGCAAGACGACCTTCGGTCGGACCGTCCTCCGGCTCGAGAGGGCAACCGCTGGATCGGTCTACATGGATGGGCAGGACGTCATGGCGCTCAAGGACGACGCCCTCAAGCACATGCGCCGGCGGATGCAGCTGATCTTCCAGGACCCCTACGGCTCGCTGAACCCCCGGATGCCGGTCAGCGACATCATCGGCGAGGGCCTGCTGGCCCAGGCCGACTACGAGAATGGCTGGTTCGGCCGGGCCAACCGCGACAAGACCGTCGGCGACTACCTCGAGGCCGTGGGCCTGCGACGCGACTATTCGCGCCGTTACGCTCACGAATTCTCCGGCGGCCAGCGGCAGAGGATCGGTATCGCTCGGGCTCTGGCCCTGGGACCCGAGTTCGTGGTCTGCGACGAGCCCGTCTCGGCGCTCGACGTCTCGATCCAGTCGCAGATCCTCAACCTGCTCTCGGACCTTCGGGCGGAGTTCAACCTCACTTACCTGTTCATCGCCCACAACCTGTCCGTGGTCCAGTACTTCTGCGAGCGGATCGGGGTCATGTACCTCGGCAAGCTCGTGGAGGTGGCCGGCACGGACGCGCTCTACGACCATCCGCGCCATCCGTACACGGTCGCGCTGCTCTCGGCGATCCCCGTGCCGGACCCGCGCGTTCGCAAGAAGCGCCTGGTGCTCAAGGGCGACGTGCCGTCCCCGGCGAACCCGCCCTCGGGCTGCCGCTTCCACACCCGCTGCTGGCTGCGAGAGCGGCTCGGCAACCCCGAGCAGTGCGCCACGGTGGACCCGCCATTGATGGACCTGGGCGGCGGCCAGTTCTCGGCCTGTCATTTCGCGGACAAGGTCTCGGCGGAGGCCGCCGACGAAGCCGCGGCGCGCCAGTCCAGGGTCGATACGGCGGCGGTCGTCCCCTGACGCGGCCACTTCTCAGGCTCCCGGGTGGGCTCCGTCCAGTCGGGTCCATTCGGCGCCGCCTCGCCCCGGTCGGCACGATCCGGGCCGGCTCGCTAAGGTTGTAGGCCTCAGCAGGCCATGCCCTCGGGCAGGGGGCCCGTCGTCTGTCTCGGCGCGGCAGCCCGGAGAGGGAGGCAGTGATCAGGAAGGAACGAAACGTGAAGCGTTGGGCGTCGATGCTGGCCGTGGTGGCTCTGGCGGTCGCGGCCTGCGGCAGCTCGAGCCCTACGGTGCTCGACGGCGGGCCCAAGAAGGGCGGCACCCTGACGGTGGCCCTCGACGGCGACATGCGGTACGCGGATCCGTCGCTGGTCTCGGACAGCAACTCGTTCTACGTCGCCAATCAGGTGGTCGAGGGCCTGGTCGGGCTGGAGCCCGGAACCACGAGCACGATCGTTCCGGTCCTGGCGGCCGCGCTGCCGACCGTCAGCTCCGATGGCCTTACCTACACGTTCAAGCTACGGTCGGGGATCAAGTTCCAGGACGGCACTGACTTCAACGCCCAGGCGGTCCAGTACAACTACGCGCGCTGGCAGAACTACCCGAGCGGCGACCTGCAGAAGAGCGCGGTCTACTACTCGACGGTCTTCGGTGGCTTCGGCCCTTCCTCGAACATCGATTCGGTCGAGACGCCCGACCCTCTGACCGTCGTCTTCCACTTGGACCGGCCGCAGAGCAACTTCCTGATCACCCAGACCTCAGTTGCGTTCGGGATTCAGAGCCCCAGCGCCATCAAGGCCAACGACGGCAACGACGCCAAGCTCTCCAAGAACACCTACGCCCTTGGCACCGGCGGTCTAGGCAAGGCCATGGTCGGGACGGGCCCGTTCATGCTCAGCGAATGGAAGCCCGGCGACCACATCAAGCTGGTCAAGAACCCGAACTACTGGAACGCGGCCGCCCAGCCCTACCTCGACCAGATCGTATTCAAGCCTTTCGCCAGTCCTGAGGACGAGCTGTCCGCCCTTCAGAACGGCAGCGTCGACCTCGTCGAGACGCTCGCCCCGAACGGAGTCAAGACCCTTCGTGGTAAGAGCGACTACACGATCTACGACCGCGGAGCCGGGTGCAACGTCACGATGCTGGGGATGAACGACTTCGACACCCCGGGTGGCACGCCCAACGCGCTCGCCACCAAGGGCGTCCGGTTCGCGATTGCGTCTGCCCTCAACAAGGCGGCCTATGTCGACGGCTACTACGCCGGTCTGGCCAGCGTGGCCGACGACTGGGTTCCGGCCGGATCCCAGTACTACAAGCGCGAGTACCTGCCCGGCTACGACATCACCTCCGCACGCGGCGACCTGGCCCAATCGGGCAACGCCGACCCGGGCCCGACGCTCGATCTGTGGTATCCGACCGGGGCTCCGGAGACGGTCCTGCCGGATCCGAAGGGCCTGGCCCTCTCGATCGCCGCGGACCTCCAGGACGCCGGCTTCACGATCAACGTCAAGAGCGAGGCCTACTCGCCGAATTACCTGGCCGACGCGGCCGCGGGCAAGCTCGACTTGTTCCTTTACAGCCAGTCCTGCCAGTGGGCCGCGGCCGACGACTTCCTGTACACATCCTTCTTTGGCTATCGCAATGCCGCCGCGGCGCCGATGTTCAACTACACCAACGACGCCGTGAACGCGCTGATGCTCCAAGCTCTGACCGACACGACGGCCGCGACCGCCCAGGCCGACTGGTACGCCGTCCAGGACATGGTGGCCGCGGACATGCCGACCGTTCCGTTGCTGACCTCCAAGCTGCCGGCCGGAGCCAGGAACTACGTCATGGGTTTCGTCGGGGCCGGCAACAAGACCGAGATCCTGGACACGGTCTGGCTAAACAAGTAGCCGCGTTCGAGTGCGCCGCGTCTAGACTTTCGCCATGAAACCGCTGCGAATCGCGCTCGCCCAGCTGGCTCCCCGTTTGGGCGTCCTGGACGACAACCTGGCCGCCCATCGTCGAGCCCTGACCGAGGCTCGGGCGGGCGGCGCCGATCTGGTGGTCTTTCCCGAGCTGGGCCTGACCGGCTATCAACTTCAGGACCTTGCCGCCGAGGTGGCTATGACCTCCGACGACCCGAGGCTCGTGGCCCTTGCCACCGAGACCGCGGGCCTGTCGGCCGTGGTCTCGTTCGTCGAGGACGCCCCGGATCACCGCCTCTTCATAAGCGCCGCGCTCCTCGAGGACGGCGAGGTCCGCTTCGTCCATCGCAAGCTCTTCCTGCCAACGTACGGCCTCTTCGACGAACGGCGCTTCTTCGCCGCCGGAGACCGGCTGCGGGCGACGGATTCGAGGCTGGGCGTCCGCGTCGGCATCGCCGTCTGCGAGGACTTCTGGCATCTGGCCGTGCCCGAGACCCTGGCCCTCGACGGAGCCCAGATCCTGATCAACGTCTCGTCGTCGCCGGGCCGCGATCTGGCGGCCATCCACGAGGTCGGTCTCGGGACCGCCGCTTCGTGGCGGAACCTGATGCGGACCTACGCCCAGCTGACGACGAGCTTCGTGGTCTTCTGCAACCGTGTCGGGATGGACGAGACGATCAGCTTCTGGGGCGGCTCCGAGGTGATCGGGCCGAGCGGCGAGGCGCTCTTCACGGCGCCGCTCTTCGACGAGGGTCTTCATTTCGTGGACATCGAGCTGACCGACGTCCGCCGCGAGCGGATCGGGCTGCCGCTGCTGCGCGACGAGCGGCCGGAGCTCCACCTCCGCGAGCTGCGCCGCGTCCTGGCGGAGCGGACCGGCGTCGGCGTCGACGCCGACGGCGAGGTCACGTCTACGGGCGAGCCCGCCGACGGCCGCGGGCAGGTCTGATGTCCGGCGGACCCGGTTCGCCCGGCACGGATGGCGCGGCACCCCAAGCCGACCCCGGGGAGGAGCCGCTCTTCGAGCTGCCGCCGGAGCTGGCGATCGACACGGACGTCGCCCGCCGGGTCATGGTGGGGTTCATCCGCAACCAGCTCCGCCAGGCCGGGTTCGGGCGGACGCTGCTGGGTCTGTCGGGCGGGATCGACTCGGCCCTGGTGGCCTTCCTGGCCGCCGAGGCGGTCGGCCCCGACAACCTGCTGTGCGTGCTGATGCCGTACCGGACCTCCTCGGCCGAATCGGTCGAAGACGCCAGGACGGTCGTCGACCGGCTCGGCTGCGCCAGCGACGTCGTCGACATCAGCCCGATCGTGGACGGCTACTTCGGCGCCGACGGCCGGCCCGGCGCCGGCGGCCACGAAGCCCTCGACGCCAGCCACCTGCGCCGCGGCAACTTCATGGCCCGAGCCAGGATGTGCACGCTCTACGACCGCTCGGTCTCCTGGGGCGGGCTCGTCGCCGGAACCGGCAACAAGACCGAATCGCTGATCGGCTACTCGACGCTGTTCGGCGACTCGGCCTGCGCCTTCAACCCCATCGGCGATCTGTACAAGAGCCAGGTCCGGCAGGTCGCGGCCGCGATCGGCGTGCCCGAGGCCATCATCCGCAAGGCGCCCTCGGCCGACCTCTGGCCGGGCCAGACCGACGAGGCCGAGGCGGGCTTCACCTACCCGGAGCTCGACCGGCTGCTGTTCTGGATGATCGACAAGCGCCGCGGCGACGACGAGCTCGCCGCGATGGGCTTTCGCGGGCCGTCGATCGAGCGGGTCAAGCGGCTCGTGGCCGTCTCCGAGTTCAAGCGCCAGGTTCCGCCGGTGGCCAAGCTCGGGCCGCGGACGACCGGCGTCGACTATCTCTACCCGCGGCGGCGCCCCGGGTCGGCCCGCTGATGGACCGCCTCGGCTCGAGACGTTGATGGACCGCCCCGGCGGCCGCCTCTTCGTCGTGGCCACGCCGATCGGCAATCTCGGCGACGTCACCTTCCGGGCGATCGAGATCCTGAGGTCAGTGCCACTCGTCGCCGCCGAGGATACGCGGCTGACGCGGCGGCTCTTCGCCCGCTACCAGATCGAGACGTCGCTGGTCAGCTACCACGCCCGCAGCGGCCCGGGCCGCGAGGCCGAGCTGCTCGACCACCTTCGCTCGGGCCGCGACCTGGCCCTGGTCACCGACGCCGGCACGCCGCTGATAAGCGACCCCGGCGGCGGGCTCGCGTCGGCCTGGGCGGCCGAGAGGGGCACGATCGTGCCGGTCCCAGGCGCCTCGGCCGTACTGGCGGCCCTGGTCGCGAGCGGCCTGGCCGCGTCGCGCTGGAGTTTCGAGGGGTTCTTGCCGAGGAGTGGCAGGGAGCGGCGCCAGCGGCTGGCCCGGATCGCGGCCGACGATCGGGCCTGCGTCGTCTTCGAGGCCCCGGGCCGCGTGGCGGCGACACTCGCCGATCTGGCGGCCGCCGCCGGAGAGGACCGGCGCGTGGCGGTCTGCCGGGAGCTGACCAAGCTCCACGAGGAGGTCGTCCGGGGTCCCGTTCGGGAAATGGCCCGGGCCGCGGCCGGGGGCGAGATGACCATGCGAGGCGAGTTCGTGCTGGTCCTCGAGGCCGTGACGGCCGGCCACGCCGCCGCCGGCAAGAACGCCGCCGCCACCGAGTTGACGATGACCCAGGCTCGCGCCGAAGTTGCCGGACTGATTGCCGCCGGGATGAAGCGTTCCGAGGCGGTCAGGCAGGTCGCCGCCGCATCAGGGCTGGACCGCCGCGAGCTCTACCGCTCCAGCTGAAGTCGGAGCCGCAGGGCGGCGCGCCGGCAAGGGCTATCGGGCCTGTCTCCCCGCCGGCCGGCTGGGCACCCCAAGACAACAATCCCTGTTTTCGCGGCGGTTGTTCAGGTCGTTGGGATGTGGCCGAGCGGGTCCGGGCTATACAATCTGCATAAGGGAGGTAACCAGCTAAGACCTCCGCCTCAGGGTCTCAGGGAGGACTCAATGACGGGTAAGTTCCGCACCGTATTCGCGCTCCTGACTGCCGTGGGAATAGTGGTGTCGGGCTGCTCCAGCAGCGCCACGCCAGCGGCCAGCAGCTCCGGTCTGAAGATCGGCGTCGTCACCGACGTGGGCCGCGTTGACGACAAGAACTTCAACCAGTACTCGTACGAAGGTGCTCAGGCGGCCGCCACCGCGCTGGGCGGCACGGTCAATTACGTCGTCCCGAAGGACGCTTCGGACTACGCCGGCGACATCCAGGGTTTCGTTGACAAGCAGTACGACGTCATCGTGACCGTCGGCTTCAACCTCGGCGATGCCACTATCAAGGCCGCCAAGGCCAACCCGAACATCTGGTTCATCGCCGTCGACGTGGCCCCGTGCGTCGACGAGTCGGGCAATCCGGACGACACCTTCGCCTGCAAGGGCGACGCCGCGACGCTGCTGCCGAAGCTCATCGGCATTCAGTTCGAGGAGGACCAGGCCGGGTACCTGGCGGGTATCGTCGCCGCCGCGATCAGCAAGACCGGCACGATCGGCCAGCTCGGCGGCATCAACAACAACCCGGCCGTCGTCCGCTACATGCAGGGCTACGAGCTCGGCGCCGCTTCCTACAACCCGAACATCAAGATCGACTCCGACTTCTTCTCGACCGGGGATACCACGAAGGCCTACGGCGACCCGGTCTTCGGCAAGACCTTCAGCACCCAGTTCATCCAGCAGAAGGGCGTTGACGTCCTCTTCCAGGTCGCGGGCTCGACCGGCAACGGCGCCCTCGACGCCGCCTGCGCCGCCAATATCTACGGCATCGGCGTTGACGTCGACGAGTACCTTTCCTACCCGACCGACGATGCCTGCATCGTGACCTCGGCTGAGAAGCATCTCTCCAGCGCGGTCCAGCAGACCATCACCCTCATCTCGAAGGGCACCGCCAAGGGCGGTATCCAGAAGTTCGATGCCAGCAACGACGGCATCGGCGTCTCGCCGTTCCACAACACCTCGATCACCATCCCGTCGGACGTCCAGGGCAAGCTCGACGCCGCCCTCGCGGCCATGAAGGCCGGCACGCTCACCACGTGCCCGACCGGCTGCGGGACCTGGGCCCAGTAACCGAAAATCTCGTAGTGTTCCGAGCGGGCCGCGCCTTCTGGCCGGCCCGCTCGTTGCATCAGGCACCTGCGCCAGTGAGGCAGTCGTGACTGGAGAGTCGGCGTCCGTACCCGCGCTCGAGATGCGCGGCATTACCAAGCGCTATCCCGGAATCGTGGCCAACGACGACATCAGTCTCGACGTCCGGCGCGGTGAGATACACGCCCTGCTCGGCGAGAACGGGGCGGGCAAGACGACGCTGATGAACGTCCTGTACGGGCTGGCTCGTCCGAACGAAGGCCAGATCCTGCTCGACGGCGAGCCGGTCCAGATCGACGGACCCTCGGACGCCATCGAACGCGGCATCAGCATGGTTCACCAGCACTTCATGCTCATCCCGGTTCTGTCCGTTGCCGAGAACGTCGTCCTCGGCGCCGAGACCATGGCCAACGGCGTCTTCATCGATCGTCGCGAGGCCAACAAGAGGATCGCGGAGCTGGCCGCCCGTTTCGGCTTCGCCCTCGATCCGGAGGCGAAGGTCGGGACGCTCTCGGTCGGCCAGCAGCAGCGGGTCGAGATCCTCAAGGCCCTCTATCGCGACGCCCGGATCCTGGTCCTCGACGAGCCGACCGCCGTCCTGACCCCCCAGGAGACCGACGAGATATTCGTCCTGCTGCGCAAGCTGGCCGACGACGGCCGGTCGATCATCTTCATCAGCCACAAGCTGTACGAGGTCCTGGCCATCGCCGATCGCATCACCGTGATCAGGCGCGGACGGGTCATTGGCGAGCGCCAGCCGGCCCAGACAAGCGAGGCCGAGCTGGCCGAGCTTATGGTCGGGCGCGAGGTGGAGCTGACCGTGGATCGGGGCGATTCCCATCCCGGCGAGCCGATCCTCGAGGTGGAGGGGCTGCGCGTCCTCGACGATCGCCATCACGTGGCCGTTCCCGAGGCCACCTTCGAGATCCGCGCGGGCGAGATCCTGGGCATCGCCGGGGTCGCCGGCAACGGCCAGGACGAGCTGGTCGAGGCCCTCATCGGGCTGCGCCGGCCGGCCGCGGGCAGGGTCCGGCTGGACGGCCGCGACGTCACGGGCGTCTCACCCCGGTCGATGAACATCGCGGAGGCCGGCTACGTCCCTGGCGACCGCCATCGCTTCGGTCTCATCCTGGGCTTTCCCGTCTTCGACAACCTGGTTCTGACCGGTTACTATCGCCCTCCGTTCTGCCGGGGCGTGCTCCGCAACGACGCCGCCGTGCGCGACTTCGCCGATACGCAGGTCGAGCGCTTCGACATCCGGGTGACGTCCTCGAGCGTCGCCACCTCGACGCTTTCGGGGGGCAACCAGCAGAAGGTCGTCGTCGCTCGCGAGTTCGACCGGCCGCTCAAGCTGCTGATCCTCGACCAGCCGACGCGCGGCCTCGACGTCGGCAGCATCGAGTTCATCCACCGTCAGATCATCGCCAAGCGCGACGCCGGCACGGCCGTGCTGCTGGTCTCCGCGGAGCTCGACGAGGTGATGGAGATCTCGGATCGGATCGCGGTTATGTACCGTGGCCGGATCGTCGCCCAGGTCGACGGCCGGACGGCCGACAAGAGCCAGGTCGGTCTGCTGATGGCCACCGGCGGAGACACCAACGGCGCAGTGGAGGAGGCGAGAGCATGAGCGGACCGGTCCACGCCCGCCAGTCCCGAGTCGTTCTCGGCGACTGGACGCGGAGCATCCTCTCTACCGTCGCCGAGTCGGTGGTCGCGATCCTCCTGGCGGTGGTCGTCGGTGGGATCGGGATTACGGTCTTCAGCGGCCTCCTGCCCAACCACAGCGCCTTCGACGTCGGCCTTCCTTTCGCCGCGTACGGCGCCCTCTGGACGGGCGCCGTAGGGTCGCTCAACGGCCTGACTTCGACGCTTGCCTACTCCACGCCGCTGATCCTCGCCGGCCTTGGCGTGGGCCTCGGCTTCAAGGCCGGGCTGTTCAACATCGGCGGGCGCGGCCAGTTCCTGATGGGCGCCGTCGGCGCCATGGCCGCCGTGACGATGATGGGCACGCACCCCAACTCGCTGGTGGTCATCCCGCTTGCCCTCGTCGTCGGCACGCTCTTCGGCACCTTCGCCGGCTTCATCCCGGGCGCCCTCAAGGCCGTCTCCGGTGCCCACGAAGTCGTGACCACGATCATGCTCAACTACGTCTTCGTCTTCGCGACATACTGGGCGATCTCGGGGCCGTTGCGGCTGCCGAACTCGCCCCAGTCGATCACCGCCGACGTCAGCACGCGCGGCGCCGCGCTGCCCATCATCCTCGGCCGTGACGGCCACGCGGGCATCTTGCTGGCCCTGCTGGCCATACCGCTGATCTGGTTCCTGCTCTACCGGACGACGCTCGGCTTCGAGATCCGGGCAGCCGGGGCCAACGCCGACGCGGCCCGCTACGCGGGCATGAAGACGCGCCAGCTGATCGTCCTGACGATGTCGATCTCGGGCGGCCTGTGCGGTCTCGCGGGCGCGACGACACTCCTCGGCGTGGTCCACCAGATGGCGCCTGGATACGACACCACGATCGGCTTCGACGCCATCACCGTGGCCCTGCTGGGTCGCTCCAACCCGATCGGTGTCGCCCTGGCCGGCCTGCTCCTGGGGGGTATGCGGGCCGGGGCTCAAACGATGCAGATCCAGGTCGGGGTTCCGCCCGAACTGGTCGACGCCCTGCAGGCGATCATCCTGGTCTTCCTCGTGATCAACCTCCTCAGACGCTGGTTACCCACCCGGACCGGCTTCGAGTCGGTCGCGCTTGTGCCGGAGGGCGCCAAATGAGCGGCATCGCATCCGGCCTCGACGCCATCCCGATCATCGGCCTCCTCTTCCAGTTCGGCGGCTACGTCCTGGCCAACCTGCCGGTCATGTCCCAGACGACGGTCGCCGTGGCGGTGCCGATCACCCTGGCCGCCCTCTGCGGCGTTCTGTGCGAGCGGTCCGGCGTGGTGAACATCGGCCTCGAAGGGATCATGCTGACCGCCGCCTTCGTCGGCTGGTTCGTCGGCGCCATGGCGGCGAGCACGTTTGGGCCCGGCAGCCCCGCGCCCTTCTTCGGCGTCACGGCGCCGCTCCTCCTTGGCCTCGCGGCAGCCCTGGTGGCCGGCATGGCGGTCTCGCTCCTGCACGCCTGGATGTCGATATCGCTGCGGGTCGACCAGATCATCAGCGGCACCATCGTCAACATCGGGGCCGCCGGCATCACCGGCTATCTCTACAGCCTGCTGGCCTCGCAGTCACTCACCGGGGCCGGGCAGTTCGCCCAGTTCCAGGTGCCAAAAAGCGTGGCCGACGTCCCGCTGGTCGGCTGGCTGATCTACGCCGTCTTCAACCAGGGTCCGATCGGCATCCTGACCATCGGCCTGGTGATCGTCTTTCAGGTGATGCTCTTCCGCTCCCGGTGGGGCTTGCGCACCCGAGCCTCGGGCGAGCATCCACGGGCCGCCGAGACGGTCGGCATCGACGTCATCAAGCTCCGCTACCGGAACGTGGTTCTGTCGGGCGCCCTCGCGGCTCTCGGTGGGGCGTGGCTCAGCATGGAGCAGACCAACAGGTTCGATGCCAACATGACCGCCGGCCGCGGCTTCATCGGCCTCGCGGCGATGATCGTCGGCCGCTGGACCCCGCTCGGCTCGTTCGGAGCGGCGCTCCTGTTCGCCTCGATGAGCGCGCTCAGCATCTCGCTGACGATCGCGCCGCCGTCGGGCGATCTGGGCAACCTGATGTCCGGCGTGCCCGGCGAGTTCTGGGAGGCGCTGCCCTACATCGTCACGATCGTCGTCCTGGCGGGCCTGATCGGACGGAGTATCGCGCCGGCCGCCGACGGGCAGCCGTACGAGCGGGAGTCGGCCTCCTAGCCGCCCGGCCGGTCCGGTGCGGCCGGGGGCACATCGCCGGCCGGTCCGGGCCTTCGTTGGCGCCTGGCCCGGGGGCCTCCGGAGCGGGATCAGCCGCGCTGGAGGAGCGACGGGAAGAAGGTCGTCTTGCCGGCCGCGGCTTTGCGACGAGCCCAGTCGTCCAGGATGACGACGGCCTCGTTGGCTGCGGCGATGGTCCTTTCCTCGGCCCCGTTGTCGCCGAAGGCGTTGGTCTCGCGGTTGGCGACGGCCCCGAGGATCGCTCCGCTGCGCATCCCGAACAGCCTGGCCAGCAGGAAGAGGGTGGAGCATTCCATCTCCAGGCAGTCGACGCCGGCAGCCCGGAGGTCGCCTATCAGGCCATCCGCCCCAGACTGCCAGAAGCCGCCGGTGACGGGACGTTCCTGACCGAGATAGAACGAGCTGGCGCTGCAGGCGATGCCGACGTGGTAGCGGAACCCCAGCCGCTCGCAGGCTTCGACCAGAGCCATCGCGACCTCGGGGTCGGCGAAGGCCGGGTGCTCGAGGGGCAGGTAATGCTCGCCGGTTCCGTCGCGCCTGACCGCCGCAAGCGGCACGATCAGGTCGCCCGGAGCGATCTCCGCGCGCAGCGCGCCGCAGGTGCCGACGCGGATGACGGTCTTGCCGCCGATGGTCGCGAACTCGTGGGTCGCGATCTCCAGGCTGGGAGCACCGATCCCGCTCGAGATCGCCCCGATCTCGACGCCCTTGTACTTCCCGCGCGCGGACCGGTACTCACGATGGAAGGCCAGCTCCACGCCGTCGTCCCAGGTCGCCTGCATCCGCCTGATGCGGCCTGGATCGCCCGGCATCAGGATGGTAGCCGGGATCTGACCCGGGGCCAGGTGCAGGTGATACTGTGCCCCCGTCTCGTTGGTCGGGGCGTCGGCGCGACGCGTCGACTCGGTGCCGCTCATGCTTCGTTCTGTCCTCCTCGGCGATGACGGGGTCGTCGCCCCAGACGCTACCACTCCTTGAAACGGCAGTCGCGAGGTGACGATTTCGCAATGGCGAACGGCGGGATAGCGCTCATCGACCGGGCGGCCGCGGCGGACCGATTGCCGGAGTTCGAGCGGTTGCTCGAGATGGCCCTGACGGCCCAGTCACGGGCGCGGGCGCCGTATTCCGGGTTTCACGTGGGCGCCGCCGTCCTGGGCGGCAGCGGCTCGGCCTATCCCGGCTGCAACGTCGAGTCGGCCTCTTACGGAGCCACGATCTGCGCCGAGCGGAGCGCCGTTGTTGGGGCCGTGGCCGCGGGCGAGACCGCGATCCGGGCTTGCGTGGTGGTCACCCCCACAGCCGATCCGTCGAGTCCGTGCGGCATCTGCCGCCAGCTCCTGGCCGAGTTCGGCGGGGAGATGCTGATCTTCGCTGCGTCGAGCGTGGGCGGCGGGGTCTATGTGGCCCGGCTGGCCGACCTGCTGCCGCTCTCCTTCGGGCCGGGCAACCTGGCCGCGGCCGAGCCGGCGGCCGACGGCGACGCCGCGAGCGGCGCCGCCGCCGGCCCGACGTCAGATTCGGCAGAGGACCGATGAGCGTTCCGGCTTCGGGCGGGCGTTTCGTCCTCGGTCGCGAAGTCGCTCCGGCGGACCAGCCCGCTCTCCTCGACGCTCTCGAGCAGGCCGTCCGCGAGCGGACCGAGCTCGTGCCCCGGGTGGGCCTCGTGCTCGGCTCCGGCCTAGGCGGTCTGGCCGATCAGCTCGATCTTGGGGCGGCGATCCCCTTCGGCGACCTGCCGGGATGGCCGCCTGCCACGGCCCCCGGCCACGCTGGCCGGCTGCTATTCGGGCTGCTGTCCGGAGTCCCGGTGGTGGTCCAGCAGGGCCGGTTTCACCTTTACGAGGGCCACTCGGCGGGCTTCGTCGCCCAGCCAGTTCTGCTGATGGGCCGGCTGGGGGCCGAGGTCGTCGTCCTGACCAATGCCGCCGGGGGCATCAACCCGACCTTCGGCGCCGGCACGTTGATGGCGATCGCCGATCACATCAACCTGACCGGCCGCTCGCCTCTGGCGGGGCCGAACGCCGATGCCATGGGCCCGCGGTTTCCCGACATGACCCGGGTCTGGGACGCGGAACTCCGGCTGCGGCTGCACGCGGCAGCCCAGGCCGAGCGAGTCGATCTCGCCGATGGTGTCTACGCCTCGCTGGCCGGCCCGAGCTACGAGACACCTGCCGAGGTCCGGATGCTCCACGTCCTCGGGGCCGACGCCGTCGGCATGTCGACGGCCCTCGAAGCGGTGGCGGCCCGATGGGCCGGCCTGAAGGTCTGCGGCGTCTCGCTCGTGACGAACCCGGGTGCCGGGCTGTCGACCGCGCAGCTGAGTCACGCCGAGGTGCTGGCGGCCGCCGAGTGGGCCGGTCCTCGTCTGGCGCGAGTTCTCGGCCGCTTCGTCGCCGATCTGCCGGAGCGCTGATCTGGCGGGAGATTGGCCGGGGCGCCGCGAACTGGGGGAGAGTGGCGGCGCCCCGGCGGACGAGTTCTAGGCCAGAACAAGGACCTCGTCTTCGGCGGTAATCTCGTCGGACTCGCTCGGGTTGTCCGTGCCGGGTTCGTCGTCGGCGGGCTCCCGGGTGGTTGTGCCGGCCGCCTCGGCCTGGGCCGCGAGCGAATCGGCCTCGTAGTCGCGCTTGCGCCGGCCGGACAGCATCTCCACCGAGGTGGCGACCACCTCGGTCTTCCAGTGGCGAGTGCCGCGGTCGTCGTCCCACTGGCGCGTCTGGAGGCGGCCTTCGATCGCGACCTGCTGGCCCTTGCCCAGGTACTGGCCGCAGACCTGGGCCAGCCGATCCCAGACGACAACGTTGTGGAACTCGGACCGCTCCTTGCCGTTGCCGCGGAATTCGTTGGTGGCCACCGCGAAGGTGGCGACGCTCGAGCCGCTTGCGAGAGCCCGGAGCTCCGGGTCGCGGGTCAGCCGGCCGGTAAGTAGGACCTTGTTCACGGTCCCTGTCTCCTCTTCCGGCGCCGCTCATTCGCGGCGCCCTGCGTGACGGCGGGTGCCCGGAACCCTACCCGCGCCGGCTCATCGGCGGATCATCGGCGGCTTACCGGCCGCTCATCAGCCACGAGACGCGTCGCCGGGGCGGGAATCCGCTCGCCCCGCCGTCCCGCGCTATGCTGCCCCAGGCGGGCGCCCGTCGGCGCCGGTCTGCGTCCCAGGAGGAGATTTCGGATGACATCAAGACGGGGCTCGGTGTCCTGGTTCGGAGGTCTCATGCTGGCGGCGGCCGCGCTGGCGGTCGCGGGTTGCAGCTCGGCGGCGACGCCAACGCCGACGCTGGGGCCGGCCTCGACGGCAACGCCCGTCGCGTCGGCCGCGAGCAGCGCGCTCACGCCCGCTCCGGTGCCGTCAGGTCCGCAGGGCCCGGCCCTGCCGACCATCGCCCCGGGCCAGAGTGGGACCGTTGTCGCCTGGGGCGACGACAGCCAGGGACAGATCGACGTTCCGGATGGGTTGACTGGCGTCGTCGCCGTGGCTGCCGGCGACGAGTTCAGCGTCGCGCTGAAGTCCGACGGAACCGTCGTCGCCTGGGGCTCGGACGATTCCGGTCAGGCCGACGTCCCGGCCGGTCTCAGCGACGTCAAGGCCATCTCGGCCGGAAGCGACTTCGCCATCGCCCTCAAGTCGGACGGCAGCGTCGTGGGCTGGGGGGACAACGGCTCGAACGAAACCACGATTCCAGCCACGGCCAGCGGTCTCGTCCAGATCTCGGCCGGCGGCTCGCATGCGCTCGGCCTCAAGGCCGACGGCACGGTCGTAGCCTGGGGCAGCGACGACAACGGTGAATCGGATGTTCCGTCCGGCCTGGCCAACGTGGTCCAGGTTTCGGCCGGCTACGACTTCAGCCTGGCCCTGCTCAAGAACGGCACGGTCGTCGGTTGGGGCGATCAGAACCCGACCGACGGCGCGCCGAGCATGGTCGCGATCCCGTCCGGCCTGAGCAACGTCGTGGGCATCTCGGCCGGCTACTATCACTCTCTGGCCGTGGAGGCCGACGGCACCGTAGTAGCCTGGGGCATGGACGACGTCGGCCAGACAACGATCCCGTCGGGGCTCAAGGCAGTGGCCGTGGCCGCGGGCGGCAACTTCAGCGTCGCAATCAAGTCGGACGGCACCGTGGCCGCCTGGGGCGGCAACGACAGCGGTCAGACCACCGTGGCCGGCTCGCCGACCAACG
>Ga0335076_10002558_pt1 | contig 18111 bp, 17 predicted proteins | sample Lox_Sample_25_FD_206717 | JGI IMG/M metagenome (GOLD analysis project Ga0335076, IMG submission 206717) | Soil microbial communities from Loxahatchee National Wildlife Refuge, Florida, United States - Lox_Sample_2.5 | ecosystem: Environmental > Terrestrial > Soil > Wetlands | place: USA... | reverse complement strand
CGCTTCATCGTCATGGAGCGGCGGCTGTTCTTGATCATGAGCATCGGCGCGCTGCTCGCCGTGTTGTTCGGCCTCGCCATGATCGTCGCCGCGCCCGGCTATCTCGCCATGGGGTGGTTGCGCGCCAAGCTGCTGCTGGTCACGGCGCTGGTCGGCTACCACTTCTGGTGCTACCGCCTGATGCTGCAGCTGCGTGCGGGGACGCAGCCGCACACGCAGCGCTGGTACCGCCTGTTCAACGAGGTGCCGGGGCTGCTGCTGCTTGCGATCGTGATCCTCGCCGTCGTGAAGCCCTAGCGCAGGGCGCGAGCGCAAAAACAGTCCTTTCGGCGCCGCCGTGGATCCATCCCCGGAGGCTGCGCTCGCGCGCCGCCGAAAGTCCTTTTTTGCCCCCGCATCTCGCCTGGAACTCTCACCAGATGCGCACCCGATCCTCGGGTTTGATGTAGAGCTTGTCGCCGGGCTGCACGTCGAACGCGCTGTACCAGGCGTCCATGTTCGGCAGCGGTCCGTTGACGCGAAACTGCGCCGGGCTGTGCACGTCCGACATCACCAGCTCGCGCAGCGCCCCGTCGCGGTACTTCTCGCGCCACACCTGGGCATAGGCGAGGAAGAAGCGCTGATCGCCGCTCAGTCCGTCGATCGCCGGCGATGGCTGCCCCTTGAGCGAGATGCGGTACGCCTCGTGCGCCATGTTGAGGCCGCCGAGGTCGCCGATGTTCTCGCCGATGGTGTTGGCACCGTTCACCTTGAGGCCCGGCAGCGCCTCGAACTGCGAGAATTCCCTGATGAGGCGTGCAGTGCGGGTAGTGAACACCTGCGCGTCCTCAGCCGTCCACCAGTCCTGCATGGCGCCGTTGGGGCCGAACTTGCGACCCTGGTCGTCGAAGCCGTGGCCCATCTCGTGGCCGATCACCGCGCCGATCGCGCCGTAGTTCACCGCCGCATCGGCGTTGGGATCGAAGAACGGCGGTTGCAGGATGGCGGCGGGAAACACGATCTCGTTGTTCGAGGGGTTGTAGTAGGCGTTGATCTCCTGGGGCGTCATCTGCCACTCGTCGCGATCGACCGGCTTGTCGAGCCGCGCCACCTGATAGTCCCACTGCCACTGCGCGGCACGGCGCACGTTGCCGATGAGGTCCTCGCGGCGGATGACGAGCGCCGAGTAGTCCTTCCACTTGTCCGGATAGCCGATCTTCGGCGTGAAGGCCGCAAGCTTCTCGTGGGCGCGCTTCTTGGTTGCCGGCGTCATCCAGTCGAGGGCGTCGAGCCGCTCGCTGAGCGCGGCTTCCAGATCCGCCACCAGGCGCTGCATCTTCGCCTTCGACTCGGGCGGAAAGTATTGCGCCACGTACAGCTGTCCGACCGCCTCGCCGAGTGCATCGTCGACCGCATCCACGGCGCGCTTCCAGCGCTCGCGCTGCTGCGGCTGCCCGCGCATGGTCTTGCCGTAGAACGCAAAGCGCGCCTCGTCGAAGCGCTTCGGCAGGTACGGTGCATGGCTGCTGAGATAGTGGAAGGTGAGGAACGCCTGCAGCGTCGGCACATCGGTGCGGCCGAAGAGCGCGGCGAGATCGCGGATCGCGGTCAGCTCCGCGAGCACCACCTCCTCGCGGTTGCCGAGCTGCTGGGCGGCGAGAAACACCTGCCAGGGGAAACCCGGTGCGTAGGCGATGAGCTGCGCCTTGGTGCGCGGATTGTAGATGGCATCGACGTCGCGACGCCTGTCGATCGGCCATTGCACCTTGGCGGCGGCGGTCTCGAACGCCATGATGTCGCGCGCCTTCGCCGCGGCATCGCCGACGCCCGCGAGCCCGAGCATCTGCGCGATGTAGGCGACGTACTTGGCGCGCAGCTGCTTGAGCTGCGGATCATCCTTCAGGTAGTAGTCGCGATCGGGCAGCCCCAGGGTCGACTCGCTGATGAACACGCTGTAGCGGTCGGGGTTCTTGAAATCCGCCGGCAGTTGCACGTCGAAGAGCGTCGCGAACCCCACCTCGCCGAACAGCCGGGCCACCGCCTCGTGCGTGCGGGCGGCGGCGATGCGTTCGAGATCGTTCTGCGCCGGTGAGAGCCCGCGTGTCTCGATCGCCGCCTGATCCATGTACGCCGCGTAGTAGTCGCCGATCTGCTGCGCGGGCGTGCCGCTCGCGGCGCCGCTTGCGGCAGCCTGCTCGATGATCCGTCGCACGCGTTCCTTGGAGAGCTCATCGAGGCGGTCGAACGGACCGAAGCTCGCGCGATCCGCGGGTATGGAGAACTGCTCGTACCAGGTGCCGTTCGCATAGGCGAAGAAGTCATCGCCCGGCTTGACACGCGGGTTGCCGGCACTCAGGTCGAGGCCGAAGGCGCCGATCACGGGCTTGGCCGCCGCAGGCGCAGTGGCCGGGGAAGCGACAGCGGTGGAAGCAGCGTCGGCGTGCACCACGTTCTCCTCAGGCGGCGTTGCGCCGCAGGCGCCGTACGCGGCGAGCGCGAGCGGCGCCATGAGCGCAGGTATCCTCGACAAAAGTCTCATAGGAGCAGAACCTTCCGCGAATCTCTCGCACCGCGATCATAAGGCACCGCTGCGGTCCGCGGGACGGCGTGCGCCGGCACTGCTCGCCCGTGGCACTCGGTTCGTCGCGCCTCACGGCCCGGGGGCGAGCTCGTGCACCAACTCGTGCCAGTCGGCGCGCGGGGCGCGTGGCTGCTCGGCCGCCTCGGTGCCGAAATACAGAAAGCCGACGATGGCATCGTCGGCGGAAAGCCCGAGCGCCTCTTTCACCCGCGCGTCGTAGGCCGCGGCGCCGGTCTTCCACATGGCGCCGAAGCCTAGCGCAAACGCCGCGAGCATCATCGCGTGCGCCGCGGCGCCCGCCGACAGCAGCTGCTCGACCGCGGGGATCTTGACGGCGGGATTGCAATGCGCCGCGACCACGACGATGAGCGGTGCGCGGAACGCCTTGAGCCGCTCGCGCTCGAGCGCCTCCGCGCCCGCCGCTGCCTGCGTGCGGCGCAGGTGCTCGGCGAGCAGCTCACCGAAGCGCGCACGCGCGGCAGGCCGTATCACGACGAAGCGCCAGGGACGCAGCCGTCCGTGGTCGGGGGCACGCGTGGCGCTGGCGAACATGAGTCGCAGCGCGCCCTCGTCGGGTGCCGGCTCGGCGAGGGCGCGCGCGGAGCGGCGCAGCAGCAGGGCATCTATGGCTTGCATCCGCGCATTGTCGCAGACTCACCCCATGCTGGGCTTCTCGGAAGCGTGCGAGCGCAACAAGGGGCCGATCCTCGCCGTACTCGAGAGCGAGCTCGCCGCGAGCACCCGGGTGCTCGAGGTCGGCAGCGGCACCGGGCAGCATGCGCTGCATTTCGCCGCGCACCTGCCGCACCTCATCTGGCAGCCGAGTGAGCTCGCCGAGAACCTGCCGGCACTCGCGGCGCGCATCCGCGACGAGGGACTTGCGAACCTGCGCGCACCGCTCGCACTCGACGTCCGCGATGACCCTTGGCGTGTGTCGCCGGTGGACGCGGTCTTCAGTGCCAACACGCTGCACATCATGGCGTGGGAGGCGGTGGGCGAGTTCTTTCGCGGCGTCGCTACGGTGCTCGAGGCGCCCGGCGTGCTGTGCGTCTACGGACCGTTCCGCTTCGGCGGCCGCCACACCAGCGACAGCAATGCGGAGTTCGACCGCTACCTCAAGGCGCGCGACGGCGACAGCGGCATCCGCGACTTCGAGGCGCTCGATGCGCTCGCCGCGGCGCACCGACTCAGCTTTGCCGCCGATCACGCCATGCCGGCCAACAACCGCACGCTCGTGTGGCGGCGCGCCGCGGGTTAGAGTGCGCACATGGACCCCGAGGTGCTGCGCGAGATCCGCGAGGCCATCCGCGCCATCCCCGACTATCCGAAACCGGGCGTGATGTTCCGTGACATCACCACTCTGCTCGGTAATGCTCGCGTGTTTCGTGAGGTCGTCGAGCAGCTCGCGCAGCCGTGGCGCGACACGCATATCGACCGCGTCGCGGGCATCGAAGCGCGTGGCTTCATCCTCGGCGGCGCGATCGCGCATTCACTGTCGGCGGGGTTCGTACCGATACGCAAGAAGGGCAAGCTGCCGCACACCACGGTACGGGTCGCCTACTCCCTCGAGTACGGGCTCGACGAGATGGAGATGCACCGCGATGCCGTGACATCCGAGGAGCGCATCATCCTGGTCGACGACCTGATCGCAACCGGGGGCACCGCCGAGGCCGCCGTAACGCTGCTGCGCTCACTCGGGGCTCGCATTCTCGCCGCCTGCTTCATCGTCGATCTGCCGGACCTCGGCGGCTCCGCCCGGCTCGCGCGGCTTGAGGTGCCAGTGCGTACTCTTGTCGCCTTCAGCGGACACTAGCCACCGCGCCACGCACCGCGCGCCACGGCGAGAATAGCTTATCGTTCAGTGACATAGCGCACCTTGAGCGCCAACATTACTTTACGGTCATACGGCGCTTGCGCCAGGGGATTCCGGTCATAATACGCGCGCCTTGGAAGCGGGAGCCTGCCCGGCTGATGCGTAGCAGCGAGGGCGCATGAGCCGGTCAGGCACCCGGTCGGGGCATGCAGCGCACTTCTTTCACTTTGGAGACCACCTAGATGTTCAAGACACTTGTTCCGGTCGTTGCCCTGGCTTTGCTCGCGGGTCCGGTTTTTGCTGGTGACACGGCGGCCTCGACGCCGTCCGCGGATCAGTCGAGCAGCTCAACGTCCAAGTCCTCCTCGCATCACAAGAAGCACAAGAAGTCGACCTCGACGCCTTCGTCCTCGAAGCCCTCGAGCGACACGTCGACCGCGCCCGCCAAGTAATCGTTACATAGCGCAAGGCTACGCTACGAAAGCCCCGCCCCTACCGGGCGGGGCTTTTTGTTAGGCCCGGTCGGGCCGGTCGACCCACCCCGAAGAAGGGCTTGCGGCTTTTCGCAAACGGGTTCAAATTCTCCCGCATGGATGGAGCGCAACAGGCCGCAATACATCAGGCGCTGGTTTCCGTTCAACATGCCGTCACGAGCATGACCTTTCCGAGCTGCGATCGGGAAGACCTGATCGAGGCAATTGATCGCGTCGAAGAGCAGCTGCACACCAGCCACCCGAATCTGGCGCTGATGTGCCGCTTTTTGAATTCGATCGCCAGGAGTCTGCGCGCGCAGCCAGAGGCGCGCGATTGCTGCCTTGCGATCGAAGACGCGATCGGCAAGGCCGGCATGCCCAGCACCTGGCAATCGGGAATCTAACCCTCCCGAAGCCGACGCCCCGGGGGTGCCAGCGGGCGCCTGGCTGGGGCACTGTGCCATTGCGCGCGCGCGCACAGGCGCTCTAGGTTGCCGCCATGTTCTCGCCGCTCTCCCAGGTCCTGATACTCCTCGCGGCCTGTGTATTCCTCGTAACGCTCGTGCGGCGCCTGACGCTGCCGACCAGCGTGGCGTACCTGCTGGTGGGGCTGGCGCTCGGGCCGCATGCACTCGGCGTGGTGTCGAATTCGAACACCACGCGGCTGCTCGCCGAGCTCGGCGTGGCGTTCCTGTTGTTCACGCTCGGGCTCGAGTTCTCGCTGCCCCGCATGCTCGCGATGCGACGCGAAGTGTTCGGCCTCGGGGCGCTGCAGGTCGTGGCGACCGCTGCGGTGTTTGCGCTGCTCGGCAACCTGCTCGGCATCGCCTGGCTGCCGGCCATCGTGCTCGGCGGCGCGGTCGCCATGAGCTCGACGGCGATACTGCTGGCGCAGCTCACCGAGCGCGCCGAGCTCAACCGTACGCACGGCAGGCTCGCCTTTGCCATGTTGTTGTTCCAGGACTTGGCGTTCGTACCGTTTCTCGCCCTCGGCGCCATGCTCGCCACGGGGCGGCAGTACCTGCCGGTGAGCGAGAGCGTGGCGGCGATCATCGGCGGGGTGCTCGCCATCGTCGCGGTGCTCGCCGCGGGGCGCTGGCTGCTGCGCCCGCTGTTTCACGAGATCGCGCACAGCCGCCTGCGCGAGCTCTTCACCCTCGCGGTGCTGCTGGTGGTGCTGTCCTCGGCCTGGGTGTCGTACCTCGCCGGCCTGTCGCTCGCGCTCGGCGCCTTCCTCGCCGGCATGATGCTCGCCGAGACCGAGTACCGCCATGCGATCGAGTCGGCCATCCGCCCGTTCCGCGACATCCTGCTCGGGCTGTTCTTCATCTCCGTCGGCATGTTGCTCGATCTGCATCTGCTCGGCCGCATCAACGTGCTCGGCATCGTGCTCGCCATGTTGCTGACGCTGATCGTGCTCAAGGCGGTGATTGCGGCCGTGGTGACCCGGCCCTTCACCAACTCGCGCTTCAAGGCGCTGCGCACCGGCATCGTGATCGCGATCGGCGGCGAATTCGGCGTCGCGCTGTGCACCATACTGCTGCAGACAGGACTCGTGCCCGCGAGCCGCGGCCAGCCGCTGCTGGTTGCCATCGTCCTGTCGATGGTGCTGAGCCCGCTGATCCTCAACAACAACAAGCGCGTGGCGCGCTTCCTGCTGCACGAGCGTGCGCCGGCGATGACCGCCAGCCAGCGCGAGGAGTCGGCCACCAAGGAGATCGCCGCGCGCGAGCACGTGATTCTCTGCGGCTTCGGCCGCGTCGGCCAGAACGTGGCGCGGGTGCTCGAATCGCAGGGATTCGAGTACATCGCGCTCGATCTCGACCCGGCGCGCATCCGCGCCGCACGCCAGGCCGGCGACCCGGTGATCTATGGCGACTCGGCGGACGAGGAGATGCTCACGCGCGCCGGTCTCGTCACGGCGAGCGCGGTGGTGATCAGCTTCTCCGACCCGGCGACCTCGATCGGCATTCTGCACAGCGTGCGGCGCATGCGTCCGGAGCTGCCGGTGCTGGTGCGCACCCAGGACGACGCGCGGCTCAAGGATCTCAAGGCTGCCGGCGCCACCGACGTCGTCCCCGAGACTTTCGAGGCGAGTCTCATGCTGGTGTCGCACGTGCTGATGTTGCTGCACGTACCGGTATCGCGCGTGGTGCGCACCCTCGGTGAGATCCGCAACAGCCGCTACGCAGTGCTGCGCAACATCGTGCGCCAGGGCGACGCACCGCAGGTCGATGCGAACGAGCCCCGCGAAGAGATCAAGTCAGTGGTCGTGCCCCCCGGAGCCTGGGCGGTGGGGCGCTCGCTGAGTGAGATCCGCGGACGCGGGGTGGAAGCGACCTTCACCGGTGTGCGGCGCCACGGAATCCTCGGCCGCGAGCCAGGCCTCGAGACGGTGCTGCGCGACGGCGACATCGTCGTGATGTACGGCGCACCCGAGGAGCTCGAGCGCGCCGAATCGGTGCTGCTGGCCGGGTAAAGCGCGCGCGGGGCAAGCCCGCTAGAATGCGCACCCCCCGCCGACCCCGCAGGACACCCCATGCACAAGAGCCGCCTCGCCGGATTCATCATCGACTGCCAGACCAACGACCTCGAGGCCGCCACGCGCTTCTGGAGCGCGGCGCTCGGACTGCCGGTGCGGGCCGCCGCCGAGCCCGATCCGCTCTATCGCATCCTCGACACCGCAGCCGACGAGGTGCACCTCGAGGTGCAGCAGGTCACCCACCCGAGCCGCGTGCACCTCGATATCGAGGCTGACGATCTCGAGGCCGAGGTGCGCCGGCTCGAGAAGCTCGGGGCACGCCGCGTCGGCGCGGTCAAGTCCTGGTACGTGATGGAGGCGCCCACCGGGCAGCGCTTCTGTGTCGTGCGGGTGCAGCGCGCCGACTTCAACGCCAAGGCGCACCTCTGGAACGACTGAGGTGAATCGCGCCGACATCCATTTTCCGCCCAAACACGAGCCGCTGCGCGACGACGTGCACGCGCTCGGGGCGCTGGTGGGCGAGATCCTGCGCGAACAGGGCGGGCAGCAGCTGTTCGACCTGGTCGAGCTCGATCGCGTCGCCGCCATCGGTGCCCGCGGCGGATCAGATGCGGCGCGCACCGAGCTGGCGGCGTGCGTCCGCGATCGTCCGCCGGCGCTGGCCCGGGACCTGGTACGCGCCTTCTCGGCCTGGTTCCAGGCCGTCAACCTCGCCGAGCAGGTGCACCGCATCCGCCGGCGACGCGAGTACTTCGTCAAGGACAGTCAGCGGCCGCAACCCGGCGGCGTGGAGGACGCGTTTGCAGCGCTCAAGGCGCGCGGCCTGAGCATCGCCGAGGTGCTCGAGCTCGTCGGCAATCTGCGCATCGAGCCGGTATTCGCGCCGCACTCGATCGAGGCGAGTCGCCGCACGCTGCTGCGCAAGCAGCAGCGCATCGCGCAGCGGCTACTCGAGCGGCTCGACCCGAGCCTCACGCCGAACGAATCCCGCAGCGTCTGGAACAACATCCGCATGGAGCTCACCGCCGCCTGGCAGACCGAGGAGTTACCGCGCGAGCGGCTCACCGTGTCCGACGAGCGCGAGCAGATTCTGTTCTACCTGGTGGAGATCCTCTACCGCGTGGTGCCGGCCTTCTACGAAGAAGTCGGCCAGGCGCTCGAGAAGGTGTACGGCCTTGCTGCCGGCACGACGCGCATCCCCTCGATCCTGCACTTCGGCTCGTGGGCCGGCGGCGACATGGACGGCAACCCCGATGTGCACGCCAAGACCATCCGCGAGACGCTGGCGCGCCACCACCAGGTGATCGTCAACCGCTATTTCGCCGAATGCCAGGAGCTGGCGCAGCGGCTGTCGCAGAGCGCGAGCCGCGTATCCGCGTCCGCCGAGCTCACCAAGCGCCTCGAGGAGTACATGCGGCTCCTGCCCGGCGCGCGCGCCATCACGCCGGCACGGCATGACCGCATGCCCTACCGCGTGTTCCTCGCGCAGGTCGGCGAGCGGCTGCGCTGCGTGTACGAGGGTCGTGCCAGCGCCTACGAGAACGCCCGCCAGTTCCGCGACGACATCGCGCTCATCGCGACGAGCCTCAAGGCCCACAAGGGAGTCAACGCCGGACTGTTCTACGTCGAGCGGCTGCTGCGCCGCATCGACGCCTTCGGCTTTCACCTGGCGACGCTCGACGTGCGCCAGCACGCGAGCGTGCTGCACCAGGTCATTGCACAGGGCTTCGACGATGCGCAGTGGCTCAGCCGCGCCAGCCGCGAGCGCCGCGATCTGCTCGCCGCGGCGCTCGAGAAGGACCGCGGCCCGGTGGTCGAGCTCGATGCGCTCGGCCGGCGCACCCTCGCGGTGTTCGATGCCATCGTGCAGGGCCGCTATCGCTACGGGCCCGAGGCGATCGGCTATTTCATCGTGAGCGGCGCGAGCGGCGCCGACGACGTGCTGGCGGCGCTGCTGCTGGCGCGCTGGGCGGCCGCCTACGACAAGAGCACCGGCGAGGTGGCGCTCGACATCGCGCCGCAGTTCGAGAGTGCCGCTGCGCTCGGCGGCTGCGGTGAGGCGATGCGCGAGCTGCTCGCCGACCCGCTCTACCGCAGGCATCTCGAGGCGCATGGGCGCCGCCAGTGCGTGCTGATCGGCTATTCCGACAGCAACAAGGAGACCGGCCCGTGCGCCTCACGGGTCACGATCCACCAGGCGCAGCACGATCTCGCGCGCGTGCTCGGCGGCGCCGGCGAGCGGCATGTCCTGTTTCATGCCCGCGGGGCGAGCGTCGCACGCGGTGGCGGACGGATCGAATCGATCCTGCACGCCGCGCCCGCCGGCGCGGTCGATGGCGTGCTGCGCATCCGCGAGCAGGGCGCCACCATCAGGCAGGGCTACGGGCTGCGTCCCATCGCCATGCGTACCCTCGAGCGCGCCTTCAATGCGCTCAGCCTCACCACCGCCGCCGCGCGCCGCGGCGAGCTGCCGCCCGATGCGCCGGAGTGGCTGGAGCTCACCACGCTCCTGGCGCAGGAGAGCCGTACGGCCTACCGCGCACTGGTGTACGAGGAACCGCAGTTCTACGAGTTCTTTCAGGCGGTAACGCCGATCGACGTGATCGAGCGCATGCAGATCGGCGCGCGCTCCGTGCACCGCACGGCCGGGGCGGGCGTCGCGGGCCTGCTGCCGGTGCCCTGGGTGTTCGCCTGGGCGCAGACCCGCTACATGATCCCCGGTTGGTACGGCGCCGGCAGCGGACTGGCGGCGGTGGTAGCGAGATTCGGCCTGCCGCGGCTGCGCGCGCTGAACGGCGGCTGGTTCTTCCTGCGCAACCTCATCGACGACGTGGAAACCATGCTGGCGCGCACCGATCTCGACATCGCACACGCCTACGATGCGCTCGCGCCCGCGGAGCTGCACGGCTACGGCGAGCGCATCCGCGCCGAGTACCGCCTGACGCGCGCACAGGTGCTCGCCATCAAGGACAGCCGCGAGCTGCTCGATTCCGACCCGACGTTGCAGCGCTCCATCGCGCTGCGCAATCCCTACGTCGACCCGATGAACCTCATGCAGGTGGATCTGTTGCAGCGCTGGCGCGCCGGCGGGCGCATCGATCGCGACCTCTTCGAGGCGCTGCTCACGAGCGTGGGCGGCATCGCCCAGGGCCTGCAGAGCCCGGGTTGAGCACCGCGCGGGCCGAACCGTCGCCATGACCGACGCCATCACGATACGCCCGGCGACGCGCCACGACCTCCCCGAGGTGCTCAGCTTCATTCGCGAGCTCGCCACTTACGAGCGGCTCGCGGAGCAGGTGCAGGCGACCGAGGCGGATCTCGCCGCAGCGCTCTTCGGCCCGCGCCCGTACGCGGAGGTGGTGCTCGCCTGCCTCGCCGGCACACCGGTAGGTTTCGCCCTCTTCTTCCACAATTTCTCGACCGTTACCGGTAAGCCCGGCATCTATCTCGAGGACCTCTTCGTGCGTCCCGAGGCGCGCGGGCGCGGTGCAGGCAAGCGGCTCCTCTCGTGGCTCGCCCGCACGACGCTCGAGCGCGGCTGCGCGCGGCTCGACTGGGCGGTACTCGACTGGAACGCTCCCTCGATTGGCTTTTACCGCAGTCTCGGCGCCGCGCGGCTCGATGAGTGGACCACCATGCGCGTCACCGGCGCGGCCCTCGAGCGTCTCGCGCACAGCTGACTGGCGCTGCCGGTGACCTGAGTGGCGAATCCCAGGGCCCTGCCGTGTGACGAGGCGGCGATCCGCGCCAGCGCCACCGTCCCGGCGTGCGCCGCGCACAAGACCTGGGTGCTCGCGGCGGCGGTGCTGGGATCGACGCTCGCGTTCGTCGACGAGTCGGTGGTGAACGTGGCGTTGCCGAAGATGGAGAGCGACCTCGGTGCCACCCTCGCCGCCATGCAATGGGTGATCAACGCCTACATGCTGTGCATGTCGGCGCTGTTGCTGGTCGGCGGTGCCACCGCGGATCAGTTCGGCCGCCGGCGGATCTTCCTCATCGGCGTCGTGGTGTTTGCCGCGGCCTCGCTCGGCTGCGGCCTCGCGGCGAACGTTGGGGTGCTGATCGCCGCGCGCACCGTGCAGGGCGCGGGAGCGGCGCTGCTCGTACCCTGCGCGCTGGCGCTCATCGGCGCGGCGTTCGATGAGCGCGAGCGCGGCGCGGCCATCGGCATCTGGTCGGGAGCCTCGGCCATCGCCGCCGGAGTGGCGCCGCTTCTCGGCGGTGTCCTGGTGGATCACTGGTCGTGGCGCGTGATCTTTCTCATCAACCCGGTGCTCGCGATCCCGACGCTGTGGATCACTCTGCATCACGTGCCCGAGAGCCGCGACCCGCTCGCCGGCAGCGCCATCGATTGGCGTGGCGCGCTGCTGGCTTTCACCGGGCTCGGCAGCGTGGTGTATGGACTGATCGCCTCCTCCGCCCGCGGCCCATCGGACCCGAAGGTGGTCACTGCGCTGCCCCTCGGCGTGCTGCTGCTCGTTGCTTTCGTGCTCGCCGAACGTGGCAGCCGCTTACCAATGATGCCGCTCGAGCTGTTCCGCTCACGCGTCTTCAGCGGCATCAACGTGCTCACGCTGCTGCTCTACGGGGCGCTCGGGGGCGCGTTCTTTTTTCTGCCGTTCCTCCTCATCCAGGCGCGCGGCGACTCGACGACCGCCGCCGGGGCCGCTTACCTGCCGTTCACACTGGTGCTCGGAGTGCTGTCGCGCTGGTCCGGGCAGCTGATGGATCGATTTGGTGCGCGCGGCCCGCTCAGCGTCGGCCCGATCGTCGCGGCACTCGGCTTCGTGCTGCTCGCGCTCGGCGGCGGCCGTTACGGCTTCACCCTGCTGGCGATGACCGTGCTCGGTTTCGGCATGGCCGTCACGGTCGCACCCCTCACCGCGACCGTGCTCAACGCCGTACCCGCGCATCGCACCGGTGTCGCCTCCGGCATCAACAATGCGGTCGCCGCGGTCGGGAGCCTGCTGCTGATCGCAGCGCTCGGCAGCGTGGCCCTCGCGGTCTTCAACCACTCGCTCGATCGAGAGCTGCGCGCGGTCGATGCCCCCGCGGGCGTCGCGCAGGCGGTACACGCGGCCCGCAACGGCTTCGTCATCCCGGCGATGCCTGCGAGCCTTGCGCCGGCGGAGCGCGAGCGTGCCCGCACGATTATCGAGGCAGCGCTCGTCCAGACGGTCCGCTTCGCACTGTGGATCGCGGCGGCGCTCGCGCTGCTGAGTGCGCTGTCGGCAGCGCTGACGATTCCGCGCGGGCAGCAGCGCGGCGTGCCGCTGCCTGCCCCTCCTGGCACAGGCCCGACGACGCGCGCCCGGGCCTGAGGTGGTCCTTGCCGCGGGTCGCTTTCCGACTCCACGATTTCCGGAAACTCTCGGAAACTCGAGCACGGGCGTGTTCGCGCATTTCAACGCCAGCATGCATTGCCGGCGGTGGACTCTCAATCGGGCAACGCGCACGCCGCCTGCGGGCGGCGCGTCCGTCAGGAAACTTCGTCGCGGCGAGGTCGCCGACGCTCACGGCCGCCGGTAGATGAGGCCGTCCTTCATGACGAACACCACGTGGGCCACGGCGCCGATGTCGCGCGTGGGATCGCCGCTCACCGCGATCAGGTCGGCGAGCATGCCGGCGTGCACGCGTCCGAGATCCGCCTCGTGTCGCAGAATGCGCGCATCGGTCGCGGTGGCTGCGGTGAGTGCCTGCACCGCCGTCATGCCGTCGCGCACCATCCATTCGAGCTCGCGGTGATTGGTGCCGTGTGCGAACACCCCGACATCGCTGCCGCAACCGATGGTCACGCCGGCTTTCATGGCGTTGGCGAAGGCGCGTTTCGCCTGCTCCATGCCGGGCGTCGGTGGGGTCTGGCCACGCACGTAGTGCTCGAAGTACTCGCCGTAAGCTTCCTGCGCGGTCAGCGTCGGCAGGTACGCTACCCCGCGTGCCGCCATCAGCTTGAACACCTCGGGCGTGCCGTTGAAGCCATGCTCGATGGTGTCCACGCCGGCCATGACCGCGCGGCGCATGCCCTCGGCCGTGGCGGCGTGCGCCGCCACCGGACGGCCCGATGAGTGCGCGGTCTCGACCAGCGCCCGCAGCTCCTCCTCGGAGAATGTCGGCTGCTCCGTGCCGTCCGGCCCCCAGCGATAGTCCGCGTACACCTTGATCCAGTCGGCCCCGCGGCCGGCCTGCTCGCGCGCGGCACGGATGACCTCGGCAACTCCGCTCGCCTCCTGCGCGCCCTGCGGTGTGCAGCACACATCGGGCCGCAGAGCGCGCGGCGCCGGCCCGTAGGAGGCGGTGGCGACGATGGCACGCGTCGCAACGAACAATCGCGGGCCCGGAATCAGCCCTTCATCGATGGCGTGCTTGAGCGAGAGGTCGGCATACTCCGCACCTTCCGTGCCCAGATCGCGCAGCGTGGTGAACCCCGCGAGCAGCGTCGCGCGCGCCTGCTGCCCGGCACGCAGCGTGCGATACGGCACCGGCTCCTTCAGCACCTGATCGTTCCACGCCGTCTCGTTGTAGGGATGGAGGAAGAGGTGCGAGTGGATGTCCATCAGTCCGGGCAGCAGCGTCGTCCCGGGCAGATCAATCGTCTGTGCGCCGGCGGGCGGGCGCACCGCGCTCGCCGCTCCCACTGCCGTGATGCGCCGCCCCTCCGTGAGCACCACCCAGCCCTGATGCAACGGCTCGCCCGCAGTCCACACCTGCGCCGGGCGCAGCAGGATTGCGGCGCGCTCGGAGTCGGCACCGAAGCCGGGTACGGGCGCCAACAGGAGCGCTGCGAGCAGCCCACGCGCGATTGCTGTGCTCATTTGTTATTCCCCGAGTCCTTGTGGCGGACCTTGTCCGGCGCCACGGCGACGCCGTTCCCCGCGCCGCGTCAGCGCGCCTGCAGGCGTTGAGCCTTGCGGCTCACGAGTTCATCAGCACCGTCGTATCGTAGCTCTCAAACCCCTGGATGGCGCGCGCGTAAGCATTGAACACCAGCCGCTCCGCGATCTTGTCGACGCGCGGCGCGAGCAACATGCGCAGCACCACGTCGTCGGTCGGGCGCGTGGCTTCTTCGGCGAGCAGCTGCTCGATGACGCGCGTCAGCCGATGGTACAGCTCGTTGACGAATCGCAGATGCGCCCCGTCGTGCACCTGCTCTGCCGGCCCGTAGGTGCCACGCGCCTCCTCGGCGAGCTCGTGCAGGAACAGGTTGAGCAGCCGTGCCTTGTCGACCAGACGCAGCTCCGAGTAGAACTCGATTTCCGAATTGAGGTTCATGAGACACCCATAGCGTTTAACCGCGCGCTATGCCGGGAAGAAATCAATGGGTTTGGTGGTGGTGATGGTGTCGACGTCCTTGGAGTCGAAGCGGAACGCCCGCACCAGGGCAACGATCTTGCGCTCGAGCTCGGGATCCTTGAGCTCGCTCGAGATCACCCGGCACATGGTCACCTCGCCGTTCGGCGCGATGGTGAACTCGAGCACCAGTTTTCCCTGCAGCTCGGCGTTATCGCGCAGCGCGCGTGCGTACAGGCTATAGATGCGGCCCTTGTTGCGATCGAACACCAGCTCGATCTCCTCGCGCGAGCGCGCCGCCTTGCCGCCGCCGCCACTCGCCGCCGGCCCGCGATTGTTGAGCCCGGAGGCGACGATACCGGAGGACACCGCGGTCGCGTCGTGGCCAGTGAGCGAGCCTGCGCCGCTGCCGAAACCGCGGCTGGCGTTGGCGGAGGTGATGCCGCCGCTGCCCGCACCGACCTTGGAGGTGATGAGCGAGCGCTCGGCATGCGCGTCCGCGCCCACGGCGCCCGAGAGGTTCTTGGTCTCGAGCGGAGTGAGATCCATCACATCGCGCAGGTCGGCGAGCTCGTCCTTCACCTGATTCAGCTGCTTCTGCGCCTTTTTGTGCGCGCGCTCGCGCTCATCGACCGGCGGCGGCTTCACCATCGCGATCTTCGGCTCGATCTTGGGCTTCTCCTCGACCTTCGGCGTCGGCGGTGGCGGGGGCGGGGGCTTGGGCTTGTTCTCGATCATCACGCGCGCCAGGCGCTCCGGAATCTCCTCGGCCGCCTGGCGCTTGGGCGTCGGCAGCAGCGGGAAGGCGATGCCGAAGATCAACAGCATGATGAGCAGCACCCGCAGGATCTTGCGGAAGCGCTCGCTCGCCTCGGGGTCGCCTTCCCAGGGCAGGTCGTATTCGCGGTAATAGGGGGCAAGCAGCATGCGGGCCTACCCTGGCTTGTACTGGCCGGCGGCGACCGGCTTTTCCTTCTGGATGACCGCGAGCGAGATGCGCCCGTAGTCGGCATCCGTGCAGGTCGCCATGACGCGTTTCAGCACCTCGTACGGCAGCGCCTTGTCGGCCATGATCGTGATCTCGCGCTGCGCAATGTCGCGCTCGGTCATCTCCCGGCCCACCAGCAGCGGGCGCTTGAGCGCGACACGCAGCGGCTCCACCAGCGGGCCAGGTGCTGCGCGGATATCGGCAACGGTGGTGATGAACTCCCCCTGCACGAAGAGGTCGGTCCTGGTCACCATCACCACCACCGACTGCTTCGGTGCGGTCTGCGCGATCGACTGTGGAATCTCGATGCCCTTGGAGTTCTGGATGACTTCGACCTCGGTCGAGTACACCAGCAGGAACGCCACCATCACCGAGAGGATGTCGATGAGCGGGATGAGATTGAGCTGCGCATCGGCGCGGTTACGCAGGTGGTGCTGCGCCATGCGGAGCGCCCGGTTCGACATGCTCATCGGCGCGCTCCTGCGTTCTTCCCCGGCGGCGGCCCGACGCTGGCCGAAGCCTTGCCGGCGGGCGCGGCGGCCGCGGGCGGGGTGGCCCCGGGCGCCGCGGCCGAGGACGGAGCCGCCATGGCCGGCGCTATACCCTCGGTGGCCGCGGGTGCGTCACCGATGGAGATGTCCGGGAACAGCTCCGCCTGCACGATGTTGGCACCCTCGCCCGTCTCGAACACGCGCACGCGGTCCATCACCTGCACCAGCGTGTCGTACTGCGTATCGGGCTCGAGCAGGATGCTGGCGTCGGTCTTGTCGGGGAACTTCGCCTTGACGAACTTCAGGTACTCGGTGAGGCCGTCGTAGTTGTATCCCTGCGGCGTGTTGGGAACCGCGTGCAACGGTCCGGTATTGCGATCGGCCACCATCAGCAGGTCCTTGCGCACCATCACCTCGAGCTGCAACCCGGGCGGTGGCTCCTTGAACTCGGTCTGCGAGGCGGGCAGGTTGAGTTGCAGGATGACGGTGCGCGAGAACACCGCGGTCATGAGCAGAAAAGTCACGAGCACAGTGAAGATGTCGATCATCGGCACGAGCAACAGCTCGGCCGGCTTGCGCGAGTGGCGCTCCAGCTTGCGATATTGATACGAGCGGCGCATGCGCGGCCTTCAGTTGTGGTAACGGGCGCGGAGGCTGGCCGTGTCAGGCCGCCGCCGGCGTCGGCTGCCGCTCGGTGATCGCATTCAGGAACTTGACCGAAGCCATCTCCAGGCTGTCGATCAGCTCGGTGGTCTTGGTCTGCAACCACGCGTGGATGAACAGCAGCGGCACCGCGGTCATCAACCCGAAGGCCGTGCAGTTCATCGCCACCGAGATGCTCGCCGACAGCAGGTTGGCCTTCTCCGCCGGGTTGACGGTCGCGACCGCCGCGAACGCGCGGATCAGTCCCATCACCGTGCCGAGCAGTCCGAGGAGCGTGGCGAGATTGGCGAAGGTCGCCAGGTAGTGCGTGCGCTTCTCGAGGCGCGGCACGACCTCCATCAGGCTCTCCTCCATCGCCTTCTCGATGTCGTCGCGGCGCCGCGCCGACTGGATGCGCGCCAGGCCGTAGTTGAGGATATGGCCGATGTACGAGTTCGACTTCGAGGTGACCTGTGCCACCTGGCGGAAGTTACCCTGCGAGAGCAGCGGTACGATCTCGTTCCACAGCCCGCGGTTCTGCACCGCGATGTGCGTGAGATAGATGTAACGTTCGATGGCGATCGCCAGACCCACCACGAACACGATGGCGATCGGGTACATGAAGTCCCCGCCGCCCTGAAAGAAACGTACGATCAGGTTCCACAGGCCCATCTGACACTCCCGCTCAAGAAGACCGCCCTAACGAGCACAAAGACTAACGAAAACTGAATGACATAAGCCCAAAAAGCTGCGATCTGGCTCTCATCTGCGATGTTGCCCCCAGCATATTTCAGGGCTTGCTTCCGGAACCCGGCACGGCGCCCGGTTTTGGGGCGTTGGCCGCCGGCGACAGCGCATCGTAGTAGCGGTTTTCCCGCTGAAAAACGTCCCGGTCCAGGGGCTGCAGCACCTCATCGACCAGGCTGTTGACCGGCTTGCCGACCACGTCCCCGAGGTCCGAGTGCTTCCACGGCACGATGTACAGGACTTTCGGCAGCTCGCGGTTGCCGGTGATCTCGGTCGCATCCAGCTGCAGTCGATCGGCGCCCTTGTGCGTCGGTGCCTTCGCGGCCGCCGCATCGGCCGCTGCGGGCGGCGCCGGCGTGGCCGCAGGCGCGGAGGGCGCGGGCTTCGCCGCGCGAGCCGCTGCGGGGGAAGCGACGCTCGGCGCGGTGGCCGCAGCGGCCGCGCCGCTCGCTGCGGGCGCGCCAGTCGCCGCAGGCGCGCGAGTCGCAGCGGGCGCGCCGGGTGGCGTCAGCGCTGAGGTGTTGACGCCCGGCTCGAGCTCCTCGGGACGGGGGATTTCGCGTGCGGGCGCCGCAGCTGGCGCAGGCACTGCCCCGGGCGCCGACGGCGGCTGCTGGCCACGCGCCGC
>Ga0335076_10002557_pt1 | contig 18116 bp, 15 predicted proteins | sample Lox_Sample_25_FD_206717 | JGI IMG/M metagenome (GOLD analysis project Ga0335076, IMG submission 206717) | Soil microbial communities from Loxahatchee National Wildlife Refuge, Florida, United States - Lox_Sample_2.5 | ecosystem: Environmental > Terrestrial > Soil > Wetlands | place: USA... | reverse complement strand
GTGGTCCAGCGCGGGCTCGGGCTGGTCGCCGACGGGCTCGCCCATGCCACTTTCGGCGGGCTGGCGCTCGGGCTGCTGGTGGGGGCGACGCCCGACCGCGCGGTGTGGGTGGCGCTGCCCTTCACGCTGCTGGTGGCGCTCGGGATCCAGCAGCTCCGCCGGCGCACCACCCTGGGAGGCGACGCGGCGACCGGCGTCTTCTTCGCGGTCTCGTTCGCCGCGGGCGTGCTGTTCCTGGGCCTGCGCGCGCCGCGAGCGGCACCGGTCAACGTCGAGGCGCTGCTCTTCGGCAGCCTGCTCGCGGTCTCGCCCGAGGCGCTCGCGGTCACGGCGCTCGTCTCGGCGCTCGTCGTCGGGCTGCTGCTCGCGGTGGGCCCGCGGCTCGCCTACGCCACCTTCGACCCCGAGCTGGCGCGGATCTCGGGCGTGCCGGTCGCCGCGCTCGAGTCGCTGCTGCTGGCGCTGACGGCGCTCGTGGTCGTGGTCGGCGTGAGGACGGTCGGCGTCGTGCTGGTCTCCGCCTTCGTCGTGATCCCGGCAGCGACGGCGCTCCTCGTCGGGCGCACGCTCGGCGGGATCCTGGCGCTGTCGCTCGCGACCAGCCTGGTCGCGACCGCGGCCGGCCTCTTCGCCTCCTACCACCTGAACGTCGCCCCCGGAGCCACGATCATCCTCACGCTCGGGGCGCTCTTCTCGCTCGCGCTCGCGCTCAGGAGGCGGTGAGCGAGTCGGCGCACGCGGCGGCGCGCGAACGGCTCGCGAGGCTTCTGGGCGGGCTCGGGCTCGATCCGTCGCCGCCCACGCCGTGCCCGTACCTGCCGGGCCGCGAGTCGCGGCTCGTGGCGCTCAGGCCGAAGCGGCTCACGCCCGCGCTCTACGAGCTCTTCCTCGAGCTCAACTTCCGCCGTCTCCAGGACCTCGTCTACCGCCCGCAGTGCGACGGCTGCCGCGAGTGCCGCCAGCTTCGCGTGGACGTGCGCGGCTTCCGGCCGAGCCGCAGCCAGCGCCGCTGCCTGAAGAAGAACGCCGACGTCGTGGCCGAGACCGGCCGGCCCGCGCCGAGCGACGAGAAGCACCGGCTCTACCGCCGCTACCTCGCGGCGCGCCACGACGGCCAGATGGACGGGAGCCTGCGCGAGTTCGTCGAGTTCCTGCACCAGGCGCCCCCGTTCACGGAGGAGGTGGTGTTCCGGGCGGCGGGCCGCATCGTGGGGATCGGGATCTTCGACGCGATGCCGCAGGCGCTCTCCGCGGTCTATTTCTACTTCGACCCCGAGCACGAGGCGCGCTCGCCCGGCACCTTCAACGTGCTCTGGCTGATCGGCGAGGCCGAGCGGCGCGCGCTGCCGTGGCTCTACCTCGGCTACCACGTCGCGGGCAGCCGGCAGATGGCTTACAAGGCCGGCTTCGGCCCGCACCAGCGGCTCGAGGACGACGGCCGCTTCCGGAGCCGCCCGCGCGGAGTGGCGGTAGAATGACGCCATGACCCTGCGGGCCGAGCCGGCGCGAGCTCACGATCTGCGCGGCGCGCTCGAGCTGCTGGGCCGCGCGGAGCTCAGCGACCGGGACGTGAGCGAGGGCTGGGGCCACTACTTCGTGGTGCGCGAGGACGACGGCCGCGTGGTCGCGCTCGCGGGGCTCGAGCTGCACGGCGAGGACGGGCTGCTCCGCAGCGTCGCCGTGGAGGAGGACTACCGCCGCCAGGGTCTCGCGACGTCGCTCGTCGAGGCCGTGCTCCAGCGCGCGCAGCGCGTCGGCCTGCGCTCGGTCTACCTCCTCACCACCACCGCGCGCGACTACTTCGCGCGGCACGGCTTCAGCGACTGCCCGCGCGAGGCGGCCCCGCCTGCGATCCGCGAGTCGTGGGAGTGGACGAGCGGCTGTCCCTCGACCGCCGCCTTCATGCAGCGAAAGGTCGGCTGAGGCCTCAGGCCCCGCGCGGGTAGAGCACGCGCGAGCGCTCGATCTCGGGATCCATGCGGTCGCGCCACAGCAGCGCGTACATGCGCAGGTCCCCGCGCAGCGACCAGAGCGGGTAGCGCAAGGTCGCGGGCTTGTTCAGCTCGAAGAAGAAGTGGCCGATCCAGGCCGGCCCGTAGCCGGCGATCGGCACCGCGAGCCCCCACCACGGCGACAGCGTCGCGGCGGCGGCGAGCGTCGCGATCGCGAGCGACGTGCCCAGGAAGTGCAGCGCGCGATTGACGGGGTCGCGGTGCTGGGCCACGTAGTACGGCCAGAACGCCTCGAACGACGCGAGCCGCACTTCCATTTCTGACCTCCCTCCGTCCTCACGGCGGGCACAGGTGAACGCTGCTTCGGCCTGACGGCGACCGCAAATCATGCTGCCGAAGCGAACCGGGACGCAAGCCCTTTCGCGGCTCATTGACGCCGGCTTTCGCCTGTGGCGATACTGCCGCTTCCCGCAGCTCGGAGGTCCTCCATGCCCCGCCACGTGTCCCGCATCGCGCCCGCGTGCCTCGCCTGCCTGCTCGCCGCCGCCGCCTCCGCCGCCCCGCCTTTCACCGCGACCGAGATGATGAAGCTCGAGCGGCTCGCCGACCCGCAGCTCAGCCCGGACGGCTCGCAGATCGCGTACGTGCTGACGCACGTCGACCTCGAGGCGCGCACGCGAAACTCGGACCTGTGGCTCGTGCCGCTCGCAGGCGGCGAGCCCCGGCGGCTGACCTCGAACCCGGCGAGCGACACGCGCCCGCGCTTCAGTCCCGACGGACGCTCGCTCGCGTTCCTCTCGACGCGCGGGGGATCGTCGCAGGTGTGGCTCCTCGACCTGGCGGGCGGCGAACCGCGTCCGCTCACGACGCTCGCGACGGACGTCGACGCCTTCGAGTGGCTCGGAGCCTCCCGGCTCGCGCTCGTGAGCGCGGTCTTTCCCGATTGCGGCGCGGACGACGCCTGCAACGCGCGCAAGCTCGCCGAGGCCGGCAAGGCGACCTCGAGTGCGCGCGCCTACGACGAGCTGCTCTACCGCCACTGGGACACCTGGGGCGACGGGCGGCGCAGCCACGTGCTGTCGCTGCCGATCGGAGGCGGCACGGCCGTGGACCTCACGCCGGGAGGCGACGACGCGCCGCCCTTCAGTCTCGGCGGCGAGGACTGGGGCGTCTCGCCCGACGGCAGCGAGGTGTGCGTCTCGCGGAAGGACGCGAAGGGCGAAGCCTGGAGCACCAACGCCGAGCTCTACCTGGTCGCCGCGACGGGCGGCGCGCCGAAGCGCGTCTCCGACTCGCCGGGCTACGACAGCGGCTGCCGCTACAGCCCCGACGGAAAGCTCCTCGCGTACCGGACGCAGGCGCGGGCGGGCTACGAGTCCGACCGCTGGAGGCTCGTCGTCTACGACCGCGCGAGCGGCGCGAGGCGCACCCTGACCGAGGCCTTCGACCGCCAGGTGGAGGGCTTCGTCTTCTCACCCGACTCGAAGACGCTCTACCTCACGGCCGAGGAGGGCGGCCTCACTCCCGCCTTTTCCGTGCCGGTCGCGGGCGGCGCCGTGACGCCCGTGCTCGGCGGGGCGGGTACGCTCGGCGATCTCTCGGTGACGCGCGACGGCCGCACGCTCCTCGCCACCCAGACGACGCTCACGCACCCGGCGGAGATCGTCCGCTTCGGCACGGACGGCAAGGGCCTCGCGCGCGTGACGAAGGTCGACGACGGCCGCCTCGAGCCGTTCGCGCTGCGGCCGGGCGAGAGCGTGAGCTACGCGGGCGCCGCGGGCAAGAGCGTCCAGGCGTGGGTGGTGCGGCCGGCGGATTTCGACCCGGCGAAGAAGTACCCGCTGCTGGTGCTGGTCCACGGCGGCCCGCAGGGAGCCTGGTCGGACGGCTGGACCTACCGCTGGAACGCTGAGGTGTTCGCGAGCGCCGGCTACGTCGTGTTCATGCCCAACCCGCGCGGCTCGACCGGCTGGGGTCAGGCGTTCACCGACGACATCAACCGCGACTGGGGCGGCAAGGCCTTCGAGGACGTGATGAAGGGCACCGACTTCGCGCTCACGCTGCCCGGCGTCGACAAGACGCGCGCGGCGGCGGCCGGAGCGAGCTTCGGCGGCTACATGATCGACTGGATCGCGGGCCACACCGACCGCTACAAGGCGCTCGTCACGCACGACGGCGTCTTCGACCTCGTCTCGGAGTACGGCTCGACCGAGGAGCTGTGGTTCCCGGAGTGGGAGTACGGCGGCCCGTACTGGTCGCATCCCGAAGGCTATGCGCGCTACAACCCGCGCGACTTCGCGAAGAACTTCAAGACCCCGACGCTCGTGGTCCACGGCGAGAAGGACTACCGCGTGCCGCTCGAGCAGGGCCTCGCGATGTTCACCGCGCTCCGGCGCCAAGGCGTCCCGGCCCGGCTCCTCACCTTCCCGGACGAGAACCACTGGGTGCTGAAGCCCTGGAACTCGGTGCGCTGGTACGCCGAGGTCGTCTCCTGGCTCGACCGCTGGACGAAGCCTTGAAGGCGTCGCTCGACCAGGGCTCGGTCGAGTACGACGACCGCGGCCGCGGCGAGGCGCTGCTGCTGCTCCACGCGTTCCCGCTCGACCGCTCCATGTGGGACGCGCTCGCGTCGGCGCTCGCGCCGCGCTTCCGCGTGATCGCCTTCGACGCACGCGGCTTCGGGGCGAGCCCGCTCGGCCAGGGCCCGCTCAGCATGGAGCGCATCGCCGACGACGCGGCGGAGCTGCTCGAGGTCCTCGGCATCGCGCAGGCGGTCGTGGGCGGCTGCTCGATGGGCGGCTACGCCGCGCTCGCGTTCGCGCGGCGCCACCCGGACCGGCTGCGCGCGCTCTACCTCCAGGACACGCGCGCGGCCGCCGACAGCGACGAGGCGCGCCGCGGCCGCGCCGCACTCGCCGAACGGGTGCTGCGCGAGGGGTCGGCAGCGGCCGTCGACGCTTTCCTGCCCAAGCTCCTCGGCGAGACCACGCAGCGCGAGCAGCCGGGGCTCGTCGCGGCGCTCACGGCGCGGATCCTGGCGACGTCGCCCCAGGCGATCGCGAACGCGCTCCACGGCCTCGCCGCGCGCGCCGACTCGCGCGAGACGCTGCCGAAGCTCCTCGTGCCGGCGCTCGTGCTCGCCGGGAGCGAGGACGCGATCGTGCCATCCGCCGAAGCCGAGGCGATGGCCCAGGCGATCCCGGGGGCACGGCTCGAGATCGTGCCGCGGGCGGGCCACCTCGCGAACCTGGAGCAGCCCGAGGCGGTCGCCGCCGCGCTCTCCGGCTTCCTGACCGGGCTGTAGCCGACCCGGCGACGGCGCCGAGTGCGCCCCGGCCGGGCGATGGTAAGCTCCACGCGTGGGAGACCCGCAGGAGCCGCAAGCCGAGCCCGTCACCCTCGAGGAAGCCGCGCGCGCCACGGCCGACCTCGCGAAGCGCGACGAAGCCTCGCGGGTGGCCGCCTCGTTCCTCGAGGTCGTCCAGCGCTGGGCGGCGCCGTCGGCCGTGCTGGCGGCGGTGCGCGACCCGTCGGGGGTCGCGGGATTCCGGCTGCTGCCGGCGCTGTCGAGCGGATCGATCGCGCTCGGCATCGAGAAGACGCTGGCCCGCCTGGTCGAGGACACACCCGAGTGTCTCGCCCGGCCGACGCTCGTGCGCGGCGAGGAGATGCCCGGAATCCGGGTGCGCGACAACGTCGTGGTGCCCTGGTGGTGCGAAGGCGACTCGGGGCTCTTGGTGCTGCGCGGAGTGCCGCGCCCGGTGCGCCCGGGGCTGGGCGAGGCGCTCTCGCTCTGCGCCGCCGCCGTCTGGCCTCGGCTGCTGGGCGGCCCCGCCGCGCGCGTCGAGGCGCTCGTGCAGGAGCTGCAGGCCGCGGCGGCGCGGCTCGACGGCGAAGCCGCGCGCCAGCTCGACCGGCTGAAGGCCGCGGCGCTGGTCGCAGCGCCCCCGGAGACCCCCGCCACGGCAAACGCCGAGGCGGCGCGGATCGCGCAGCTCGAGGAGACCGTCGCCGACCTCGAGGAGGCGCTCGCGAAGCAGAAGCAGGAGCTGGCCTCGGGCAGCGAGCTCGACGTCGTGAAACGCGAGCTGCAGTCCGCGCGCCACGACCTGGGCACGGCCCAGGCCGACGCTCAGGCGGCGAAGGACGCCTTCGCCGCCGCGCAGGCCGAGCTGCAGGCGACGCGCCAGGAGCTTGCGACGGCACAGAGCAGCCTCCAGTCCGCGCGCCAGGAGCTCGAGGCGGGCCGGCGTGACGTCGAGACGGCGCGCCACGAGCGCGAGAGCGCGGGTCTCGACCTCGCAGCGGCGAAGCAGCAGGCCGAGAACGCCAAGCGCGAGCTGGCCGCGGCGGTCGAGGAGCGGCGCAGCGCCGAGCGCGACCTCGACGTGGCGCGGCGCGAGCTGGCGGCGCGCGTGGCGGCGCCGCAGCCCATCCCCGAGACGCCGACCACCGAGATGCCGGCCGTGAGCTTGGCCGCCGTCGGCGGCCGCGCGGGCGAGGCGCTCAAGCTCGCGATCGCGGCCGTGCGCCGCGCGGCGTTCGTGCCGCCGATGCTGCGCGTGTCGATCGAGGAGGTGGCGACGCACGCGAACCCCGCTCCCACGCCCGCGCGCAAGCACGGGGTCGCCCTCCTCGACCGCGACGCCGTGTCGCTCGAGGCCGTGGCGGCCGAGCTCGAGCAGGCGGGAGTGGAAGTCCGGCTCGCGAACCAGCCGGAGGAGCTCGCGCTCTTGCTGCGCATGCCGGATGCCGCGGGGCTCGACGCCGTGGTCTGCGACGTGATGAGTTTCCGGCCCGACCAGAACGTGGCGGGCCTGCTGCGCGGCTGGGACAAGGACCGCCCGGGCCTCGCCTACTTCCTGAGCTACGACGCGCAGAGCCCGGTCGAGCTCGAGCGGGCGCGGCGCACGCCGAACTCGCTCACCGCCGGCCACATGCAGCGGCCGCTCACGGTCGCCCGGCTCTCGGAAGCACTCCAGAACCTGGCCGCCAAGCGTCAGGCCAAGACGCCCTAGGCGGCCCGCGCGGCGTCCCGCCGCAGCGACCAGAGCAGGAGCGGCGGGGTCGCCATCGTCGTGACCACGACCATGAACACCGCCGCCGCGTAGCTGTCCGGCCCGACCACCGGATGGCCGTTCAGCACCAGGGTCGCGCCGATCCCCGCGAAGATCAGGCCGACCTCGCCGCGCGGCATCATGCCGACTCCGACCGTGACGCGCGACACGCCGCGCGGAGTCACGAGCCCGCACACCCACTTGCCCACCATCGCCGCCAGGCTCAGCACCAGCGCGAAGCCCAGCACGCCGGGCCGCAGGAACGACGAGACGTCGACCAGCATCCCCATGCGCACGAAGAACACCGGCACGAACAGGCCGCTCAGCGCGTGCAGGCTGTCGTGGAGCCGGCGCTCGCCGCGCCGCTCGAGCTCCTTGAGGTGCTCGTCCTCGAGCACCAGGCCCGCCGCGAAGGCGCCCACGATCGGGGCGAGGCCCGCGAGCCCGGCGAGCCAGGCGAGCCCGAAGCAGATTGCGAGCGCGAGCGCGAGCACGACGCCGTTGGCGCGCAGCGCCAAGGCGCCCCTGAACACGCGCGGCGACAGGTACGAGCCGATCGCGATCGCGCCCACCAGGAACGCGAGCGCCTTCGCCACGATCAGCGCGATGCCGGAGGCCGCGAGCGTCTCGCCGAGCGCAGCGGCCTGGATCACGCCGGCGATGATCGCGAGCACGACCAGCCCGAGCACGTCGTCGATCACGGCGGCGCCCAGGATGATGCGCGCGCTCGCGCTCCTGATCGCCTGCGCGTCCTGCAGCACGCGCGCCGTGATCCCGACCGAGGTCGCCGCCAGCATCGCACCCAGGAACGCATGCACCATCCACGACTCGTCCGGCATCAGCAGCTCGCCGACCAGGAAGCCGAGCCCCATCGGCGCGACGACGCCCGCGAGCGCCACGAGCGTCGCCGGCAGGCCCACCGCGAGCATGTCGCGCGGCGTCGACTCGAGCCCGACCTCGAACAGCAGCAGGATCGCGCCGAGCTCGGCCAGGATCGCGAACGTCTCGCTGCCTTGGAGCGCCGCGAGGCTCGGCCCGCCGAGGAGCGTGAAGTTCCCGAGCAGGATTCCGAAGACGAGCTCTCCGAGCACCGCGGGCTGCCCGGTGCGCTCGACCAGCGCGCCGAAGAGCTTGGCGCCCACCAGCACGAACGCGAGCGCCGCCAGGATCAGCCCCTGCTCGCCGTGCCCGGCCGCCGCGGCCAGGAGCAGCCCCCGCATCCGGCGAGTCTAGCAGACGGCCTCGGGACGCTCGGCTCGCGAGCGCGCCGCCGCGGCCCGCGGATGGAGCTAGAATCCCGCGGGCGCTACGCCCGTCACGCGAGGAGAGTCCCATGGCGGCAAGCGACGTGCGCATCGGCGTCCTGCGCGGGCGCGAGAACTCGTTCCCCGACGCGTTCATCGCCAAGGTCAACTCGCTCGGCAAGGGGGTCGTCGCCGAGTTCGTCCAGCTCGGCGGCACGAAGCTCAACGAGCCGGTGCCCTACCGCGTGATCCTCGACCGCATGAGCCACGAAGTGCCGTACTACGCCGTCTACCTGAAGATGGCGGCGCTTGCGGGCTGCTACTGCATCAACAACACCTTCTGGCGCACGGCCGACGACAAGTTCTTCGGCTACGCCGCGGCCGAGAAGCTCGGGATCGCCGAGCCCAAGACGGTGGTGCTGCCGAACCGCAGCTACGTCGACGACGTCACGAGCGAGAGCCTGCGCAACCTTTGGCCGACCGACTTCGCGATGTACGCCGATTTCGTGGGGCTGCCCTGCATCATGAAGCCCGCCTTCGGCGGCGGCTGGAAGAACGTGCACAAGATCCACACGCTCGACGAGCTCGTGAGCCGGTACGAGGCCTCGGGCTCGCTCACGATGATGCTGCAGGAGTTCATCTCGTGGGACACCTACATCCGCGTGCCCACGATCGGCCGGCGCTGGGCGCGCGCGATCCGCTACGACCCAGCGCCGGGTGGCCTCGGCGGCTACAACCAGGACTACGACATCCTGCCGCGCGCGCTGCGGGACAAGGCGGAGCAGCTCTCGCTCGACTACAACGAGGCGCTCGGCTACGACATGAACGCGCTCGAGTTCGCGGTGAAGGACGGCCGCTTCTACGGCATCGACCTCACGAACTACACGCCGGACCTCGACTACCGCAGCCTGAAGGACGCGCACTTCCCGTGGGCGGTCGAGAAGATGGCGGCCTTCGCGATCGAGAAGGCGCTTTCCAAGGAGCCCACACCGAAGACGCCGGACTGGAAGCGACTGCTTCTGACCTGATCGAGCGAACGGGGGCGCTCACCAGCCGAGAGGCGTCCCGAACTCGTCGCGCGGGAAGAGATCGCGGTCGAAGCCGCCGCGAGGCGTCGGGTTGCGGTCGCCCGGAGCGGCCGAGACCAGCCGCTCCTCGATCCCGGCGAGCGTGTCGGCGTCGAAGCGGCGCGCCACCGGCGCCGAGCGCAGGCGCGCGAGCCAGGCCGCCGTGTCGAGCGGGATCTCCTGGTTGCTGCCGACGACCATGTTGCCGAAGTCGAGGACGTGCGGCAGCGCCTGGGCGAAGGTCAGGGCGACGCGGCGGTTCGGCTTCTGCGAGCAGACGAGGCCGCCGGGCTTGATGCGCCGCGCGCACAGCTCGAAGAACTCGAGCGAATACAAGTTGCCGCTGCCCGCGCTCGTCAGGTAGAGCGCGTCCACCTCCACGAGGTCGTAGCGGTGGTCCTCGCGCGCGAGCGCCCGCCGCCCGTCCGCCACCTCCAGCCGCAAGCGCGGGTCCTGCAAGAGCTCGACGAGCGACGGGAACGGCGCGACGGCGACGACCTGTCGCAGCAGGTCTTTCTGGCTGGCGGCGATCTCGAAGACGCGCACGCTCGCGGTCTCCGGCCGGCACGCGATCGCCCACGCGGTCTCGCCCGAGCCCAGGCCGATCACGGCGATGTCCCTGGGCTCCGGGTGGATGAGCGCCGGCACCGCGCCGAGCAGCGTGTGGATGCCCTCGAACGGCAGCCAGCTGTGCGGCAGGCCGTTCACGGTCACGCGCCAGCGCTCGCCCTCGCCCGGGAAGACCGCGCTCACGGCGCTCGCGTCCTCGCCGATGAAGGCGGGCGGCCGGGCGGCCGTGACGCCATGCAGGCGGCTCCAGAGCGCGTGGTTCGACGGCAGCGCGAGCAGCACGAGCGCGAGCGCGGCCGCGCGAGCCACGAGGCCCGCCGTCACGCCTTCCGCGCGCGCGCGCACCAGCAGCAAGGCGCCGCCGCCCAGGAGCAGCAGCGCGGCGAACGTGCCCGCCGTGCCGATCCGGTGGAGCAGGACGAGCCCGGTCACCAGGCTGCCCGCCGTACAGCCGACGATGTTCGCCGCCTGCAGCAAGCCGACCTTGCGGCCGCTGCTCCGCGGGTCGTCCTGGACCGCGCGTTGGAGCACGCCGAACGAGAGCCCCATCAGCACCGTCGGCAGACCGAAGAGCAGCACCGGGAGCAAGAGGTAGAGCGACGCGAGCGCGGTGAAGCTCCAGTCGGCGCCCAGGTGGAAGAAGGCGTCGCTCCTCCAGTAGTCGAAGAGGAAGCGGTAGACGGGCGTGCCCGGCGGCAGGCGCGTGACGAGGACGAGCGACGCGCCCGCGCAGCCGAGCAGAACCAGCTGCAGATCGAGGAAAGCCGCGAGCGGCCGCGCGAGCCGCCGGGCGAGGCGCCCGCCGGCCAGGCTGCCGGCGCCGAGGCCGAGGAGGTAGAGCGCCAGCACGGTGCCGAACGTGTAGGCCGTGCTCTTCACGGCGACGTCCATCAGCCGGAACCACGCGATCTCGAGCGAGAGCGCGACGAAGCCGGAGAGCGCGTAGAGCAGCAGCCACAGCGCCGGAGGGCCTTGCCCAGGGACCGCCGCCGTTTCACCCGCTACGACCGGCTCCTCCGAGGCGAGCGCTCCTCGTCGCCCCGCGATGAGCGCGACCGCGGCGGCGACCAGGTTGGCAGCGGCTGCCACGCGCACCGCGCCCTCCATCCCGAGGCAGCGGACGAGCAGCCACGGCGCCAGGAGCGCTCCGGTCGCGGCGCCGAGCACGTTCAGCCCGTAGAGCGCGCTGATCACGGCCGAGGCGGACGCGGTCTCCCGCACCGTGGCTCTCACCAGGAGCGGCAGCGACATGCCCATGAGCGTCGTCGGCAGCAGGAAGGCCAGGAAGTGCGCGAGCGCAGTGCCCGCCGTGCTCGTGTAGAGCGCGTCCGCGTGGCGGCCGAGGCCCTCGTGGTAGAGGCGGCAGCTCACGACGGCGAACAGGCCGACTCCGAGCTCCAGCAGCGCGAACCCGCGTAGAGCCGCCCGCGCGCGCAGCCGGCTGCTCACGAGCCCGCCGAGCTCGCTGCCGATGCCGAGGCCGGCCATGAACGAGGCCACGATCAGCGCCATCGAGACGACGCCGACTCCGGTGTGCAGCGTCAGGATCCGCTGCCAGACCACCTGGTAGACGAGCGCGGCCGCGCCGCTCAGGAAGAAGGCGAGGCCGAGGAGCGCCATCCCGCGGCCGCGATCAGAGCGCCGCGAACGCGGCGACGCCGATCGCGACGAGCGCCGCCGTCAGGACCAGAGTCGAGCGGCGCAGGCTCTTGCCGCCGAGCGCGGCGCTGATCCCGCACTTCACGAGCGTGTTCGACAGCACCGCGATCAGGATGCTGAGGGCGGCCGTGCGCAGCGCCGCGTCGCCGCTCTTCGCGAGCGTGGCCATCGACAGCGTGATCGCGTCGACGTCGCTCGTGCCCGCGAGCGCCGCGACCACGTAGGTTCCCCCGGAAGGGAAGCGCTGCTGGACGATCGTCATCGCCAGCAGCACGGCCGCGAACAACAAGCCGAACTTGATCGCAGCGATCAGGCTGAAGGGGTTGCGGAGCGCCACCGGTGCCGTCGGCTGGGCCACGGCCTGCGAGCGCCGCAGCAGCCAGAAAGCGCTCGCGGCCGTGACGAGCGTCATCGCTCCGAACGGCAGCAGCTGCTCGCGGGCGAGCGGCGGATAGACGAGCGCCGACAGCACCAGGACGCGCAAGAAGCTCACGCCCCAGGCGAGAAACGTCCCCGCGGCGAGCGCGTCGTCCGTCGCGCCCTGCTCCTCGCGACTGCGCTTGGCGAAGGTGAGCGTGACGGCCGTCGAGGACACGAGCCCGCCCGTGAGCCCGGTGACCGCGGTGCCGCGCTCCGAGCCGAGCGCGCGCGTCGCGACGTAACCCACGAGCGAGAGCCCCGCGATCAGGATCACGAGCAGCCAGAGCGAGCGCGGCTTGAGCGCGCCCCAGGGGTCGATCGCCTGCGTCGGCAAGAGCGGCAGGATTATGAAGCTCGCGGCGAGCAGCTTCACGCCCGCCGAGATGTCGTCCGGCCCGAGCTTGGCGACGAGCCCGTGGAGCGACTGCTTGTAGGCCAGGAAAGCCGAGACGACGATGGCGCCCGCGAGTGCGATCGCCGCGTGGCCCGCGGTGCAGGCGGCGCCCAGCAGGCAGACCGCGACCGCCGCGGTCTCGGTGGTGAGGCCGATCGCGCCGGGCTTGCTGCGCGCCTGGACCACGTAGCCCGCGAGCACCAGCGCCGCCACGGCCGCGATCGCCGCCACCAGCACGAGCGGGCTCTCGAGCGCCTGGGCGAGCCACGCGCCGAGGGCGCCCACGAGCGAGAACAGCATGAAGGTGCGCACGCCGCCGATGCCGACGTGGCCGGCGAGCGCCTTGCTCTTCTCGCGCTCGATGCCGACGAGCACGCCGATCAGGATCGCCGCGAGCAGGTCCCAGAAGGGACGCGTGTCGAGCGGGCCGGGCATCGGCCGCTAGCGGTGCGCGGGCACCGGCAGCACGCACGCGGGCCGGTCGATCGCAAGCTTGCCCCCGAACGCGCTCGGCTCGCCCGTCTTCGGGTCGAGCCGGAAGAAGCCGACCGTGCCGCCGCGCTGGTGCGCGGCGATCAGCACGCGGCCCGACGCCTCGATCTTGAAGTGGCGCGGCCAGCTTCCGCCGATCGGGACGTGCCCCGCGGCCGTCAGCCGGCCGCTCGCCGGGTCGACACGGAACACGGCCAGGCTGTCGTGGCCGCGGTTCGAGCCGTAGACGAAGCGCCCGTCCGGCGAGACCTCGATCTCGGCCGTGTAGCTCGTGCCGCCGAAACCCAGGGGCAGCGCCGAGAGCCTCTGCAGCGGCGTGAGCTCGCCCTTGGCGGCGTCGTAGCCGAAGGCCGAGACCGTCGAGTCGAGCTCGTCGATCACGTAGGCGTAGCGGCCCGACGGGTGGAACGCGAGGTGGCGCGGCCCCGCGCCCGGCTCGAGCACGCCGGCGCCGTGGGGCTCGAGCGTGCCCTTCTGCGCGTCGTACGCATACACGAAGACCCGGTCGGTCCCGAGGTCCGGCGCGAGCGCGAAGCGCTCGGCGGCGTCCAGGTAGATGCCGTGCGCGTGCGGCTTGTCCTGGCGCGACGCGTCCTTGCCCTTGCCCTCGTGGACGCGAACCGACGAGGCCTTCTCCAGCCTGCCGTCGGGGCCGATCGGCAGCACCGCGACGGTGCCGCCGCCGTAGTTGGCGACCAGCACGTTCTTTCCCGCCTTGTCGACGCTCAAGTGGCAGGGCCCGGCCCCTCCCGAAGCGACCTCGTCGAGCTTCGTGAGGTCGCCCGTCTTCGGGTCGATCGCAAAGGCGATCACCGATCCCGTCGCAGCGCCGCCGAAGCTGTCGATCTCCGAGACCGCGTAGAGGTAGCGTCCGCTCGGGTGGAGCGCGAGAAAGGAAGGGTTCTTCGCCGCGCCGGCGAGCACCGGCGCCGTGGCCTTGCCGGTCTCGAGGTCGAGGCTGAAGCGGTAGATGCCCTTGCTCGTGCCGTCGGTGTAGGTGCCGACGTAGACCGTGATCGGGGCCTCGGCGGCCCGAGCCAGGGACGCGACGACGAGACAGAGAACGGCCGCGCGAAGGCAGGAGCAGAGCGGAGTCATGGCCGCCCATCCTGCGCTCCGCGCGGCCGGCCGTCAAACGGCCGAGCCTGCCTCCGGGGCTAGGTGATCTTGTCCTGCTGCAGGTCGCAGTTCGTGGTCTCCCACGGACCGAGGCTGCCGTCCGGCCTCTGCCGGCGCGCCTCGACCTTGAAGCCCGCGAAGTTCAGCGAGACCTGCTCCTGGGGCGCGTCGCCGTTGCTCGCCGGGGATACCGAGGAGATGAAGATGTTCTCGAAGGTGATCTTGTAGTAGTCCCCGCCGTCCTTCACGCCGCCGGTGCGGGCGACCGTGAAGACGCCGTCCTCGATGCTCTTGCCCGAGCAGGCATGGTCGAAGAAGTCGGGAGACGCCGTGTCGACGTTGTGGACGAAGCGGAAGTCCTGGAACTGCGCCTTGCCCGATCCGGCAGCCGTGCCGCCGCCGCTGACGCGGCTGATGCCGAAGCTGAAGCTCAGCACGTCGATCTCGTCCCTGTGCTTGCGGTCCGTGCTCTCGCCCTTGATCCCGGCGAGCTTGAGGAACATGTCGACAGCCAGTTGTGCTTACCTCCTAAACGGTCAATGTCAGGACGAACTCGACGGCGCCACGGCCGGCGGGAGCGGCCGACAGCTCCCGCTCGACGTAGGTTCCGCGCGCGCCGGCGAAACGGCCGGTCCCACCGAGGACGGCCCAGCTCCGCTCGCCGGAAGAAGACGCGCTCCCGACGCCGTAGAGAGCGCCGTCCGACAGGCGGAAGGTCTGGAACTCGAGGCTCGCCGCCGCCGGGCCGGGCCCGAAGGCGGCGTCCGCGCAGAACCCGCTCGCCTGGAACTCGCCGACCGGCGCGCCGTCCGGGCCGTCGAGCAGCTCGCCGCTCGTCGTCGAGCGGGCGCCTCCAGACGACCCGTCGAGACGCGACGGGCTCGGCCGACGGCGACCGTAGAGCGTCAGCGTGCGAGAACCGGCCTCTCGGACCGGTGCCTCGGGCGCCTCCTCCGCGGTGGCCCTCCTAGCGGCTACCCCCAGCCCCCACGCGCTGGTCAGCGCGAAGAGCCCCCTTTGCAGCAGCGTTCGCCGCGGCGGCGATATCGCTTCCATCGCTCGTCCTCCTCTCCTCCCGTGAAGCCACGGGCAGCAGGAACCCCATCGCCACGAGCCGGCGCACCGCCGGCAGCGCGGCCTTCACCAACGCGTCCTCCTCCGTCTTCGCGAGCTCCGCGAGCTCGTGCAGGACCTGGCCGACGCGGCGCTTCCCGTCGCAGCGACGCAAGAGCTCGAGCGTCGAGCCGTCGGCCGCGCCCCGGAAGCCGAACCCGCCGTCGAGCCGCAGCTCCGCGGCCTCGAGGCCGTAGTCGCCGCCGCGGCGCACGAGCGTCTGGTGCAGCCGGTGGTCGCCGCCGGCCTCGAGCGTCAGCGCGAGCAGCCCAGCGTCGTCGAGGCCCGAGAGCAGGTCCTCCGCCGCGAACACGCGCAGGATCTGCTCGTGGCAGGGGCCGACCGGGTCCGCGGGCAGCAGGTCCTCCCGCACCCAGCTCGTCCCCGAGCGCCGGCGCAGGATGACCGCGCCCATGCCGAGCGCCTCGATGTTCTGCTCGCGGTAGTACGCGAGCCAGCGGTCGATGGAGCCCGCGTAATCGCCGGTGTCGGCGCCCCGGTTCCAGCCCGCGGCGTACGACAGCGGGTCGCGCGTGCCGCTGCCGATGATCCAGGCGTCGCACCCGCTCCCTTCGACCCAGCGCCGCGGCGGCGCCGACCACGCCTCGCCGGGCCCGAGCGCCCAGTTGCAGAGCACGGTCGCGAAGCCGCCTTCCTCGAGATGCGCGGGGATGCGGCGCACGATCTCCTCGCAGACCGAGTCGCCCGGACGGCCGCTGTCGCGGAAGACGTAGCGCGCGTCGGGCGAGATCGCGTAGGGCGGATTGCAGACGACGAGCCCGAAACGCTCGCCCTGGACGGGCGCGAAGAAGTCGCCCTGCCGGCACTCCACGTTCGCGACGCCGTTCAGCCGCGCGTTGAAACGGGTGAACTCGAGCGCGCGCGGGTTCACGTCCACCGCGACCACCCGCTCGGCGTGGCCGGCCGCCAGCAGGGCCTGCACGCCGCCCCCGCAGCCGAGGTCGAGGACCGACCCGACCGGGAGGCGCACGGTGAGCGCGCCGAGCTGCATCGCAGGCGGGTTGAGGCCGATCACGTGGTCGGGCCGCAGCGGCGAGCCGTCTGCCGCCAGGCGGTCGCGCGCGAGCACCAGCTCCCCGGAGGTGACGAGCCCCACGCGGGAGTGGACGAGGCCGGCCCGGCGCTCCACGAGCCCCATCGCCTCGATCGCTTCGAGGCCCAACGGCGCGAATGCCGCGCGCGCGTCCGCCTCGGGCACGCCCACGTACAGCCCGAACAGCTTCATCAGGCTGTGGAGCGGCGAGTGATCGGCGAGCCGGCGCTCGTAGAGCGGCAGGTCGCTCCGCAGGTGGCTCGGGCCGAAGGCCGCGCCCAGCAGGCCGTCCAGGTCGGCCTTCAGGTAGCCCTGCGCGCGCAGCAGCTCGCGCAGCCGGTCGACACCCGCAGCCTGGGGATCGAGCATACGGACCTTTGGCGAAGAAACGTGAGGGAGTGCGCAAACGATAGGCGAACTAGGCCGCCGAGTCAAACGCCGCCGGCGGGCCGGTCAGGGCAGCGTTTCCTTCAGCACCTTGGCCGTCTGCTCCGCGCGGAAGGCGCGGAGCTTGTCGCGCAGCGGCGGGCGCGAGCCGGCGAGGATCGCGACCGCCAGCAGCGCGGCGTTCGTCGCGCCCGGCTTGCCGATCGCAAGCGTGCCGACCGGGATCCCGCCCGGCATCTGGACGGTCGAGAGCAGCGAGTCGAGGCCCTTGAGCGATGCGCTCTCCATCGGCACGCCCAGCACCGGCAGGAGCGTGTGCGCGGCCACGACGCCCGCGAGGTGCGCCGCCCCGCCGGCCGCAGCGACGATCACCTCGAGACCGCGCGCCTCGGCCGCGCTCACGTACTCGACGGTGGCCGCGGGGGTGCGGTGGGCCGAGAGCACGCGGCACTCGTGGGCGACATCGAAGCGGGCGAGCGTCTCGCTCGCGCTCTTCATCACTTCCCAGTCCGACTTGCTGCCCATCAGGATGCCCACGAGCGGCTTGGCTTCGGCCATCGTTCTCAGATCCTCGCCTTGCGCGCGACGGCCCGGCGGGCGCGCGCGGTCTTCAGTCGTGTCGCCGGCAGATAGCGCTCCGGCGTGAAGCGCCCGGCGAGCTTCGCGTGGAGCCGCGGCCGCTTCGCTTCGAGCCAGGCCAGGAACTCGGCCGGCTCGCGGAACGTGAGCGCGCGCGGGCTCGGTGCGTTCACCTCGCACCCGCGGTTGTCGAAGCCGCGGCAGATGTGCGGCCGCTCCGCGTAGACGTCGCAGCGCAGGTCGGCGCGCAGGTTGCGGCAGCGCGTCTCGAACAGCACCGACCACTCGCCGTCGGCGTCGCGGTAGACCGAGACGCTCTCGTGGTACAGGTACCAGAGCACGTCGGTCGCGAGCCGCGGGGTCGTCGGCGCGTTGATGCCGACGCCGACGTAGCGGCAGCAGCGCGCGCACTCGGTGCAGGACACGAGCGCCGACGAGGTTCTCTGGGGCAGAGGGATCGGGACTCGCGCCATCCGTGAGCCTCCGAGCATACACCGGCGAGCCCGCGCTTGACCCTCCGGCCAGCGCCGATTCTAATTGCCTGATTCGCCTCCGCGCGTGACGCGCGCGTGACGGAGGAGGCGACGAGCAGCGAGGAGCCGCATGAGCCAAAGGCGGGCGGCGATCACGGCGCTCGGGACCTACGTGCCCGAGCGCGTCGTGACCAACGCCGAACTCACGAAGCGGGTCGACACCACGGACGAGTGGATCCGCACGCGGACCGGGATCGAGACCCGCCACTACGTCGAGCCCGGCACGGGCACGAGCGCGATCGCGACGCGCGCGGCCGAGCAGGCGCTGCGGCGGCGCGGGATCGGGGCGGACGAGCTCGACCTGATCGTCGTGGCCACGGTGACGCCGGACATGATCTTCCCGGCCACGGGCTGCCTGGTGCAGGATCGGCTCGGGGCGAAACACGCCTGGGCCTTCGACGTCTCGGCCGCGTGCTCGGGCTTCGCCTACGCGCTCACGCTCGGCGCGCAGTTCGTCGAGAATGGCAAGCACTCGA
>Ga0335076_10002555_pt1 | contig 18121 bp, 18 predicted proteins | sample Lox_Sample_25_FD_206717 | JGI IMG/M metagenome (GOLD analysis project Ga0335076, IMG submission 206717) | Soil microbial communities from Loxahatchee National Wildlife Refuge, Florida, United States - Lox_Sample_2.5 | ecosystem: Environmental > Terrestrial > Soil > Wetlands | place: USA... | reverse complement strand
GCCGTTGTCGAGAAACTCTGTGATCGCGTCGAGCTCCGGCCCCAGGGCCACGCTCATGTCGGCAAGGACCAGCACCGACGGCTTTTCGCCGAGCAGAGACACGATGGGGTCGCTCGCGGAATCATGCCACTCGCTGATGTCGGCGAACGGCTGCAGCGCGCGTTTGAGGTAGTAGCTCGGCGCCAGCAACGGCTGTGCGACGTCGGCGCTCGCGCCCGAGGCGATGGCGACGCGGCGCCGGCGCGAGCGCTCGTCGATTAGCCAGGTCGCGCCCGCCGAGCGTTCGCCGTCGATGACAACTTGGGTCACGTCGTTGCGCAACTCGACCGGCAGATCGAAGCGAGCGTCGACCGTGAGATTGGCGCCGAGGTCGAAAGCCGCCCGGCCGACTTCCCGTCCCTGGACGTCGAGCGCCCTGATCGAGCCGGTCGCCGGAGCGCGCCCGTCCGGGCGCGTGATCCGCGCGGTCAGCGCGCCGGCTTCATTGTCCGAGCCGGCGAGAGCGAGCGCGCCCCGGCCGTCGGTCACGACCTCAACCGAGTGAGCCGTGGACGCGAGTTTCGTGGAAAAGGCGCCAGCCCCGCCGAGCTCGACTCCATCGGCGACCCAAAGGATGTCAGTCTTCGGCTGGCCAGCGAGAAAACGCTCGACCGCCGGCAGCGCGGCAGCGCGGTCCGGCGCATAGGGAACCGGCGAAAGCGAGCGCAACCGGCCTTCGATCCCGGCTCTGTCGAGCGGAACGATGTCCTGTTCGCCTTCCGACAGGGTGTGGATCGCGACGATTCGACCGCTCCGCGCCGCCGCCGTCGCCCTTTCACGGGCGAAGTCGATGCGCTTGTCCCATGCCGGCGCCGCGGCAAAGCCATCGTCGATCAGAACCAGGAGCGGCCCCGACCCGGACAGAGCGGCGATGCTGTTCCAGAGCGGCTCGGCCATGGCGAGGATGATCAGCGCCCCGATCGCCATGCGCAGCGCCAGGATCGGCCACGGCGTGCGCGCGGGGGTCGTTTCGGTCGGATCAAGCCCGACCAGCAGCCTCAGCGGCGGGAAAACCGCCCGGCGCGGACTGGGCGGCGTGACGCGCAACAGGAAATAGAGCGCAACGAGGCCGACGAGCGCCGCCAGGACGGCGGGAGCGGCGAAGGCGAGGGGCAGGCCGAACATCGTTCAGGCGCTCCTCAAGCCGGCGATCGGCTCCGGCGCGGAAAGGCGCATGCGCAGCGCAAGCAGAACCTCCGCGGGCGATGAGTCAGTACGATGAATGCTCATCCCCCAGCCCGCGCGGGCGCAGATTCCGCGGATCGTTTCGCGGTGGGCGGCGAGGCGGCCAAGATAGGCGTCGCGCAGATTCTGCGCCCGTGGCGTGAGCAGGTTCATCGAGCCGGCGGGATGGAGGAACTCGGTGTTGCCCGAGAACGGGTATGTTTCCTCGATCGGATCGACGATCATTACCAGTTCGCCGATCGCACCCTCCGCGCTCACCGCCCGGATCGCGCGCGCGACCGCCTCCGGCTCCGAGAGAAAATCGCCAAGCATGAGCACCATCGAGCGCGCCGCGGCAGGCAGCGCCGGCGGCAGCGGGGCCTGGGACGCGCCATGGAGACGCTCGTCGGTCGCAATCGCCTCGGCGAAGCGCTCGACGACTCCCGGCGTCGCCATGGGCCGGGTGAGGCCGAGCAGTCCCGCGCGCTCGCCGCCACGCACGCAGAGATCGGCGAAAGCCAGCGCCAGCAGGGCGGCGCGGTCGATCTTCGTGGCCGGCGCCAGACTCGATCCGAATTGCATCGAGGGCGAACGGTCGAACCAGATCCAGACGGTGTGGGCCGCCTCCCACTCGCGCTCGCGCACGAAAGCGCGTTCTTCGCGTGCCGAGCGGCGCCAGTCGACTCGCGAAGACGGCTCGCCGGAAAGAAACGGGCGAAATTGCCAGAAGGTTTCGCCCGAACCTGCGCGCCGCCGGCCGTGAACGCCATGCCGCACCGTCTGGGCTACGCGCCGGGCCGCAATGACGAGGCTCGGCAGACGGGCCGAAAGGGTCGCCGCGTCCCGGCGGATGGAGGCGGGGAGCGTCATTGCGCCGGAGGCCGCCCGGTCATTGGATCGTCTTGGCCACGAGCCGCGCGACCACCGCGGAAATCGCCTCTCCCTCGGCGCGGGCGGCGAAGCTCAGCGCCATACGGTGCTTGAGCGCCGGCTCGGCCAGCGCCGCAACATCGTCGAGCGACGGCGACAAGCGTCCGTCGACCAGCGCGCGGGCGCGCGCCGCCAGCATCAGCGCCTGCGCGGCGCGCGGACCCGGGCCCCAGCCGATTCCCCTGTTCAGCTCCGGATCGCCCTCGCCTGGGCGGCCGGCGCGCACCAGGTCGAGGATTCCCTCGACCACGCGGTCGCCGATCGGCGCACGCCGCACGACCCGTTGCGCCGCCATCAGGTCCTCGGCCGTCATGACCGGCTTCGGCCGCGCCTCGCGCTCGCCGGTGGTCTCAATCAGAATCCGGCGTTCGGCCGCGCGATCGGGGTAGCCGACGTCGATTTGCAGGAGAAAGCGGTCGAGCTGCGCCTCGGGCAGCGGATAGGCGCCTTCCTGTTCGAGCGGATTCTGGGTCGCGAGCACGTGGAACGGTCGCGGCAGATCGTGGCGCGCCCCGGCGACGGTGACGTGATGCTCCTGCATTGCCTGCAACAACGCGGACTGGGTGCGGGGACTGGCGCGGTTAATCTCGTCGGCCATCAGGAGCTGGGCGAAGATCGGGCCCTTGATGAAACGGAAGCCGCGTTTGCCGTCCTGGCCTTCCTCCATCACCTCGGAGCCGAGAATGTCGGTCGGCATCAGATCGGGAGTGAACTGGACCCTGAGCGCCTCGAGGCCGACGACAATCCCGAGCGTCTCGACCAGTTTAGTCTTGGCCAACCCCGGCACGCCGATCAACAATCCGTGTCCACCCGCGAGCAGCGTCGTCAGCGCGAGGTCCACAACCCGCTCCTGGCCGAATATGACGCCCGCGATCTCCGCGCGCGCAGCGGAGATGTGCTCCAGCGCTGCGTCGGCGTCTCGGGTCAACTGGCCTGGATCGGCGATATTGGTCACGTTCATCAGCTCGTCCTTCGCCCCATGCGAATTGCTTACGGTTTTGTTTTCTCGTCAGGCACACTAGATTGAACGCGCGCCCTTGCGGCGCAAGCCCTAAGCGCCCGGATGTCAGATTCGCCCACACATAAGCGCGAGAGGAACACAGAGCCCGCGCGGCCGCCGGAAGGGGCTCTACGAGGACTCGGCGAGGCGGCCATGGGGCGCTTGCGCGGTTCGGCGCCGTCGCCTTCTTGGAATCCGCCGGACTGCGGCGATATCGACATGCGCATCGCTGCCGATGGAACGTGGTTTTATTGTGGCTCGCCAATCGGCCGGGCGCCGCTGGTGCAATTGTTCGCCTCGATCATGCGCAGGGAGGGCGAGCGCTACGTCCTGGTCACGCCAGTTGAAAAGGTCGGGATCAAGGTCGACGACGCGCCATTTCTGGCGGTCGAGATGCGGGTCGACAACGACGCGGACGAGCAGCGACTGACCTTCCGCACCAATGTCGAAGACCTGGCGACTGTCGACGGAGAACATCCGCTTCGGTTCGAGCGCGGCGCCTCCGAGGGCCTGAAGCCCTATGTTCGTGTCAGGGGCGACCTTTGGGCGCTGGTCAAGCGGGCGCTGTTCTATGACCTTGTCGCCCTTGGCCGCACCGAGCGGGTCGAGAACGAGGACTGGTTCGGAGTACGCTCAGCCGGACTCTTCTTTCCCATGTGCCCGGCGAGCGAAATCGAGGGCCTTTGAGCGACAACCTTCTCTCCGATGCAAACGCGGCGGCGTTTCGCGCGCTGGCGCGACGCAGGCTTGCTCCCTCGCTTGACGTCGAGGACCTCGAGCGGGAGACGGTGACCGGACCGAGCGACTACGCGCTGAGCGGCCTTCGTGTGAATCCGGCCGACATCGCTCGGGCGCGCCCCGCCGCTGTGCTTTTGCCGATCGTCGACCGCCCCGAGGGCCTGACCGTTCTTTTGACATTGCGGGCCTCGGACTTGCGCGCCCATTCCGGCCAAGTCGCCCTTCCTGGCGGCAAGATCGACCCCGGAGAGACGCCGCGCGAGGCGGCCTTGCGCGAGGCGCGCGAGGAGATCGGGCTCGAGGAGCAGTTCATTGAACCGCTCGGCTGGCTCGACCCCTATCTTACAGGCACTGGATTTCGCATCGCGCCTCTTGTCGCGCTGGTCGAACCGTCATTCTCGCTCAAGGTCAACGCCCTGGAAGTCGACGAGGTGTTCGAGACCCCTTTCGCGTTCCTGATGGATCCAGCCAATCATCGCCTCGACGAGCGCGAATGGCGCGGACGCCGGCGACAATTCTACGCAATGCCGCACGAGGGGCGCTATATTTGGGGCGCGACCGCCGGAATTCTGCGCAACCTGTACGAGAAGCTGTTCACCTGATGAGCAGAGCCGTCTTCGAACCGCTGGCGCTCTTCCTCAGCCCGTTCGTGGCCTATGCGCTCTACCTCGTCGTGCGCGCGCGATATCCGCTCGAGGTCGAGCATTGGACCCGCGGCCGGGTGTCGATCATGACCCTTCTCGGTCTGGCGGCCGCGGTTCTCGGACTTGTCGCTATCAACGCATTCGCGCCCCGCGGCCGCGGCGTCTACGTTCCGGCGCATGTCGAAAACGGCGTCCTCGTTCCTGGACGGATCGAATGACGGTTCTCACCGGCTTGGCCGGCGGAAAGCTCAAGGACCAGACGCTGCTGAGGCACGGCCCCTTGGCGCGGGCGCTCGCAGCCCTCAATGGGGGCGGCGAAGAGACTCGCCTCGTCGGCGGCGCGGTCCGCGACCTAGCGCTCGGCGAGGGAGGGTTCGACTTCGACCTCGCGACCACCGCATCGACCGACGAAGTGATCCGCCGCGCAAAGGCCTCGGGGTTCAAGGTCGCGCTGACCGGCGTCGCCCACGGCACGGTGACGATCGTCATCGACGGCCGCCCGATCGAGACGACGACGTTGCGCAAAGACGTCGAGACCGACGGACGCTGGGCGAAGGTTGAGTTCGGGCGCGACTTTCGGGCCGACGCCGAGCGACGCGACTTCACCATCAATGCCCTCTCGCTTGGGCTCGACGGAACCGTCCACGATCCTGTCGGCGGGCTTGCCGATCTCGCCCTGGGCCGGGTGCGGTTCATCGGCGACGCTGATCGGCGGATTCGCGAGGATTACCTCCGCATCCTGCGGTTCTTCCGTTTTTCCGCCCGCTTCGCGGCGGGCGGTCTCGATCCGGAGGGCCTCAAGGCGGCTATCCGCGCCCGTGACGGCCTCGCTCGGCTTTCGCGGGAGCGAGTGCGGGCCGAGTTGCTTAAGCTCATCGTCGCGCCGCGAGCGAGCGAGGTCGTCCAGACAATGAGCGAATGCGGCCTCCTGGAGCCGATCTTCGGCGGCCTAACCTATCCAAGACGGCTCGCGCGCCTCATTGGGATCGAGGCCGATCGCGGCGGCGAGCCCGATCCCGTTCTGCGCCTCGCCGCGCTTTCTGCCGTGATACCGGAAGACGCCGACCGGCTGCGCGACCGTTTGCGGCTGACTAACGCCGAATATGACAGGATGAGCGCCGCCGCCACTGCGCTCGTCGGCTTGCACGGGATTTCAGCCCCGCCCTCGCCCGAGGACTTGCGTGTTCTCCTCTTCAACGCCGGGCGCGAGACGGCGCGCGACGCGCTCGCGCTCGCTCATGTCGAATCGAGAGCGCCGGTCTCGGACGCCGCCTTCGTCGCCGCCGACCGGCTCCTCGCCGAGACGCCCATTCCAAGGCTGCCGTTCAGCGGCGCGGACCTAATCGCGCGGGGCTTTGAGGCTGGACCGCGGGTCGGCCGGACGCTCGGCGCGTTCGAGGCTCTCTGGATCCGGGCTGGCTTTCCCGCAGAGCCGAAGACGCTCGACCGCCTGCTCGACGAGGCGGCGGCGGAGACGGCCCGCGGCGAGGCTGAGGCGCAGGGAGCCGGCCCTGGCGGTTGAGCGCCCGGCGCCAACCCCCACGAGAAGGCGGGCGAGGCGCCAGCGGGTCAATCTGGCTCGTCACCGACGAAGATCAGCATGAGCAGCACCGCAGCTGGCGCAAATCCGCCCCAGAAACCGGCGATCCAGTAGCCCAGGCCGCCGGCCGCGGCGCCAACCAGGAAGCCGCCGAGGGTCGGCGCGACGAGAGCCAGGCGTTTTCGGGCTTCCTCCAGTGCGGCCTGCTCCGCGTCGCGCAGGATGACGACGCCGTCGAGCGAGAGGTGCGTCAGGTTAAGCGTCATGACGGTGGTCGAGGGACGGGTTTTCCAGATCAGCCGCGCGCCGGAATTTTGCACTGCGAGAGTCGCCACGCCCAGCGCCGCGGTCAGCGTGGTCGACCAGGCCAAGGAGTCGGTAAATGGGCCATACCTCAGGCCGGCGGCCACGAACGCCAGCAGCAGGACGAGCTCCAGCGCCAGGATCAGGCGGGCAACGTCATATCCGCGCAAGCGGAGCGGATGCAGGCCCAAGCGAGTCAGCGCGACAACCACCACGAAAAAAGGCACAGCCAGGAGTTTGGTCCCCAGGCCGGGGACGGGAGTCGCAATCGCCATGCCGACGACAGCGATATTGGCGGTGACATGTCCGATGAACAGGCCGAACAACGCGATCAGCCCACACGCCTCGAGGAACCCGGCGACGAAGGCGAGGCCGACCTGCATCGCCACGGCGCGCCATTCAGACAGCATTTCGAGCGCCATTCGTTTTCGCATCCCGCGTCGGCTTCTCATCAAGCCGCGAGATCAGCGGTCATTTGAGATCTCTCAGCCTAACTCGCCGGCGACCTCAGCAGCGCTTCGCAGGAGGCCATAAGCTCGTCAAAATGTGAGATCACCCGGTCCGGCCCGAGCTCGGCGACCGGCGCGTCGCTATAGCCGAAGTCGACGGCAACGACCGGCAGGCCGGCGGCGCGGGCAGTCTTAATGTCGGTGATCGAATCTCCGACCATAATTGCGCGATCGCTCGCGCCGCCACAAGCCGCGATCGTCTTCAAGAGCGGCGCGGCATCCGGCTTGCCGATTCCGAATGTGTCCTGGCCGCAGATGAAGGCGAAGCGCTCGGCAACGCCGAGCTTCTTCAATAGCAGCCTGGCCGAGCTTTCAACCTTATTGGTGCACACGGCCTGCCGCCAGCCAGAGCGGCCGAAGGTCGCCAGCACGCCCTCCACGCCCGGATAGAGCCGGCTGCGCTCAACGATATGGGCGTTGTAATAGTCAAGGAAGTCCTTGAACAGCGCCTCCAGCCTTAGCGGGTCGAGCTTGCGGCCCGAGGCGGCGAACCCGCGCTTGATTAGCGCCCGCGCGCCCGCCCCCACCAGCGGGCCCGCGCTTTCGACCCTGAGCGGCTCAAGGCCATCCCGCACCAATAGCCAATTGAGGGTAGCGACAAGGTCTTCGGCGGTGTCGGCGAGCGTGCCGTCCAGGTCGTAGACGATGGTCGGCGCGGTCATCGTCCGATCAATTCCAGAAATCGGGCGCGGCGGGACTCAAGATTCCGCCAATTCTCACTGGCGCAATCGCTTTCGTCAGGCCGTTGGGGCCGATTTCGGCGGCTACGGCGCAGAGCGTCGCCGGCCCCGTCGCCGGCTCGAATCGGGCCGACGGGATTTTGCTGGTAAAACGGCGCAGGGGCTCGTCCTTTTCCATGCCGATCACCGAATCGTAGTCGCCTGTCATGCCAACGTCGGTGATGAAGCCCGTGCCGCCGGGCAGAATCCGACAATCGGCGCTGGGGACATGCGTGTGGGTGCCGACGACGAGGCTCGCCTTGCCGTCAATGAAATGGCCGAGCGCCCATTTCTCGCTCGAGGCTTCGGCATGGATGTCGACAACCGCGGCGTCGCAGCCCTCGGCAAGCGGACAGAGGCCAAGCTCGCGCTTGACTATTGCGAAAGGATCGTCGAGCGCGTCCATGAAGATGCGGCCAAGCACATTGACGACGAGGAGCCGCGCGCCTTTGGCGTTCTCGATCATCGCCGCCCCCCGCCCCGGCGTACCCAGGGGATAGTTGGCCGGGCGGACGAGCCGCGGCTGGCGCTCGATGAAGACTAGCGCCTCCCGCTGATCGAAGGCGTGATTGCCGAGCGTCACTGCATCGACGCCCGCGGCGAGGAATTCCTCGAAGATGGCCTCGGTCAGGCCGAAGCCGCCGGCCGCGTTCTCGCCGTTGACGATGACGAAGTCGAGCCCCCAGCGGGAGCGCAAGAGCGTGACCTGCTCGAGAAGGACGGCGCGGCCCGAGCGCCCGACGATATCGCCAACGAACAGCAGACGGATCATCGGTCGGTGAAAATCATAGTTTCCTGTTCGGTCACGATCGCGTCCAGGCTCTCATCATGCGCCTCATACGGCGCCGCGGCGACTTCGCAAACCCCGTAGGCGACGCCGACCGCATGAACAGGCTTGATGGCGCGCAAGCGGGCGAGCGTCCGGTCGTAGAAGCCCGCGCCATAGCCGATGCGATGGCCGCGGCGGTCGAAACAGGCGAGCGGCACGAACAGGAGGTCGGGTTCGACCACAGGCGCCGCTTCGAGCGGCTCGGCGATCGACATCAGGCCCGGGTGGGTCGGGTCGCCCGGCCTCCAAAGGCGGAAGACGAGCGGCAAACCGCGGCCGACAACCATCGGCAGCGCGGTCGCGAACCCGTCGCCTGCGAGCGCGCGCAAGAGTTCAAGCGTGTCTGGCTCGTCGCGGAGCGGATGAAAGACGGAGACGGCGTCCGGGCGCCAGAGCCGCGCGAGCCGCAGGCCCTCCGCGGCGAGGCGGCGGCCGAAGCTCAAGCGGACGTCGGGCTGAAGCGCGCTTCGCCGGGCGAGAGCCTCGCGGCGAAGGGCCGCCTTCGGATTGGCGTCGGTCGAAAGCAAGGCGATGCGCCGATCCATAAGCGAACATATAGAGCGCGGAGCCGAGACGGCCGTTGGACGGTGATCCCGGGCGCCTACGTAAGTAGGTGGGCGCCGTGTGCCGAAGCCCACGAGCCTCGGCAGGGACAGCTCCCATAGGGATCGTACGGCCCCGAGGAATGTTGTCCTGACGGGCCACCCAGCTCCGCGGAAGCCTGATGTAGGCGCTTTGGCGACGGATTTCCAGCGCATGGATCGACCTCTCGCGAATAGCAGCCGTCGCGCCGCGGCCGACGCGACCGCGCGACGAACGCCAAATCTCCGCTATGATGGGACGCGACCATGGTGAGAAAGCCGGCATTGCCGATGAACAATCCAACGCGTGTCGTTCGGGTCTGGGACGCGCCGATCCGCGTCTTCCACTGGCTGATCGTGGTCCTTATCGCCGCCGCCTACGCGACCTGGCGGCTCAACTGGATGGAATGGCACGGCTGGATTGGCGATCTCGTGCTCGCCTTAGTGCTGTTTCGGCTGCTTTGGGGTTTCTTCGGCAGCGACACGGCGCGATTTTCCCAGTTCCTCGCCTCGCCGCGGATCGTGCTTGAGCACCTTAAGTACGCGTTTGTGCGGGAGCCCGACCGACAGGTGGGGCACAACCCGGCGGGCGGCTGGATGGTCCTCTTCCTGCTCGCGCTGCTGCTCGCCGAGACGCTCACCGGAATCTACGTCGCCAACGACATCGCCGATGTTGGACCGTTGACCGAGATCGTGCCCGCCGCCGCCGCTGACGCAATCGACGCCTCGCACGCAATCGTGTGGAATGTGCTGTTGGCCGCGATCGCTCTGCACGTTCTGGCGATCGTCGGCTATGCGGTGGTCAAGGGACAGGACCTGGCGCTGCCTCTCATCACCGGGAGGAAGGCTCTGCCGGAGCCGGTGAACGCGCCGCGGATGGCGAGCCCGGCGCGCGCGGCCACGCTCTTTGCCGGCAGCGCCGCGGCCGCAATCGTCATCGCTTGGTTCATGTAGCTGGGGTCAGCTCTTCGGAGGGACCACCTGACCGCGGATCTCGCCAGCCGGATGGGACTGGGTGTGAAGGTTTATATACCACTCGCCGTCGGAGAACTGTTTTGCCTGCTCGGGAGTGAGGGTCGCGCTTCCCGTGATCGGATTGGCGGGAGGGCTGCCCTGCTTGCTGAGCCAGATCACCGGCGGCGCATTCTGGCCGGCTTTGGCCGGCCCGTGGAAATGGGCCATCGTGGCGGGGCTCGACAGTCCGCTATAGGCGATATTCCAGGTTACCGCCCGGGTCGCCGGGTCGTAGGTCAGCTCAGCCGTTCCCGTACCGCTCGAGTCAATCGGAGGGACGCTTTGCGCCCCGGTGAGCTCGACCTTGAACGGCGCCGGATCCGCGTACGCAACCCCCGCGCCGGCGAGGCCGAGCATGATCGCGAAGGGAACGAGGGCTCGTTGAAATATCGTGGCGTTCATCTTTTCCTCCACCGGTCGCCGATCAAAACAGATCGGCTCAAACAATCTCAGACCGCCCGGCGCCATGATGGCACGATTTGCCCGGCGATGGAGAATCTTTTACCGCGGCGCCGAGTATGGGATGATGCGCGCGGTCCGGACACGACAATGAGCGAAACGCGACATCGCCCGGCCGAGGCTCTGCCCGGACTTTCCGGCTTGACCGTTGCGCCCGCTGGCCGTGCGGGGCCGCGCCGTCGAGCCGGTGCAGGCAGGGCGCGGGGGGACTGAGGCTCATGCCCAGCGTGTCAATCCGGGCGCGGCTGATCTTCCTGTCCGTCCTCCTGCTCGCGATCCTGGCTCTCTCTTCGGCGCTCCTGATCCGCGAGCTGGCCAGCGTGTCGAAGAGCCTCGCGGAGGAGGCGACGCTGGTCTCGGTGGTCAAGAACGCCAATTCGGCGAGCAAGCATTTTGGCGATTTAAAATATTGGGTCATGGACGCGGCCGTCACCCAACTCGCCCCTTCGGAGCGAGCGGCGGACGCCGCAAAGGCGGGTCTCGATTCGGATCTGAAGGCGATTTCCGCGGTCGATCCCGCGCTAGTCGCGGCAATCGGAGATGAAGTCTACGCGATGACTGATCTCGCACGGCAGGCTGGGGTCGCCTATTCAAGCGACGACAGCGCGTCTGGCAATGCCCTTTTGGAGCAGGCGAAAAGCCACGTTCTCACGATCGATGGCGAGATCGACCGGATTGTGGACCGTGTCGAGCAGCAGGCCGTGGCGAGGCGCGACGCCTCGATGCGCGGGGCGGAGCTCGCCGTCAAGCTCGCGATCGTCGGGGGAGTCGGAGCTCTTCTGCTCGCATTGGGCTTGACCGCGCTGACCGTGCGCTCGATCACCGCCCCCTTGAAACGACTGGAAGGGAGCATCGCGTCGATCACCCAGGGCGATCTCGACGCTCCAGTGCCTACCACCGGCGGCCACGAGATGGCGGCGATGGCCAAGACCCTCGGGATGTTGCGCGACAGCCTGATCGAACGGGGCCGGCTCGAGCGCGAGCGCGAGCGAGCCCAGGCGGAGATCCGGGCCGCGCGCGACGCCGCCGAGGCGGCGCTGCACGAGCTGAAGGCTGCCCAGGCCAATCTCATTCAGGCCGAGAAGATGGCCTCACTGGGCCAATTGACCGCGGGCATCGCCCACGAAATCAAGAACCCGCTCAATTTCATCAATAATTTTGCTAGCCTTTCGACCGGACTGCTTGACGAGCTGAAGTCGGTCGTCGCGCCCGCCGTCGGATCACTCGATCGCCATCAACGCGGTCAGCTCGACGAGGTCTCCGAATTGCTGAGCGGCAATCTCGAGCGCATCGCCGAACACGGCAAACGCGCCGACAATATCGTCAAAAGCATGCTCGCGCATTCGCGCGGCGGCGGCGGCGACCGGCAAAACGTCGATCTTAACGCGCTCGTCGAGGAATCGCTCAATCTCGCCTATCACGGCGCCCGTGCCCAGGACTCGAACTTCAACATCACTTTGGACCGGCAATACGGCGTCGACATCCTGCCGGTCGAACTTGTGCCGCAGGACATCACTCGCGTGTTCCTGAACCTGTTCGGCAACGGTTTCTACGCTGCGACCGAGCGGCGGCGCTCGGCAAACGACGGGACATTCACGCCGGTGCTTACAGTGACCACGCGTGATCTCGGGGAGACCGTGGAGGTCAGGGTGCGCGACAATGGCGCCGGCATCCCCGACGACATCAGGGACAAGCTCTTCCAGCCGTTCTTCACCACCAAGCCGACCGGCGTCGGAACGGGGCTCGGGCTTTCGATCAGCTACGAGATCGTCACCAAACAACACGGCGGGACGATAGGGATCGCCAGCGAGGTTGGAAGATACACCGAATTCGTTGTAACTCTGCCGCATCGGTTTTCGGCCAAAGGGGCGGCGGAGACTTCGGCGGCGGGCGGGGGACGATGACCGTAAGCATCTTGATTGTCGACGACGAACCTGACGTCGCCACGCTGTTTCGCCAGCAATTCCGCCGGGAGGCGCGCGAGGGCGCGTATGTCCTACATTTCGCGCTTTCGGCCGCTGAGGCGCTCGAACGACTCGCCGGCGAGATCGAGCCCCGATTGATCGTTATTCTTTCGGACATCAACATGCCCGGCATGGATGGCCTGTCGCTCCTGCGCGAGATCAAGAAGCGCCGTCCCGACCTGCCGGTGATGATGCTGACCGCTTATGGCGACGAGGAGCGACGCCGCCGCGCCAACGAGTACGGCGCAGCCGATTTCGTCACCAAGCCGGTCGATTTCGATTTCTTGAAGGAGCGGCTGCGGCAGCTCCACGCGCCGTCGACCTGAAAGGCGCCGCAATCGTTGCCGCGTTTGGCGCCCCGGCCGCAAGCTCTGGGGGCGCCATCGGCAGGCGTCGAGAAAACGGTCGACGCGCTACGCCTTGGATCGCCACAAGCGGCGGCTCGCCTCGACGTGCGGCCCGCCCCTGCTGGGCTGGCTCTATGGCCTCCGCCACGCCGGCGCCTATCTTGAGGTCGCCTTACGAGCGTGACGCGACGATGACAGACCTTTCCCGAACCGTGGCTGCTGAACCTGCCCCGCCCGGCTATGCCGACCTCGTCAAGACCCAGGCGGAGCGCCGGGCGGAGCTGCGGCGCATGCGCACAATCGCGACCTCCCTGCTCGTCCTGATGGCGGTGATCTATCTTCTGACGCGGATGGCGCCCACGAACTGGCTCTGGGCGCCATATGTCGGCGCGTTCGCGGAAGCCGGAATGGTCGGGGCCTGCGCCGACTGGTTCGCGGTCGTCGCGCTCTTCCGCCATCCGCTCGGCGTGCCGATCCCCCATACCGCAGTCGTGCCGGAGAACAAGAAGCGGATCGGCGCGGCGCTCGGCCGCTTCATCACGAACAATTTCCTCTCGCCCCGGGTCGCCATGACACGTCTCGCCTCGGTCGACTTCGCGGGTCTTGCGGCGCGATGGCTTGCGGACGAGCGCAACGCGAGGGCGGTCGCGGCTGGGGCCGCCCGCCTCATCCCGGCCGCGCTCGACCTCGTGCCGAAAGCGGCTATCGAGGAATGGGCCGCCTTCGGCGCGCGGCGCGGGATTGAGGCGGTCCCTTTCGCGCCCCTCGCCTCGCGGGCTTTGTCGATCCTTTGGGCCGAAGGCGCCGGCCAAATGCTGCTCGACCAGGGCCTCGATTTCGCCGAGGTGATGCTCGCCAAGCACAAGGCGACGATTGTGCGACACGTGTCGCAGAAGTCCTCGCGCTTCATCCCCAAATGGGTCGACGACATGATCGCCGCCAAGGTGATCAACGGGCTGACGACAACCTTGAACGAAATGCGCGACCCCGACCACCCGTGGCGCGACGAGGCGAACGCGCTGATCCGAAAATGGATCGACGGCCTCGCCCACGATCCGGGCATGCGCGCGCGGGGCGAGGCGCTAAAACAGGACATCCTCTCCAATCCGGCGTTCGCCGAGCAGGCTCGGGCGCTGTGGGAGAATATCGAAGCGTTGCTGAGGAACGATCTGCCCCGCCATGCGGAGACGATCGTCGGCGGGCTCGCGACCCTGTCCGGCGCGCTCGGCCGGTGGCTCGAAGAGGACGAGGCGCGCCGGGCGACCATCAACCGGCGGGTCAGGCTGTTCGCCCTGCGCGCAATCCTGCCGCGCCGCGCCGAAATCGGCGCCTATATCGCCGGGGTGGTCGACCATTGGGACACCGCCACACTGGTCGAGCGTCTCGAGCTGCAGGTCGGCAAGGACCTGCAATATATCCGCATCAACGGCACACTGGTCGGCGGTCTGGTCGGGCTCTTGATCTTCACGCTCTCGCGGGCGTTCGGCTGAGGGCGATAGACCTACCTCAATCAGCGACTCGCCCCGCGCGAACGCCTGCCGAAGCGGATCTTAGCTCGCGCGCTTGACCCTCCAGGCGGGGTCGGGCAAGGCATGCCTCATCCGGGTCCCAACGGCTTTCACATGGCTAAACAGCCGCCTTCGCAACCGCAGTCGCAGCCGAAAGCTGGCAAGCCCTCCAGCGGTTTTCTCGCGACATTCACCCATCGTCCTCGTCTGCTGGCCGGAGCGGCGATTATGGTCGCGGCCTATATCCCTTTGCAGCTTGCAGTCGACATCCGCGAGGCGACGCGGCTGCTCATCGCCTGGAACATCGGCGCCTGGGCCTTCCTTGTGATGATCCTGTTCATGGCGATGAACCCGCGCCGGGAGGCCCGCGTGCAGTCGAGGCCGGAGGACGAGAACCAGTGGGTGCTGGTTGTCTTGGGCGTTGTCGCGGCGCTCGCCGCCATCGCGGCGATCGTCTGGGAGCTAGGCCCGGTCAAGGACATGAGCGGGTGGCTGAAGGCTGGCCATCTCGTGCTGGTCGGCTTGACTGTGCTGAGCGCCTGGACGTTTCTCAATGTGATGTTCGGCCTGCATTACGCCGGCGTCTATTTCAAACCCAAGAAGGGCGGGATTCACGCCGGCCTCGACTTTCCGGGGACGCCCCAGCCGGGCTGGATGGAATTCTTTTACCAGGCTTTCGTGATCGGCTGCACCTTCGCCTCGTCCGACGTCAATGTGACGTCGATGCGGATGCGGCGGATCGTGGTCATTCAGGGCGTCGTCGGCTTCTTTTTCAACGCCATCATCCTCGCGCTGACCATCAACGTCACCGCGAACCTCTTTTGAGAAGCGGCGCTTGCCGGATATAGAGCCGCAATGACCGACACTTCCCTTGTCCGCGCCGCGCTGCCGCGCGGCTTCGCCGACCGCGTTGAGGCAGATATCGCCGCCGCCGATGCGATGATGGCGAAGATCCGCGAGGTCTATGCGCTCTACGGCTTCGAGGCGGTCGAGACGCCGTTCGTCGAGTTCACCGAAGCGCTCGGCAAGTTCCTGCCCGACCAGGACCGGCCGAACGAGGGCGTGTTCTCATTCAAGGACGACGACGAATGGCTCTCGCTGCGCTATGACCTCACTGCGCCGCTCGCCCGCTACGTCGCCGAGAACTACGACCGCCTGCCCCGGCCCTATCGCAGCTATCGCGCGGGCTGGGTGTTCCGCAACGAGAAGCCGGGGCCAGGCCGCTTCCGCCAGTTCATGCAGTTCGACGCCGACACGGTCGGCGCGGCCTCGCCAGCCGCGGACGCCGAAATCTGCATGATGGCCGCCGACGTGATGGAGGCGCTCGGGATTGCGCGCGGGGACTACGTGATCAAGGTCAACAACCGCAAGGTGCTCGACGGGGTGATGGAGGCGATCGGCCTCGGCGGCGACGCCAATGCCGGGCGCCGACTCACTGTGCTGCGGGCGATCGACAAGCTCGACCGGCTCGGACCGGACGGGGTGCGCGCGCTGCTTGGCGCCGGCCGCAAGGACGAGAGCGGGGATTTCACGAGGGGGGCAGGGCTCGAAGAGGGTCAGACCAAAGACATCACGACACTGCTCAACTTCGCGGGATTTGGTGACCTAATCGATGGGTCCAATAAATCGACGCTAGACGAATGGGAGCAGCTTCGTTTTTCGGTGAACAGCACTTTTCAGGCTGGCATTGCGGAGCTTCGCCAAATCGCTCACCTTACTGAGGCCAGCGGGTATGACACTCAGCGAATTCGGGTCGATAACACCGTCGTGCGCGGGCTCGAATATTACACCGGCCCGGTTTTCGAGGCGGAGCTGACCTTCGAGATTCCTGGCGACGACGGCAAGCCGATCCGCTTCGGCTCGGTCGGCGGCGGCGGGCGCTACGACGGGCTCGTCGCCCGCTTTCGCAGCGAGCCCGTCCCCGCGACCGGCTTCTCGATCGGCGTCTCGCGGCTGCTTGCGGCGCTCCGCGCAATCAAAAGCCCGATCGTCGCGGCGGCGGAGAGCGCCGGCCCGGTCGTCGTGCTGGCGCTCGACCGCGACGCGGACTCGATGGCCAATTATCAGCGGCTTGTCGCGCGCCTCCGCAAGGCGGGAATCGCAAGTGAGCTCTATCTTGGGCAGGGCGGCATGAACGCGCAGCTCAAATACGCCGACCGCCGCGGGAGCCGGGTCGCAATCATCCAGGGCTCAAACGAGCGCAACGCGCCCGGCGGCCCGCAAGTGACCATCCGCGACCTCAAGCTCGGGGCCGAACTGGCGAAATCGACCAAGGACCGCGCCGATTATCTCGAACTGCGGCAGCGCGCCCAGTTTCAGGCGGGGGAGGCCGAGCTGGTCGCGTGCGTGAACGAGGTGCTGGCGCGAAAATAGGCAATCCGGCTGGTCGCCTACGATCTGTGCATGTGAAAATTTATCTTCCGTTAACCAAATCAAAAGTCCCGTGTGAAACGTTCTGTCCCATTGGGAGGAACGTCGATGCGATTCGCCTCGATCGCGCTCCAGGCCATAGTCGTCCTGATACTGTCCGGCTCTGCGGTCGAGGGTCCTCGCGCGTTCGTTGGCGCTCCGGACGACGACGCCGAGCTTCGCCGCATTCGCCGAATCATCTCTCCCCACATCGAGGGCGACGCCCTCATCATCGAGGGAAGAATCGACTCCCACATTTACGACTATATCCAGTATGAGGCCGCCAGGGTCGCGGCGGTCCGGGTCATCGATCTCGACTCCCTCGGCGGAAACGCCGAATGGGCGCTCATGATCGCCCGCAAGATCAAGGAACTCGGCAAGACCACGTTGCTCCGCTCGCAGCATTATTGCGCGAGCGCCTGCGCCACAATCTTCGCCGCGGGACGGGAACGGGTTGCCGCCGAGGACACCTGGATCGGCATTCATGGCGCCCGGCTTGGGCCGGGCTACACCACCAATTTCGAGGGCCTTTGTTTCGACGATCTCGAAGGGGGAAGCGCATTCGAGCCGCGCAAAAGGGGCTGCCGCGAGTTCCTTAACCATTGGTACGAGTTGACGCTCGCGAGCACCAGCGAAGCTTTCGACCTCATGGAATCGAATGGCGTCTCGCCCGACCTGCGCGAGACCTACTTCGCGATGCCGGACGATCCGCAATGGCCGGCGCAAATGAACGCGCTTCGCAAGCCCGACTGGCCGATTAGCGCGGCCGACGCGGTCAAATACAACCTCGTGACGCAGGTGCTGGCGAAGACCAATTTCTAGTCCGGCGCGTCCCGCGGGCGACGGGGGGCTCCGGGCGGGCCGAGGGGGCAGCCGATCCCGCCTATCCTGTTTTTCCTTGACGTAAGACATAAGTTGTGATATTAAGAAAAAGCGAGTCGACGGACGGAGGGACGAAGCGTGCGACGCGGCGGCCCAATACTCGCGCGAAACGCCTGTCGGGATCGGCTCGGGAAAGAGGAGTGCCCGTCGAGGCGGCCCGAATTGGCGCCGCAAGCCGTTGAAATCGTTCAAAACCGAGCTAGAAAAGGCGGCCCCGCCTGGGCTCGCTCGTCGCCTCGGTGTTGAGCCGGCCTGAACGTCACGGCTCAGCACATTCGAACGAATCCGCGCTTTCCGGATCGCCGCCCTTGTAGCGCGCGTATTTCGGCCAGGGGCAGAGCGGCCGCGCGCGGTTCGGACTCCACGCCGCCGGAATCTCCTGGTTCGCCGGATTCGCCGTCGCGATGATCCTTTCCGGCGCCTTGCCGTTCTCGACCCAATCTACGAGCGCGGTCAGCGCGTCGAACTTGTCGAGCGTCACGCCGTCCCGGCAATGGGTCATGCCGGGAACCGCAAACAGGCGCACTTCGGCCTCGTCTTTG
>Ga0335076_10002554_pt1 | contig 18123 bp, 15 predicted proteins | sample Lox_Sample_25_FD_206717 | JGI IMG/M metagenome (GOLD analysis project Ga0335076, IMG submission 206717) | Soil microbial communities from Loxahatchee National Wildlife Refuge, Florida, United States - Lox_Sample_2.5 | ecosystem: Environmental > Terrestrial > Soil > Wetlands | place: USA... | reverse complement strand
CTGTCCGCTTTCTGCTTCAGGCGGCGCGCTAGTACGGAGCGTCGATGTCACGCATCGCGACGTACACGCTCTTCAGCTGCGTGTAATGCTCGATCGCCGCCCGGCCATTCTCGCGACCGAGCCCTGACATCTTGACGCCGCCGAAAGGCAGCTCGACAGGAGTGACGTTGTAGTGGTTGATCCAGCAGGTTCCGGCCTGCAGCTGCGCGATCACGCGATGCGCTCGAATGAGGTCGTTGGTGAATACCCCGGCAGCGAGTCCGAACTCGGTGGCATTGGCGCGCGCAATCACCTCCTCCTCGTCGGTGAACTCCAGCACCGCCATCACCGGACCGAAGATCTCCTGACGCACGATGTCCATGTCGTCGTGGCAGGCATCGAACACCGTCGGCGCGACGAAGAAACCGCTCGCCAGGTCTCCGCTGGTGACGCGCGCACCGCCGGTGAGCACCCGTGCGCCCTGCGCGTGGCCGCGGGCGATGAAACCGAGCACCTTCTGCATGTGTTCCTCGGAGATCAGCGCGCCCACCTGCGTCGCGGGGTCGAGCGGGTCGCCAACCCGCATCGCGGCGGCGCGCGTGCGCAGCCGCTCGATGAACTCGGCGCGCACGCTCCTGTGTACGAATACGCGCGTGCCGTTCGAGCACACTTCGCCCGCCGAGTAGAAATTGCCGAGCAGTGCGCCGGAGACGGCGTTGTCGAGCCGCGCGTCCGAAAACACGATGAGCGGCGACTTGCCGCCGAGTTCGAGGGTCACCTGTTTGAGTGAGGCAGCGGCATCCGCCATCACCGCTCTGCCCGTACCGACCTCGCCGGTGAGCGAGATCTTGCGGATGTCGGCATGGCGCGTGAGGAGCCGCCCGGTCGGCGCGCCCCCCTGCACCACCTGAAAGAGCCCCGGTGGAAGGCCTGCGGCGAGATAGATCTCCTCGAGCTTGAGTGCGGTGAGCGGGGTGAGCTCGGCCGGCTTGAAGATCATCGCGTTGCCGCAGGCGAGCGCCGGCGCCGACTTCCAGCAGGCGATCTGCAGCGGGTAGTTCCACGCCCCGATCCCTGCCACCACGCCGAGTGGCTCGCGGCGCGTGTAGCCGAAGGCGGCGGGCCCCAGGTCGAGATGCTCACCGGCGAGCGCGCCGGCAAGGCCCGCGTAATACTCCAGGCACTCGGCTCCCGAGAGCACGTCCACCGCGCGGGTTTCCTGGATCGGTTTGCCGGTGTTACGCGTCTCGAGCTGCGCGAGCTCCTCGTTGCGCTCGCGCAGCAGGCGTGCCGCGCGCTGCAGCACGCGTCCGCGCTCGGCACCTGTCAGGGCGGCCCATTGCTTCTGCGCCGCCTGCGCCCGCTTCACCGCCGCGTCGATACGCGCCGGACCGTCGGCGCTGAGCTCCGCGAGCAGCGCTCCGGTGGCGGGATTGATCACCCGCAGCAGCTCTTCCGCGCCCGCCGTGCCGCGCCCGGCGCGCGCAGCCGGCGCGCCGGCCATGGTGTCCGGCGGACGCTGCGCGAGCTCCCTGAGCCGTCCGTCGACGAACGCGGTGAGCAGTGCCCGTGCGCTCTCGCTGTCGGCCTCCTGCCATTCCGAGAGCGCAGCGCGCAGCCACACGCCGTCGATCATCGCGGCGATCATGGCCGCGAGGCTGCGGGCAGCCTCTCCCGGTATCATGCGCCGCAGGTCATGGCGCAGGTTCGACAACATGCGCCGCTGGTACGCGGTCTGCACCCGCTTCAATCCCTCGAAATGCAGCACCTGACCCCAGAATGCAAGCCAGGCGTTGCCCGTGCGCCTGTCGAAGTTCTCTGGCCCGAGATTGGCGTCGATAACCGCCTGAACGCGTGCGCGCGGGGTGCGCGCAAGCGCGAATCGCTCGCGCATGCGCACCGCCACCACGCGGGCGAGCGTACGGAAAGTCGCCTCGAGGAGTCCGTCCTTATCGCCGAAGTAATGGGCCACGAGCCCCGGCGACACGCCGGCCCGGCCGGCAATCTCAGCCAGAGTCGTGCCGACGAAGCCCACTTCGGCGAGACTGTCGATCGTGACCTCGATCAGCTGCACGCGACGGGCATCCTCGGCCTCATCACGGGCCGATCCATTACGATGGGCCGGATCCCTGATGGTTGACTGGCTGTTCAACGACATCCTCCGGATCCATCACCAGCGGTCAGCTCACGGCGCGCGGCGGGCAGTTGCGAGCTAGCGATAATTATAGATCACTCAGCAACTTGCCATATCTTCGGCGACTTGACAGTCGAATCATTAAACGGCTATTCAAGCCCTGGAGTCTGGATGATGAATTGCGTGACCCCAGGGGTCAAGGGGAGGCACCAGTCAGCACGCATGCAAGTGCTCGGGCCAACCAAACACCAGAGAGGACAGGGGCGTGCTTAAGAACAGAGCTGCCGCACGGACCGACAGCGGCATGGAGCACTTCGGCTACAAGGAATCGCTGGCTCGCAGCATCGGGGCGTTCGGCAGCTTCGCCGCCGGTGTCAGCTACATCTCAATACTCACCGGCACCTTCCAGCTGTTCTACTTCGGCTTCGGCACGGCCGGCCCGGCCTACCTGTGGTCGTGGCCGATGGTGCTCATCGGTCAGTTGGCGGTCGCGCTGTGCTTCATGGAGCTGGCCGCCAAGTACCCCATCGCCGGATCGGTTTACAACTGGTCGAAGCTACTGGGGAGCCGGATCGTAGGCTGGTCTTCGGGCTGGCTGATGCTCACTGCGTCGATTGTCACTCTGTCTGCCGTGGTGCTGGCGCTGCAACTCAACCTACCGCGGCTGTGGAGCGGCTTTCAGATCATCGGCGACGGCAGCGGCACCTACGATTTCGCCACGAACGCGGTGATCCTCGGCACGGTCCTGATCGTGTTCACCACCGTCGTCAATGCGCTCGGCGTGCGGTGGATGGCCATGATCAACAGTGCGGGCGTCTTCATCGAGCTGATTGCTGCCTGCCTGATAGCGATCTTCCTGGCGCTCAACACCAAGCGCGGTCCCGAGATCTTCTTCTCCACCTACGGCTACGGTGCGGGGAAGAGCTGGGGCTTTCTGGGCAATTTCCTGGTGGCGTCGCTGGCCTCCGGATACGTGATGTACGGCTTCGATACCGCCAGCTCACTCGGCGAGGAGACGTTGGCGCCCCGGCGCACCGCGCCCCGGGCCATTCTGCGGGCTATCCTGGCCTCGTTCGTCATCGGTGGTGCGATCCTGGTCTTCGCAGTCCTGGCGGCACCCAACCTGGCTGATCCGAGGATCGGCAGCGGCAGCGGCGGTCTGCAATTCATCGTCGAGCAGGTGATGTGGGGTCCGCTCGGCAAGATCTTCCTGGTCTGTATCGTGGTCGCGGTGACGGTGTGCTCGCTAGCGGTGCATACCGCGGCGATCCGCCTGACCTTCGCCATGGCGCGCGACAACGCACTGCCGTTCGGGGAGAAGCTCGCGCGGGTGAACGCCAAAACGCAGACGCCCATCGTGCCGGCCATCGTGATCGGCGTGATTGCCGAGCTGATCCTGGTCGTCAACATCGGACAGCCGAAGATCTTCACGGTGTTGACTTCGATTGCGGTCATCATGATCTACCTGGCGTACCTGATGGTGACGGGCCCGCTGCTGAGGAAGCGCCTGCAGGGGCAGTGGCCCCCCGCAGATCTCGCGGCAGGTGGCTACTTCACCATGGGGAGGTGGGGAATGTTCGTCAACATCGTCGCGGTGCTGTGGGGCACGGGGATGGCGATCAATCTGGCCTGGCCGCGCGAAGCCGTTTACGGCACACCCTGGTACAACACCTGGGGCGCATTCGTCTACATCGCCGTGATTCTCGGGGCGGGTCTGTGGTGGTACGCCGTCAAGGGCTGCCATCATCTCGGAACCCTCGCCTCGCACACGCTGACCACAGAGGCTGACGCACTGCAAGCAGAGGGCTGAAGTGATACCGACCGGCGGGGTCGGCGGCGGCGGCGGGGCCGACGGCGGCTGATCCCCGGGGCACCTGCTGCGGTCGAGTGCCGCGGCGATGCTCGCGGCACACCTACACCTAAGGGCAGTGCCAGACGGTGGTGGTCGCGTTCGCGTTGGAGGTAGCATGTGCGTCCGCTCTTCAGCGTGCTTACGGAGGGGAAAACCAATGTCGAATAAGCTCATAGCCGGATTGATTTCGCTCGCTCTGCTGCTCGGGGGCTCCACTGCGATGGCCCAGTCGAGCACCGCTGCCGGCGGCAACAAGGCGGTCAACGAAAACCTGAAGCTCAACGAGGACATCAAGCTCCTGCGCAAGAACGTCCGCGCGGAAAAATCCAAGATCGTCCTGCAGGCGCTGAATCTCGACGCCGACCAGACGGCGAAGTTTCTGCCGATCTACAAGCAGTACGACGCCGAGCTCACGAAGCTCAATGACCTGCGCGTGGCGAACATCCAGGAGTACGCCAAGAACTACGGCAGCATGACGGACAACAAGGCGGACGAGCTGGTCAATCAGGCGATCAGCTATTACAAGAAGCGCATCGACCTGCTGGCCAACTACTACGACAAGGTGCGGGCACAGTTCGGCAGCGGAGTCGCCGGGCGCTTCGTACAGGTGGAGAGTCAGCTCCTCAACATCATCGACCTGCAGATCCAGTCGAATCTGCCGCTCATCTACACCGCGCCGAAGAGCTGACCGGTCAGTGCCAGACGCCCGCGGGGGCTGCCCCGCGGGTGGTCCGCGCCTTCTGCATGTCGCGTACGTACAAAGCGGCGGACGCGCGCGTGCAGGTCGCGACCGCTCGCGCAGCGCATGATGCGCGCGCGCTCGTGCTGCACCCGAGCGGGACCCGATCATGCAATCCTTCTCCGCTCTGTCGCTGCTACTGCACGGTCTCACCGGCCAGCGCGGCTGGAAGCCGCAGTGGCGTCATCCCGAGCCGAAGAGCGCCTACGACGCGCTGATCGTCGGCGGCGGCGGCCACGGACTCGGTGCGGCCTACTACCTCGCAAGCGAGCACGGCCTGCGCAATGTCGCGGTGCTGGAAAAAGGCTGGATCGGCGGTGGTAACACCGGACGCAACACCACCGTCATCCGCTCCAACTACCTCTTCCCCGAGAGCGCGGCGCTCTACGACCACGCGCTGAAGATGTGGGAGAACCTCTCGCAGGTCCTCAACTACAACGTCATGTTCTCAGCACGCGGCGTCCTGATGCTCGCGCACACGGTGCACGACGCGCAGGTGTTCAAGCGGCACGTGCACGCCAACCACGCAGCGGGCGTCGACAACGAGTGGCTGACGCCGGAGCAGGCGCGGGCCTTCTGCCCGCTGCTGAACATTGGCGACATCCGCTACCCCGTGGTCGGCGCCGCGCTGCAGCGGCGCGGCGGCACCGCGCGTCACGATGCCGTGGCCTGGGGCTACGCCCGCGCCGCGGATGCACTCGGCGTCGACATCATCGAGAACTGCGAAGTGACCGGCATTCGCCGCGATGCGCATGGTGCGGTAGCGGGCGTCGACACGACCCGCGGCACCATTCTTGCGCCGCGAGTCGGCGTCGCGGCCGCCGGCCATTCCAGCGTCATCCTGCGGATGGCGGACGTCGCGCTGCCGCTCGAGAGCTACCCCCTGCAGGCACTGGTGTCCGAGCCGATCAAGCCGATCTTTCCGTGCGTCGTGATGTCCAACACCATCCACGCCTACATCAGCCAGTCCGACAAGGGCGAGCTGGTGATCGGCGCCGGCACGGACGCCTACACCTCCTACACGCAGCGTGGCGGCCTGCACATCACCAGTCACGCGCTCGAGGCCATCTGCGAGCTGTTCCCCATGTTCCGCCGCCTGCGGATGCTGCGCTGCTGGGGCGGCATCGTTGACCTGACGCCCGACCGCTCGCCGATCATCGCCCGCACGCCGGTGCCGGGCCTGTATGTCAACTGTGGCTGGGGTACCGGCGGTTTCAAGGCGACGCCGGGCTCGGCACACGTGTTCGCCTGGACCATTGCCCGCGACGAGCCGCATCCACTCAACGCGGCGTTCACCCTCGAGCGCTTCCGTGACGGCGACCTCATCGACGAGGCGGCCGCAGCCGCGGTGGCACACTGAGGCGCGGCGCGTGCTCCTCATCCAGTGTCCGTATTGCGGTGAGCGCCCCGAGCCGGAGTTCGTGTACGCGGGTCAGGCGCACCTCGCGCGGCCGCGCCAGCCGGCGGATACCGCCCTCGAGGAGTGGACTGACTATCTTTATCGGCGCGACAACACGCGCGGGATCCACGCCGAGCGCTGGCGCCACACCCACGGCTGCGGCCGCTTCTTCAACGCGTTGCGCGACACCCTCACTGATCACTTCCTCGCGACCTACAGGGTGGGCGAGCCACCGCCCGCTTCCGCAGTCCGCACGGAGGCCGGACCGTGAGCGCCGCGGGACTGCGCACGGAAAGCGGCGGGCGCATTGACCGCTCGCGATCGCTGCGCTTCACCTTCGACGAGCGCCGCTATACCGGTTTCGCCGGCGATACCCTCGCCTCGGCGCTGCTCGCCAACGGCGTGCACCTTCTCGGCCGCTCCTTCAAGTACCATCGCCCGCGCGGCGCGCTGGCCGCGGGGGCTGAAGAGCCCAATGCGCTGGTCACCGTGCGCCGCGATGCCGCGCGCTGCACGCCGAACCTGCGTGCGACACAGCTTGAGCTGTACGAGGGACTCGAGGCGCACAGTCAGAACCGCTGGCCGTCGCTCGCCTTCGACATGGGCGCCGTCAACGACCTGATTGCGCCCTTCATTCCTGCGGGGTTCTACTACAAGACGTTCATGTGGCCGCGGGGCGCGTGGCGGACGCTCTACGAGCCGCGCATTCGTGCCGCCGCCGGGCTGGGTCGCGCGCCTGCGCAGGCCGATCCCGACCGCTACGCGACGCGCTACGCGCATTGCGATGTGCTGGTCGTCGGCGCAGGGCCCGCGGGACTCGGCGCCGCGCGCGCCGCTGCCGACGCAGGCGCGCGCGTCATTCTCTGCGATGAGCAATCCGAGCCCGGCGGCTCCCTGCTCGCGGACAGTCCCACGAGCGGTGCGGTTCTCGAGGGCCGTCGGGTCAGCCGCTGGCTCGATGAGGTGCTCACCATGCTCAGCGCCACCTCACGCGTGACAGTGCTGCCGCGCACCACCGCCTTCGGCTACTTCCCGCATAACCTCGTCGGCCTCAACCAGCGCCTCACGGATCATCTCGCCGATCCGCCCCCCGAGGCGCCGCGCGAGCGGCAGTGGCAGGTGCGCGCGCGTGAGGTCGTGCTCGCGACCGGCGCGATCGAGCGTCCGCTCGTCTTCCCCGGCAATGACCGGCCGGGGGTGATGCTGGCCGGTGCGGCGCGTACCTGGCTGAACCGCTACGGCGTCCTGCCGGGCACGCGCGCGGTCGTGATCACGGCCTCTGACGAGGCCTATGCGGCGGCGCTCGAACTTCAGGCCGCGGGGGTATTCATCGCGACGATCGTCGACGTGCGCGCGGGCGAGAGCGGCTGGGCAGTGCAGGCGCGCGCCGCAGGTATCCCGGTGCTGGCGGCGGGGACCGTGCTCGGTACGACCGGTCGCCGGCGTGTTGATTCGATCCGCATCGCGCAGCGTGAGAACGGCACTTTCAGCGCAGGCCAGCCCCAGCCCTGCGATCTCGTGCTCATGTCGGGCGGCTTCACGCCGAGCGTGCACCTCTTCTCCCAGTCGCGCGGGAAGCTCAAGTGGAATGAGGCGCTAGAGGCTTATCTTCCGAACATTCCCGCCGAGCGCGTCCGCTGTGCGGGTGGCTGCCGCGGCGTCTTCGCACTCGAGGCCGCGCTCGCCGATGGCGCCGCCGCCGGCGCGGACGCGGCGCGCGAAGCGACCGACCCGGCGCGCACCGGCGTCAATCCCGCAGGCGGGTCGAGGCGACCCTTCGCGGATGCCGGCGAAACCACGGGCATGGGCACTGCGAGCACCAGCGTCGGATTCGCCGGGGCCCTGCCGCGCCCCGACGGTGCCCGCGGACGGGCGTTTGTCGACTTCCAGAACGATGTGACGACCAAGGACCTGGTGCTCGCCACGCGTGAGGGCTTTTGCTCGATCGAGCACGTGAAGCGCTACACCACCACCGGTATGGCGACGGACCAGGGAAAGACTTCGAACCTGAATGCGCTCGGCATCGTGTCGCACGAGCTCGGCAGGTCCGTCCCGCAGGTCGGTCTCACCACCTTCCGCATGCCGTACACGCCGGTAACCTTCGGCAGCTTCGCGGGGTGCGCGCGCGGTGAGCTCTTCGACCCGGTGCGCACCACGCCCATGCACGGCTGGGCCTCTCTGCGCGGCGCAGTGTTCGAGGACGTTGGCCTGTGGAAGCGCGCGCGCTACTTCCCGCGCGGCGCCGAGCCGATGCACGCCGCGGTGGCGCGGGAGTGCCTCGCGGTACGCAGCGGCTGCGGCATCTTCGACGCCTCCACACTCGGGAAGATCGAGGTGGTCGGCAAGGATGCGATCACCTTCATGAACCGCCTGTACGTCAACTCATGGGACCGCCTGGCCGTCGGCCGGGCGCGCTACGGTGTGCTGCTGCGCGATGACGGATTCGTCTATGACGACGGCGTCGTCGCGCGGGTGGCCGAGGATCGCTTCCACGTCACCACGACCACGGGCGGTGCGGCGCGGGTACTCGCGATGATGGAGGACTACCTGCAGACGGAATGGTCGGAGCTTTCCGTGTGGCTCACCTCGACCACCGAGCAGTGGGCGGTGATCGCCCTGCAGGGGCCGCAGGCGCGGCATGTGTTGAACCACCTCGTCGAGGTCGACATCGGAGCGAACGCCCTGCCGCACATGGGTGTCGCCACGGGTCGCATCTGCGGCGTGCCGATGCGGCTCTTTCGCGTGAGCTTCACCGGCGAGCTCGGCTTCGAAGTCAACGTGCCGGCGGACTTCGGTCCCGCGGTCTGGGAGGCCGTGTGGGACGCCGGCCAGTCGCACGGCATCACGCCTTATGGGACGGAGACCATGCACGTGCTGCGCGCCGAGAAGGGCTACATCATCGTCGGCCAGGACACCGACGGCACGGTGACGCCCGATGATGCCGGTCTTGCCTGGACGGTCGGCAGGAATAAGCCGGACTTCGTCGGCAGTCGCTCGCTCAAACGGCCGGCGATGCTCTCGACGCAGCGACGGCAGCTCGTCGGCCTCCTGACGAGTGACCCACAGGTCGTGCTCGACGAAGGCGCGCAGGTCATGGCGCGCGCGGATGTCGCAGTGCCCTCGCGCCCGCTCGGCCACGTCACCTCTTCCTACCACAGCGCGACGCTCGGCCACTCGATCGCGCTGGCACTCGTTGCCGGCGGCCGCGCACGCATGGGCGAGACGCTGTACGTACCGCTGCCGCACGGAATGGCGCCCGTGCAGGTCTGCTCGACCGTGTTCTACGACCCAACGGGGGCGCGGCTCAATGCGTGACCTGTCTGCCGCGCGCTCCCTGCCGCTCGTGAGCGCCAGCCGCGGCGTCGATCCGCTGCCGCCTGCGGCGCGCTTCGTCCTGCGGTGCGGCCCCGAGGTGCGCGCCGCCGTGGAGCGCTCCCTGGATATCGGCGTCCCGGAGACCCCCTGCCGGGCACTCTCGCGCGGCTCGCGCGCCGCACTCTGGCTGGGACCGGATGAGTGGCTGCTGCTCGCGCCCGAGGCGGACGGAGGCGCGCTCGCTGCCACCCTCGGCGCCGCCGTGCACAGCCTCCCCCACTCGCTCGTCGATGTGAGCCACCGGCAGGGAGCGCTACGCGTCGCGGGCGCCCACGCGGTCACCCTGCTGGCGGCCGGTTGTCCGCTCGACCTCGATACAGCCGCCTTCCCGGTCGGCATGTGCACGCGCACGATGCTGGCAAAGGCCGAAGTGGTGCTGTGGCGTACGGCGGATGAGGAATTTCGCCTCGAGGTGTGGCGCTCGTTCATGGCTTATGTATCGCAGTTCCTGACCGAGGCCGCGCGCGGGATCATTTGAGCAAGGTCTTGTCGCAATTGGAGTCCGGCCGGCGAGTGGCGCTGGCTACACTGCGCCGGCGGCGTGGTATGGCTGCCTGCGGGGGAATAGCTCGTGAAGACGCACGTTCGGGTCCTGGTCATCGGTGGCGGCGTGGTGGGCGTGAGCACGCTCTATCACCTGACGAAGAAGGGATGGACGGACGTAGCGCTGATCGAGCGCACCGAGCTCACCGCCGGCTCCACGTGGCACGCGGCGGGGCTGCTGCCGCTCTTCAACATGAGCTACACCGTCGGGCAGCTGCACAAGTACTCGGTTGATCTCTACAAGCGGCTGCCGGCGGAGACCGGTCAGGACGTGAGCTTTCACGTCACCGGCAACCTGCGCCTCGCCACCTGCGCCGAGCGCATGGACGAGTACCAGAAGTACTGCGGCACGGCCAACACCATCGGGGTGCCCTTCGAGGTCATCGGCCCGCGGCGCGTCAAGGAGCTATGGCCGCTGGTGGAGCTCGGCGGCAGCGCTGACACCCCGGCGATCATCGGCGCGCTCTATCACCCCGACGACGGACACATCGCCCCGGCCGATCTCACCATGGCGCTGCGCAAGGGGGCACGCGCGGCGGGCGCCGAGATCTATGAGCACACTGAGGCGGTCGCCATCGAGCGCACGCCCACGCACGAGTGGAAGGTCCGCACCAGCAAGGGCGACATCACCGCCGAGCACATCGTGCTCGCGACGGGCAACTACGCCCGTCAGAGCGGGCGGTTGCTCGGTCTCAACGTGCCGGCGATCCCGGTCGAGCACCAGTACATCGTGTACGACGAGTCCCCCGAGCTCAAAGCCTATCGCAAGGGTGGGGGACGCGAGCTCGCGGTGCTGCGCGAGTCCGACAAGTCCTACTACCTGCGCGAGGAGCGCATGGGCTGGATTCTGGGCCCCTACGAGCGCGGCGCGCCGGCGCGCTTCGCCGATGGCGTGCCCGAATGGTTCGGGCGCAGTCTCTTCCCGGGCGATCTCGACCGCCTGGTGCCGCACGTCGAGGCCGCGACACGCCGTGTGCCGGCGCTCGAGAACTGTGGCATCAAGGATATCGTCAATGGGCCGATCTCCTACACACCGGACGGCAGTCCGCTCATCGGGCCCGCCTGGGGCGTCACCAATGTCTGGCTCAACGAGGGCCACAGCTTCGGCATCACGGCCGCGGGGGGCGCCGGCTGGCAGCTCGCGGAGTGGATCGTCGAGGGTGAGTCGGGCATCGACATGCTCGCGGTGGACCCGCGCCGCTTTGGCGCCTATACGAGCAAGCGCTACGTCGTGAAGAAGAATGAGGAGACGTACCGCAGCGTCTTCACCGTGCATTTTCCGGACGAGGAGCGGCCCGACGCCCGTCCGGCCAAGACCAGCCCCGTGTACGACAAGCTCAACGCCAGGGGTGCGGTATGGGGTCAGCGTTACGGCTGGGAACGCGCCAACTGGTTTGCGCCGCCTGGGGTCGCGCGCGAGGATCGCTGGAGCTTTCGCCGCACGAACTACTTCGAGCACGTCGGCAACGAAGCGCGCTCGATGCGCGAGCGCGTCGGCATCATCGATCTCACCCCCTTCACCAAGCACGAGGTGACCGGAGCGAATGCGGAGGGCTGGCTGGACAGCCTCGTCGCGAACAAGGTGCCCGCCCGCATCGGGCGCATGGCGCTGTCGCATGCACTCACGCGTCGTGGCGGCATACGCTCCGAGTTCACGATCACCAAGATCGCCGAGCAGCACTACTACGTGGTGAGCGCCGGCGCCGCCGAGCGCTACGACAGCGACTACCTGCATAAATCGCTGCCGGCGGACGGCTCGGTGGGACTGCGTAACATCACCAACACGCGCGGCTGCTTCGTGCTCGCAGGGCCTGAGTCGCGCGCAGTGCTCTCGCAGCTCACCGACACGCCGCTCGACAATACCGCCTTCCCCTGGCTCACCGCGCAGGTCATCGAGGCCGGCCTTGCGGTCGATGTGTACGCGCTGCGCGTGAATTTCGTCGGTGCCCTGGGGTGGGAGCTGCATTTCCCGATCGAGTACGCGCATCACTTGTTCGATGCGCTCTTCGAGGCCGGCCGCGAGCACGGCATCGGCATGGTCGGCATGCGCGCGATGGAGTCGCTGCGGCTCGAGAAGTCCTATCGGATGTGGGGCAGCGACCTCACCTCCGACTACACGCCGTTCGAGGCGGGCCTCGATCGCTTCGTGCGCATGAACAAGGGGCCCTTCATCGGCAGGGACGCGCTCGAGCGGCAGCTCGCCGCAGGCGTGCCCAACCGCTTCGTCACCCTCGAGGTGCACGGCGTCACCGATGCCGACCCGCTCGGCAACGAACCGCTCTTCGACAAGGGCGGCAAGATGATTGGCCGGGCGACCTCCGGCTACTACGGGCACTCCCTCAGAAAGAGCCTTGCCCTCGGTTACGCGAGTGCAGAGGCCGCGGAGCCGGGGACGGAGCTTCAGATCGAGATACTCGGCGAGCGGCGAGCGGCCAGTGTCGTGCGCGAGTCTCCATACGACCCTGACAACCTCGAACTGCGCGCGTAGCGATCGTCGGGCTCACGATGCCTTCATATTGACGACAGTTTTGGCGTCATTCGACTCTTTTAGCCGCCCATTTTGAAAAGCAGCGGGCTTCGCGCACGTCCTGTCGCAATCAGGCAAGGAAGGCGTAAAATCTGGCATGTGCAGCCTGTGCCGCGCACCAAGTACGCCTTCCTTACCCTGCCGCGCTATTCAATGATCGCGCTGTCGAGCGCGGTCGAGCCGCTGCGGATGGCGAACATCATCACGGGGCAAAACGCGTACGAGTGGTCGATCGTGAGCCTCGAGGGCGCGCCGACGGCGGCAAGCAACGGTCTGCAGCTCTCGCCGACCCTGGCGCTCGACAAGGCGGGTCCCTTCGACATTCTCTTCGTGTGCGGTGGCGTCGGCGTACAGGAGGCGGTCTCGCCCAAGATCCTCGCCGCGCTCAAGCGCCTCGCCGAGCGACGGATTCCCCTGGGGGCGTTGTGCACCGGGGGCTACGCGCTCGCCAAGGCGGGCCTGCTCGACAAGTACCGGGCCACCATCCACTGGGAGAATCTCTCGGCGTTGCGCGAGGAATTCCCCCGCATTCAGCTGAGCGATCAGCTCTTCAGCATCGACCGCGATCGCTTCACCTGCTCGGGCGGAGTGGCACCACTCGACCTGATGCTGCACCTGGTCGAGTCAAAGCACGGCGCGCGAGTATCGCAGCTCATTTCCGAGCAGTTCATCGTCGACCGCGTGCGCAGCGACCGCGATCGTCAGTACGTGCCACTGCGCGCGCAGATCGGTGTCAGCCACGAGAGTCTCATCCGGGTGGCGCAGCTCATGGAGGACAACATCGAAAGACCACTGTCGCTCGACGAGATCGCCACGGCCACCGGGCTGTCGCGTCGGCAGATCGAGCGGCTGTTCAAGCGCCACCTGAACTGCGTGCCCAAGCGCTACTACCTGCAAATGCGGCTGCGGCGGGCACGCGAGCTGCTGCTGCAGACCTCGATGCCCATCATCGACATTACGACCGCTTGCGGCTTTCAGTCGCCGCCGCACTTCTCGCGCTGCTACCGGGCGCAGTTCGGCTGCCCGCCGAGCGCCGAGCGCCAGAGCCGGCAGGGCCGAGCCGGACCACCGGCCCGGGCCGGAGAGGGAAGCGCGTTACCTTGAAGCTCGGCTTACCTTAAGGCTCGCCCTGCCTATGCGCCCCTTTGCCTTAATGTGCAGTGCTGTCGCGTCCGGACATGCCGCGGTCGCGAAGTAATCAGTCCCGACGCCACCCTCCCCTTACCATCCGCTTCAGCGTCCGCGCGAGTCGCTAACTCGAAGTCGCGCATGGGGTTTTCGACTATGGCCGACTCCGCCGAAGGCGAATTCAATCTACGCGATCTGAACGACCAGGAGCTCATCGAGCAGGTGCACGATGACCTCTACAACGGCCTCAAGGCCGAGGTCGAGGAGGCTACGCGCATTTTTCTCGCGCGCGGCTGGAATGCGGAGAAGGTGCTGAATGACGCGCTGGTCGAAGGCATGCGCATCGTCGGTATCGACTTCCGCGACGGGATTCTGTTCGTGCCCGAGGTGCTGCTGGCCGCCAACGCCATGAAGGGTGGCATGGAGATCCTGCGTCCGCTGCTCGCCGAGACCGGCGTGCCGCCGATCGGCAAGATCGTGATCGGCACGGTGAAGGGCGACATCCATGACATCGGCAAGAATCTCGTGTCGATGATGCTCGAGGGCGCCGGCTTCGAGGTGATCGACCTCGGCATCAACAACCCGGTCGAGAAGTATCTCGCGGCGCTCGCGGAACACAAGCCGGATATCCTCGGCATGTCGGCGCTCCTCACCACGACCATGCCCTACATGAAGGTCGTCATCGACCGGATGAAGGAAACCGGCATCCGCAAGGACTACATCGTGCTCGTGGGCGGTGCGCCGCTCAACGAAGAGTTCGGCAAGGCGGTGGGCGCCGACGCCTATTGTCGCGATGCCGCCATCGCCGTGGAGACGGCGAAAGCGCTGCTCGCCGCACGCCGCGCGGCCGCGGGCGCCCACGCCGCGAGCGCGGCCTGAAGGCGCGAGCGCTCAGCATGGCCGCGCAACCGGGCACACTGCTCATCGCCTGCGGAGCGCTCGCCCGCGAGATCGCGGCGCTCAAGCGCGCCAATGGCTGGACCGACCTCGAAGTGCGTTGCCTGCCGGCGCAGCTCCACAATCGGCCCGAACGCATCGCCCCGGCCGTGCGCGAGGCGATCCGGGCTAACCGCGAGCGATTCGCTCACATCTTCGTCGTCTACGGCGACTGTGGAACGGGTGGACAGTTGGACGCCGTGCTCAAGGAAGAAGGCGTCGAACGGTTGCCTGGCGCCCACTGCTACGAGTTCCTCGCGACCTCGCAGGTGTTCGCGCAGCTGGCGGACGCGGAGCCCGGAACGTTCTACCTGACCGACTTTCTGCTGCGGCACTTCGAGCGCCTGGTGATCCGCCCGCTCGGGCTCGACCGTCATCCGCAGCTGGCCGGGGAGTACTTCCGCAACTACCGCAAGCTCGTGTACCTGTCGCAGGCGCCAAGCGCCGGTGCGATCGAGCAGGCCCGTCGCATCGCCGCGCGCTTCGGTTTCGGATTCGAGCATCGCTTCACCGGATACGGAGAACTCGGCACGCGCCTCGCCAGCCTGGCTGCGAGCCAGAACACGCTGGCATGGCAACCCTGACAGTCATCTCCTGGCGCGACATCCCGGCACAGGTGATCGTGAAACGCGGCCGCGAGACCGCGAAAGTGCAGCTGTCGGCGCGCTTCCAGGAGGCGGTCGATCGCGCGGCGATGCGCGCCGGCAAGGGCAGCTCGGATGCGTATCTGGCCGACTGGAAGCGCAGCGAGGGTCGCCCGTGCGGCGATGACATCCATGCGGAAGCCGCGGCGGAGGCAGCCCGCCTCGAGGCGCGCTTCAGCGACGACAATCTCGAGGCGTTGATCCGGGCGAAGGGGCTGGCAGCAGGTTCTTAGATGTACGCGCTCAGGCAGTGGTCGGTGCGGCACGCCCGCGGATTGAACGTCTTCTACGAGGCCTTCGAGTCGGCTCTCGTCGTGCTGCACCCGCTGTGGAAGCTCCTCGGCTACGAGCGTCTGGAGCGACCGGTGGCCGCGGTCGAGCGGCAGGTGAAGGGACTGTTGTTCGACTGCCGTATGTGCGGCCAGTGCGTGCTCAGCTCGACGGGCATGTCCTGTCCCATGAACTGCCCGAAGAACCTGCGTAACGGCCCCTGCGGAGGCGTGCGCGCCAACGGCAACTGCGAAGTGCGTCCCGAGATGCGCTGCGTGTGGGTCGAGGCAGTCGCCGGGAGTGCGCGCATCCCTGGCGGCCGCGAGGCCCTCGGCGCGGTTCAGCCGGCGGTCGACCGGCGGCTGCAGGGGAAGTCCTCATGGCTGCGCGTCGCGCGCGAGCGTGCCGCGAGTGCTGCCGCGGTCAGCCGCGCGGGCGGTGCGCCATGATCTTCGAGGACGAGCCGGTACCGGGCTATCCGCTGCCCATTCTTCCCGGGCACAGCTCGCCCGGCCGTTTTGAGCGCGTTCTGCGCGCCGGGGAGTTTGTGGTGACGGCCGAGCTCGCGCCGCCCGACTCTGCGGATCCCGAGGACGTGTACCGCCGCGCGCACATCTTCGACGGCTGCGTGGACGCCATCAACGCCACCGACGGCAGCGGCGCCAACTGTCACATGTCGAGTCTTGCGGTCTGCGCGCTCCTTACCCGCGTCGGTTATGCGCCGGTGATGCAGATCTCCTGCCGCGACAAGAACCGCATCGCCATCCAGGGCGACATCCTTGGCGGCGCGGCGATGGGCGTGTGCAATCTGCTGTGTCTGACGGGCGACGGGGTGCAGGCGGGGGATCACCCGCAGGCATTACCGGTGTTCGACCTCGACTCCCTGACGCTGCTCGAGACTGCGCGCACGCTGCGCGACGAGCATCACTTTCTCTCCGGACGCAAGATCACCTACGCCCCGCGTGTCCTCCTCGGCGCCGCCGAGAACCCGTTCGCGCAGCCGGTGGAGTGGCGCGCCCAGCGCCTGGCGAAGAAGGTCGCAGCGGGTGCCCAGTTCATTCAGACACAGTTCTGCTACGACGTGCCGCTGCTCAGAGCCTTCATGAGTCACGTCGAGCAGCTCGGGCTCCTCGACAAGGTATTCATACTGGTCGGGGTCGGACCGTTGCGCTCGGCCAAAGCGGCGCAGTGGATCCGCACGCACGTGCCCGGCGTGCACATTCCCGACGCGGTCGTGCAGCGCCTCGCCGGCGCCGCCGATCAAACGCTCGAAGGCCGCAATCTCTGCATCGAGCTGATTCAGGAGATCCGCACCCTCAAGGGCGTGCACGGCGTGCACCTCATGGCGTACCGCCAGGAAGAGTCCGTCGCCGAGATCATCGAGCGCTCCGGAGTACTGAACGGCCGCGTGCCGTGGTATCCGGGGCGCGACCCGCAGACCAACGCAACCAGGATGGCCTCATGACCGATACCGTGATCAGTTCCGCTACCCGCGAAGTGGTGCTCGGCCTCGAGCGTCCCTTCGTCATGATTGGCGAGCGCATCAATCCGACGGGGCGCAAGATCCTCGCCGCCGAGATGGCCGCGGGCAACTTCAGCCGCGTCGAGTCCGATGCGCTCGCGCAGATCGCCGCAGGCGCGCACATGCTCGACGTGAACGCCGGCATCCCGCTCGCCGACGAGCCGGCAATCCTCGCCAGGGCCGTGCAGCTCGTGCAGTCGATCACCGACGTGCCGCTGTCGATCGATTCTTCGATCGTCAAGGCGCTCGAGGCGGGGCTGGCAGTGTACAAGGGCAAGCCACTGGTCAACTCCGTTACCGGCGAGGAAGAACGGCTCGAGTCCGTGCTGCCGCTCGTCAGGAAGTACGGTGCGGCGGTGGTGGCCATCTCCAACGACGAGACCGGCATCTCCGAGGATCCCGACGTACGCTTCGAAGTGGCGAAGAAGATCGTGCATCGCGCCGCCGATCACGGCATCCCCGCAAGCGATGTGGTGGTCGATCCGCTCGTCATGCCGATCGGCGCCATCAACCAGGCGGGCCGGCAGGTGATGCATCTGCTGCAGCGCCTGAAGAACGAGCTGAAGGTAAATACCACCTGCGGTGCCTCCAACGTGAGTTTCGGGCTGCCGGCACGCGAAGGCGTCAGCGCAACGTTCCTCTCCATGGCGATCGGCGCCGGCCTCACCTCGGCGATCATGAACCCGATGCACCTCGAGATCGTCAGGGCGTGCATGGCCGCCGACGTCATGATGGGACATGACCCCGATTGCGCGCGCTGGATCAAGCGATTCCGCGAGGCGCCGCCGCTTCAGGCCGGAGGCGGTGTGGCAGCGGCCCCGGAAGGTGCCGCGCGCGGACGCCGCGAGGGCGGTCACCGCCGCCGCGTGCAGAGCACCGCATGAGCGATCCGCCCTGAGCGAGGGCACATGAGCATCACTGACGCCACGGACGCCACTGACGCTACGGACGCGAAGGACGCCCTGGTCGTCTTCACCCCGTCGGGAAAGCGCGGACGGTTCCCGCTCGGCACGCAGCTGCTGCAGGCTGCGCGCAGCCTCGGAGTGGATGTCGACTCCGTGTGTGGCGGCCGCGC
>Ga0335076_10002552_pt1 | contig 18128 bp, 10 predicted proteins | sample Lox_Sample_25_FD_206717 | JGI IMG/M metagenome (GOLD analysis project Ga0335076, IMG submission 206717) | Soil microbial communities from Loxahatchee National Wildlife Refuge, Florida, United States - Lox_Sample_2.5 | ecosystem: Environmental > Terrestrial > Soil > Wetlands | place: USA... | reverse complement strand
ACTTCGCTCCACTCGCTCACCGTGAAATTGGAATGGCCTTCTTGTTCTTGATGCCATTTTGCGCGTGATAGGATTCTGCGTCGCTTGGAAAGCTTCCGTTCTGGACGTCCGCGCAGTATTCGCGTACCGCGTTCGAAATGATTTCTCCGACATTGGCATAACGGCGCGCGAATTTCGGCGCGTCCTGGAAAGTCAGGCCCAGCATATCGTGCAGCACTAGCACTTGCCCGTCGCAGTCGGGCCCCGCACCGATCCCGATGGTTGGAATGTGCACGGACTGGGTGATCTCCGCGGCCAGTTCGCGCGGCATAGCCTCCAGCACGATCGCGAAGGCTCCGGCTGCTTCCACGGAACGCGCGTCGCGGAGTAACTGATCGGCTGTCGCTGGAGTTTTGCCCTGCACGCGATATCCGCCCAGAGCGTTGACCGATTGCGGCGTCAGCCCGATATGGCCCATCACAGGAATTTCGGCTTCAGTAAGACGCGCAATCAGTTCCAGCCGGCGCTCGCCGCCTTCCACCTTCACCGCTTCCGCCCCAGCCTCTTTTACAAAACGCATGGCGTTGCGCAGCGCCTCGTTCACCTCGCCGTGGTATGTGCCATAGGGCATGTCGGCGACGAGCAGCGCGTGCTGCACGCCGCGTCGCACCGCCCGCGTGTGATGCAGGGCTTCGTCTAATGTGAGCGGCAACGTGCTGCCATGACCCAGCGCCACCATGGCCACGGAATCGCCCACCAGCACCACGTCCACGCCCGCCTCGTCCATCAACCGCGCGGTCGGGTAGTCGTAGGCGGTTAGGCAGGTGATTTTCTTGTTTAGGGAATTTGCAGCAGCTAACGTCTTTCGCTGCACCAGATCGGGCACGGTAATTTTCCCGTTGCCCAGCTTCGGCAGAACGCTCATGTCGGCCTCCGGTGCCGTCCCCTGAATCGGGGTACAGCCCTCTTCCAGACACCTCCACTATAGCAAAAAGTGATTCGCGTCACCAATAATCGTGACGCTGGGGGGCGGGCTTTAGCTCTGGCCGCCAGGCGCTTGTGCGCGGCCTTTCCATTGCCCGCCCCGGCCCATCCAGAATCGCACCGCAGAAAGACAGGTGGCGTAGCAGTAGAACGCCGCCGCCAACGGCAACAGCGGAGCCCACAAGGGAGATAAACGATAAAGTCGAATGGTAGGGAGATACGTCACTGTCATCAGCGCCCAAGTGGTCAGGCTAACTCGCCAAACCAGTCCCTGCGTATCGAAGGAAAGCGCCACCGGCACCAGGAAGGTCAGGACCAACCCAATCAGTGTTCCCGCCAATAGCCATGTGGAGTAATGTAGCTGCGTGAACGCCGTGCGAGCGATCAAGTCGCGAATCTCGGCGAAACTGGAATAAGCGCGCAAGCTGACACTGTCTCGCGTCAATCCTAGCCAGACGTTGCCGCCAACACGTTTCACCGCGCCGGCCAATGCGCAATCGTCAATGACTTGCTGGCGGATCGCTGCGATTCCTCCGAGACGCTCCAACGCTTCCCGCCGTACCAGCACGCACCCGCCGGCGGCACCTGCGGTTTTTGTGTTTGGGCGCGCGGTCCACTTCGGTGGATACAGCATCAGGAAGAAATATACGAACGCGGGGATCAGCAGGCGCTCCGGCACGGTCTTGACGTGCAGCATCACCATGTACGAGACCAGATCGCGCTGCTCGCGAACGGCCCTGGCCACCAAGAGGGCTAGCGTATCCGGCGCATGCACAATATCCGCGTCGGTGAACCAAAAAAAGTCAGGTGAATTGGCTGCGACGTCCGCGGCGGCAATTCCCTGTTGCAGTGCCCAAAGCTTTCCCGTCCAGCCGGGCGGCAAACTTTCGCCCCGTAGGACTTCCACGCGTTGCTCGGCTTCGGCTTGGATCGCGGCTTCTGTCGCCAACGCCGCGGTGTTGTCTTCGCTGTGGTCGTCGACCACGATTACACGAAACTCTCCGGCATAGTTCTGTGCGCACAACGACTTCACGCATCGAGCTATGGTTTCCGCTTCATCGCGCGCGGGCACCACGGCGGCAACACTAGGCAGGGACAGCCCGGGGTTTGGCCGGCCGCTCCCTTCCAGAAAACCGTGGAGCTGCCAAAAGCCGCCCCAGAAAAAAGTCAGAACGAGCCAGATTAATAATGAAAATATGGCCAGAGTAAACGCGAAGGAGGGCACGTCTTATTTTGCCACGCGTAACGGAAGGCTACTCAATCTGAGCGAACGTTAGGCCTGGGTCGAGGCCGCGCGGTGAATCGCTTTGCGGATGCGCTGATAGGTGCCGCAGCGGCAAATGTTCCCGCTCATAGCGTCATCGATATCCGCATCGGTCGGTTTTGGCTTCTTGGCCAGCAACGCCACTGCAGACATGATCTGCCCGGACTGGCAGTAGCCGCACTGAGGAACGTCCTCGGCGATCCAGGCCTTCTGCACAGGATGCGAAGCGTCCTCGGACAAGCCTTCGATGGTAGTTACTTTCTTTCCCGCGACGCTGGAGATCGGCGTGATGCAGGAGCGCGCCGCTTCTCCTTCAATGTGCACGGTACAGGCGCCGCATAACGCCATCCCGCAGCCGAACTTGGTCCCGGTCATGTTCAGGGTATCGCGCAGCACCCACAGGAGTGGAGTTTGCGGATCCACGTCCACCGTCGTTGATTTCTGGTTCAACACGAATGTGACGGCCATACTGCCTCCAAAGGAGTCCATCGTACACCATGGGCCGGATAGATGGAAATCTACGAAATAACGCCCTGAACCGGCCTGCCCTGAGCGAAATCGGCGTCGCACTGCCGTAATTCCTTTTGACCTGCTACTATAACCTTCCTTTGGGAAGCCCCGGTTGGGTCCACCCGCGCCCGTTCAACGAGGTTGCATCTTGGATTCGAGCCAGTCCACGCACGATTTGGTCCTGTCGCTGTTCCCGGCGGAGGTCCACGCCAACCGTTCGCTGCAAACCCTCGCGAGTCTTGTGGAAGTATTCGTTCGCGCGGGTACGCTGCACGCACGACTTGACGCGCTGGTGGAGTTTTATTTGTGGCTGCGGCGAAAAGACGATCGCTTGCCCGAGCTTACTCCCGAAGCAGGCGCGTTTGCCGGCACTGGCCCGGAGTGGCGCCGCGAGCGCGTCTGGATTTCCATTCTTGCCGCGTCACCGGAACTGCGCGATCGCTATCACGCTGGTGTGGCGGCCATTCTGGATGAGACCGACGCCGTTTCCCTCTTTGCGCAAGCGGGCCTTCCCACGGACCGCGGCCTCATCCCCGAAACGTTCGACCGGTTCTTCCGCATCGTTCTTCCGGCGCCACGCGAAGAAACGGACCTGGCCAAGCTGTTGGTTCGCTTGTTTCCTACACACGCGGAAGTCGATCGTTTCTTCAGCCAGACTCCCGATCAACTGAAAGAAGTCGCCGCACAGGTTGCGCCCGTCGAGATCCCGGAAGCGTGGGAGAAGCCGTTCGCCGCCCTGCGAGACGCGTTTTACCTTCTTGCCGCGCGCGCTCAGGGCCTGGGCCTTTCGGAAAATCTGCGCATCCGCGGCCAGGGTGGGCCGGTCCGAGAATCTCCATTTTTGCGCTTGATGCTCACCTCAAACGCGTTGCTGGTTGCGGTGCGTGCGAAGGACGCAATTCCAGTGGCCGCGCAGAATTGGAAAGCGGCGGTGGCCGACTGCCGGGCCGAACTGAATGCCATCGTAGCTCACTTGGACACCTCGGGTGTGAACCTGGACGTGGTTTACGCGATGGATGTCATCGAGCAAAGCCTGAAACGCATGGAGCTGATTTCCGGAGTGTTGGTCTCCCAACCGGGCACTCCGAAGTTGATTACATCTCTGCGGCTGCTGCGCGACGTGATCCGCGGCCGAGTTCAAGACCGCAGCTTGACCGGGTTGGCCCACAGCAGTTTTCGGCTGCTGGCCAAGAAAATTGTCGAATGGGCGGGAAAAACCGGCGAGCATTACGTCACCAACAATCGCACCGAATATCGCCAGATGTGGTACGCGGCACTAGGCGGAGGGATTCTTACCGTAGCGACCGCGGCCATCAAAATGTTGGTGACGCATCGGGGTTTACCGCCGTTCGTGGAAGGCTTCGTCGCGGGACTCAACTACGCGGTCAGCTTCGTTCTGATGCACATTTTCCATCTCGCTTTGGCCACCAAACAGCCATCGATGACGGGCGCTGCCCTGGCGGGGATTCTGCATCGTACGCAGGACAGTTCCAACATCGACGAACTTGTAACCTACGTGCAGCGCATCGTCCGCTCGCAGTTGGCGGCGGCGTTTGGCAACATTGTCGCCGTGGGCGCCGGCGCGGTGGTTTTCAGCATCATCTGGAAGCGGACCTTTGGCGCGCCGTTTTTGGATGTCGAACAGGCTGAATACGCTGTGAAATCGATGAATCCGATTCACAGCGGTACGATTTTCTACGCCATTCTCACCGGTGTGATTCTGTGGCTTTCCAGCCTGGCAGGCGGGTGGATCGAAAATTGGGCGGTATACCATCAACTGCCGCGCGCCATTGCCGAGCATCGTCTCGGCGCGGCGTTCAAGCCCGAGACCTTGCAGAGATTCTCGCAGTCCTTCGCCAGAAATATCGCGCCGTGGGGCGGTTCGATCGTGCTCGGCTTTATGTTAGGAATGACGCCGTCCATCGGTCACTTCTTCGGTCTGCCGCTGGATGTGCGTCATGTGACGCTCTCCACGGGCACTTTATCTTTGGGCATTACTTCGCGTGGGCCGGAAGTGTTGGGGCGAGGGGTCTTGATCTGGGCCGGTATTGGCATCGCGGTCACCTTCGTGATGAACCTCGGCGTCAGCTTTTATCTTGCACTCCGCCTGGCCATTCGCGCGCAAGACATTTCCGCCAGTGAGAACCACCAGATCCTGCGCACACTCTGGCAGCGATTCTGGGCGGCTCCCCGCGACTTTTTTCTTCCGCCCGCGCGAGATCCCGCGCCATCAGCGATGGAATCCGCGCACTGAACCTTTTTAAAAGGGAATCGCTCTTTAGGCGACCGGTGTGGCCGCCTGCGGCGTCGCCGGGCGAGGTGGCTCGTGTTCCACACCTCTCCAGCCCACCGGGCGGCCGCTCACCGCTTCCTTCACCGAACGGAACAGCACGATGTACATCAGTTGCCGGTAGTAGAACCGCTGGAGAAGGACCGGAATCAGCAGCGTCCAGTCTTCATGCCGTTCTAGTGCAAAAGCCACCACGCAGGTGAGCACGTCGATGATCAGAAAGGCCAGGAAAAACACCACAGAGCGCTGCACATCCGCCGTGGTCCACATCTGCGGAATCTGCGTAATTCGCAATTGCGCCAGACCCCACAGCACCAGGCTCCCGAAAAACAACAGGTCCAGCAGCGGCGAAATCAGCGGCAGAACAATTTGAAAAACAAAAATATTCGGCAGCGCAACGAATCCCAAGGTTCCGTACTTCGGCTGAAACAGCGTGTTACTGTGTTTCCAGAAGGATTGCAGCGTGCCGAATGTCCAACGGAAGCGCTGCCGGATCAATGCGCCCGGAGTTTCCGGCGCTTCGGTCCAGGCGATGGCCTCTTCGTCATACGCGATGCGCCAACCCAGTCGGCGAATCGCAATGGTGAGGTCCGCATCCTCGGCTACGGTGTCCGCCGTGATTCCACCACCATCTTCAATGGCTTTCTTGCGCCACGCGCCCAATGCGCCGGGCACCACAGTGATGCAGTTCAACAGATCAAACGCGCGCTTTTCCATGTTCTGGCTGGTGACGTATTCCAGGGCCTGCCAGCGCGTCAGCCACCGTGAACGGTTGCCGACTTTCACATTTCCGGCGACCGCCGCTACTTTGGGATCGGAGAAGTGCCGCAGCAGCTTGCGAATGGCGTCGGGCTCGATTTCCGTGTCCGCGTCAATCGTGACCACAATCTCCGTGCGTGCATGGGACAGTGCATTGTTCAAAGCGGCGGCTTTCCCGTGATTCACTTGATGAACGATTTGGACCGCGTCGTTGCGCCCGAAATTCGCCTGCAACAACTCCATCGTCCGGTCCGTCGACCCGTCGTCGACCACGATGACGTGCAGATCCTTCACGTCCGAAAGCAGGACGGAATTCACCGTATCCACGATGACCGTTTCTTCGTTGTACGCCGGGATCAGCACCGTCACCGCCGGCAGCGGATTCGGCTCTTTGGCGTGATCGGGACGCAACTTCTCGATAATCGCCAGTATGCCGATAATCACCGCGCGCCCGCTGACCAGCACAATGCCTAGAACAAAAACGGTGGCGATAGCGAATCGCGACCATTGGAAAATCCCGAAAATCACTCCATCCGCCCGGGCTACGATTTTTTCCCGGAAAGTCAGCGGCATCATCACTGCGTCGCGAGTTTGCCCCAGCAGCCCGGCAACCGAGGTGAACTCGTACCCTTCCGTGCGCAACCGGTCGATAATCAGCGGCAGCGCTTCGACAGTTTGCTCGCGCTGCCCGCCGCCGTCATGCAGCAAAATGATGTTGCCGTTTTTTGCCTGCTTCACGACGTCTTCGACAATCTCTTCCGCAGGACGCTGCGGTCTGTTTCCGTCAACGCGCCAGTCGTCCGGATCGACTCTTTGCCCGACAATCAGATAGCCCATGTCCTGCGGGTAAGGCAACTGCGCCACTTCTTCCGCATATTCCGGCTGGTGGTCGATGCCGTAGGGCGGCCGGAAGAGAATGGATTTGACGCCGAGGGTGCTTTCGATCAGGCGCTGCGTCAGGTTCAACTCCCACTTCAGCTGAGTATGGGAAATCTCATCGAATTGCGGATGCGTAAAGGTGTGATTGCCGATCTCGTGCCCTTCGTTGTATTCGCGCTTTAGGATGTCTGGATTCGCATTCGCATTTTCGCCCACTACAAAAAACACCGCGGGCGCCTTCTTTTCCTTCAGAACGTCGAGAATTCGTGGCGTCCAGCGCCGGTCTGGCCCGTCGTCAAACGAAATCACCAGCTTGTTCTTGGCCGCGCCGATCTGATCAATGTCATACGACAACGGAATCGCATCGTATTTCTCGCTGGTGATCAGGTCGCTGATATTGTCGTAAGTGAAGCTTCGCTTGCCCGGTTTGGGAACGTCGGTAATGTGCCAGATGTCTCCGGCGCCTTCCAGAATCAAGTCAGGCCCCGGCGGCAGATTTTCCAGCTTGGCTCGCGTCGCATCGTCGGCATTCACGGCGTCCCAGATCGGCCAGAGAGAGGTGTCGGCGGTTCCGAGCCGCCACAGCGCCGTACCTTGCACGCCCAGGCGTTCACAAGCTCGCAGTTCGTTGTAAGCGGTTACCGCGTCCAGCAGCCACACCTGATGCGTGTGATCCTGCTCGTCGTCGTAGGAATAATGAGGGTTGAGAGCGGTCGCGTCGAAATCCACGTCTGCTTCGGATTCGTGCGCGTGCAACAACGCTTCCTGCACGCTGAATTCCTCGGCGTGCGGTGGGTCGCCCTTCTTCACCGGCAACGCCCAGTCATAAGCATAATTCGCAATGCCCACCACGATTTTTTGCGCGGGCACCACGTCACGGATTTGTCGCAAATTTTCCATGAACCAGTCTTGTGCGGCAATCGGCCCCGGCGGGGATGTCAGCCAGTGCTGGTCGTAGTTCATCAGGATGATGGCGTCGGTTTCGCGGCCGAAAAAGGCGTAATCGTAGTCGTCGTCGCGGGCCGGCAACGCCACCATCAGCTTCATGTTCGCGGCGTGCAGCGCGGGAGCCAATTCGGCGATGAATTGCCGGAAATTCGGCTGGCTCTTGAGTGGCACTTCTTCGAAATCCACGACGATGCCGGACTGATGGGCCTCCACCGCATATTGCACTGTATCTCTCACCAGACGTGCGCGGGCCTCCGCATCGGCCAGCATCTGGTCCATTTCTTCCACGCGCCACACCGTGCCGTCATAGTTATTCAGTAACCCCATCATGGGAAGTTCGATGGGCGGGTTCAGAGAGCGCATCCACTGATGCAGCTTGTCGTCTTTCAATACGGCGATGGCCTGTTCCGGCGTGACTTTCACCTTTTCACTGCCGCGCTCGTAATCCACAACGGTCAGCGCTCCGTCCGGAGTGACCGCGTGCAATTGTTCCGGCATCAGCAGGTCCAAATCCTTGTAGTGCTTTTTCAGGGTTGCCAAGCTGTTCGCGTCCCAACTGACAAAAAACGCGGCACGCAACGGGTCGTATCCTTCCGGAATTTGCCCGATTCGCGCCACGCGCAGGTGCCGCTGTCGCGTGTTCTGTGGTTTGCTGTTCTTCTTCTGCTTTACCGAGTGATACACCGGCCGCGTGTCTGGAATCAGCGAAGAGGGAAGCTCCACGCTGCCGGCTACGGTGATGAAGAAATACACCAGCAAGAGCGTAAGCAGCAGCCCGCTGACTTCCAGAATCCGTCGCGTGCGCCGCCAACGGACTTTCTCCGAGTCGTAAAAAATCGGCTTACGTTCTTTCATTCTGCGTGGGCGCCCCGTGGCCGAGGGGGAAAGCCACGGTGGCGATAGCTGCTCCGACGAAGGTTACCGAACCTATCTATTGTAAGATGCGGTGGAGCGAATGAAACGTTTTTTCTCCCATCCCCTGCTGGCTTTGCTGGCCGGAGCATGTTTGCGGCTGCTTTTCGTTTGCCGGTATCCGGCGGCCACCGGCGATACGGTCCTGTACGAACAATTCGCGACCTACTGGCTCAAGCTGGGTAAGTTCGCGATGGACATCGAGGGCCAGCCCACCCCGGTGGATCTGCGCATGCCAGGTTATCCAGCGTTTCTGGCGCTTGTCTACGCGATCACCGGGCGAACCGGCGAGGATGCGCGGTTCGCGGTGATGCTGGCGCAAATCCTGGTGGACCTTTCCGGATGCCTCGTGATTGCTGCACTTGCCGTCGTTCTGGTGCGCATCTGTGGGGCGGACACCAAATCAAAACGCGTTTTCCTTACCGCGTTGTGGCTAGCAGCTTTGTGCCCGTTCATCGCCAACTACACGGCGGTTCCTCTCACCGAAGTATGGGCGGTCTTTTTTACCGGTTTGGCGTTTCTGCTCCTGGTGCTGACGGCGGCTCTGGTCACCGGCAGCTCCGTATCGCTGACCTCGCGACTTGCCCTGACCGAAAAAGACGTGTGGAAGTCGGCGGCATTGGCTGGCTTCGTTGTGGGCCTAGGGACGTTGATGCGACCGGAAGCGCCGCTGCTTTTGGTTACCACGTTTGTTGTGCTGGCGGCGTGGATGCTACCGCGACGCCAAGTCCGCGCCTGGCTAGTGCTCTGTATAGTGATGAGCGCGGCGTGCGCTGTTCCGTTGTTGCCGTGGACCATGCGCAACGCCATCACGCTCCATGAATTTCAGCCGCTCACGCCGAAGGATACCACTCTGGCGAGCGAGGTCGATCCGAAAGGGTTTGTCGCGTGGGAAAAGACCTGGCTGTATCGCATTCGAGATGATTACCTGGTTTCCTGGAAGCTGAACGACGAAGAAATTCATATGGCGGACATTCCAAATTGGGCGTTTGATACTCCCGAAGAACGCCAGCGCGTGGCCGCCGTGCTCGAAACGTATAACGATGATCTTACCTGGACCGCAGAAGAAGACGCGGTTTTCGCGGAGCTCGCCCGCGAGCGCACCGCGCGGCATCCGCTTCGAACGCACCTGTGGGTTCCTTTGCGCCGCACGGTTCGCATCTGGTTTACTCCGCGTATCGAGCTGATTCCCGTCTCCGGCCATGTGTTCCCGCTGGCATACATGCGGGAAGAAGATCCGGTGGATCAGGAAGTGACCATCCTGTTCTTTCTCGTCAATGTTTTGTATGTCGTGCTTGCGGCTGTCGGAGTTTGCAAGCTTTGGCGAATTCCGGCGGCACGCTCCGCACTTGCCGTGTTGCTCGTGTACACGGTCGTACGCACGTGCTTCCTCACTACCGTAGAAACTCCCGAGCCTCGCTATGTGCTGGAATGCTTCCCTGCAGTGATTGCTCTAGCCGCCATGCCGCTGGTCGGCCGGTTAACTCCGAAGAATTGACGCCGGCGTTGCTATTTAGCGCAGCGCGTTGTTCACGATGGTTTGCGCTTCGGTGATGATGGCGTCTAGATGCTTTTCGTCGCGGAAGCTTTCCCCATAGATCTTGCAGATATTTTCTGTGCCGGAGGGACGCGCGGCGAACCACCCGCTCTTCGTCACTACTTTCAATCCGCCAATCGGAGCGCCATTGCCCGGCGCCGCGGTTAATTTCTGCAGAATCGGTTCGCCGGCCATCTCTGATTCCTTTACGTCGGATGCGGACAGCTTCAGCAGCTTCGCTTTCTGCTCCGGAGTTGCGGGAGCGTCGATGCGTGTGTAGTAGGGCATCCCAAACTCAGCGACCAGCTCCTGGAAATGTTCACCGGGATCCTTGCCAGTGACCGCCGTGATCTCCGCGGCCAACAAATCCATGATCGGGCCGTCTTTGTCGGTGGCCCATACGGTGCCATCGCGACGCAGGAAACTTGCGCCGGCGCTTTCTTCTCCGCCGAAACAAAAGGAGCCGTCGTATAGTCCGGGCACAAACCATTTGAAGCCGACGGGAACTTCGCAAAACTTTCTTCCTAGTTTCGAGACGACGCGATCGATCAAGCTGCTGCTCACCAGTGTTTTACCCACGATCACGCCACTGGACCACTGCGGCCGGTGCGTCAGCAAATAGCGAATTGCCACCGCCAAATAGTGATTGGGATTCATCAGTCCCGCAGACGGGGTGACGATGCCATGCCGATCGGAGTCTGGATCGTTCGCGAAGGCCAGTCGAAATTGATTTTTCAGCCCCACCAGGCGCGCCATCGCGTATGGGCTGGAGCAATCCATGCGGATCTCGCCGTCATGATCCACGGTCATGAAGGAAAACGTTGGATCCAGCACCGGGTTGGTCACCGTGATATTCAGGCCGTACACCGAATTGATCGGCCCCCAATAAGGACGCGCGGCGCCGCCCAAAGGATCGACGCCCAACTTCAGACTTGCTGTGCGAATCGCGTCAGTGTCCACCACATTGCGCAGATCGTTCACGTACGGCATCACGAAATCTTCTTGGTGGGTAGTCGCGGCCTTGAACGCAGCGTCATACGGCACGCGCTTCACACTTTTGTTGCTGGCGCGTAGCAAGTCATTGGCGCGATTCTGAATCCATTTCGTGACGTCGGTGTCGGCCGGTCCACCGTTCGGCGGGTTGTACTTGAAACCGCCGTCGCGTGGAGGATTATGTGAAGGAGTGATCAGGATGCCGTCGGCAAAATGCTCTTTGCGGCCGCGGTTGTAAACCAGAATCGCGCGAGACACGACCGGTGTCGGAGTGACGCCATCGTTGCTCTGAATCTTTGTCTCCACTTCATTGGCGGCTAGCACTTCCAGTGCGGTGCGTTGCGCCGGGTCGGAAATCGCGTGCGTGTCCTTGCCCATATACAGGGGGCCGTCGATGCCGTTGGCGTGGCGATACTCGCAAATCGCCTGCGTGATGGCCAGAATGTGCGCTTCGGTGAACGTACCCAGAAACGGCGTGCCGCGATGCCCGCTGGTTCCAAAGCTGACCAGTTGGTTCGGATCATTGACGTCGGGCCGACGTTCGAAATAATCGCGCTCCAATTTCTTCACGTCGATGAGCATGTCCTTGGGAGCGGGTTTTCCCGCCAGGGGGGAGATGCCCTTTATTGCCGCTTTCGCTTGTTCTGCCATCTGTCGCTCCACTCAGGAAACGGGGCAGGGCGCCGCCTTCCAGATATCCTGATTATATTGCGCAATGGTGCGATCGCTAGAGAAATACCCGGAACTCGCCACATTCAAAATGGTCTTGCGGGCCCACTTCTCCGGATTTGCATAAACGCCGCAGAGGTGCGCGTCCGCCTCCAGATACGATTTCAGATCCGCCAGGTGCCTATAGAAATCGCCGTGTGTCAGCAGCGCATCGCGAATCGGTTCGAAGACCCCGGGTTCGTTGCGGCTGAAGTAATTGGAGAAAATCAAATCCAGTGCCGCGCGCGTTTCGGGATCGTGTTCGTAGTGCCAATGCGGGTTGTACCAACCGCGGCTGTCGGCTACCTGTTGCGCGGTAAGGCCGAACAGAAAGAAATTCTCTTCCCCGGCAGCTTCCGCCATTTCAATCGTCGCGCCGTCGCGCGTGCCAATCGTCAGTGCTCCATTCATCATGAATTTCATGTTACTGGTGCCGCTGGCCTCATACCCGGCGGTGGAAATCTGGTTCGACACATCGCTCGCCGGAATCAGGTGTTCCGCCAGCGTCACGCGGTAATCTGGCAAAAACAGAACGCGCAGGCGCCCCTGCACGATCGGATCGCCGTCGATCGTTCCCGCCAGATTGTTGATGAACTTGATGATCAGCTTCGCCAGGTGGTATGCCGGTGCGGCTTTTCCTGCGAAAAAGAACGTTCGCGGCGTCATGGCGATTCCGGGATTCTCACGGATGCGGTTATACAGCACGATGATGCGCAGCGCATTCAGCAATTGCCGTTTGTATTCGTGGATGCGCTTCACCTGCGAATCAAAAATCGTTTGTGGATCGACGTGGATGCCGGAGGTTCTCTGGAGCCAGTTCGCGAATTCGGTCTTGCACTCGTGCTGCGCTTTCAGGAACTCGCCTCGAAATGCCGCGTCCTCCGCCAGCGGCTTCAGTTTCACAAGCTGGCCGAGGTCGGTGATCCAGCCATCGCCGATCGCCCCGGTGATCGCCCTCGCCAGTGGCGCGTTGCAGAGACGCAGCCAGCGTCGCGGCGTTACCCCATTCGTCTTGTTGTTGAAGCGCTCCGGAAAGACTTCCGCCAAGTCTTTCACCGTGGTCGTACGCAGCAACACCGAGTGAATGGCCGCCACCCCGTTTGTACTGTGCGAGCCCACGATCGCCAGGTTCGCCATGCGCACCTTTTGCACCGGGCCCTCTTCGATCAAGCTGACGCGAGCCACCATGCCCTCGTCGCCCGGGAATCTCCTTCGTACCTCGTCCAGAAACCGCCGGTTAATTTCATAAATAATTTCCAGCAAGCGCGGCGACACCGTTGTGAACCACTCCACCGGCCACTTCTCCAGCGCTTCCGGCAACAGCGTGTGATTGGTGTACGCCAGCGTTTTCTGCGCAATGTCCCATGCCTGATCCCAGCCGAGGTGCGCTTCATCCAGCAGAATGCGCATCAATTCCGGCACGGCCATCGTCGGGTGCGTGTCGTTCAGCTGAATGGCCACTTTGTCGGAAAAGGTGTTCCAATCCGAGTTGCTGTGCTGGAATCGCCGAACCAGATCGGCCAGGGAGCACGCCACCAGGAAATATTCCTGCACAAAGCGTAACGCCTGCCCGAAGCCCGTGGAGTCGTCCGGATACAACACTCGCGTGATGGATTCGGCCGCCAACGTTTCTGCCAGTGCGCCCACAAAGTCTCCGCTGCTGAATTCCTGAAAGTCGAAATAGTCTGGCGCGGATGCGGCCCAGAGCCGCAGCGTGTTGATATTGTGGCCCCCGTATCCTACAACCGGACGATCAAACGGAATACCGTACAGACTGGAATCGCGATTCGCGATTGCCCGCAACGCTCCATCGCGCAGGATGAAAGAGCAATTCAGTTTTATGGATACGCGCGCGTACGGCCGCGCCACCTCCCACGGATCCGGGTGCCGCAGCCAGTTATCGGGCACCTCGTGCTGCCAACCGTCATGAATGGTCTGCTTGAACATGCCATATTCATAGCGCAGGCCGTACCCCATCGCCGGAAGCTGCATCGTCGCCATCGAGTCCAGAAAACACGCGGCCAGCCGCCCCAGTCCGCCATTGCCCAAACCCGCGTCCGGCTCTTTTTGCAACAGTGCCAGCCAGTCCACGTCCTTTTGATTGATCACGTTGGCCAGCAGCGGGTCGAGCATCAGGTTGGTTATGTTGTTGGCCAGCGATCGCCCAATCAGAAATTCCATCGACATATAGTAGACACGCTTGGGATTTGCACTGTGGTAAGCGCGATGCGTCTTGATCCACCGTTCTGCCAGGATGTCTCGCACCGAGCGCGCAAACGCCTCATAGTGCTCGCGTGCGTTGGTAACCGCCGGGTCCAAGCCATTGTCGGACACCAGATGATGCTCATACAGTCCGTACAACGCATTTCCAAAATCCTTGGGCTCAATCCCGTAACGCGAGGCCAGTTTCGCCAGGCTCTCCGAATCTCCCGGTTTCCAAGGTGCTGGCATACTTCCTGTGCTCATGACTTCCTCCTGCAGCAAAAAATCCCGTTGCACGCGCCATGATGAGCGGCGGGGACACGCGTGGCAAGTGACTTTCGATGCTGCTACGGGCGGGTTACGGGCAGGTTACAATCTCCCTCGCGGGCGCTTACGACGCGTCAGGAGGCTCCGGATGAATGGTTACACGTGAAATTTGCGGAAAGCGTTCTTTTACCAGGTCTTCCAGCGCGGCCAGTACGTCGTGAATGCGCGTAATGGAGTAATCGCTCTTCATCACGCAATGGCACGAAACTAGAATGTGATGCTCGACTTGCCTCACCCGCACATCGTGGCAGCTTAACAATTCGTCGTAGTTACGCGGCATGTGATTCAGGAACGCTTCCACCGCCAATTCCAGTTGTCGCATCTCTCCCACGCCGATTTCGGGGGTCGCGATGTGTCGTCCGAGTGGCTCGATGTGGATGTTCACATCCACCTGGTGGTTTCCATCGCTCAACGCGCGAATGGCTTCCTCAAGTTCGCTCGCTTGCCGGTGCGCGTCACCAAGGGAGAGGTTCTCATCCACCTCCAAATGCAACTCCACAAAAATGTTGTTGTCCTGCTGGTAAGCGGAGATGTCGTGAATGGGATGACCCATGCGCTGCGCCAGGGCCTGAATCGATTCGAACAGATCCTCATTTTCCGGTGCGCGTGGCTCCGTATGTACCACCACGTCTGCCGGAACAATCTGGCTGACGCGCTTCTCGATGGCATCGGTAAGCTCGTGCACGCGTTCGATGTTGGCCGAACGGGGAACAGACACGGTAGCATCCACGAAGTAACGATTCCCCGAGCGCCGCAGCCGCACGCGTTCTACCCGCAGCACGCCGTCCATCTTCCCGATCGCATCCGATATTTCCTCTTGCAGACCAGCCGGTGCCGCATCCAGTAACGCGTCCAGCGTTCGCCGGCCCAGTTGTGAACTGAGCCAGAGAATCACGCCTGCGACTGCCAGCGCCGCCAAAGAATCGGCATACGCCAGCCACGGCAGGTTCCACGTGTTTCCAGCCCAGACCAACGCCACACCTAGAATCACCACCATGGTGCTCCACACATCCGTGGAGAAGTGCAGCGCATCGGCCTCCAGCGCTTCGCTGGTGTGCTTCGCCGCCACTTTGTTCAAGGCGCGCGCGCGCGTCATATCAATGGCCAGCGCGGCGCACAGTATCAGAATTGCCGTCAAGCTCGGCTGAATGTGTACGGAATGAAAAAAGAGCCGGGAAAACGCTTCATAGATGATGTAGAACGCGGTTAACACCAGCAGCGCGGTCTCCACAAACGCCGAGAAATTTTCGAATTTTCCGTGTCCGTAGGGATGACGTTCGTCCGCCGGTTGATCCGCCACGCGCACGGAGAGGAATGTAATGACTGCGGCCACCAGGTCCAAACCGGAGTGCAGCGCTTCTGACAGGACGCCGAGGCTAGCGGTGCTCCACACCAGAAAGGTCTTCAGACAAACCAAAAGCGCCGCCGAACCAATGCTGAGCAGGGCGGCGCGCTTCTTTTCCTGAATGGTCTCGTGCAGGCGGCGCGAGAGCACCATGGGATTAGACTATCAGCGAACGTTCTTTTTCGCTGATACAAACGTGTCCTGCGCGAAAGGGACGCGCGGGTTCGCGAAACCCTACTTTGTCCCTTCCGGCGTCACCGACATCGGCGGTTCCGGCAAGATCGGCAGCCGCTTGGGCTCGCCGCGCGCCCCGCGGAAATCCACTTCTTCGAACAACAGGGAAGGGGCAACAACCGAAGCCGGTAAACCGTTCTGCGCGCTTCCGAACGCGCCGAGCGCGGTGCCGGCTACTCCTGCCGTCTGGTTTTCCATGAAGTTATACACGTAATCGTCGTTGCCGACAGCTTCGATATTGCGCAACGAACGTGCGTTGAATCCCGTGATGCGCGCGCCACGCACCAGTTCTTCATGTCCATCGGCCGGGAAGAAGCGATAGACCAGCAGCGGCAAGCGGTCTGTGGCGGCGTTGCCACCGAAACTTGCCAGTAAGTCCGTGAAGTCTTCCTGGTGCATGATGCTGATCGTCGGATTGTCCATCTGGCGCACCACCAGGCAATAATCCAGCTTCTCGGCCTTGCATGCCTCGATGAACTTCTTCTTCATTTCATCCTTGGAGACCGCTTCCGACGACGTGAAAAAGAGATTGCTGATCGTCGCTTTTGGCTCCGCCAGATACGCCGAGCGACCATGTCCGTTGGACTTGTCTGAGTCTGACCCGGGTCGCCGTGACATTAGCAATTGTTTCAGCTTGCCGTCCTCGACGATGGTTACTTTTTCTGCGGGGACTCCCTCTTCGTCGATCGAATAGCTTCCGATCAATGGGGTGCCCTTGTAGTCCTTCGCCGTAGGGTCGTCCATCAATGTGACCGAAGGCGGAAGAACGCGGATATCGGTCTTGCCCGTCCAGTCGCTCCGCGCACCCAGGCTGTTCATCAACTGGTCCACCACTGCCTGGAATGCTACCGGCGGACGCGCGCCATTCAGAGATGGACCAAGCACCTGTGCAATCAAAGCGGCCGCGGCCCGCGATTCGAACAGCACCGGTCCCGTGTAATCCGATGCTGGCGGCGCTGCGCGCATGCCCATCAGTTCCGTTCCAGTGACATTCAGGTTCTTGCGAACGGTGTCCACGGAAGGCAGTTCCGCTGGTACGGGGGCGTAGGCCGCGTAAAAGTGATTCAACGCCATACCGTCGGGAGCCAGCGTGCTCATGGGTGCTTCGATCGCTGCGTAGGAGTGATTCGTGCGAATCTCCGTGCCCTCGCTGGTCAACAGGTATTCGGTCAAATAAACGAGATAGTAGGTGACGTGCGACTCGTAAATATCCGGGAACGCGCGCAACGCCGCAGAGGTTTGCCGCGCTTCGTCTTCCCAGTTGCGATTGCTCCAATCGGACGTCACCAATGGATCCACATGCTGAATCGTCTGAACCCGGGCGAAATCGTCGATGTCCGAAGGCCGCGCCAGACTGCTCAGATAGGCCTGCTTGCGGGAATAGGTCTCCACCGCTTCCTTGAAGGCCTGGTCCGTGGCAATCCACAAATCCTGCCGCAAGGAGTTATAGTCGCGGTCAATTCCGACGCTGCCCGAAGGGCCGATAAAGCCGCGGAAATTTTCGTCTCCGATAAAATTAGAGCTGTCGAGCTTGTAGTCGCCGACCCGCGCGCCCACATTCATCAGACGCGTGCGGCTGTGGTTGGTGGAAACCAATGCGCCGAATTCGGCGGTAATCTCGCGAATATCCATGTCCAGCAGCCGGTACTCCACGTAATACGGCTTCACGGGCTGGTTCGAGGGCGGAATTGCCAGTTCCAGTCGCGACTTCGCCCGGGCCATTTCGTCCCGCATGGCCTGCAGAGTATGGTCATTGTCGCTGGGCGCCTGGCTCGCGGCAAAAACCGCTGGCGCCGCGTACAGTGCAGCAAGCGCAGCTGCAATACGAATTGCACGCATTACTGGAGCCCTCCCGTCTTCGCATTGTCGTGTGCGGGCGGCGGCAGTATGGGCGGCCGGTCCGTGGATGTTTGCTTCTTTTGTACTTCCAGTTCGGAAGTCAGAATTGCCGGCGCGGAAGCGGACACCGGAACGTATCCGGACTCGGCTCCACAGTAGCCGTTGAACACTTCCGGCGTGTCGCCGGTAGCAACGATTTTCGTCAGCGCGGCCAGAGGCGTTCCCACGATATCCACGCCGCGCACCAGTTCATCCGGCCGGCCGTCCGGGAAAACTTTGTACACCACCAAAGGCTCAACCTGGAACGCTTGCGGCTGTCCGCGACCGGTGAAAGTGAATCCACCGGCGATGTCGTCGATCAGCAAGCCATACGGCTTGTTCTGCTGTTTGATCAGCTCAATTAGCTTTGCGCGCAGTT
>Ga0335076_10002551_pt1 | contig 18131 bp, 14 predicted proteins | sample Lox_Sample_25_FD_206717 | JGI IMG/M metagenome (GOLD analysis project Ga0335076, IMG submission 206717) | Soil microbial communities from Loxahatchee National Wildlife Refuge, Florida, United States - Lox_Sample_2.5 | ecosystem: Environmental > Terrestrial > Soil > Wetlands | place: USA... | reverse complement strand
ATCTCGACGTCGTGCATTGCTTGTTGTTTACCGAACCCGACGGTGTGCACCGGCAGCCTGCGATTCCGCAATGCCTGCAGGGTTTCGGCGCTGATTCCGGATCCGGTCATCGACGCGGTGTTTTCCTCGCCATCGCTCAGCAAGAGAATCGCTCCCACGGGTAGGTCCGAAGTATCGGCTGCGAGTTGCCGCAGGCCGTCGCTGATGTGTGTGGCCGTTTCGGTAGGTGCGATTTGCTGCGGTGAGTCGGCGGGAGTGAACTTATTGCCGACACGGTACAGGCGGGTTTGGAACCTTTTCTGCAAGCCCGCAAGCACGCCGTTCTGGAGAGCAGAGACGGCTGCGGATTCGCGCGTGCCGGCATTTGTGTCCCTGATTCCCATGCTGCGCGAGTCATCCACCACGACCGCGATGATGTTCTGCTGCGAATTTAATTCGGCAACAACCATGGCCGGCTGCCAAAGCAAAAAAAGAACCAAGGCAACGAGAGCCGACTGCATTAGCCAGAGCACCCGGCCACGCCAACCTTGCAGCTGCGGCAAGGCGTTGCGCATCCTCCAGCGCATTAGCAGCGCGAGCCCGGCTACCGCTAAAAGGATGCTCACCGGCAGAAGCCACGCAGGCCACCCTGTGAGCATCGTGAAGTGCCCCTTGGTGAACACGGGAGCCGGGTATTTGAATAGAAACTGGAACATCCGTCCTTCTCGTAGTGGATGAATACCTCATGACCTGTGTTACTACCGTTCAAAGCTTTTAGGACTAGCCGGTTTCAGTGGGTCATACCGTAGAGTATGTAGTCCAATCCGACGCGGAACGCCATGGATGCAAAAGTTTCAGGATAGTTAGGGTCGTCGGCCCATTCCCAGGCATCGCCGAGGTGCATGTTGTGGCAGATCGCCACGATGATGCGGCCTTTGTCGTCGCGAATGGCCCGCCACTTCGGTTGGTAGCCGTCCTTTTCGTACATGCGGCCAGTCCACACATACTGCTCGCCGGGTATCTGCATCTTGTCGTCGATGTCGTAAAGCGTGTGGAAGATCTCGTCGCCACTTTGCAAATCTTCAACCGGGCGATCCGGCAAGACCTGGCGCATACCGTTCATAAAGTTTTCCCAATCCTCAGTGCCGTGAAAATCGTCAACCATGAGAAACCCACCCTTTAGAAGATATTCGCGCAGGCGCTTCGCTTCGGAATCGGTGAAGGACCAAGTTTCGACCTGGACCGCATAAATCCAGGGATAGTTGAAGATTTCGTCCGAATCCAGCCGAACGACCTGCTCGGTAGGGCGTCCGTCGATGCGCGTCAGGCGGTGCATCGCGATCAGGAACTGGCGGTCGGCCTTGGGATAATCGCGCGACCAGGACATATGCCAACGCCCTCCATACCCGCCGAAACTGGCCATGTTCGTCGAGTAGGCCAGGCGGGACCAGTAAAACTCGGCCTTCTGGTTCGTAGGAGCCTCATCGTTGCCGAAGCCGAAGTCCCCTGTGCGTTGAGCCCACAAAGCTGCGCAGCACCCCGAGGTCGCCACAACAGCAAGTGCGAGGTGCGCGAGCTTCATGCAGAACCTCCGGCGAGGCGCATAGGGGCGAGAACCATTTAGACGACAGGAACTCACCGTTGGTTGCAGAACAGCCGGACTTTGCGATGCGCTTGTCCCCGCCGCTTTCCGCGTGAGACCATGACGAAATGTTCGCGTTGATGGGAGCGGAAAGATCGTGAACAGACGCGACCTCCTCAAGCTCGGGAGCATGGCGCTGGCACACGCGGGAGTTTCGCGGGTGGCGCACGGTGCGGGGAATGGCCCGTATCCGTCAGCGCCCGCCATGTTGGCTTCCGAGGGTAGCGCCGATTATACGCTTCGAATCGCGCCCACGACCGTGGAACTGGACCGCTCGCATATCATTTCTACGATTGGGTACAACGGAATCGCACCCGGCCCCGTACTGCGTATGAGAGAAGGCAATCCGGTGACCGTGGACGTGATTAACGCTACAGATACACCAGAACTTGTGCACTGGCATGGAATGCTGATTCCGCCGGAAGTAGATGGCACAGAGGAGGAAGGCTCGCCGCTGGTCCCAGCACATGGGCAACGAAGGTTCCAGCTAACGCCGGGGCCGGCCGGGAGCCGCTGGTATCACTCGCATGCGATGGCCATGGACGATCTGCATAAGGGCGCCTACACGGGACAATTCGGATTCGTGTACGTGGACAGCGGCAGTGACCCCGGCAAATACGACCAAGAATTGTTCCTGGCGTTGAAGGATTGGGAGCCATTCTTCACCGCGACCATGGACGACGAGGACGATGACACGCATGACGGGCCGCTGCTGGAAAAGCCGGCCACCATGAATACGGATCCCGACGGGCTGGAAGTTGGGTCCATGACGTACTCGATCAACGACAAGGCGCTTGGGGCGGCCGAGCCGATTCGTGTGCGCGAGGGTCAACGGTTATTGCTCCATTTTCTGAATGCGAGCGCCATCGAGAATCGGAGAATCGCGCTAGCGGGCCACAAAATGAAGGTGGTTGCTCTGGATGGAAACCCTGTTCCTACTCCTCAACTGCTGGATTCGATTTTCGTAGGCGCGGGAGAGCGCGTGGATGCGATAGTGGAGATGAACAATCCGGGAATCTGGATTCTTGGCTCGACGGAAAAGCCAATTCGCGAGTCGGGGCTGGGCATAGTGGTGGAGTACGCCGGTCAGCACCACCAGCCGCAATGGATTGATCCTCCGAAGGCGCGGTGGGACTACACCATTTTCGGCGCTGGCGGGTCGAGTTCGCCTACCCCGGAGAAAACAATCGAGCTTGTGTTCGAGAAGATTCCCGGCGGCGCGGGCAAATTCAATTTGTGGCTCGTGAATGGCAAACCGTATCCGCACGAACGCGAGTTTCTACTGGACCGGGGAACAAGGTATCGATTGGTGATGCGGAATCGGACCGACGATGCACACCCGATGCACCTCCATCGGCACCTATGGGACCTGATCGAGGTCAATGGAAAGAAGACGGCGGGAGTAATTAAGGATACGGTGGTAGTGCCCTATTATGGACGCGCGGTCGTCGATTTTACAGCGGACCAACCGGGCTTGTCGCTGTTTCATTGCCACATTCAGCAGCACATGGATTATGGGTTCAAAGCGTTATTCCGCTATGAGTGATACGAGCAGTTACAAGTAGAAGCTAAGGTCCGCAGTCAACCAGAAGAACTAAGAACCGCGTTGTCCCCACAGTACAGACTCTTCGCTTCACGTTTACAGCCTTCGGGTGATGCCGCGCACCCCGACCCAGGTTGAAGATAGCTACATCAATGCCAACCAAATCCATAGCGCGAGTACAAAGTGAAAGAAACCACGGCAGATATTCTCGTTGATCGCCTCATCGACTGGGGCGTCCAGCACATCTTCGGTCTTCCCGGCGACGGTATCAATGGAATCATGGAGTCCCTCCGGAAGCGCCGGGACAAAGTCCGCTTCATCCACGTCCGCCACGAAGAGGCCGCCGCCTTCATGGCCTGCGCCTACGCCAAATACACGGGCAAACTCGGTGTGTGTCTCGCCACTTCCGGCCCCGGCGGTATCCACTTACTGAATGGACTCTACGACGCCAAGCTCGATGGCCAGCCAGTCCTCGCCATCACCGGCCATGCCTTCCACGATTTAATCGACACGCACACCCAGCAGGATGTCGACCTCGATCGTCTCTTCGAAGACGTTTCCGTGTACAACACTCGGGTCATGGGGTGCGCGCACGTTCGCAACGTCACCGACCTTGCCTGCCGCACTGCGCTGAACTACCGCGGTGTCGCTCATTTGAATATCCCCACAGACATTCAGGACGAAGAATCCGACGATCGTTCCAAACGCAACGTCCCGCAGCACACCACCAGCGTTCCCGCTCACAGCGCACGCTTGCCCGGTGAAGATGATTTAATTCGCGCCGCCGACGTGTTGAACGAGGGAAAGAAAATCGCCATCCTCGTCGGCCAGGGAGCCTTGGACGCTCGCCAAGAAGTCATCGCCGTCGCCGAACGTCTCAGCGCCCCCATCATCAAAGCGCTCCTCGGCAAAGCCGTGGTTCCCGACGACTGCCCCTACACCACCGGGGGCGTCGGCCTCCTCGGCACCAAAGCTTCCCAAGAAGCACTGGAAGAATGCGACACCCTGCTCATCGCCGGGTCCTCTTTCCCGTACATCGAATTCTATCCGGGACCCGGAAAAGCCCGGGCTGTGCAGATCGATATCGATTCCAGCCGCATCGGCCTTCGCTATCCCGTGGAAGTCGGCATTGTCGCCGACTGCCGTCGCACCCTCGAAGCGCTCCTCCCCAAGCTCCAGCCCAATAAACACGACGACTTCCTCAGCAAAGCTCGCAAAGAAATGAAAAAGTGGGACGAGGTCATGCAGGAGCGCAGCTCTCGTCGCGACAAGCCTATGAAGCCCCAAGTCGTCGCCTGGGAACTTGGAAAGCGTCTCGATGACGACGCCATCATCTCTTGCGACTCCGGCACTATCGCCACCTGGTTTGCTCGCAACATCCCCGTCAAGAATCGCCAAAAGCATTCGCTGTCCGGAACACTGGCTACCATGGCCAACGGCCTGCCCTACACCATTGCCGCGCAGATCGCCTATCCCGATCGTCAATGCGTTGGCTTTGTGGGCGACGGGGGATTCACCATGCTCATGGGCGAATTCGCTACCGCCGTGAAGTATCAGCTGCCCATCAAAATTGTCGTGATCAAAAACAATACGCTCGGCCAAATCAAGTGGGAACAAATGGTCTTTTTGGGGAACCCTGAATATGGATGCGAACTCAATCCGATTGATTTTTCCGGCTATGCCCGCGCCTGCGGTGGCACCGGCATTCGCATTGAAGACCCGGCCGACTGCGGTCGCTTGGTGGACGAGGCGTTGCGAACTAAAGGTCCCGTTCTCATCGAGGCAGTGGTCGATCCCTTCGAGCCTCCCATGCCGCCTAAGGTATCCGTGGAACAGGCGGAAAAATTGGCTGAGGCCCTGGCACGCGGTACGCCCAACCGCAAGGAGATCGCGTTAACCATCGCCTCCGACAAAGTCCGCGAAATGGTCTAACCGTGTTTGCCCGGCCGATCGTCGTTATCCGCAGCAAAGCGGGAGATAACCATTCGCTCCAGGCGTCTTGCTTCAAATGCTCTTCCTTGATTCCAACGCACGACCGCCCGTAATGACCTTCTGGAACACACCGTGACCACCACCCAACTCATCCCCATCCAACACCGAGGCTCCCATCCCCGCTCTGAGAGCCAATCCTTCCCCCACGCCTCCTCGCTCGAAAAAGAACTGAGCACCCGAATCCACGGCGAAGTGCGGTTCGACCACGCCACTCGCGCCATCTATGCCACCGACGCCTCCAACTACCGCCAGGTCCCCATCGGCATCGTCATTCCCCAAACTCAACAAGACGTCCTCGAAGCCATTGCCGTTTGCCGCCACTTTGGCGCTCCCTTGCTCTCCCGCGCTGGTGGCACTAGTCTCGCCGGACAATGCTGCAACACCGCTGTCATTATCGACTGGTCCAAATATCTCAACCGCATCGTCGAACTCAACATCCAGGATCGCTACGCGCGCGTCCAGCCCGGCACCATCTGCGACGACGTCGTCAACGCTGCTCGCCCTCACAAGCTCACTTACGGCCCTGATCCCGCCACCCACAACCATTGCTGTTTCGGCGGCATGCTCGGCAACAATTCCTGCGGCGCGCACGCGCAAATGAATGGACCCGCGGTCAACAACGTGCAATCCCTCGACATCCTCCTCTACGACGGCACGCGCATGAATGTCGGCTGGCTCACGGAACAGGAATGGCACAACAAATCCCAGGGCGCTGGCCGGGAAGCCCAAATCTACTCCGCCTTGCGCGCGCTTCGCGAAAAGTATCAGGGCCTCATTCAGCAACGCTACCCAAAAATCGCTCGCCGCATTTCGGGCTACAACCTCGATCAGCTCATTCCCAACGAACACGGCACCGTCAACATCGCGCGCTCCCTCATCGGCAGCGAAGGAACCTGCGTCACCATTCTCGAAGCCCAGGTCACCTTAATCTACAATCACCCCGAACGCGTTCTCCTCGTCCTCGGCTATCCCGACGTGTATCAAGCCGCGGATCATCTCATGGAAGTTCTCCCGTTCGCTCCCATCGCCCTCGAAGGCATCGACCACCGCCTGCGCGACAATATTCAGAAAAAAGGCGGCGCGCACAGCCGTCATCTCAAACTTCTCCCTGAAGGCAATGCTTGGCTGTTGGTCCAATTCGGCGCCGATACCCAGGAAGAAGCCAGAGCCACCGCACAGAAGCTTTGCGACAAATTAGGCGCCGGTCCGCATCCGCCCAGCGTCAAGCTCCTCGTTGACAAAACCGAGCGCGAAAATTTGTGGAACGTTCGCGAAGCCGCCTTGGGTGCCACTGCCTTTGTTCCCGGCGAAAAAGATACTTGGCCCGGATGGGAAGATTCCGCCGTCGCTCCGGAGAAAGTCGGCGGCTACCTCCGCGATCTTCGCGATCTTTTCAATAAGTTCGATTACCATCCGGCCTTGTACGGCCACTTCGGTCAGGGTTGCATCCACTGTCGTGTCGATTTCGATTTATTCACCGCGCCCGGCATCGCCAAATACCGCTCTTTCATGGAAGAAGCTACGGACCTCATCGTCCGCTACGACGGCTCATTTTCCGGCGAACACGGCGATGGGCAATCCCGCGCCGAATTCCTTGGCAAAATGTTCGGCCCCGAGTTGATCCAGGCCTTCCGCGAATTCAAATCCATCTGGGACCCGGATTGGAAGATGAATCCCGGCAAAGTCGTCAATCCCTATCGCATCGACGAAAATTTGCGCCTTGGAACCAGCTATCACCCGCCCGAGCCGTTAACTCATTTCCAATTTCCCGAAGATGGCGGCAGTTTCGCGCACGCCACCCTCCGCTGCGTGGGCGTGGGTAAGTGCCGCAGGCTTTCCGGCACGGGCGAGCAGGACACCATGTGCCCCAGCTTCATGGTCACCCGCGAAGAAAAAGACACTACCCGTGGCCGCGCACATGCTCTCTTCGAAATGCTCAACGGCGATGTCATTGAAAACGGCTGGCGCGACCCCGGCGTCAAGGACGCGCTCGACCTCTGCCTCGCCTGCAAAGGCTGCAAAGGCGATTGTCCCGTCAACGTGGACATGGCCACCTACAAAGCCGAATTCCTCTCGCATTATTGGGAAGGCCGTCTCCGCCCTCGCTCCGCTTACGCCTTCGGCTGGATCGACAAGTGGGCGCAACTCGCATCCCTGGCCCCAGGTTTTGTCAATCTCGCCACGCAACTCCCACTCCTCAGTGCTTTCGCCAAGTTCATCGCCGGAATCCCACAGCAGCGCCGCATCCCCGCCTTTGCCCCACAAACATTTCGTACCTGGTTCAAGAAACACAAAAAAGCGCGCCCCAGCGGCAACCAGCGCGTCATCCTCTGGGCGGACACCTTCAACAATCATTTCTTTCCCGATACCGCCATTGCCGCCACGGAAGTTCTGGAATCCGCCGGTTGCGAGGTCCTCGTCCCCGAACAGCATTTCTGCTGCGGCCGCCCTCTTTACGATTACGGCTTTTTGGACATGGCCAAATCCTACTTGCTCAGGATTCTCTCCGGCCTCGCTGACGAAATCGATCGCGGCACGCCCGTCGTCGTTCTGGAACCAAGCTGCTGCTCTGTTTTTCGCGATGAGCTTCACGGCCTCTTTCCCACTCTGCGCCGCGCCAAAAAATTGGCGGAGCAGACCCTCACCTTGCCCGAATTCCTCGACAAGCACACGCAATTCCCCGTCCCCCGCATGACTCGCAAGGCCCTCGTCCACGGCCACTGTCATCACAAAGCCATCATGCGCATGGACGACGAAGAGTTCCTCCTGAAGAAAATGGGTCTCGACTTCCAAACTCTCGACTCCGGCTGCTGCGGCATGGCCGGCTCCTTCGGTTTCGAACACGACAAGTACGACATCTCTGTGCGCATCGGCGAACGCGTCCTTCTCCCCGCCGTCCGCAACGCCGCTCGCTCCACTCTCGTCGTCGCCGACGGCTTCAGCTGCCGGGAGCAAGTTTCCCAACTCACGACTCGCACCCCGCTGCACATCGCTGAAGTCTTGGCCCTCGCCAACCGCACCTCCGCGTCCGTCCCGCTTCTGCAAGTGCCCGAACACGAAATTGTCCGTCGTCGCAAAAAAGCTCAGCGCAAATCCATGCTCAACGCCGGCCTGACATTAACGGCCGTTGCCGGAGCCGGAATCGCCCTTGGGATTTTCTTAGCCCGACGAAAAAAACACATTCTCGCCCCTCTGGAGGCCTAGCCATGGAGAAACAAGTTGTCGTTGTCACCGGAGCGTCCGCGGGCTTAGGCCGCGCCATTGCTGTCGAATTTGGCAAGCACGGCGCGCAAGTCGTTCTCCTCGCTCGCGGCCAGGCGGGTCTGGATGCGGCTGTGCGCGAGGTCCAAGCCGCCGGCGGACACGCCATCGGTATCCCCACCGACGTTGCCGATCCTGACGCCGTCGAAGCCGCTGCCACTGCCGCGGAAGACCGGTTCGGCGAAATCGATATATGGATCAACAACGCCATGGTCTCCGTCTTCTCGCCCGTGAATCACATGAAACCCGAAGAGTACCGCCGCGTCACAGAAGTCACTTACCTCGGCGTCGTTCACGGCACGCTCGCCGCGCTCAAACGTATGCTCCCTCGCGACCGCGGCAAAATCGTTCAGGTCGGCTCCGCATTGGCCTACCGCAGTATTCCCCTGCAGTCCGCCTATTGTGCCGCCAAGCACGCCATCGTCGGTTTCACGGATTCCCTGCGCTGCGAATTGATTCACGACGAGAGCTGCGTTTCCCTCACCGTCGTCCACATGCCTGCGCTTAACACTCCGCAGTTCAGTTGGGTTAAGAGTCGCTTGCAGCACAAAGCGCAACCGGTTCCTCCCATCTACGAACCCGAAGTAGGCGCCAAAGCCGTCTACTGGGCGGCCCACCATGACCGCCGGGAACTCTACGTCGGCGGTTCCACCGTCGAAGCCATCCTCGGGAACAAAGTCGCTCCCGGCCTTCTCGACGACTACCTTGGCCGCACTGGCTACCAGTCCCAACAAACTTCCCAATCTGACGATCCTGACCGCCCGAATAATTTGTGGCACCCGCTGGATTCCGAACGCGACCACGGTATGCACGGCAGCTTCGACAACCGCGCTCACGGTTTCAGCTATCAGCTGTGGGCAGACCTACATCGAGCCACATTAGTCTTAGGCGCCTGCGGATGTGCCCTGGGGTTCGCGCTGTTCGGCATGCGCAACGGCAAATCCGCCCGCAGACTTTCTCATCGTGCGGTTAAGCTCGCGCACCGCGTCAAAGTTGCGGCGCGTCATTCCGCTGCTTAGCTTTCCCTATACAAAATGTGCGCTCAGCAAAGGAGACTTATCCATGAAAGCGATTGGCAAAAACCGGTGGGCCATTGCCGAAGGCTATATCCCGGCATGGAGTCACGGCCCGGAACCGGAAATGGAAAGCCATGAGACCGCGTGCATCTTGAACGCTGGCGACAACGATGCCCACGTGCGCATCACCATTTTCTTTTCCGATCGCGAGCCTCTTGGTCCTTACGAATTTACCGTCCAAGCGCAACGCACCCGCCACGTGCGCTTCAACGAATTGAAGCAGCCCACTCCCATCCCCACGGGCACCGATTTTTCCAGCCTCATCGAAGCCGACGTGCCCATCGTGGTCCAGCACACTCGTCTCGATTCCCGTCAGAATGCCAACGCCTTGCTCTCCACCATCGCTTATGCCAGCACCGAATAGTCCTCGCACTCCATCGCGATCCCATGAGCACCGCACCAAAACCATTCATCCCGCGCATCGACAGCCTGCAAGTTTCCGCCTACACCATTCCCACGGATTTTCCCGAGTCTGACGGCACCATCACCTGGGACCAGACCACTCTCGTCCTGGTTCACGCCCGCGCCGCGAACACCACCGGGCTCGGTTTCACTTACGCCGACCTCAGCACCGCCAAGCTCATCGATTCTCTTCTCAAACACGTCGTCGACGGCCACGATGCCATGGACACCAACAGCGCTTGGCTCGCCATGCTTCGCTCCATCCGCAATCTCGGCCGCCCCGGCATCGCTTCCATGGCCATTTCCGCCGTGGACATCGCTCTTTGGGATCTCAAAGCCAGGCTGCTCCACCTGCCCCTGTTCAAGTTGCTCGGCGCCGTACGTGCGGCGATTCCCGTTTACGGCAGCGGCGGTTTCACTTCCTATTCGAATCAACAATTACAGCGTCAATTCTCAGACTGGGTCGGCTCCGGCATCCGCATGGTCAAGATGAAAGTCGGTCGCGATCCCGCCGCCGATCCCAACCGCGTGCGCAGCGCCCGCGAAGCCATTGGCTCTGCGCCGCGCCTGTTCGTCGATGCGAATGGGGCGTACACCCGCAAGCAGGCCCTCCAGTTCGCCGAACTCTTCCGCAACGAAAGCGACGTGAGCTGGTTCGAAGAGCCCGTCTCCTCCGACGATCTCGACGGACTTCGGCTCATCCGCGATCGCGCTCCTGCCGGAATGGAAATTGTCGCCGGCGAATATGGCTACGATGCCAACTATTTCCATCACATGTTAGGCGCGGGCGCCGTCGATGTTCTCCAGGCAGACGCCACCCGTTGCGCTGGCATCACTGGATTCCTTCAAGCGGCGGCATTGTGCACCGCGCGTTCCTTGCCACTCTCCGCGCATACTGCCCCGTCCGTGCACATGCACGCCTGTTGCGCCGCGCTGCCTGCCGTCCACCTGGAGTATTTTCACGATCATGCTCGCATCGAGCACATACTCTTCGACGGCGTCGTCAGCCCAATCCATGGTGAACTGCACCCAAGCTCGACCCGCGAAGGCCTGGGCCTGCAATTCCGCACCCAAGACGCCGCCCCCTACGCCGTGTCCTGACCCCGCATCGTTTTGTCTTTCCGGCGGCTACTCCTGTTACTCTCACCATCCCGCCCGCATCTTGCCTTTTGTTCCCCTGCGAGGCTCCCTTGTTCAACACCAGCTTCGTCCACCAGCACGGCACCAAAATTCTCGTCGCGCTGGTCCTCACGTTCGTCTCCGGCCTCGTCGACATCGTCGGCTACCTTGCCGTCTTTCATTTCTTCGCTGCGCATCTCACCGGCACCACCGTGCAGTTGGGCAAAAGCTTGGTCCTTCAAAATGGCTTGGACATTTCTGCCGCACTGACCAGGATCTCCGCCTTTCTCGCCGGCTCCATCTTCGGGCGTGCCCTGTGGACCGTACTGGGGCCTGGCGCTCCTCGCCGCCGCCATGGGTCTGCAAACCGCCACGCTGACCGGCATCGGTCCCCTCACCGTACATACCACTTTCGTCACCGGCATGATCAACAAGCTCGCCCAACTGGTTTCCCACATCGCCTTCCGCCTTGTCGACTCGCTCCGCTTATCCGAGCCGGCCAACGCAGACGACACGAATGCCAACCTGGACGTCTCCATGGCCATTTTTCTCCTTGCGATCTGGGTTTTTTACGTCGCAGGAGCGGCACTCGGCACCGCGTCGTTCCAAACCTGGGGCGTGCGCTCGCTCTTTATCGCCGTCGCCTTGCTCTTCCTGGTGCTCGCCGTTGATCAGTTCCACCCGCTGTCGATCGAGGAAGAAAAAGAACAATCCGAAACCTGACCGTCACTTCAGCGCCTGCTGCAGAAATGCCACCACCGTCGCTTCGTACAGTTTCGGATGAGTGGCGTACGTCGCGTCGTGGCCTGCGTTCGGCACAATCAGCAAATCCTTCTCCACGCTCTGCGCCGCTTCATACATCAGCTTGGTGTCCCCCGGCGGACAGATTTCATCATCTTCTCCGGCTATAAACAGGATCGGGCGTTCGATGCGCGGAATGGCCCGAAACACATCGGATCTCGCCGCGCTTGGCCACACTCCGGTGCGGAAGTAATACATCGGCAGCACCACCCATTCCGCTGCCGTCGTTCCTGCCAGCCTCAGCCCTACCCGATCCAAACGCGAGCGTTCTGGATCTTGCGCCAGCAGGATCGTCGCGCGCTTCATCATGTTTTCGAATGAGATGAACGCGCCATCGGCAATCACCGCGGCCAGGTCTGGAGATTTTGCGGCTGCGTACAACGACGCGACCGCCCCATATGAATGACCGAACGCCACGATGGGGCCATTGATGTTCCGTGTATGACGCAAATAGGAAAGCGCACCGAGCACATCGCGTGATTCCATATATCCGGGAGTTGCGTAGTTGCCCCCACTTTGCCCGTGAGCCCGCAAATCTACTAGCAGCGTGTTGTAGTGGTTTCGCGACAGGAACCAGGCTCGCGGCAGCATATCCGAACGGTTCCCATCAATCCCGTGCGCCAGAATAATCGTTCCTTGCGGCGTCCCTTGCGCCGGTATGTACCACGCGATGAGCCTGATCCCGTCCTGCGAAAGGAACGACACCGTTTCCGAGCTCAACCCGAAATCAACCGGACGCGCTCGCAATCGTCTCCAGAACGGGTGATCGCCAATCACCGGCGTCGTTGCAAGGAAACCGACAAGTATCCACACCAGCACGATCGCCAGCACAATGTAGGCAACCCGTCTTAGCTTCATCCCTTTGCCGGTCCGTACTCGGAACAAGCTGTCAACTCGAGCCGTGCCTTCGTAGCGAGGGATCCCTCCTCGCCTCCGCACTGTCACCGCGTCTCGCCATCCACCCGCACCCTCACCTTCCCGCTGTTCCGCACAACCGTCGTTTTAAACTTATGGCCCGTGCGTTCGATCCGCAGATCCACCGTACCTTTCCCAATGCGCAGCCCGCGAAAATCCAGCCGGTTCGTATTGGCCGGCAGCATCGGCCGAACGACATCCAATGTGTTATCGAAGCCAGCGGGCTGCAATCCCATCGCAGCCTGCAGCATCATCGGGATTGCTCCGGCCGCCCACACTTGCGGGTGACATGCTTCCGGATACGGAACCGGAACATAAAAATCGCTGGTCGCATACCCGGAGAACACTTCCGGCAACCGGTAATGCTCAAAATGCGACGCCGCCTCCAGCATGCCGTCAAAAATTCGCAAAAACGCCTGATCGAATCCGTACTTCTTTAACCCCATCGCGATAATGGCGTTGTCGTGCGGCCACACTGACCCAACGTGATACCCGACCGCATTGTACCGGCACGCCTTTGTCGAGAGTGTCCGTACGCCCCACCCGCTGAACAGATCGTGCTGCATCAATCGAGCGGCCACCCTCTTCGCTCGAGCGGCCGAGCAGATCCCGCACCACAGGGCCTGCCCAGGATTCGAAGAAATCACATCGCATGGCCGCTGGTCCTTTTGCAAGGCCAGGGCGTAAAACTTCTCCTTTGCCATCCAGAACTTCCGTTCGAAGCTTTCGCGCAGCGCTTCCGCTTTCCGCACCAATTGTTGCGCGCGCTCCTTCTCTCCGGCTCGAGCGAACAGTTTCGCCAACGCTCTTTTCTCCCGGTAGGCGTAACCCTGCACTTCCACCAGCGCTATGGGAGGCGTCGCCAAAGACCCGTCTCCATTCACAATCGCGTCCCCGGAATCCTTCCATCCCTGATTCGATAGCCCGGATTTCGAGTTGGACTGATACGTCAGAAAATGGTCCGGATCGGACCAGGTGCTCTCGAAAATCATCTCCAGCGCCGCGTCCACGTTGCGCCGCAGTTCGTGAAACAGCGAGAGTTCTCCGCGCCAATCGCAATATGCGCACAGCAGAATCAAAAACAGCGGTGTCGAATCCACTGAGCCGTAATAGGGTGTCTGCGGAATCTGTCCCGAGCGCGCCAGCTCCCCCGTGCGGTATTCGTGCAAAATTTTTCCTGGCTGCTCGTCGCGCCAGCCGTCCTTCCGCTTCCCTTGGTATTTCGCCAGTATGCGCAGGCTTTGCGCCGCCATGTCTTGCGAATACGCCAGCATTTCAATCGCGGCAATAATGCTGTCGCGCCCGAACAGGCACCCAAACCACGGAAGTCCTCCGCAGTAGTAGTGCTCGTGATCCAGCGTGCTACGCAGCACGCGGTGGTCGATCATCGAGCGGTTGATCGCCGCGTTCAATTCGTGACTGTCGCTTTCGATTTCCGGCAGTTCCGCATGCCAGTTGCGCGTTGCATCGCCAAGCGCCCTTTCCATGCGCCCGAACGAGAATCCCGCGTGTGTCCGCGGTCCCGCTTCGGTCCGTCTCTCGGATTGCGCGATCAGGTAGGAAATCCTCATTTCCTCTGTTTGCCCTGTGCCAAGCCTGATGCGCAACTTTGCGCCAGACCGCAGGTGCCGAGCGGTTTGATGAACTTGAACCGTGAGCGTGCGAATCCGCTTGTCGACCCCTTCATATGTGAACCGCAGGGTGTTCTTCCTCCACCGCGGCGGGTGCGATTTCCCGGTTTTCTTGCCTTGTGTGCCCCGCACAATGAACACGTCTTCGAATCCCGCTTTGAACGCAACTGTCACGTCGAAATCCGCGCGTTCCATCCCACGGTTTTGAAACGTGATGCGTTCCAGCAGCGATAGATTTTTTGAGTCGATTATCCGGTCGATGCGGACGTCGATGGAGTTTTTCTTTAGGTTCGACCCATTGCGGTCTGAGCCGCCATCGTTGCACAACTCGAAGGCGGCGCAGTAAGAGGCCGGTGCAGCCCCGGCCAGGCTGATCGGCTTGGCCCCAGCTACCGTCAACTCGTACCCGGAGAGAAACCTGCAATCATCGTAGTACAGCCCTAAGCCATGTTTGCCTTTTAACGGCACAGACCCGTCGCGCAATGACAGAAAAAAAATGTTCTCGTCTTTGATGACGATGGCATTCGCCGTGGCCAACGTTGATGTGTGACGTTGTGCGTTCAGTGCTCTCCCCATAATCCCTCGACGCGGCGCTCACCACGAATTGTCCATAACTTTAAACACCGCCATCCCGAGCGAAGGCTTCGTAACGAGGGATCCCTCTTCGCTCCCCGCGTCTTGGCTCACCATTCTCCGGGCCTCCTCGCAACTCCTCACCACGGCTTGCCCTGCGGCGTCCATCCCCTCGTGAACACGTCCGCCATGGAAAACGCCACCAGCACGCCCAGCCAGAACAATCCCACGAAGCTCGCCAACCGCGTCAGCCCCGGCTTGTACCGCAAATGCATAAAGAACAGTGCCACCAAGAGCATCTTCGCCGTCGCAATGGTCATCGCGATCAGCGTATTGAATACTCCCAGGTCTATGTACGCCACCCCGGTTGTCAGCGCCGCCAGAATCAGTAGCGCGAAAAACACCCACCAGTACGTGCGAATCGGAATAATTTTCTCGGACATGTCAGTGTCGGCTCCCGGTAATCAAGTACAGCAGCGGAAACAAATAAATCCAGATGATGTCCACGAAGTGCCAATACAACCCGCTCACCTCAATTCGGTTGTAATGCTCCGCGGACACCTTCTCGTACCACGCCAGAATCGCCATCACCGTAAGCAACCCGATCCCCACGATCATGTGCAACGCGTGCAGCCCGGTCATGAAAAAGTAAAAGCACAGGAACAGTTCCACGCTTTGCGGTGTCGTCCCATGCAGTTCCTCCGCCGTGGGATGAAAATTGAAGCCCGGCACCAGGTGTTCGGTCCATTTCTCGTGATATTCCGTGAACTTCACCCCAAGAAACGCCGCACCCAACACAATCGTCAAAATCAGAAACAGCACCAGCAGCTTGCGGTTTCCCACGCGCACCGAATGCACAGCCATCGCCATCGTAAAGCTGCTTCCCAGAAGGATGAACGTCATCACCGCGCCAAGATGCCTCTCCAGCAGGTGGCTTCCGGACACAAATCCTTCGAAATACAACGAACGGTATTCGATATAAGCAGTGAACAATCCCCCAAAAAACAAAATCTCCGTCGCGAGGAAAATCCATATCCCCAGCGTTCCCGCGTCCCGCTGCTGCTCGATGGTTTCAAACTGCTCGTGCAGCGCCGGATTGTGCTCGCGGTGGTGCTTGGGCAAACCGCGAGAACCAGGCATGGCGGCAAACTCAGACATTCGGTATCCCCATGGTTTCGTATGCGTACGCGTCCTGCGTCACTACCGGAATCGTTTCGAAATTTTCCGTCACTGGCGGCGACGCAGCCGCTTCCCACTCCAAACCCGTCGCCTGCCATGGGTTCTGCCCCGCATCCTCGCCATAGCGCAGCGACCACAGCAGGTACGCCAGCGGCAGAATGTACCCAATCCCCAGAATCGACGCGCCCGCCGTCGACAGCACATTGAGCATGTGAAATTCCGGCGGGTACATCGCGTACCGCCGCGGCATCCCCAAAAATCCCAGCAAATATTGCGGAAAGAACGTCAGGTTGAATCCCAGAAAGATGATTGCCGCCGCCAGCCGCGCCCAGATATCCGGGTACAGTTTTCCCGTGATTTTCGGCCACCAGAAATGAATCCCGCCTAGGTACGCCATTACCGCACCGCCCACCATGATGTAGTGGAAATGCGCGATCACGAAGTATGTGTCGTGTACGTGAACGTCTACGCGGATCGCTGCCAGAAACAGTCCCGTCAACCCGCCGAGCGTAAACAATCCGATGAATCCCAACGCGTACAGCATCGGCGCGTCAAACGAAATTGACCCGCGGTACAGCGTTGCCGTCCAATTGAACACCTTCACCGCCGACGGAATCGCCACCGCGAAACTCAGCGCCGAAAACACCAGTCCCGCGTACACCGACTGCCCGCTCACGAACATGTGGTGACCCCAGACGAAAAATCCGAACAACGCAATCGCCATGCTCGAGTACGCAATCGCCTTGTACCCAAACACCCGCTTCCGCGAATACGCTGCCACCAACTCGCTGATCACTCCCATCCCCGGCAAAATCATGATGTACACCGCGGGGTGCGAATAGAACCAGAACAGGTGCTGGAACAAAACTGGATCGCCGCCCAGTCCGGGGTCGAACACTCCCACATGAAACACGCGTTCCAACCCGATGAGCAGCAGCGTAATTGCCAGCACCGGAGTCGCCAGCACGAAAATGATGCTGGTCGCGTACATCGACCACACAAACAGCGGCAGCCGGTACCACGTCATTCCCGGCGCCCGCATCTTGTGTACCGTCACGATGAAATTCAATCCCGTAAGAATCGACGAAAATCCGGTGATAAACACGCCCGTCGCGGCCGCCAGCACGTGTGTGTTCACGTACAAACTGCTCAGCGGTGTGTAGAAGGTCCATCCCGTGTCCACGCCCCCTGCAATCAGCGAATACAGCGTGAACGCCGCCCCCACCATGAAGATGTACCAGCTCAATAGATTCAGTTTCGGAAACGCCAGGTCCCGTGCTCCTACCATCATCGGAATCAGGAAATTGCCCAGCGTCGTCGGGATCGACGGAATCAGGAAAAACCACACCATGATGATTCCGTGCATGGTGAACAATTTGTTGTACGTCTCCGGATGCACAATCGCCCCTTGCGGCTCCAGTAGATTCAGCCGCATCAGCAGCGCCGCAAATCCGCCCACAAAGAACAGCAGCGTCACCGATCCCAGGTACAGCAGCGCGATCCGCTTATGATCCGTCGTCAAAAGCCACGACGACAGCGTGTGCTTTGCCGTCAGGTAGTTCACCCTCTTCCGCACCGGGCGTTCCAGAATCGCCGTGGTCACGGATTCACCTCCGCCTGTTGCTCCTGCGACGGTGTACGGCCCAGCGACTTGATGTACTCCATCACTTCCAGAATCTCCTCCTCGGTAATCTCGCCGCGAAACGATGGCATCACCTGTGCGTATCCCTGCACCGGCACTGTGGCCGGGTCGAGAATGATTTGCCGGATGAATTCCTCGTCCACTCGCCTTTTTTGTCCGCCTTGTAGGGTTGTCACGCTTCCAAACACTCCCCCCAGTGCCGGTCCGCTGCCCGATCCGTCCGCCTGGTGACAATTACCGCACGCCAACTTGTCGAATAGTCGCTGCCCCACATTCGCCGCGGATTCACTGGGCTTATTGCGTTGCAGCCACTCCGCATAGTCCTTCGGCTCCATTACGTACACCCAACCGATCATCCCGCTGTGCATCGTTCCGC
>Ga0335076_10002550_pt1 | contig 18131 bp, 20 predicted proteins | sample Lox_Sample_25_FD_206717 | JGI IMG/M metagenome (GOLD analysis project Ga0335076, IMG submission 206717) | Soil microbial communities from Loxahatchee National Wildlife Refuge, Florida, United States - Lox_Sample_2.5 | ecosystem: Environmental > Terrestrial > Soil > Wetlands | place: USA... | reverse complement strand
TCACGGAGATCGCCGCCGGGTACGCGCGGCTTTCGGACGCGGTCTGGGTGCAGGAGGAGCCGAGGAACATGGGCGCGTGGTCGTTCGTGCGCGAGCGGTCCGCCGGCTTCCTCGGACCGAACCGGTCGCTCCGATACGTCGGCCGCGCGGCCTCGCCGTCGCCCGCGACCGGCAACGCGGGCGTCCACAAGCGCGAGCTCGAGCAGTTCCTCGCGGAAGCGTTCGCCGTCTGACAGCGGAGGCGGCGGCGCCGCCTCGGGTCCTGAAAATCGAATCGACAGGAGCAGGGACATGACCCCCTTCGAGCTGGAAGTCTCCGAAACGCAGAAATGGTTCGACGGCCCCCGCTTTGCGGGCATCACGCGCCTGTACACGGCCCGACAGGTCGTCGAGCAGCGCGGCACGATCGGCCACGACTACACGGTCGCCCGCGAGGCGGCCGAGGCCTTCCACGCGCGCCTCCGCGAGCTGTTCGTGAAGGGGGAGTCGATCACGACGTTCGGCCCGTACTCTCCCGGTCAGGCCGTCGTCATCAAGCGCATGGGGATCGAGGGCATCTACCTCGGCGGCTGGGCGACCTCGGCGCGCGGCTCCATGACGGAGGACCCCGGGCCGGATCTCGCGAGCTATCCGCTCTCGCAGGTGCCGGACGAGGCGGCGGTGCTCGTGCGCGCGCTCCTGACCGCGGACCGCAACCAGCACTACCTGCGCCTGCACATGACCGAGAAGCAGCGCGCGGCGGCGCCGCCCGCCGACTTCCGGCCGTTCATCATCGCGGACGCCGACACGGGCCACGGCGGCGATCCGCACGTCCGCAACCTGATCCGCCGGTTCGTCGAGGCGGGCGTGCCGGGCTACCACATCGAGGACCAGCGGCCGGGCACCAAGAAGTGCGGCCACCAGGGCGGCAAGGTGCTCGTGCCCGAGGACGAGCAGATCAAGCGCCTGAACGCGGCCCGCTTCCAGCTCGACGTGATGCGCGTGCCGGGGATCATCGTCGCGCGCACCGACGCCGAGGCGGCGAACCTGCTCGAGGGCCGCGGCGACGAGCGCGACCAGCCGTTCCTCCTCGGCGCGACCAACGTGAGCCTGCCGACGTACAAGGCGGCGTTCCTCGCGCTGACGAAGCGCTTCCACGACGCGGGCGTCGCGGCGCTGAACGGGCACCTGCTCTACCGGCTCTCCGACGAGGAGTACCGCGCGGCCGACGCGTGGCTCGACAAGAAGGGCCTCGGCCGGGAGATCGCGAAGAACGCGGAGGCTTGCCGCAAGGACGAGGGCCTGGTCGAGAAGGCGTTCGACGAGGTCGCGTCGAGGCTGCTCGACCTCTGGGAGGACGACGCCGGCCTCGAGACCTACGGCGAGGCCGTCGCCGAGGTTCTCGAGTTCCGAGCGAGCGAGGGCGAGACGCTCGAGATGCCGGTCGCACAGTGGCGCGACTTCGCGAAGACCGCGTCGCTGTGGGCGGCGAAGGAGAAGGCCCGGGCGCTCGGGATCCAGATCATCTGGGACTGCGAGCACGCGAAGACGCCCGAGGGGTATTACCAGATCCGCGGCGGCATCCCGTTCGCGATCGCGAAGTCGCTCGCGGCGGCTCCGTTCGCCGACCTCCTGTGGATGGAGACGAAGACGGCCGACCTCGCCGACGCGAAGCAGTTCGCCGACGCGATCCACGCCGCGTTCCCCGACAAGATGCTCGCGTACAACCTGTCGCCGTCCTTCAACTGGGACTCGACCGGCATGAGCGACGAGGACATGAAGCGCTTCCCGGCGGAGCTCGGGAAGATGGGCTTCGTCTTCAACTTCATCACCTACGGCGGCCACCAGATCGACGGCGTCGCGGCCGAGGAGTTCGCGACGGCGCTCCGGCAGGACGGCATGATGGCGCTCGCGCGCCTCCAGCGGAAGATCCGGCTCGTCGAGTCGCCGTACAAGACGCCGCAGACGCTCGTCGGCGGTCCGCGCGTCGACGCCGCGCTCCTCGCGTCGTCCGGCCGCACGGCGACGACGAAGGCGATGGGCAAGGGCTCGACGCAGCACCAGCACCTGATCCAGACGGAGGTGCCGAAGAAGCTGCTCGAGGAGTGGCTCGCGATGTGGGGCGAGCATTACAAGCTCCCGTACAAGCTCGCCGTCCGGCTGCTGCCGCAGCGCGCCGGCTCGGAGCTCCTCGAGCTCACGATCGGCGCCGACGGCCACGACCGGTTCGCGAACGTCGTCTTCGCGCCGATCCAGGACCGGCGCGGGCGCCACATCCTCTCGGTGCGCGACCAGAACACGTTCGAGGAGGCGCTGCGCAAGAAGCGCCTGATGACGCTCGTCCACCTCTGGCTGATCCACCGCTACAAGGCGGACTCGGTCCACTACGTCGCGCCGACCGAGGACAACCAGTACCAGGCGTCGAAGATGCAGTCGCACGGCCTCTTCGCGCACGTCAATAGGGAGGTCGGGCAGATCATCGTCACGGACGTCGACCACGCCCGCGTCGACCAGCTGCTCCAGGCCGACCGCACCGCGCTCTGGAAACTGATCCGGAAGGAAGGATGAGCGGAGCCCTCTCCCCCGGCGGGGAGAGGGCATCGGTCTTGGGCGATCAGCCCGGCAGCTTCGCCGCGAGCACGTCGACCTTCTCGATCTTCGGCGGACCGGCGAGCAGGTCCGCCGCCTTCGCCATCAGGGCCGCGGCGACGCGGCCGGACAGATGCGCCTGCCGTCCGGCCTCGTCGGGGAACGCGTCGAAGATGCCGAACGTCGAGGGTCCCATCCGGATCGCGAACCAGGCCGTCGTCGCCGGCTCCTCCCGGACGATCGCCAGCCCTCCCTTCAGGAAGGCCTCGACCTCCTTCTCCTTGCCGGACTTCGCGTCGAGTCGGACGTACAGCGCCACGTTCACCATGCCGGTCTCCTTTCCCGAATGCCGGGGATCACTTCGTTACGGTCCGCGACGACGAGCGTCGCGGGCCGCTGGAACCCATCGTGACGAAGGCGGGGAAGATCGCTGCAACCGGCGAGCCAAGGCTCTCGACCCGCCCGCCGCCGGCCGCCACAGGCAGTCGGGCCCGTCACGACCGGTGGCGATCGAGAATGTCCTGGATCTCTTCCATGGAAAAGCGGTTGAGACCGGTGATCTTCGCCCGATCCCGGAACGCGGGAGGCACGATGCGGAGCGCCTCGTCCTTGCTGCCGACGTCCACCATCAGCCAGGCCTTGTGGTCCTTGTCCCGGCATCCCCACTCGGCGTTGCTCAGGAAGTGGGACCCGCTCTTGAGGAACACGTCGACGACCCGCGCGCACGCGACCGTCTCCGCCTCGTGCGGAACCTCGATGAGGAACTTCGGCATGCGCCGTCTCCTTTCGCCTAGGGTTTCTTCGGTTTGAGCGCGTCGAAGCCGGCCTTGAGCTTCTCGCGCGGGACCCGGCGGTAGTCGCTGAACTCGCCGGCGCCGGCGAGCCACTCGCCGCCGTCCATCGTGACGCAGTCGCCGGTCTGGTACGGGCAGAGGTCCGAGAGCAGGAACGTCGCGAGGTTCGCGATCTCGCGCGTCTCGCCGAAACGGCCGAGCGGGATGCGCGCGAGCGCGGCGCGCTGCGTCTCGGGCGTGGGCATCAGTCGCGAGAAGGCGCCCTCGGTCGGGATCGGGCCGGGCGCGATCGCATTCAGGCGGATGCCCGCGTGCCCCCACTCGACGGCGAGCGAGCGCGTCATGGCGAGGACGCCCGCCTTCGCGCACGCGGACGGCAGCGCGTACGCGGTGCCCGTCCACGCGTAGGTCGTGACGATCGAGACGACGGCGCCCGGAGCCTTGCGCTCCATGAGCCGACGCCCGAAGGCGAGCGTGCAGTGGACCGTGCCGTGGAGCACGGTCTTCACCACGGCGTCGAATCCGTTCGGGGTCACGGTCTCGGAGAACGCGAGGAAGTTGCCGGCGGCGTTGTTGACCAGCCCGTCGAGGCCGCCGAAGCGCTCGGCGGCCGCGGCCACGAGCCCCTCGGCCTGCTCCGGCTCGCGGATGTCGGCGGGAAAATACGCGGCCTCGCCCCCCTCGCGCGCGGACGCGGCGATCTCCTTCGCGGCGGCCTCGAGCCGGTCGCGCCGCCGGCCGGCGATCGCGACCTTCGCTCCGTGCGCGGCGAACGCCGACGCCATCGCGAGGCCGAGGCCGGAGCCGCCACCCGTCACCAGGATCGCGCGGCCCGCGAGGAGGCGCGGGTCGAAGCCGCTCTCGGTCACTTCAGGTACCTGTCGAACCAGGCCGCCGTCCGCTCCTGGATGTCGAGACGGTGGTCGGCGCGGCGGATGCCATGGCCCTCGCCCTGGTAGATCACGAGCTGGGTCGGCACGCCGAGCGACTTCAGCGCGTGCCAGAACTCGTAGCCCTGCGGCGTCGGCACCTCCGAGTCGCGGTCGCCGTGGAGCACGAGCGTCGGCGTCCTGACGTTCCGGATGAACTCGATCGGCGAGGACTTCGCGTAGACCTTCGGGTCGTCGTACACGGAGGCGCCGAAGAACGGCAGCATCCACGTGTCGATCCGGTTCTGGCCGTAGTAGCTCTGCCAGCTGACGATGCCGGCGCCGGCCACGGCCGCGGCGAAACGATTCGTCTGCGTCACGGCCCACATCGCCATGTAGCCGCCGTAGCTCCACCCGCCGATGCCGAGCCGGTGCGGGTCGATCGGCGCCGTCTTCAGCGCCGCGTCGACGCCGCTCAGGATGTCGCGCAGGTCGCCCCCGCCGAAGTCCTTGACGTTGCCCTGCACGAACGCCTCCCCGAAACCGTAGCTGCCGCGCGGATTCGGGAGGAACACGAAGTAGCCCTGGGACGGAAGGGTCGCGTTCCAGCGCGAGGGCCAGGCGACGCTCTGCGCCCCGGAGGGTCCGCCGTGCACGATCGTGACCATCGGGTACCGCTTGGCGGGATCGAAGTCGAGCGGGTAGAGGAGCCAGCCCTGGACCGACCGGCCGTCGCTGTCCCAGCGGAGGCTCTTCGCCGGCCCCCACAGCCGCTTTGCGCCGGTGTTCACGGACGAGAGAGGCTTCCATTCTCCGAGCTCGCCCGCGCACGCCTCCGGCGCGCGATCGAACGAGGAGAGGATCACGGCGGAGTCCTCGCCCTTCCGCGCCGGCGCGAAGTGGTCGATCGACTCGGCGCCGGCCCACAGACTCGCGAGCTTCCCGCTGACGGGGTTCACCGCCGCGACGCCCTCGCCGCCCTCGACGTGCGCCGTGAAGAGGATCTCGTCCTCGGCCCGGAAGAAGAGAGCGCGCGCGGACCCGGGCATTCCCGCCGTCAGATTGCGCGCCGCGCCGCCGCCGGCCGGCACGAGCCAGACGTCGCCGCCCGTCGAGCCCTCGTCGCTCATGATGCCGTGGATGACCGCGATCGTGCGCCCGTCGGGAGAGAAGCGGGGGCACGCGATCTGGAGCGGCGGCTTCCAGATCGATCGCGTCTCGCCGCGGTCCGCATCGATCGTGTAGAGCTCCGCGATCCAGTAATTGTTGGTGCCCGAGCCTTTCGCGGCTTCGGCGGCGAAGGCGCTCCCGTCGGGCGCCCAGTCGTAGTCGTACACGAACAGGTCGGCCGGCGAGACGACGCGCACGCGGCCCGTCTTCACGTCGGCGACGGCGATCCGCTGTTCGTCGAGCTTCTCCTCGACGACGCCCGCGTCGGGCTTGTAGGCGACGAGCGCGCCCGTCTCCTGTGCCGAGTTCTCCACGAAGAGGAAGGCCACGGCGCGTCCGTCCGGAGACCACAGCAGGTGCTTGAGCTGGCCCTTGACGCGCGTGAGCCGGCGCGGCGCGCCCCCGGCCGCCGGAGCGAGCCAGATCTGGAGCTGACCCGGCGAGCCGGCATCGGAGAGGAACGCGATGGTCCGGGAGTCGGGCGAGAACGCGGCGCCCCACTCGCGGTGCGCATGGCCGTCCCGGGCCGCGGTGAGGCGATGCGCCGCGCCGCTCTCGACGCCGCGCACGGAGATCTCCCCGAGCGTCTCGGTCCCGTCGGGCGCCGCGGCCCTGACCGACCACGCCGCCCGCTCGCCGTCGGGCGAGATCGCCGCATCGTGGAAGGAGCGCACGGTCGCCTCCGTGTCGAAGGCCTGCTGGACCGAGAGTCGGGGCGACGCCGAGGCGGCGGGGAGGGCGAGAAGCAGCGACAGGGTCAGATTCAGCACGCGTCCCTCTCAATCGCAACGGGGCCCGGGGGTCGGACCCCGCCGCTTTGAACCCGATCTCGCTTACGCGAGATCGACCCAGATCGACTTGACCTGCGTGTACTCCTCGAGGGCGTAGTGGCCGCGCTCGCGGCCGAAGCCGGACTCCTTGTAGCCGCCGAAGGGAAGCCCCGGGTCGTAGTAGTTGTAGGCGTTGACCCACACGGTGCCGGCCTTGAGGGCCTTCGCCGTGCGCAGCGCCCTCTTGATGTCCTTCGACCAGACCGCGGCCGCGAGGCCGTAGATCGTCGAGTTGCCGATCGCCACGGCCTCCGCCTCGCTCTGGAACGTGAGCGTCGCGAGAACGGGGCCGAAGATCTCCTCGCGCGCGATCGTCATCTGCGGCGTCACGCCGTCGAAGACGGTCGCCTCGAAGAAGGCGCCCTTGCCGCCGATCGAGACGGGGTTGCCGCCCGCGACGAGCCTCGCGCCTTCCCTCTTCCCGCTCTCGACGTACCGCGCCACGTTCTGGCGCTGCTTCTCGGAGACGAGCGAGCCGAGACGCGTCTTCGGGTCGAGCGGATCGCCGGGCGCCATCTTCCTCGCGCGTTCCGCGACCTTCTCGAGGAGCGCGTCGTGGATCGACGCTTCCACGAGGAGCCGCGAGCCGGCCGAGCACAGCTCGCCCTTGCCGTAGAAGATCGCGTTGATCGCGCCCTTGGCGGCGGCGTCCAGGTCGGCGTCGGCGAAGACGACGTTCGGCGACTTGCCACCGAGCTCCATCGAGACGCGCTTGACGGTCCCCGCCGCGGCGCGGAGGATCGACTTGCCCGTCTCGGTCTCGCCGGTGAACGAGATCTTGTCGATGCCGGGATGCTCGGCCATCGCCCTGCCGACGACGGGGCCGGGCCCCGGCACGACGTGGAACGCGCCCGGCGGCAGGCCCGCCTCGGCGAGCAGCTCGGCGAACATCAGCGCGGTCAGCGGCGTGACGGATGCGGGCTTCAGCACGACGGCGTTGCCCAGCGCGAGCGCCGGCGCGATCTTCCACATGGCCTGGAGGAGGGGGAAGTTCCACGGGGTGATCGCGCCGACGACGCCGACCGGCTCCCGCACCGTCATCAGCATCGCGTCCGGGCGAGCGGGGAACGTGTCGCCGTAGAGCTTGTCGGCGTACTCGCCGAAGTAGGACAGGCACTCCGCGGCGGCAGGCATGTCGATCTTGGCCGACTCGAAGATCGGCTTGCCGTTGTCGAGCGTCTCGACGCGGCCGAACTCCTCGGCGGCGCCGAGAAGGAGCTCCGCGGCGCGCAGGAGGATGCGGCCGCGCTGGCGCGGCTTCATCGCGGCCCACGGGCCGCCGTCGATCGCCTTGCGGGCGGCCGCGACGGCGCGGTCGAGGTCCTCGGTGCCGGCCTCCGCCACCTCGGCGATCGTGTCGCCGGTCGCGGGATTGACGGTCGCGAAGCGCCTGCCGGACGCCGAGGGGGCGAACGCGCCGTCGATGAAGAGATCGGTTTTGAGGGTGGTCATCGTCGATCGGAAGGGTGCTGTTGATCTAAGGACGCCGGGGTCAGACCCCTTCGGGGTCAGACCCCGCTTTTCTTATCTGCCTTTGAACTTCGGGACGCGCTTCTCCTGGTTCGCCGCGATGCCTTCCTTCGCGTCCTCGCTCTGGAAGAGGAGCTGCTGGAGCTCGCGTTCGACCGCGAGCGCCGACTCGAGCGGGAGGTCCCAGCCCGACTGCACCGAGCGCTTGATGCGGCCGACGGCCTTCGACGCCTTGTGGGGGGGCACGAACTGGCGCGCGTAGTCCATCACCTGCTGCCACCAGTCCTCGGCCGTCGCGTCGATGACCTGGTTGACGAGGCCGAGGTCGAGCGCCTCCTCGAAGGAGAAGGTGTTGCCGGTGACCATGAGCTCGATCGCCTTCGACTTGCCGACCATCTTCGCGAGGCGCGTCGTGCCGCCGGTGCCCGGAAGCACGCCCAGCGTGACCTCGGGCAGCCCGATCTTGCCCGCGTCCTTGCGCGCGATGCGCAGGTCGGCCGCCATCGCGATCTCCATGCCGCCGCCGACCGTGTGGCCGTTGAGCGCCGCGATGACCAGCTTCGGCGTGTGCTCGAGGCGCAGGAGCGTCTCGTTCGCGTGGAGGCAGAAGAAGTACTTGAACCCCGGCGTGACCGCGTTGAGCATCCCGATGTTCGCACCGGCCGAGAAGAAGCGGTCGCCCTTGCCGCGCAGCACGATGACGTGGACGTCGTCGTCGAAACGGGCCTTCAGGATCGCGTCGTCCAGCTGGCGGTTCAGCGCGTAGGTGTAAGTGTTCGCGGGCGGATCGTCCATCTCGATGACGGCGATGCCATCTGCCGCCCGGTAGTGGACGATCTCCGTGTCGTAAGACGGGCTCGTCCAGTCGCGGGTCCTTGGGGTCGTCGGCGTGCTCATCGGAGGCCTCCTGAACGTCTTTCGAGCGGGGGATCCTATCAGGAAACCTCGGATGTAGACTCGCGCGCATGGCGCGACAGGAGCCGCCGGCGCGGAGTTCCCGGGGGCTCTCCCGGCGCGCGTTCCTCGCGACCACCGCGGCTGGTCTCGCCGGCGCCGCGATCGCGGGAACGCCGGCGCCGCCCCGGCCCCGTATGCTCCAGATGAACGGCTATCCGCTCGACGCGGAGACGCCGCTCGACCTGCTCGGCCGGAGCTACCGGACGCCGAACGACCTCTTCTACGTGCGGCACCACTGGAATCCCACGATGCCCGACCCCGCGATGTGGGTGCTCCGGGTCGACGGCGAGGTCGAGAGGCCGCTCGCGCTCTCGCTCGCGGACCTGAAGGCGCTGCCCCGCGCGTCCGCCACGTGCGTGCTCCAGTGCGCCGGCAACGGCCGCGCGTTTCAGCGCCCGATCGTCCCCGGCGTGCAGTGGCGCTACGGCGCCGTCGGCAACGCACAGTGGACCGGCGTCCGCGTGAAGGACGTGCTCGAGCGCGCCGGTCTGAAGTCCGGCGCGAAGCACCTGCACACGTTCGGCACCGACGCGCCGCCCGAGAAGGTGCCGCCGTTCCACCGCAGCCTCGAGCTCGAGAAGGTCCGCGAGGACGGGATCATCGCGTTCGAGATGAACGGCGCGCCGCTGCCGCCGCTCCACGGCGCGCCCGCGCGGCTCGTCGTGCCGGGCTGGGCCGGCGACCACTGGATGAAGTGGCTCGCGCGCATCAGTCCCCAGGCCGCGCGGCAGACCGGCTTCTACATGGACGTCGGATACCGCTGGCCCAACGCGCCGGGCGAGCCGGGCGTCGCGTTCAAGCCCGAGGAGATGCACTCCGTCACCGAGCTCTTCGTCAAGTCGACGATCACCGAGGCGCCATCGACCGCACGGGTCGGCACCTCGACGACGCTCCGCGGCGTCGCATTTTCGGGAGCGCCGGACGTCGCGAAGGTCGAGCTCTCCGACGACGGCGGCGCGACGTGGACGCCCGCGGCGCTCGGGCGGGACCACGACCCGTATGCCTGGCGCCTCTGGTCGTTCGCGTACACGCCGAAGAAGGCGGGAAAGGCCACGCTCCTCGCCCGCGCGACCGACAGCCGGGGGAGTGTGCAGCCGAAGGACGCGGTCTGGAACCAGAGCGGCTATCTCTACAACGGCTGGCAGTCGGTCGACATCGAGGTCGGCGCGTGAGGAGCGCGCGCCGCGCCGCGAGCGCGATCGGTCTCGCGCTCGGCGCGCTCCTCCTCGCCGGACCGGCGCCCCATGCGAACGACGAGAAGCCGCTGCCGGCGCTCGGCGCCGAGCTCGGCGCGTTTCCCGAGGGGCCCATGAAGGCGCTCGCCGACCAGGCGTGCCTCCACTGCCATTCGGCGGACATGGTCCGCCAGCAGCGCCTGACCGAGAAGCAGTGGACGGCGGAGGTCAACAAGATGGCCGGCTGGGGCGCCGCCGTTCCCGAGGACCGGCGCGCGGCGCTCGTCGCGTACCTCGTCGAGCACTTCGGGCCCGGCAACGACTCCTTCCGTCCCGTGGAGGCGGCGCCGGCCGGAAAGTAGAGGGTCAGGTGTCTCAAAGGTGATCTCCCTCCGGCCGGGAAGGGAAAACGCTCTTTGAGAAATCTGACCCCGCCTAGCGCCGGTCTCCGGCCTCCGCGTGTCGCGTCGGGTCGACCCAGTCGCTCGAACCGTCGGGGTGGAACTCCTTCTTCCAGATCGGCACGGTCGCCTTGACGCGGTCGATCGCGGCGCGGCAGGCGGCGAACGCCTCCGCGCGGTGCGGCGCGACGGCGGCGATCACGACGGACGGCTCGCCGACGGACAGGCGGCCGACGCGATGCTTCATCCGGACGCTCGCGTCGGGGAACTCGCGCTGCAGCGCGTCCGCGATCCGGCCCATCTCCGACTCGGCCATGGGTCCGTACGCCTCGTACTGGATCGCGACGGTCGGTTGCCCGTCGTTGTGATCCCGGACCACGCCGACGAAGAGGCAGAGCGCCCCGTCGCCCGACCGCGCTTCGGCGAGGAGCGCGGCCACGTCGATCGGACCGTCCGTCAGGTACGGCATCGCTCGAAGCGTGAACCCCTCTCCCGCCGGGAGAGGGGCAGGGGTGAGGAGTGGGCCGGTGCCGACATTCGTCTACCCCCCCGCCACCGGCGGCAGGAACGCCACCTCGTCTCCATCGCGGAGGAGGGTTTCGGGAGGTACGTACTCGCGATTGACGGCGGCCGGGGGCGGCGAGGGGAAGCGCGCGAAGAGGGGGACCTCGCGGGAGAGCGACGCCCACAGCTCCCTCACCCGCGTTCCGTCCGCGATCTCGCGGGTCTCCCGGTCGCGGCCGACGGCATCGCGAAAGGCGGCGAAGTGGAGGAGCTCGATCCGCATGGAGAGCCGAGTCTAAACGCAGGACGGGCCGGTGGATGAAGGCGACCCTTGACACTGACTGACCGGTCGGTTAGATTGTTTGCATGGTCAAGGCATCGCATGCGACGGAGTCCGAGCGCCGCCTGGTGCTCCTGAAGTCCGCCTTCCGCGAGGTCGCGGAGAAGGGCTTCTCGGAGGTCACCCTCGACGACATCGCGCGGCGCGCGGGCGTCTCGAAGGGCGTGACGCTCTACTACTTCGACTCGAAGGAGGAGCTCTTCCGCGAGCTCTTCTCCTGGCTGATCGACTCGATTCACGCGCGCATGCGCGAGGCGGTCGCCGCCGAGACCGACCCGATCCAGCGAATCCGCGCGCTCGTCGCGCTGATCTTCCCGTCGCCGTCGAAGAACCGCGCGTTCTTCCGCGCGTTCGTCGACTTCTGCGGCCTCGCGGCGCGCCGCGAGGCCTTCCGCGAGGTCAACGAGCGGTTCTACGCGGGCTGCCGCGAGATCGACGGCGGCATCGTCGAGGACGGCATGCGCAAGGGCGTCTTCGCGGTGCGCGATCCGCGCGAGGCGGGGTCGACCATCCGCGCGATCTTCGACGGACTGATGATGCAGTGGCTGGCGGAGCGGGACCTCGAGGGGAGCTTTCCCGCGTACCGCGAGCGCTGCGAGCGCCAGATCCTGACCTACCTGCTGCCGGCGACCCCGGGGAAGGGAGAGAGACGATGACGCGATCGGTCGAGGAGGAGTGCACCCGGGACCTGACGGGTACCGAGAGGTGCGCGAACGAAGGCTGCGTCCGTCCCGTGGAGCGCGGGGAGCGGTGGTGTCCAACCTGCGGCCTGGACCGGGCGCTGTACCGCCGCGAGGCGCGCCGGGCCGTCCCGGCCGGGACGGAGCCCCCGGCCCGGGGGGAGACCGGTCGGCGATAGAATTCCCCTTCGGATGATTCCCGAAGGTGCTCCCCTCGCGCTCCGGACGATTCTGCTCGCGGCGCCGCGCGGCTTCTGCGCGGGCGTCGTCCGGGCGATCGAGATCGTCGACCTGGCGCTCGACTGCTTCGAGGGGCCGGTGTACGTCCGGCGCGAGATCGTCCACAACCGGCACGTCGTGCGCGACTTCGAGGCCCGGGGCGTGCGCTTCGTCCAGGAGCTCGGCGAGGTCCCCGACGGCGCCACCGCGGTGTTCTCGGCGCACGGCGTCTCCCCGCAGGTGCGCGCGGACGCGGCCGCGCGGAAGCTCCGCGTGATCGACGCGACGTGTCCGCTCGTCACGAAGGTGCACCTCGAGGCGGTCCGCTTCGCGAAGATGGGCTACGAGATTCTCCTCGTCGGCCACGCCGGCCACGAGGAGGTCGAGGGCACGATGGGCGAGGCGGCGTCGCAGATCCAGCTCGTCTCGTCGGTGGCCGACGCGGAGTCGGTGGAGGTGCGCGATCCCGAGCGGGTCGCGTTCATCACGCAGACGACGCTGTCGATGGAGGACACGCGCCCGATCGTCGAGGCGCTGAAGCGGCGCTTCCCGAGGGTCCACGTCCCGACGAAGGACGACATCTGCTACGCGACGCAGAACCGGCAGGTGGCCGTGCGCGCCCTCGCGAAGCGCGCGACGCTCATCCTCGTGGTGGGCTCCCGCAACTCGTCGAACTCGAACCGCCTCGTCGAGGAGGCGGTGCTCGCGGGCGCGCGGGCGTACCTCGTCGACGACGTGTCGGAGATCGATCCGGCGTGGCTCGAGGGCGTCGAGACGATCGGCATCACTTCCGGCGCCTCGGCGCCCGAGTTCCTCGTCAACGAGATCGTGCGCGTGCTCCGCGCCGGCCGCCGCGTCGAGGTGGAGGAGGTGCTCACGGTCGAGGAGGACGTGCACTTCCCGCTGCCGCCCGAGGTCGCCGGCGCGCGCCGGCCGCCCGGCTCCGGCGCGTCGCTGCCGGTCCGCTCGTAGAGCCGGTCCGATCGTGACCGAGCGGCTGTCCGGCAGGGTCGGCTTCGTCACGGGCGCCTCCCGCGGCATCGGGGAAGCGATCGCGCGCCGCTTCGCGGAGGAGGGCGCCCGCGTCGTCCTCGCGGCGCGCGACCGCGCCGCGTGCGAGCGGCATGCCGGGGAACTTCGATCCGCCGGAGCGGAGGCGATGGCCGCGGCCTGCGACGTCACCGACCGTGGCTCGATCGCGCTCGCGATCGCGACCGCCGTCTCGCGGTGGGGAAAACTCGACGTCCTCGTCAACAACGCCGGTGTCGGAGGGCCGACACCGCTCGACGATCCGGACGACGCGCGCTGGGACGCGATCGTCGCGACGAACCTGACGGCCGTCTTCCGCGTCACCCGCGAGGCGTCGCCGTTCCTGCCCGAGGGCGCCCGAGTCATCAACCTCTCCTCGGTGCTCGGGCGCTTCGGGGTGCCCGGCTTCAACGCCTACTGCGCCTCCAAGCACGGCGTCATCGGCCTGACGCGGGCCCTCGCGCTGGAGCTCGCGCCCCGGAAGATCACGGTCAATGCCATCTGTCCCGGGTGGGTCGAGACGGAGATGGCCCGGGAAGGCTTCCGCCGAATCGCCGGCGAGGACAAGGGACGCGAGCTGGCCGGCAAGATGGCGCCGCTCGGCCGCGTGCTGGATCCCGGCGAGATCGCCGGCCTCGCCGCGTACCTCGCCTCGGACGACGCCCGCTCGGTGACCGGGCAGGCGATCGTGATCGACGGCGGACAGGTGATGCCGTGAGCGATCGCACGCGTCGAATTCCGGTCGGGGATCCTGATACATTTTGCTCACCGGCGATCCGCCGGATCGGAGGGTGGAAATGACGCGCGAAGAATTTCTCGTCGCCCTGGACGCCGTGATCGCCGAGAAGCACCTGCTGAAGCATCCGTTCTACCAGCTGTGGTCGCAGGGCCGCTTGACGAAGGAGAGTCTCCGCGAGTACGCGATCTCCTACTACCCCCACGTCGCGGCGTTCCCGACGTACGTCTCCGGAGTTCACTCCGGCACGGACGACGCGTCGCTCCGGCAGGAGCTCCTCGAGAATCTGATCGAGGAGGAGCGCGGCGGCGAGAATCACCCGGCCCTGTGGCGCCGGTTCGCCGCGGCCCTCGGCGCCGCGCCGACGGACCTCGCGTCCGCGCCGCGCACGCCGGAGGTCGCCGCGACGATCGCGGAGTTCCGCCGCGCGACCCGCGAGGGCTCCGTCGAGGAGGGCCTCGCCGCGCTGTACGCCTACGAGTCGCAAATTCCCGAGGTTTCGAAGACGAAGCGCGAGGGACTCGCGGCGTTCTACGGGATCGCGGACGAGGACGCGACCCGCTTCTTCTCGGTGCACGAGGAGGCCGACGTGTGGCACCGGCAGGTCGAGCGCGACGCGCTCGCACGGATCGCCGACACGCCGGAGAAGCGCGAGCGGGCGCTCGCCTCGGCGCAGCGCTGCTGCGACGCGCTGAACCGCGCTCTCGACGGCGTGATGCGGGAGAACGCGCTCCACTGCTGAATGGCGAATCTCTAACCGGCGTTCCCCCGCCGCGAGTCCGGGCGGTCCTCTTCGACGCGGGTGCGACGCTCCTCTATCCGGATCCGCCGGTCGAGGAGGTCTACGCGCGCGTTTTCGCGGACGACGGCGCGCGGTTCACGCCGGCCGAGCTGCGCGACGCGCTGACGGCGACCTGGATCGAGGTCCAGCGCGAGAAGCCGGGCGATCGCTACGGCGGCGTGAGCGGGGAGCCCGCCTTCTGGCGCGGCTTCCTCACGCGGGTTCGTGGGCTGCTCGACGGCGGTCCGCTCTCCGACGACGCGTTCGCGAATCTCGCCCGGCACTTCGGCGAGCCGTCGTCCTGGGCGACGTATCCCGACGTGCTGCCGACGCTCGACGCCCTGACCGCCGGGGGTCTGCCGCTCGCCATCGTGTCGAACTGGGACTCCCAGCTGCCGCGCCTGCTCGAGCTGCGGGGTCTCGCGCGCTACTTCCGCACGGTCTCGGTGTCGGCGATCGAGGAGACCGGCAAGCCGGGCGCGGAGATCTTCCGCCGGACCTGCGAGCGGCTCGGCGTCGAGGCCGGCGAGGCGCTCCACGTCGGCGACTCGCTCCGCGACGACTACGACGGCGCGCGGGCGGCCGGACTGCGCGCCGTGCTGCTCGACCGGCGGGGCGAGCACGGGCACGTCGCCGACCGCATCGCGAGCCTGTCCGAGCTCGCGCCGCGCCTCCTCGGCGCTTCGACCGGATGAATCCGCCTACCCTGCGGCGCCGGGGCCGGGAGACGCTCGCGGCCGCCGCGGGTATCCCGGGCCTCGTTCTCGCCGCCCGGCGCCTGCGGGACGCCTCGCCCGCGGCCGTCTGATATCCTCCGCCGCACTTTTCGCATGAGCCAGCTGCTCCGGAAGAAATCCCTCGACCTGATCCTCGCCGACGCCGAGGAGCCGGAGCACCAGATGAAGCGGGCCCTCGGGCCCATCCAGTTGATCGCCCTCGGCATCGGCGCCATCGTCGGCGCCGGGATCTTCGCGACCATCGGCACGGCGGCGGCGGGCGGCGCCCACCACGACGGCGCCGGACCGGCGCTCGTCATCTCGATCCTGATCACCGCGATCGGCTGCGGCTTCTGCGCGCTCTGCTACGCCGAGTTCGCTTCGCTCGTGCCGATCGCGGGGAGCGCCTACACCTACTCGTACGCGACGCTCGGCGAGTTCGTCGCGTGGATCATCGGCTGGGACCTGATCATCGAATACGCGATGGGCAACGTCGCGGTCGCCGTGACGTGGTCGGGCTACTTCGTCGAGCTGATGAAGGGCCTCGGTGTCACGATTCCCGCGTGGATGTCGACCGATCTGACCACGGCGATGAAGACCCCGGGGTTCATGGACGCCGCCCCTCACGTCGCGGGGATCCCGATCGTCCTGAACGTCCCCGCGGCGGCGATCACGCTGCTTCTGACCTGGCTGCTCGTGATCGGGATCAAGGAATCCGCGCGGTTCAATACCGCGATGGTCGTCGTGAAGCTCGTGATCCTCCTCTTCTTCATCGTCGTTGGCGCGACGTACGTCAAGCCCGCCCACTGGCACCCGTTCGCCCCGAACGGATGGACGGGCATCGGGACCGGCGCGGCGCTCATCTTCTTCGCGTACATCGGCTTCGACGCCGTCTCGACCGCGGCCGAGGAGTGCAAGAATCCGCAGAAGGACATGCCGATCGGCATGATCGGCTCGCTCGCGATCTGCACGGTGCTCTACGTCGCCGCCTCCCTCGTGCTGACCGGGATGGTGTCCCTCGACAGCATCCGCGGGTCCGACGAGCCCCTCGCCAAGGCGTTTTCGCTGCTCGGGATCAACTGGGCCGCGGGGGTCGTGGCTTTCGGCGCGGTGGTCGCGACGACCGCCGTGCTGCTCGTCTTTCAGTACGGGCAGGCGCGGATCTTCTTCTCGATGGCCCGGGACGGATTGCTTCCGCCCTCGTTCGCGAAGATCCACCCGAAATACAAGACGCCCTACGTCAACACGATCTGGATCGGAATCGTCGTCGCCGCGCTCTCGGCGTTCGCCAACCTCGACGTCTTCATCGAGCTGACGAACATCGGAACGCTCTTCGCGTTCATCCTCGTGTGCATCGGCATCATGGTGCTGCGCCGCACGGATCCCGACCGCAAGCGCTCGTTCCGGACGCCGCTCGTGCCGCTGACGCCGATCCTCGGCATCCTGATCTGCCTGTACCTGATCGTGGGAATTCCCATGATCGAGAACGGCAAGCTCATGCGGTCCGGCGGGCTTCCCATCGAGACGTGGATCCGCTTCGTCGTTTGGCTCGTCCTCGGGCTCGTGATTTATTTCTCGTACGGATTCCGGAAATCCCGGCTCGCCCAACGCTCCGACTCCTAGCGGGCGTCTCGGATTGCGAGCGGGCCGCCTCGCGGCCCGACGGACGGGAGAGGAAATGTCGCATCGTCACCCACTCCCATGCTCGAGCCTCCTGCTACACTGCGGAAGAGTCCGCGCGGAGCTGTCCGCGTGGAACGATTCGTTCATGGAGGTGGGAATGCGGATTCGAGAGGTCTCCCTGGCGGTCCTGTGCGCGGCCGCGCTCGCCGCTCCGGCGTCGGCGCAGGTCGCGACGAAGAAGTTTCCCTGGCAGCCCGTCGCCGGCGTCCAGAACATCGAGGTGACGACCGAGGACGTCGTGGTCGGCCAGGTCCGGTTCGACCTCGGCAGCACGCTGAAGGGCACCCCGATCCGGAAGTCGAGCGCGAAGGTGCGCGTCCGCATCGACAACAACAGCGAGTCGGACGAAGAGGTCGGGGTCGCCGTCGTCGTCTTCGACAAGGAGGGCAACGTCGTCGCCGCCGGCTCGAACGGGACCAAGTGGGGGTACCTGGGCAAGGGCGATCGCGTGTATTACGACATCGACTTTCCGTACCTCTACCGGCGCCTCGATGACGCCGCCAGTTTCATGGTGACGCTCGAGACGAAGGCGAAACCGACGAAGCACGGGAAGACGACGACCGACGAGACGCCGCCCGCTCCGGAACCCACTCCCATTCCTTGATAGCTCCTCTCCCCCGCCGGGGGAGAGGGGAGTCGGGGAGAGGGGGCCGGCTCTGGCTCTCGATCGCGCCGAGGGGCGACTCGAGGCCCCCCCCTCACCCTCGCCCTCTCCCGCCGCGAGCGGGGGGAGAGGGGATTTCCGGGACGCCGCCCGGAACGTCCCTTCCCGCGTACCCCGTCATCTCGACGTACGCCCGTCCGGCGACCGGCCGGCCGGCGCGCGTTCCCTCGACCCGGCTAGCGCCTTCCCAGTACCGGACGCCCGTCGACTTCTCGGTCGAGAGCTCCTGGTCCGCCACCAGCGGCGTGACTTTCACGTCGAGCGCGAGCGACCGCACGGCGAGCGACCAGACGGCCGGGTAGACGGCGCCGGAGCGCGGCGAGGTCCAGCTCGTGCGCGGGGCGAGCGCGACGTCGCTCCACGCGATCGGCCGAGGCGGCCCCTCCGCGGGCACGAACATGCCGGTCGAGAACGGAGACGCGCCGCCCGACGCGAGCCGCATCCGGTAGAGCATGAGGTCGGAGCCGTCCGACAGGTTCAAGGCGAACCAGTCCCAGCCCGCCGCTCCCGCCGGGAGCACGCCCGGACCCCACTCGTGATCGAAC
>Ga0335076_10002549_pt1 | contig 18131 bp, 16 predicted proteins | sample Lox_Sample_25_FD_206717 | JGI IMG/M metagenome (GOLD analysis project Ga0335076, IMG submission 206717) | Soil microbial communities from Loxahatchee National Wildlife Refuge, Florida, United States - Lox_Sample_2.5 | ecosystem: Environmental > Terrestrial > Soil > Wetlands | place: USA... | reverse complement strand
CGTGGCTTCGCTATCCTGGGGCGCTGCGGCGCGCCCCCCAGACTTCCCGCTCGCCGCAGGCGGGATCGAGTTCGTCAATTCGCCTTGCCGCCGGCGGAGTCGACCTCGTTGCCCCACTCGCGCAGCTTGTCGCGGTCGCTCGCGGCGTAGAGCTCGTCGCCGATGTCGGCGATCTGGTCGGAGATGCCCGCCAGGACCTCCATCTCCTCGCTCTGCTGGGACATGAGCCCGAGGTGGTGGGCGATCGCGTCGAGCCGCGGCACGGCCTTGTCCATCGCCAGGAGCAGGCCCTCCACCAGCTCGACCAGGGCCTTCCGGCTGAGACCGTCGTGCCACGTCGGTTCCATCGCGTTCCTCCGAGGAGCGGGCCCGCGCACCGGACCCGAACAGGCATTCTAACCCGGGCCCGCCCGCGCCGCTCCACGAGGCTATACTCGCTCGCGGAGGGCGTTTTCGATGAGCAAGGGGATGAAGATCGCGCTCGGCTGCGGCTGCCTGATCGTGGGAGCGGCGGTGGCCGCGACCGCGATACTCGGCTGGGGCGCCTGGTGGGCGAAGGGCAAGCTCCACCAGGCCAAGGCCGGCGTCGAGCGGATGACCGCGCAGACCCAGGAGATGGATCGGTACGAGAGGCAGGCCAACGCCAATCCCTGGTCCCCGCCCGCGGACGGCGTGATCGCGGAGCCGCGCTTCCTCAAGTTCATCGAGGTGCGCAAGGACGTCTACGGGGTCTACGAGCGCTACGAGTCCCAGCTCCGCGACCTGCAGAAGAAGTCGGAGTCGGCGACCGACAAGCTCACGCTGTCCGAGGTCTGGTCGGCAGGCGGCACGCTCGCGGAGATGGCCGGCGCCATCCGGCTCGCGCAGATGAAGGGGCTGGCGGCCGCCGGCATGAGCGAGAGCGAGTACCGCGCGATCCAGGTGGCCGTCTACAAGTCGGCGTGGGCCGCCGAGTCGGAGACGAGCTCGGGCCAGCTCCCGGCGGAGGCCGTCTCCGAGAAGATGACCGAGGCGAGCAAGCAGGTACGCGAGGCCATGGAGGCTGCGCGCAAGCAGGGCGTCCCCGGCGCGGCGACGATGAGCGACGAGGACGCTCGCAAGCTGCAGGAACAGATGGAGCAGGCCGGCAAGAGCGCGAGCGAGACGCTCAGCGTGCCGCGCGCCAACGTCGAGCTGTTCCGGCGGCACGAGGCCGAGATCAAGAAGTACGCGATGAACGGGCTCGCGTTCCTGGGGCTCTGACGCTCCGGCGAGCCGTGCACGCCCGACGCTCGGGCTAGAGCGCGGCCAAGAGCCGGCTGGCGGCGATGCTCGCGCCGTCGAGACGCGGCGGGGACGGGAACGGGAGCGCGCGCACGCTGTCGAGCGCCCCCTCGAGCCGGCCGCGGCACAGGTCCTCGTTCGAGACGAAGGTGACCGGCAGATAGCGCGGCATCTCGGCGACCAGCACCGGGTACTCCGGGAAGTCGCCGCGATCGGTGTAGACGAGCCGCGTTCCGGCGCCGATGCAGTCCGTCACGATGCCGTAGCCGGGCTTGCTCACCACGACGTCGACGGCGGCGACGAGGTCCGTGTACTCGAGGCCGGCAGCGGTGAGCTCGGCGTTCGGGAGCCGCCGAACGTTCGGCGCCCCGCCGCCTCCCATGCGGCCGGTGACGAGGAACTGGTACGGGGCGAGCCGCGCCAGCGACGTCGGGTCGAGGTCGGGCATGCCCAGCCCGCCGAACGAGAGCAGCACGGCGGGCCGATCGTCGAGTCCGAGCCGGCGGCGGGCGTCCGCTTTCCCGGCCGCGGGCCGCCGGGCGAGGAGCGGGATGTCCTCTATCTTGCGAAAGGCCGAGAGGTCGCCGGCGAAGGGCAGCCGGAGCAGCGAGCCGGCGCGTTCGTACGCTGCGGCCGCCCACTCCGCGGCCTCCGCGAGACGCCGATGTCGCCGGCCGAGGTGGCGGTAGATCCAGTCCCAGGAGAAGTTGGCGAGCGCGACCGAAGGCAGGCCGGCCTCTGCAGCCGCCGCAAACGCGAGCGGCGGGATGTCGCCGAGCACCAGCCGCGCTCCCGACTCTCTGAGCCAGCGCGATTCCGCCTCGACGAGACGCGGCCAGCCCTCCAGGAAGCGGTCGAGGGCGTCGGCGCTCCCCGCCTCGTCGATCGTCAGCGCGTCCTTCTGGACGAGCCCGACGTCGCACTCGAGCGGCCGCACGCTGATCGACGCGCCAACAGCCTCGAAGAAGAGCTCCGCCGGCGCGCTCGTCGAGACTGTGATCGGGAGGTCTCGTGCCTGCTCGCGGAGCCTCCGCAGCACCTCCCCCGTCCGCGTCGCATGCCCAAACCCGTGGCCCGATACGTAAGCCGCCAGCACGGGCTACGGGTATATCCGGTACAGCATCCGCGGAAACGCGATCGTCTCTCGCAGGTGGTCGATCCCGCAGAGCCAGGTCACGACCCGCTCGATGCCCATCCCGAAGCCCGCGTGCGGAAAGGTCCCGAACCGTCGAAGGTCGAGGTACCAGCGGAACGACTCCTCGGGCAGCTCGTGCTCGTGGATCCGCTTCAGCAGCAGCTCGCCGTCGGCGAGGCGCTCTCCCCCGCCGACGATCTCGCCGTAGCCCTCGGGCGCCAGGATGTCGGCCGACAGGCTGTACTCGGGCGCGTCGGGGTCGGGAGCCATGTAGAAGGCCTTGATCGCGGACGGAAAGTGATGGACGACGACGGGGCGGTCGTACGCTTCCGCGATCAGCGTCTCGTCGGCGCCGCCGAGGTCGCTGCCGAGCGGCGTCTCCGATCCCTTCTCCCGCACGAGCTTCATCGCATCGCGGTAATGCAGCCGCGGAAAGGGCGGCTTCACGGCTTCGAGCTTCGCGACGTCGCGCTCGAGCGCCGCGAGCTCCGCCGCGCGCGTCTTCAGCACCTGCGCGACGACGTGGCAGACGAGCCCCTCGGCGAGCGCGATCGCGTCGTCGAGGTGCGCGAACGCGATCTCGGGCTCGACCATCCAGAACTCGGTCAGGTGCCGCCGCGTCTTCGACTTCTCGGCGCGGAAGGTCGGGCCGAAGCAGTAGACCTTGCCGTGCGCGGCGACCGTCGCCTCGCTGTAGAGCTGGCCGCTCTGCGTCAAGTACGCCGTGCCCTCGTCGAAGTACGGCACGCCGAAGAGCGTCGAGGTGCCCTCGCAGGCCGCCGGCGTGAAGATCGGCGTGTCCACCAGGATGTAGCCCTGGTCGTCGAGGTAGTCCCGCACCGCCTTCACCACGCTGTGGCGCACGCGCGCGATCGCGTGCTGGCGCGTCGAGCGCAGCCACAGGTGCCGGTGCTCCATCAGGAACGCCGTGCCGTGCTCCTTCGGCGTGATCGGGAAGTCGTGCACGGCCTGCAGCACGCGCACGGCGCTCACGTCGATCTCGAAGCCGCCCGGCGCGCGCGCGTCGGCGCGAACCGTCCCCTCGAGCTCGAGCGACGACTCCTGCCCCGCGCCCTCGAGCGCGTCCCACGCCTCGGGCGTGATCGCCTTCTTCGAGACCACCGCCTGCGCGTAGCCCGAGCCGTCGCGCACGATCACGAACTGCAGCTTGCCGCTCGAGCGCTTGTTGTGGATCCAGCCGCTCACGCGAACCGGGGCGCCGACGTGCGCAGCGAACTCCTCGATCCTCACCGTCTGCATCGCCTGATATCTCTCCTCAGTCGAGCTCGGGCACGTGGCGCGCCAGCGTGCGCCAGAGCCGCTCGAGCTCGGGGTAACGGGCCAGGTTCTTGCGCGCGTGCAGCGCCGTGCGCGGAATGTACTGGAGGTACACCGGGTTCTGCCGCACCGTCGCCATGAAGCCGAAGGTCCCGAGCGTCTTGAGGTTCCGCTGCACGCACATGAGGTCGTAGCGCCGGCGGAACACCTCGCGCGGCTCCTCGGGCGCCGCCTGCTGCCGGAAGCGCTCCTTCAGGTCCTCGGCGAGCTCCTCCGGCACGTCCACGTACGCGTCACGCAGCAGCGAGGCGAGGTCGTAGCTCGAAGGACCCATGCGCGCGTCCTGGAAGTCGATCCAGACGAGCCGCTCGCCGTGCACCATCAGGTTCCGGCTGTGGTAGTCGCGGTGGCAGAGCACGCGCGGCCAGGACGCGATTTCCTGGCTCAGCTGGTGGAACGCCTCCGACAGCACGGCGCGGTCCTCGACCGAGAGGTCCGCGCCGCGCAGGCCCTCGACGAAATGCTTCAGGAAGTAGTGCAGCTCCCACGACAGCTTCTCGATGTCGAAGGCGATCTGGAAGCAGGCGGACTTCTGGGGTCCGGCCGCGGCGCGGAGCTGGAGCTGCGCGATGCGGTCGACGGCTTCCCGGTAGAGCTCGTCTCGTCGAGCTTCGCTCGCGTCCTTGAGCAGCGCCTGCAGCGTGAGGTCCCCGAGATCCTCCTGGAGCACGACGCCGCGGGCCCCGTCCACATCCTCCGTCCCCGGCACCGGCAGGCCGTGCGACTCGAGCAGCGCCCGGACGCTCAAGTAGCTCAGATCCTCGGGCAGGAACGGCTCGGGGTAGAGCGCCAGCACGAAGCTGCGCTCGGGCGTCGCGAGCCGGTAGTAGCGCCGCGTCGAGGCGTCGCCGGAGAGCGCAGACACCTTCGCGCAGGCCGCGTGCTTCGGCTGGCGCTCGGCCAGGTACTCGTCGATCAGCCGCAGCGCCGCGCTCGCGTCGAGCGCGCCGTCCGCCGTCTTGACCGTCACGCGATCCGCACCCAGGCCATCTCGCCGTGCTCCTCGAAGTCCGTCCACGCTTCGAGCGACGCGCGCGGCATCACGATCACGTCCGCCGCGCGCTCGCCCGCGCCCACCACGCCGCCCTCGGCGACGATCGCGCGCGTGACCCGCGCGCCCGCCTCGACCGAAGCGCCCGCCCAGAGCACGCTCCCCGAGACGCGCGCGCCCGCCGCCACGCGCGTGTGCGAGCCGACCACGCTGCGCCGCACGACGGCCGAGCCCGCGACTCGCGCGCCGCGCCCCTTCAGCACCTGCCGCCGGCCGCGCGCCCGCAGCAGCCGCAGCTGCGCGTCGCGATAGAGCGAGGGTCGGCCGAAATCGTACCACGCGCCTTCCAGGCGCACTCCCAGAAGCGGCGCGCCTTCGGCCAGCAGCGGCACGTAGAGATCGCGCACGCTGTCCGACGCTCCCTCCGGCAGCCGCTCGAGCAGGCGCGGCTCGAGCACGTGGACGCCCGCGAACATCGAGCGCGCGCCTTCGGCCGGCGCCGGCTTGCCGGCGATCGAGAGGATGCGGCCTCGGCGATCCGTGACGACCGTCGAGTATGCGCGCGGATCCGGTAGGCGCCGGAGCGCCAGCGTGGCGAGCGCGCCCGAAGCGCGATGCCGGGCCACGAGCCGCCGCAGGTCGAGGTCGAGGTAAACGTCGCCGTTCACGAGCAGGAATGGCTCGCGGCCGAAGAAGTCCCGGACGCCGCGCGGCCCGCCTCCCGTCCCCAGGACCCGAGGCTCGTGCACGTAAAGGATGCGCAGCCCGAAGCGCCGCCCGCTGCCGAGGGCGCTGCTCACGGTCTCGGGAAGATGGTGCAGGTTCACGACCACGTCGCGGACGCCGGCGCGCGCCAGCCGCTCGAGCGTGAAGGCGATCAGCGGACGGTCGAGCACCGGCAGCACCGGCTTGGCCCTGAGCAGCGTGAGCGGCCGCATCCGCGTGCCGAGGCCGGCCGCGAGGACCATCGCCTTCATCCCGGAAAGACCATGTCCCCCTTGCCGCCGGCCGCCAGGAACAGGCCGACGTACGACTCGGCGATGTAGTCCGACGGCTGGAAGCCGAGCTCGGCGGCGACGGCGGCGATCCCGGCGGGATCGCCCTCGATCTCGAGGAAGACGCCGATCGGCGTCTCGTCGATCTCGATCTCCTGGCCGCGGTGGGTCCAGCTCTCGCGGTACTTCTGGTAGCGGAACACCGCGCGGTAGCCGAGGTTCTTCAGGATCGCGCGCACCTGCCCCGGCTCCTCGACGGCGGTCTCGCGCTCCTCGCGCGTCTTGATCCCCGCTTCGACCTGGCGCGGGCCCTTGAAGGTCAAGACGCCGCCCTGGGGCGTCTCCCGCAGCCGCAGCAACGTTCCGCTGAGGCGCAGCGCGCCCGCGGGGTCGTCGTAGAGAACGTTGTCCTCGAAGTGGCGCTCGCGAACCAGCTCGCCGCCCAGCTCCCGAAGCCGCGCGCGCACCGCATCCGGGGACGAAACCCTGAGCTTGACCTCGGTCTCGGTCGGCACGGGCATGGGGCGCTGGCTCAGGCGCTCACCACGCGCACCTTCATTTCGACGCGGTCGTTCGGGTTGTCGTTGCGGTCGCGCGGCGCGGCGACGATCTTGTCCGCGACCTCCATTCCGCGCACGACGCGCCCGAAGGCCGTGTACTGGCGGTCGAGCGACGGGTAGTCCGCGACGCAGATGAAGAACTGCGACCCGGCGCTGTCGGGATGCGAGCTGCGCGCCATCGACACGACGCCGCGCTGGTGCGAGGTGTCGTTGAACTCGGCCTTGACCGTGTAGCCGGGGCCGCCCGTCCCGTGCCCGGCCTTGCCTCGCGAGGCGTCCTTGGTATTGGGACAGCCGCCCTGGATCATGAAATCCGGGATCACGCGGTGGAAGGTGGTCCCGTCGTAGAAGCCCTTCTTGGCGAGGTCGAGGAAGTTCTTGACGTGCCCCGGCGCCTTCTCCGGCAGGAACTCGACCTCGATCTCCCCGAACTTCGTCTCGATCACCGCGCGCTCGGCCATCTTCGCCTCCGCCGCCGACTCTACCCTACTTCTTCGGCTCCGCGACCGCCTCGAGGAGCTCGTCCACCTTCTCCTCGAAGCGGCTGTCGCCCGTGCGCAGCAGGATGCGGCGCGCGGCGTCGCGCTGGCCCGCGCGCGCGAGGCAGAGCGCACGATTGAGCCGCCCCTCCGCCGGCAGCAGCCAGCCGTCCCCCTTCGCCTCGAGCGCATCGAAGAGCCGCTGCGCCTCGGCCGGCTTGCCCGCGCGGTAGGCGGCCACCGCCGCGTCGAACTCGGGCGGGAAGGGCGCGTCTTCTCCGGGCGCCAAGCCCTCCGGCAGCAGCGCGGGCGGAGGCGGCAGCGGCGAGCGATCGACCGGCCGGCGGTTCCACCTCGGCCGCGGCACCGTCTCCTGCACGTCCTGCCGCTGCAACGCCGCGAAGGCCGTGCCGAGCTCCTGCCCGAAGGGCGCCTTCAGCACCGCCTGCGTCCACCCGCCGCGCGCCAGCAGCAGCACGGAGCGCGGCTCGAGCCGGAGCCCCGCCTGGAGGTCGTGGCCCAGCAATAGCGGCCAGGGTCGGCGATAGAGCTGCAGCACCTGGCGCAGCGCCTGGTCCTTGTCGTCGCCCGGCGGCAGCGCGAGCACGCGCGCGGTCTTCGGCGCCTGGCGGCCGAGCTCTTCGAGGTCGCTCGAGCACGTCCGGCAGCTCGCCTCGGACGCGTAGATGACGGTGAGCTCGGCGTCCTCGAGGCGGAACGTGGGCGTCGTGGACAGCCGCACGCCCTGCGGCAGCTCGAACGGCCCTTCGCGAAGGGTCACGGCCTTGCCGAGCACCGCCGTCAGGCGGCCACGGTCGATCTCCGCCTGCGCGCTCGGCATCCCCGCCACGTCGCAGGCCTTTGCGATCACCTGGGCGGCCTCGGGCGACATGCTGGCGAGACCGGCGATCGCCCGCTGCACCGTCGCGAGCGCCTCGCGCCCGCGCCCGAGCTCGTTGAGCGAGCGCCCGAGCGCCAGACCGCGCTCCGGCGTCGGCGCGAGCAGGAACGCACGCGCCTGGTAGCGGCTCGCGGGGAGCGCCTGCCCCTGCCGCGCCAGCACGGCGCCCACCGCGTCGTAGAGCAGCGCCCGATGCTGCTGATACGTGTCGCGCGCGGCCTTGAACTCGTCTTCGACCACCTCGCCCTTGCGTCCCGCGGCCACGTACTCGGTCGGCACGAACTCGGCTGTGAGCGCGAGCGCCTTCCTGGCCTGCGCGAGCGCGGCGCTCGCGTCGCGTGCGGCGAGCGCCGTCGCGTCTTGCGCGAGCTTCTCGGCCTGCGCGGTGGCCGCGCGGGGAGCGGGCGCGCCCTGGGGCGCAGCGAGCACGGCGACGAGCGGCAGGACGAAGCTCAAGTGCGCCTCCTCAATGGGTGACGGCCGGCGAGGCCGCGGCCGGCGACACGACCGGCGCCGGAGCAGGCGTCGCGACCGCGGGCGTCGGCGACGGTTCGAGAGCCACGAGCGTCATGTCCGGGGGCAGCGGCCGTGTCAGGTCCACGTGGCCGCCGAGCGAGGTCGCGACCTGGTCGCCCACCACGAGCTGCACGCGCCTCACCGCCGGGAAGTTCGTGACCACCGTGTTCACGATCGAGTAGACGGTCAAGAGCTCGGAGCGCGAGCCGCCGGGCAGCCCGCTCGCCGCTTCGGACGACAGGCTCACGTAGGCGACGCCGTGCGCCTGCACGAACACCTCCAGGACGCGCGAGCCCGCCGGCAGCGTCGCCAGCAGTCCCGCCGTCTCCGGGCCCTTGGCGAGCTCCTCCACGACCGTGCGGATCTGCTGCGCGAGGTCGGCCGAGAAGGCGATCGCCCGCTCCTCCGGAAGCAGCCTGTCGCGCTCGTCGGACTGGAAGTAGAGCCTCACGCTGATGCGGCGCTCGGGAGCGCCGGCCGAGGGCTCCGCTCCCGGGGTCGGGTTCGCGTCGGCGGCGTCGTCGGCCTCGACCGGCCCGCTGGGCGAGCGCAGCAGGGCCGACCAGCGCGGCGCGCTGAGCGCGACGGTCGCGAGCAGGCCGGCGAGCCCGAGCACGGTGAGCAGGTCGGCCTGGCGCGGCGTCATGGCCGGCCGGACGCGGCCGGGCCCTGTCCTCCGCCGAGCTGGAGCGTCCGCTCGCGACAGAAGCGCTCGATCCCGCGCGCGAGCGAGGCCGCGACCTTGGCCTGGTAGGCCTCCGACAGCAGCAGCTTCTCCTCCTCCGCGTTGCTGATGAAGGCCACCTCGACCAGCACCGCGGGCATCGACGCGCCGACCAGCACGCGAAACGGCGCCTGCTTGACGCCGCGGCCTTCGCTGCCCGTCACCACGGCGAGCTCCTCCTGGATGCGCGAGGCGAGCGCCGAGGACTCCTCGAGGTGCTCGGCCTGCGCCATGTCCCACAGGATGAGCGCGAGCTCGGGGCTCGTGGCCCCGGGCGGCGGCTCGGCGGCCCCTTCGAGGTGCGCGGTGCGGCGCGAGTCGTCGTCGCTCGCCTGGTACGACAGGAAGTAGACCTCGCTGCCCTTCGCGCCGCGCGCGCGGCTCGCGTTCACGTGGATCGAGACGAAGAGATCGGCCTTGTAGTTGTTCGCGATCGCCGTGCGCTCGTCGAGATCGACGTCCACGTCCTTGTCGCGGGTCAGGAACACGGAGAGCCCGCGCGCGTTCACGAGCTCGGCGCGCAGGCGCCGCGCGATCGAGAGCGCGATGTCCTTCTCGAGCGCGCCCGAGGCACCGCGCGCGCCCGGGTTCTCGCCGCCGTGGCCGGGGTCGATCACGACCGTCCGCACGGCGGGCTCGGGCTCGCTCGGCTTCGCGGGCTTGGGCGCCGCGGCGGCAGCGGCAGCGGCTCTCTCGCTCTCCTTGAGCGGCGGCCCCTGGAACTCGAGCACCAGCCGCACGGGCGCCTCCTGCTCGGTCGCCTTCAGCGTCTGGAAGCGCGGCCCGAGCTCGACCGCGAACAGGTTCTCGCGGCCGCCGAGGAACTGCACCGACGACACGATGCCGCCCGGCAGCCGCGTCGGCGGCAGCAGCACGTCCACGAGATCGCGCGCCACCGTCACCGTGACGCGGCCCTGCTCCTGCTGCACGTGGAACGGGACGCTCTCGCTCGCCTCGAACACCACCCGCACGAGCTCGCCCGAGGCGAAGGTCGACACCTGCAGCTTCGGGATCGCGAGCGGCCCGATCACCAGCACGCGCTGGCCGGCGCGCCACTCGACCGGCCGTTCGAGCAGCGGCGGCAGCACGCGCGCGAGCCCCTCGATCGGGACGTACCAGTGCCCCGAATCGTAGAGCGAAGGCGCCGGCAGCAGCTTGAGGTCGCCGTCCACGGAAGCGAGGCTCTTCTTGTGGTGCAGCACCAGCTCGTGCGAGCCTCGCTGCACCGTGACTGCGAGGCCCTTCGGGTCGGTCACGAACCTCGCGCCGAAGCCCGCGAGCACCTCGTCGATCGGCACGAGCTCCGTCTCGCCGCTCCGGGTCACCGCCTGCACCTCGCGCCGCTGCGTCGCGGTGAGGACGGTCATGCCATTCTCGGCCGCCGCGAGCGGCGAGGCTCGCGGCAGACACGCCAGAATCAGGAGCGAGGCGGATTCCAGCGACCTTCGGCCTATTCCCTTCAACGATAGCAGTTTAAAGGCACACGCCGCCGGCCCGCAAGGCGCGCTCTCCGCGCGGCGTCGCCGCGAGGCGGGGTTCGGATCACGGCGCGGCCTAGTGCGTGCGTTTCAGGTGATACGCACTCGCGGGCGTAGAATCTCGGCAGGAGGCGAGCGCGTCATGGCGAGCGACCGGCAGCCCCACGTCACCGAGAAGGAGTCGCTCAAGGTCGCCGAGGCCGCGCGCCAGACGGAGTGGAACCAGCCGAGCTTCATGCGCGAGCTGTTCCTCGGCCGCTTCCGCAAGGACCTCGTCTACCCGTTCCCGCTCCCGGAGCAGGAGCGGCCCGAGTTCACGAGCTTCTACGGCCGGCTGCGCGACTTCCTGCTCGCCGAGGTGGACCCGGCCGAGATCGACCGCACCGGCGAGTACCCGCAGCGCGTGGTCGAGGGGCTGCGCAAGCTCGGCGCCTTCGGCATCACGATCCCGAAGGAGTACGGCGGTCTCGGCCTCAGCCACGTCGAGTACGGGCGCGTGATGATGATGCTCGGCAGCCACTGCGGCAACGTGGCCTCGCTGCTCTCGGCGCACCAGTCGATCGGCGTGCCCCAGCCGCTCTTGACGTTCGGCACCGAGGAGCTCAAGCGCAAGTACCTGCCGCGCTGCGCCGCGGGCGAGATCTCGGCCTTCGCGCTCACCGAGCCCGAGGTCGGCTCGGACCCCGCGCGGCTCTCGACGACGGCGGTCAAGACGCCAGACGGGTCGGGCTACCTGCTGAACGGCACCAAGCTCTGGACCACGAACGGCACGATCGCGAAGCTGCTGGTCGTGATGGCGGTCGACCCGCAGACGCGCAAGATCAGCGCGTTCGTGGTCGAGGCCGACTGGCCCGGCGTCACGGTCGAGCACCGCTGCCACTTCATGGGCCTGCGCGCGCTCGCGAACGCCGTGATCCGCTTCAGCGACGTGCGCGTTCCGGCCGGCAACCTGATCGGCAAGGAAGGCAAGGGGCTCAAGATCGCGCTCACGACGCTCAACGCCGGGCGGCTCTCGATCCCGAACATCTCGTGCGGCACGGTCAAGTCCTGCCTGGGCATCGTGCGGCGCTGGGCGCAGGAACGCGTGCAGTGGGGCAAGCCGGTGGGGCGCCACGAGGCGATCGCGCACAAGATCTCCGACATCGCGTCGAGCGTGTTCGCGATGGAGTCGGTCGCGAGCCTCGCGACCGAGATGTCCGACCGCGGCGGCTACGACATCCGGCTCGAGGCCGCGGCCGCCAAGGAATGGAACACCGCGCGCGCCTGGGAGGTCGTCGACGAGACGATGCAGATCCGCGGCGGGCGCGGCTACGAGACCGAGCAGTCGCTGGCGGCGCGCGGCGAGCCTCCGATCCCGGTCGAGCGCATCATGCGGGACTACCGCATCAACAAGATCTTCGAGGGCTCGACCGAGATCATGCACCTCTTCATGGCGCGCGAGATGGTGGACCGCCACCTGCAGGTCGCCGGTGCCCTCGCCGACCCCGACGCCTCGCTCGGGCGCAAGCTCCAGGCGCTGCCGCGCATGCTCGCCTTCTACGGCTGGTGGTACCCGACGCGCTTCCTCGGCTGGGGCTTCTGGCCGCGCTACGCGGGCTTCGGGCCGCTCGCCGGGCACCTGCGCTTCGTCGAGCGCACGTCGCGGCGCCTCGCGCGCGCGAGCTTCCACGGCATGCTCGTCTACCAGGCGCGGCTGCAGAACAAGCAGGCCTTCCTGTTCCGGCTCGTGGACATCGCGAACGAGCTCTTCGCGATGGCCGCGAGCATCAGCCGCGCGCAGACGCTCGCCGACCGCGGAGCCCCCGATGCCGCGGGCGCGCTGCGGGTGGCTGACGTCTTCTGCCGCCAGGCGCGGCGGCGCACGAAGGCGCTTTTCCGCGAGCTCTGGAGCAACGACGACGTCTCCCGCTACCGCCAGGGCGCGGGAGTGCTCGACGGCGGGTACGCGTGGCTCGAGGCCGGCATCCTCGAGCATCGGCCCGCCACGCCTCGAGCGGACGCACCCAGCAAGCAGGAAGTCCCGGTGGAGGTCTGACGACCGCTTGCGGCTCGAGGCCGCGCGCAGCTAGACTTCCGGCCGTTCGAGCACGACATGCCTGAAGCGACGCCGCCGCCCGCCGCCCCAAGAGGAAGGGTCCGCACCGCCGTCCACCACACCTGGCGCTTCACGAAGCGCCTGCTCTGGTGGACTGCCGCCGTCGTCGTCGGCGCGACGGCACTCTACCTCTGGGCCGCCTACAGCTTCACGTACTCGACCGGCGAGCGCGCCGGCTACGTGCAGAAGTTCTCGAAGAAGGGCTGGCTCTGCAAGACGTGGGAGGGCGAGCTGGCGATGGCGAGCCTGCCCGGCGCGATGCCGGAGCGCTTCGCGTTCACGCTGCACGACGACGCCGTCGCCGCCCAGGTCAACAAGGCAATGGGGACGCGCGTGGCGCTCACGTACCAGCAGCACCTCGGGCTGCCGTCCTGCTTCGGCGACACGAGCTACTGGGTGACGAACGTGCGGCCCGTCGAGGGCGCGAAGTAGGCGCCCGGCTCAGCTCTCGATCACCCGCCAGGACGACGCGCCCAGCCAGGCGACGAAATCCGCCGACGGCATCGGCTTCGCGATGTGGTAGCCCTGGGCCTGGTCGCAGCCGAAGCTCGAGAGCAGGTCGAGCGTCCACTGGTCCTCGACACCCTCGGCGACCACGGCGAGGCCGAGGTTGTGCGCGAGGTCGGCGGTCGAGCGCACGATCGCGGTGTCGTCCGCGCCCTCCCCTGCCATTCCGATCACGAACGACCTGTCGATCTTGAGCTCGTGCACCGGCAGCCGCCGCAGCAGGTAGAGCGAGGTCTGGCCGGTCCCGAAGTCGTCGATCGAGACCTCCACGCCGCGGCTGTTGAGGCTGCGAAGCACCTGCACCGCGCGCCCCTCGTGGCCCATCGCGGCGCTCTCGGTGACCTCGATCTGCAGCCGGTCGCCGCGCATGTCGTGGGTCAGCAGCGTCTCCTCGACGTCGTCCACGATGCGGCCGTCCTGCAGGCTGCGCGCTGAGACGTTGATCGCGACCGGCAGCCGCCGTCCCGCGCGCTCCCAGGCGCGCGCGTCGCCCGCGGCACGGTCGAGCACCCAGCGCGTGAGGACACGGATGAGCCCCGTCGTCTCGGCGAGCGGCACGAACTCGGCCGGTGAGACGAAGCCGCGCTTGGCGTGCGGCCAGCGCAGCAGCGCCTCGGCACCCACGACGCTGTGCGTCTTGAGGTCGACCTTGGGCTGGTAGTAGACGCGCAGCTCGTTGCCTTCGAGCGCGCGCCGCAGCTCGTTCAGGAGCGCGAGGCGCGCCGGATCGTGCGGCTCGAACTCGGGGGAGTAGAGGACGTTCGCGCCCCCGCCGATCCTGCGCGCTGCCTGGAGCGCGGCGTCCGCGCGCCGCAGCAGCCCCTCGGCCTCGCTCGCGTGCTCGGGGGCGACGGCAATCCCGACGTTGGCAGCGACCTCGATCGGCAGCTTGTTGACCATGAACGGCTTCTCGAGCGCCGTCACGATGCGCTCGCCCACCTGGCGCGCGAAGACGCCGTCGGCGTCGGGCAGCAGCACTCCGAACTCCGCGCCGCGTAGCCGCGCCACGCGGTCCGCGTCACCGAGCGCGTCGCCGAGCCGGGCCGACAGGTCCCGCACGATCAGGTCGCCCCCGTGGTGGCCGAGCGTCGAGGTGACCTCCTCGAAGTGGTCGAGCGCGAGGATCAAGAGCGCGAGCGGCCGCGTGGTGCGCGCCGACTCGACCAGCGCGCGCCCGAGCCGGTTCAGCAGCATCATCCGGTTCGGCAGGCCGGTGAGCTGGTCGTAGAGCCGCAGCCGCCGCAGCGACTCCTCGGCGATGCGCTGCTCGGTGACGTCGAGCACGAAGCCGCGCACGAAGCGCGCCTGGCCGTCGGGCCCGGGCAGCACGCGGCCCTCGTCGCGCCACCACACGACGCGGCCCTGCTGGTCGAGGATCCGGTACTCCGAGGCGAAGCGGCCGCCGCTCACGCAGGCGTCACGGAACTGGCGCAGCACGCGCTCGCGGTCCTCGGGGTGGAGGCGCCGCACCCACATGTCGGGCTCGGCCAGCCACTCGCCGGGCGAGAAGCCCGTCATCGCGAGAAGCTGCGGGCTCACGTAGGCGCGGCTGCCGGACTCGTCGGCCCAGGCGACGTACGTGAGCGCCGGGATCTCCTCGATGAGCGCGCGGTAGCTCTCGGCCGAGTCCCCGTCGAGCCGCGGCGTGGGCGACGGCGAGGGGCGCACCGCCATCCGCTCGCGCTCGACGGCCGCCTCGAGGCGCTGGGTGTCGCCGTGGCGCACGCAGTCGCGCGCCCCGGCGCGCACGAAGCCGACGATCTCGTCCTCGCTGAACGCTTCGCCCACGACCACGACCGGAGGGTAGGCGCGCTCCCCCGCCAGCGCCAGCACCCGCCACGGCGGCAGCGTCGTGGCGTCCGCCCACGCCACCACGATCTCGCTCGTCGGCGCCAGCCGGTCGAGCTCGGTCTCGCCCGGAGCCAGGAACATCGAGGGCTCGTAGCCGCTCGCTTCGAGGTCCGCCGAGATCCTGAGGGCGGCGCTGTGGTCGTCCCCGACGACCACCACCCTCAGCGGCTTGCCCATTCGCGCCCCCGCTCGCCCGTCGCCGGGCAGATCCGTGGCCGGTCGGTCATTGGCCCGGATTATACGGCCTCGCGCGTCCACCTCAGGACGCGGTGAGCGCCTCGAAGTGCCCGCGCGAGAGGTTGATCGCCTGCCCGAACCCGAGCACCATCCGCCCTCCGTGCAGCTCGAGGCGGAAGAGCCCGAAATCCGCGAGCTGGAGCGTCGCCGCGGCCTCAGGAAACCGGGTCAGGAACGCTCGCGCCGCCGCCGCGAACTCGGCGTGCGGGCCCGTCAGCGGCTCCACGATCCCGTCGAGCAGAAGGCGCGGGACCCGGAGCGGATCGAGCGACTCGGAGTCCGGCTCGTGGACGAGGCCGCTCCAGCGAGCTCCCGCGACGAGCCCGCGCGAATGGCGCGCGAGCGTCGAGGCCTGGACGTAGAGCGCGCGCCGGTCGCTCGCGGCCGCGTAGGGCAGCAAGCCGACCACCGGCTCGCCCTCGACGACGACGCCGAGCGCGATCAGCCGCTGCCCGAGCAGCAGCTCGCGCAGCCGAGCGGCATCCTCCGGATTCATGAGGCGAAACCTGTCCTGACGGAGGGAGCGGGGACGCTCGCCTTGTACCAGTACGCCTTCTGCCGGGTCAAGGAAGAAGTGGAGGACCGCATCCGAACGAAACAGGAAGGAGCGGAGGCCCTCACGAAACGTGCTGCCGCTGAGCGCCGGGCCGCGGCTTCAGGCGCCGCCTCGGCCGGGCTCCGCGCGCGGCGGCGATGCCCATGAAGATCTCGGCGAACGAGGCTCCGCTCGACAGCAGGCTCGGCGACGTCATGTCCGCCGCGAGAGCTCGGAGCACGTGGGTCTTGCCGCTGCCGCTTTCCCCCGCGAGCAGCACCGCAGCGGGCCGCTCGGCCCTCGCCAGCTCGCGTAGCTCGGCGAGCGCCGCCTTGGCTCCGCCCGCGAGCCCGGCCGGCAGGACGCGCGGGGCTCCGCGCGATCGAGCCGGACGACGACGCCCACGGCGCGTACGTTATAGCGCCGAACGAAACGGGCGCGCCGCGCTCCGCCTACCCCGCGACCCGCCGCCGGTCTCCGAACGGCAGCAGCACGTGAGCGCCCAGCACGCGCTCGCGCCGCTGCTCGGCGTCGAGGTGGCGCGCACGCGCCTTCAGCAGGTCTGCGAGCGCGATCATCCCCACCAGCCGGCCGTCCTTTCGGTTCACGACCGGGAACCGCGTCAGGCCGGTCTCGGCCATCCGATGAGCGATGAGCCGCAGCGGCTCCTCCGGGTACGCGACCACCGGCTGCGCCTTCAGGATCGCGGCGAGCGGCGCCTCGCTGGCTCCCGGCGCGGCATCCACCAGCGCCTGGAGGTCGTCGCGGGTGACGACTCCCACGAGCCGCTCGTCGTCCTGCACCACCGGGTAGAGGCGCTGGCGGCCCCGCGAGGACGCGCCGTGCAGGGTGCGCCTCAGGCTGTCGTAGGGCGCGCCCGCCGGGAGCGCGGCGATGCTCGTGTGCATCACCTCCCGCACGAACAGGATCTCGAGCGGGTCGATCGCGTACTCCCGGCTCACGTGGTAGCCGCGGCGCGCGATCTTCTCCGTCAGGATCGAGCGCCGCAGCGCGAGCACGGTCGACGCGTGCGCGATCGTCACGGCGACCAGCAGCGGCAGCAGCATGTTCACGTCGTGCGTCAGCTCGAGCGAGAACACGACGCCGGTGAGCGGCGAGCGCATGGTGCCGCCGAGCATCGCGCCCATGCAGACGAGCGGCCAGAACCCCGCGCCTTCGACCGGCAGCAGCCACGACAGCACCCCGCCGAGCGCGCCGCCCATCATCAGGAGCGGCGCCAGTACGCCGCCCGAGGTGCCCGATCCGAGCGAGACCGACCAGATCACGGCCTTGACCACCAGCACGCCGACGATCACCCGCGGCGTGACGTCGCCCTGCAGCAGGCTCCCGATCACGTCGTAGCCGACGCCGAGCGCCTGCGGGAACGCGAGGCCGCCCAGCCCGATCACGACGCCGCCGATCGCCGGCCACCACATCCAGTGGATCGGCAAGCGCTGGAACGCGTCCTCCGCTGCGTAGACACTCTGCGTCAGCAGCATCGAGAGCGCGCCCGCGAGCAGCCCCGCGGCCACGCAGCCGGCCAGGCCGTCCGGCCCGACGAACGCGGGATGCGCCGCGACCGGGAAGAGCGGGCCGAGCCCGATCAGGTAGCGCCGCGCCGCCGCGCCGGTGGCGCTTGCGAGCGCGACCGGAACCAGGCTGCGCGGCTTCCACTCGAACAGCAGCAACTCCACGGCCAGAAGCACCGCCGCCACCGGCGTCGCGAATGTCGCCGACATCCCGGCGGCCGCGCCGGCCACCAGCAGCGTCTTGCGCTCGGCGCTCGTCAGATGCAGGAACTGCGCGATCAGGGACCCCACCGCGCCACCGGTCATGATGATCGGTCCCTCGGCGCCGAATGGCCCGCCCGAGCCGATCGAGATCGCGGCCGAGAGCGGCTTGAGCAGCGCGAGCTTCGGCTCGACCCGGCTGCCGCCGATCAGGATCGCCTCGATCGCCTCCGGGATGCCGTGCCCGCGGATGCGTTCGGAGCCGTAGCGCGCGATGAGCCCGATGACGAGCGCGCCCGCGACGGGCACCAGCACCACGAGCGGCCCGAGCGAATGCTCGGCGGGCGAGGCGGGCGCGGCGCTCAGCCGCTGGAAGAAGAAGAGGTTGGTGAAGAAGCTGATGAGCTTCAGCAGGCCGAGCGCGACCCAGGCGGCGGCGGCGCCGATCGCCACGGCGAAGCCGGCGATCGGCAGCATGCGGGCCGAGGCCGTGAAGTCCGCGAGCTGCTCGGCGACGTCCCGCGACGCCGGCTCCGTCAGCATGTATGGGATCCCATACACTGCAGGATAGCAGACGTCGCGTGCCTGCGCGGCGCCGTGCGCGGCGCACGCCCCGCGATCTCGGCCTAGGATGCAGGCAGTGAGCTCCGGCCGCGCCTCCAAAGCGATCGCCGCATCCGCCCCGGCCGACGTCCGCGCGGCGCTCGACGCCCTGCGCCGCATCGTGCAGGCGCTGCGCCTCGACGGACGGGACGACGAAGCCGGCGTGCGGCTGAGCAGCGCGCAGGTCTTCGCG
>Ga0335076_10002548_pt1 | contig 18147 bp, 8 predicted proteins | sample Lox_Sample_25_FD_206717 | JGI IMG/M metagenome (GOLD analysis project Ga0335076, IMG submission 206717) | Soil microbial communities from Loxahatchee National Wildlife Refuge, Florida, United States - Lox_Sample_2.5 | ecosystem: Environmental > Terrestrial > Soil > Wetlands | place: USA: Florida... | reverse complement strand
CTGCAAGTCTTGCGAGCGGTTGTTACTGAACGGCGAAAGCGCGACGTCGGCATAGTCCACGGCAGTCGCACCGATCCCCGCGTCGAACGACCCGTGTTCCGCCGGGCGCGACCAGCCGACGTTCGCCGACGTCTGCTCGCGGTTGACGTCTAACGCCGAAAACCCGATCGTTTCGAAGTCGCTCCGAAGTGTACCCTCGTTGACGTAGCTCGCGCCGAACGACCAGGTTTGGCGGGCGCCAGCGAGAACGAGGCCGAAGTCGGCCGACTCGTCGTTGCGATCGACCTCGGCCGGATCGTCGTAGCGCGTCGCCATGACTCTCGGCGTGAAGCTGAACGACGCTGTTTCGTTGCGGCCGACGACCGTGGTCGTCGCGACCAGCAGGTTGCTCGAGACGTCGTGCGTAAGCTCGGACGGCAACATGTGCAGGTTCGAGTCCTCGGTCGCCGTCAGCACGAAACTCGGCGTGTTGCTCCACTCGAGCGCGTTGCCCGATGGCGAAGCTAACAACACCGTCGCGCCAATGACGCAAGCCAGGCAGCCGCACGGGAAGATCGACGCTCTTGCCGGACACGCCAATGCTCGAAGGGTCGGCGCCACGGTCAAGGCACGACTAGGGTGTCGCCGCTCTGGAGCACGATGTTCTGCTCGAGATGGCGGCCACGCGCGACGTCAGAGTACGCGAACGGGAACATTCGCTGCTGGCCGTCGGCGCTTCGGCGCAAGATCCGAATGTCGCCCAAGTCGGCAAACTCGGTCGTGCCACCCGCGAGGCTCAGCGCCTGCATCACGTCGACCGCCCGGTCGAACTTGTAGGCCCCGGGGTGTGCGACCTTGCCGATGACGTAGAACTGGTTGCCGTTGATCTGTATCACCGATACGGTCACGGTCGCTTCGGACAAGAACTTTCGGAGACGCGATTCGATCTCGTGCTGAACGTCGACCGGGGCAAGACCGGCCACCTGGATGTCGCCGACTATCGGGAACGCCAAGCCGCCATCCGGCCGTATGAGCATCTGCTTGTTGAGACCATCCTCGTGCCAGACGGAAATCTCGACGACGTCTCCGGGCTGCAAGAGATACGGCGCACCGCCGATTTCCGAGCTCGATCCTGCCGGCATACCGCTCGGAGGCGTCTCGGCGCCGCACGGAGCCGTCAGCAGGATCGCCGAAAAAAATGCCGCGATCGTACGCATGGATCGTCGTTCCATGGTCTTCTTTGCTTTCGCCATTTCGGATCTTATGAGCAGGGATCAAAGCAGACGAACATGGCGGACGTATTACAGATGTCCGACCCGCGATCGCAGCGAGCACAGCGTTAACGATGTCGTCATCGCAATTACGCATGACGTACACGTCGTCGTGTGACGACGCACTGGCGAGATAGGAATCGCTCGCTAGATCGTCGGCGCTCGTCAGGCGTGAGCGAGCTCGGCGCGCGTGCGGGTCGCGCGTCGAAGCAGTAGCACCCCGACCAGCGACGACGCGAGCAGCCCTAGCGATCCTGGCAGTGCGACGGGGGCGAGCTCTTCCTCGGCCGTGACGCTAACCAGGCCGGCGAATCGCGGCCCCAACGTGTGCCCGTAGATTCTCAAGTAGAGGTTGTCGCTCGTCGACTTGAAGAATTCCAATGTCCCCGAACCATCCAAGCTGGCCAGCGTCTGCGCCGAAGTGCCGACCGACAGGCTCAGTCCCTGTAATGGGGTGTCGAACCACTGAAGATCCGTCGCGGTGACCTTGTAGCCGCCGAGGTGATCGAGCGGCAACTGCAACACGGTCAGAAACTCGGGTCCCTGGACCAACGCAGTGTCCGAGTAGACCGTCATGGCATAGGCTGTCCCCGCGGAAAAAGCCAATCCAACGGCCAGGACCAGTGCCGGTAGCGCGCGACAGAAAGACATCGTCATTCTCCTTGTTAATCCCTTGTTCCGGGCTCCACCTGGTGCAATCCGCCTCGAGATCCCATGCTCCGTGTCCGCTTCCGAGCGCCGTAGCGACGTTCAGTCGCCGACCGCGAGCCGTCGATTCGCGCGAAACACGTACTTCTCGTAGAGGTAGTCCCGCAGCACGTCGATGAGGTCCTCTTTCTCGGGCGGCGGCGGCGCCGATCCCGCGTTGATGAGCTCGCCGAGCTTCATCAGTGAGTAGGAGTCCTGCGAGCCGGCCATCGATAACAACGTGAGGTCGTCCGCCGCGACGAGCAGCTCCGGGTTGTCGACTCCCGCGTTCACGATTTCGATGAGCCTCGTCGCGTCGAGATCGAAGTAGCGGAGGAGACCGGGGCCCGCCTCGACGAACGCCGGCAACAGATGTCGGCCAGAAGCCGAAGGGTCGACCAGCGGCGACAGCTGCGCGAGCAGACTCTTCACCGCGTACCGGAAGACATCGGAGTCACGGACACCGAGACGCTTCGCGATCGCCTTCATCTTGACCAAATCCGCGACTCCCATTCGAACCGACACCGCTGACTTACGACTCGTCAATCAACGACCCTCCGAAGTAAGTGGATCGAGCTACATCCTTGCTGCGCAATCTAGTACATGTGTGTTGAATTCGAGTTGACTCTGCATGACGCAGCCATGACATACGCACTGCGTAGCCCCTACGGTTGCAGTGCGTGCGCATGACACGCCAAGACAGGGCGAGCGACGCCGCCGAAGTGCGATCAGACGAAAGGATTTCGAGCGGTGCGAGGTGCGCGACTATGTGCGCCTCTCAGCTACCCGGCGCTGCGACATGCCCAAAACGACGACTCCGGCCGCGAGGCGGTCGAGTCGGGGCAATGGAAGGTGCGGACGCTACGGCCTGCGACGATTCTTCAGGGGCCGTTGGCCGGCGCGGCCGAAGGAGCGACCGGCGCGGTCGTGGAGGCCGGCGGCACGACCACGGGGGCGGTCGCCGGCGCCGAGGGCGCGGCCGTGGCCGAGCCTGCCGCTTTTGTCACACTGTCGGGCAGCTTCTGGTCCTCGAGCTTCCAGCGATACTCGTCGACGAGATTCTGGAGCTGCACGCGCTTCACCTGCGTAAACGGCTCCTTCTCGCGGACCGACGAAAAGCAGCCCTTGTTCTCGTAGCGATCGAGGATTTCGTTACCGGTCGCGAACAGCTTGTCGTTGTTTGCCACGCACTGATTCAGCACGCTCTCGCGCGCCGCGAGCGTCGTCTTCAGCTGATTGCGCTCGAGCTCCGTCTGACGCAGGTTCTCGATCGTCTCGCGGAACTGCTTGACGAGCTCGTCCATGCGCGCGCGCTGCTGTGCGGCCTGGTCGGCGCTGCGCGTGTTCGCGGCCGTCGATTGTGTCAGCGCCGCCTCGTTCTGGCTCAAACGCTTCTGGAGGTCCGCGTTCTGGTCGCGGACCTTCTTGAGGTCGGCGTTCGCCGCATCGAGCTTCGCCTTCGCGTCCTTGTTCTCGGCCTGGAGCTGCGTCTTCTCGTTCGTAAGTTGGGAGACCATTGCCTGCAGCCGCGCGGCACCCCCGTCGTCACGAGCCTGCTGCGCGCCGGCGGTCGCGGCCAAGGCGCAAATCAGCGCGACCGACGCGCCGTTCAACCATCTCGGTCCGCTCATCGCATCCTCACTCCCGCCCAGCGTGCGGCTCGTTCTCAGAAGCGCATGTTCCAGTCGACCTGCAGCACGTCGATCCCGAGTGGCGGCCCGTCGATCTCGTTGGAGCTGAGCCAGCGCGTGGTGATCCAAGTGTTCTTCGCGACGCCGAGCTCGAAGCCGACGACGAAGCCCTGATTGTCCGTGCCGCCGAGCGCGAAGTCCGCGTAGGTGAAGGCGTCCACCATCGAGTCGCGCTGGACATATCGGTATAGACCGAACACGCGCCAATCGCGCGCCACGCGCATGCGGTCCCGCCCGATGCTGAGCTCCATCTCCCGGGCTTTGGTGCGCGGGGCGACCGGTTGGCCCACGCGCGCTTCGACCGCGGCGGGATCGAAGCCGCGATTGTCGACATAGTCTGCCGTGAAGATGAGGTGGTTCTGGCCGAAGACCGCGAAATCCACTTGCGCGAGTAGGTTCTCGAGCCGGTAGTCGGACGCGAGTGCGAACAGGTTCGTGCTCGGATCGAGGTCGTTACGGATGTCGAACAACGTATTACCGCGAGCGAGCAACAGCGGCGCGGTGTAGTCCGTCAGAGTGCTGTCGGGCGCGTTGCGCAGACCCACCATGTTGGAGTACGCGAAGTAGCCCGCGCCGAACCGGAACGCGCTCGAGCTGCCGATCGGCAGCTCGAGCCCGATTTGCCCGGCGTAGAGCCAGCGGTCTGCTTGAGCGAACTCGATCTCTTGCAACGGGAACGCGCCGAGCGTGAGCCAGATTCCTCGATCGAAGCCCTGCGTGTTGCGGCGAAACACGTCGAAGCCGACGGTGCCGACGACGCCCTCGAACGCGAGGTCCTGGTCCCAGATCAAGTTCGAGTGCAGGAACGGGTTGTCGAACCGGCCGGCCATGATGTCGAAGTTACGCGTCCCGCGGTCGTTCGTCGGATGCCAGTCGAGCGACACGTTGTGAACGCCGAAGTTCAGCTTCTGCTCGTAGTCGCCGAATGTCGCGTTCTTAGTGATGGGGTCGTTGGCGGCTCCGGTCGACACACCGATCCGCGCGGTGAGATTCGTCGCCACATCGGCTTTCAAGTCGACCCGCAGATAGCCGCGCATCCGTGCACGATCCTCGGTCGTGTTCAGCAGGGCGTTGACACCGGCCTTCCCGATGCCGCCGGCTTGGTTGACCTTGTTGAAGTTCAGATACGTATTCGCAGCGTTCTGGTCGTCGAAGTAGTCGCCTTGGCCGCGCATGCGGATCCGCGTGTCGATGTCGAAATTGCGGACCCAGGACGGCAACGCGCCCGGCACACCCCAGCCCTCCTCTTTCGCGCGAGCCACGACATCGTCGACGACGGCCGGCGCGACCTCTTTTGCGACCTCCGCCTGGATCTCGTCCTTAACCGTCTCCGGCACGTAGGTGACGCGGACGGCGCCCTCCTCCGATTTTTCCTGCTGCTGGAGCGCGGCGGCTTGCGTTTGCGCCTTCGACTGCGCGTCCGCAACCATCTGCCGCGCATCGGCGTCCGTCAGAACGCCGCGCCTAACGAGGCCCTCAAGGAGGTTCACGACGGTCTCCCGGAGCTCGATCATCGATTGGCGTTCCGCGGAGTCCGCGGACTGTGCCTTTGCGGATGACGATATCAGAGAAATTCCCAGACACGCCGCGCCCGCGGCGGCCCAAAGGCTTCTACTCATTGTTATTACCCCTGCTGAGCCGCGCGCCGCGGCCGCGCGCGCGAACTAAAGTCTCGATACGAGGCGAATCTGCACCGGTTGCGGCATGTCGGCCGGCGGAGCTTCGGCGACCTTGTCGAGGCCGCCGAGTAACTTCTGGAGCTCGCGATCGAGATTGCTGTCGCCGGTCGAGCTCGAGAGCGCGACGCGCGTTACCGCGCCCTTGCCGTCGAGCCAAAGCCGAATGTTCACGGAGTAGGCGCGCTGACGGATGTCGGGATGATCGGACAGGAACGACAGCAGATCGTCCTTCAGCACGCCCGCATACCACGCGAAACGATCGCCGCCGCTTGCGAGCAGATCGCGGCCGCCCTTGTGTCCCACCAAGCCGAAGCTGTCGCCGCCGGCGCCGCCCTCCGTGTCGAGGCCGAGCTGGTCGCTCGGCGGCGGCTCGTCGGACGGCGTCTCCGGCGTCGGCTGCTCGGGCTCCGGAATCTTCTCTTCTTCCCGCTTCGGCGGATCCGGCGGCTTCTCTTGCGGCGGAGGCGGCGGCGGACGAATCAACTGCACCTGCTGCACGACCTTCTTCGGCTGCGGCGGCGGCGAGCTGATGAAGTTCTCGATGTAGTAGACGGCGGCGGCGCCGACCGTGGTCGTCACCAGTATGCCGGCGAGCATCGGCGCCGACGGCTTCCAGCGCTTCTTCTTGTTCGTTTCCTTCTGCACGTCACTTCACCACGCGCGACGTTACGAGGCCGAGCTGCGAGATCTCGAGACGGCTCAAGAGATCGAGCACGTCGACAACGTTCTGGTACTGGATCGTCGAATCGGCTTTGAGGATCACGGGCAAGTCCGGCGTCGCGGCCTTGTAGGTGCGCAAGAGGCTCTCGAGCTCGGTCATCGACACCGGGAAGGTGTCGAGGTAAATCGTGCCGTCCTGCGTGATCGTGATCGCCTTGGTCTTGTTCTGCGCGAGCGACGGCTGCGCGCTCGCCTTCGGGATGTTGACCTTGATGCCCTGCACCGTCGCGGTCGTGAGGATGATGAACATGACGAGCAGCACGTAGGCGAGGTCGAGCATCGGCGTGATGTTGATGTCGTCGTACGGCTTGTTCTTGGCTTGGACCTTCATAACGGCCGCGTCAGACGTAGTGCTCGGCGAGCTTGTTCACGAACTCGTCCGCGAACACATGCGTTTCGGCGTCGATGTCGGTAATCCGCGTGCCGAGCCAGTTGTAAGCGAACATCGCGGGGATCGCGACGCCGAGGCCCGCAACCGTCGCGACGAGCGCGGCCGCGATGCCGGGCGCGATCGCGTTGATGTTCACGTCGCCGCTCGCGGCGATCGCGGCGAACGTGATCATCACGCCGACGACCGTGCCGAGCAGGCCCAGGAACGGCCCGCCGCTGATCGCGATCGTGAGCAGCACCATGCGCTTGTTGAGCTTCTGCTGCTCGCGCACGAACGCCGCGTCGACGGTCGAGCGGATCGCGCCGATCGTCTCGGCCGTAAACCCGCGGCGCTGCGCGCCGACCGCCGGCGATTGGAGACGGTGCCGCACCTCGATCACGCCCGCGAGATAGAGCGGAAAGAGCGTCGACGGCCGGAACGAGTGACCGGAGAGCTCGAACTCGACCGCTTTGTCGTCGTCGAGGTCTTCGTCCTCTTTCTCCCGGCGCGCGAGCCCGAGCGGATCGCCGGCGCCGAGGCGCCGATATTCCACGAGGAAGCGCCGATTCTCGCGCTCGACGCGTGTCAGCAACGCGGTCTTCATGATGATCACGAAGAAGCTGATGACGAACATCACCATCAGGATGCCGATCACGACCCAGCCGTCGGCCGTGACGTTGCGCAGCGTGGTCTTGAAGTAGCCTTCGCCGCCGCCGGCTTCGCGCTGCGAGTCGCCGCCGTAAGTCACGAGGTTCGCCATCACGGACTGGCTCGCGGCCGCCGCCTTGATCCAATCTGCCGAGCGCGCGGTGTTCGACACCTCGAGCTCGTCGAGCTCGCCGACATAACCGTTCGCGCCGGCCGCGGATTGGCCGATCACGAGCGGCGCGGCGGCCTCGGGAATGTATGCCTGCATGCTCGCCGCCTCGACGCCGTCGACGTAGACGCTGAGCCGATTTTCTCCGGCGCGCAGCGCGACGTGATGCCACTCGCCGAGCGACATGTCTGGCGACGCGACGGACGGCGCACCGTTGCCGCCGGCGAGTCGCGCGTACGCGCTCGCGCCGTTGACGCCGAGAACGAACCCGCGTCCGTCGCCGTCCAGCCCGGACACGATGTACGCGTCTTGCTGCGGCGCGTCGAACTTCACCCACGCGGACACCGTGATGCCTTGCGCCGCCGTGACGCGAGTACTCGGCGACTCGGCAAGCTTGATCGCGCTTGCTCCGTCGAATTTTGCGCCGCCCGCGATCAGCGACGCAGGCGTGAGCATCGGGCCCACTTGGGTCGGCAAATTCTTGTACGCGGTCGCGTCGGTCACGATCCCGTTCGCGTCGCTGAAGTGATATACGACCACCTGGTTCGCGTCGTAAGTCGCCGCGGGCTCGCCCCCGGCCGGCGCCTTCGGGTTGCCGTAGTAGAGATAGACGAAGTCGCTGTTCGTGCCGCCCGTGAGCCTCGGCACCTTCACCCAGAGGAACGCGATTTGGTTCGTCGGGTCGAAGCGCTCGATGTGGAACTTCAGCGGCGTCTTGTCGTCGGGCGCGACGAAGCGGATGTCGTTGCCGCTCGCCTGGACGTCGTTGAAATACGTGAAGTTGCCGGGATGGAGACGGATCAGCACCGGAACGTCGGTCAAGCTGCCCGAGATGGCGGCCCCGGTCGGCGACAGGTCCAGCATGATCTGCTTGCGGAACGCCCAGTCGTTGCTCCACCAGGCCCAAGCCGGGCGCGGCAGGGCCAGCGTCGCGAGGAGCAGCAAAAGGCAGACCCTGAGCGCACCCAAATGCATATATATAAGGAGTAACCCGGTAGACGGCTAAGACGGCAAAGGACGGACGAGCGCGCCAGTCTTGCTTGGCTAGTTTGCAGTCTCGTGACAATCCAGAGCTGCCCGCACCCTACTGCTTCTGCTTGTCCTTGGGACAGCTCGGATCGCTCGGGTCGCAGCTCTCGCCGAAACCCGTGACGAAGATGTCGAGGAAACCGAGCGCCTGCGCCGCGAGCGGCGTCTCGCTCTGGGTCTGCTGGCGCGATGGCGCTGCATTCTGCTCCGCGGTGTTGGCGGCGCTCGCCGCGACGGCGCTAACGCCGGTCAACGCCGCCCCGAGGCCGCCGGTATCGACCGGCACGCCCACGGCAGTGCCGCTGACACTGATGTTATCGGCTCCGAGCACGGCCGTCGCGGCGATCGTCAGATTGCCGGCAACGATGCCCGCATCGCCGGCGTTGACCACGCCGCGCGGGGCGAAGAGATCGACGTCGCCGGGCTTGCGACCCTCGCTCGTCGCGAGAGTCTGGATCCCGCTGCCGGTGAGCGCAGCAGGAAACGTGACGATCGCCCGGCCGTTTTGGTCGAAGGTGATGATCGGTGGCGGCGCGGAGATCGCCGTCTTCGCGCCGCGTCCCGCGTCTATGTCCCCGCGCGTCGACCACACGAGTATGTCGCCTCCATCCGCCGCGAACACGCGAGACTCGTTGACTTGCAGATCGCCATAGAGAACGGCAGCGACGTTCCCGGTGCTCTGGGCGACGATGCCGAGCTCGGAGGGAGATTTGGAGAGGCCAAACGCGGTCGGCGGCGTAGAGAGGCCCACGTCGACGCCGCCTCCCGGCGCGAAGAGATCGACGTCGCCGCCGTCGAGCGTGTAGATCCGGCTGAAGAACAGGCGGATGTCGCCGCTGTAAGGGTTCTGCTCCCCATGGTCGACGTCCGGATTGCTGCCGGGGAACAGCGTCTCCAGAGCGGCAAACGCGCGCGTGAAATCGTCGTGCTGCTTGCCGGGCTGCGCGGCCGACCGGCCGCCCGCTCTGATCTCGTCGATCAAGATCTGGTTCAAGAGACCGCGCTGCTGCGACCTCGACAGCAGCCGGAAATCCGCCAGAGCTTGCTGCTTGCCGACGGGCGACGAGCCCGAATAAACGCCCATGTAGGCGATCAGATCCGCGTCGTAGGCCGAAGAGTCGACGAGGTATTTGTCGATGAAGGCGTCGTAATCCGGCTCGTGGCCCGCGATACCGGCGAGCACTGAGATGCTTGCACCGTTCTCCGGGAGGGAGAGGTTCTGTAAGTTGCCGAGCGTCGTGATGCCGCGCGATGTCTGGAGGTCGACGTCGCGGCCCGCGACCACGTCGACGCGGCCGGGACCCGACACCTCGAATACTCCCTCCGAGGGCGTGAGCGCACCCGTCGTCGCGTCGCGGTGCGCGGTGAACGTTAGGTCTCTGCCGGCCAAGATGCTCGTGACGCTCGCGTCGTCCAAGTTGTAGACGGAGACTCGCGCATCAAGCACGTCGCGTCCGGCCACGAGGTGCAACGGCTTCGGGCTGAACAAGCGAGAGCTGGACTCGAAGGCGACGTCCCCGCTTTCGGCGACGATTCGTGTCGGCGTCGGATCGGTTCGACCGTCGGGCTCGCTCGCAGCGGAGTGGACCGGCCTGTCGGCGCTGAAGTCAGGCACGGAAAAGTCTATCGCGAACAAGGCGTTCCTCACGGTCGAGATCGACCCCGACGGCAAATCCATAGTGCCGATGTGCGTTGGGTCCGCGTCCGAGAGCCAGACGTTCGCGCCGTCGGCAAATTCGGAAGAGCCGATCGTCACGGTTTTGCCGGCGAACAGGTCGAGGTTGCCAAGTGGCGACGGGAACAGCGACGCATTGCCGAGCATTTGGATGTTGCCGTCGAAGGACACGCCGCGAACAGAAGGTGGGAGCACTCGCAATACGAATTGGTCCGTACCGATCGCGAAGTTGATCGACGTCAACTGGTCGATGATCGAGCCGGCGCCAAAACCGACCTCCCGGTAAGCGAACGTCAGGTCACCTCCGGACGCCATGAGGTCGACGGCGCTGGTGTCGGAGTAAGTCGAGAAATACGAGCTGTTGACGTTCGGGATCACTCCTTGCGAACGGCCCTGCGGGACAAGAGTCGGGTTCGTGATCGCGTTGACGGTCAGTCGCCCCCGTGCCACGACGTCCAGCGTCGCGTCGCCGAGCGCGAGCCACGGCGCGAAGCCGTTGGTTAGAGGGGCGGTGGCCGGGCCTTCGGCAAAGTCATCGCCCGCGATCAACAGACCTGTTCCCTTGCCGACGTAGTACCCGCCGCCGAGGATGCTGCCGCCGGCTCGCACGTCGAGATCGCCGCCGCCTACGACCTCCACCCTGCTCGTTGCCGCCGTCGTGCCGCCCACCTGTCGTCCGATGGTCGGAAGCGACGCAGAGAAATTCACGATGTCGCCTCCAGCTCTGACACGGATGTTGCCGCCCCCAAGCGTCGCGACGTTCTGCTCGAAGCGCGCATAGTTGACGGTCCACGCAGTCGGAGCCGAGTTGATGAGGCCGGCGCTGCGGCCCATGCGCCACAGCCAGTCCGTGACGAGCTCGTTGCTCGAAGTGCCGTCGATGTTTCCTCCCGCTATCAGCGAGATGTCGCCGCCGTTTATCGGATACGCGCGTCCTCCGATCGATCCCGCGCCCGTCAGCGTGATGCCCGGGCCGGGCACACCGGCCGTGTAGAGAACCGAGGCACGATTGCCGAGGCGAATGTCGCCGCCCGCCGAAACGTCGATAGTCCCGGTGCCCGTTCGGACCATCTTCGGCACGGCGGCAACCTGAGGTCCGGTCGATGGGGTTCCCGCCGAGATCACGAAATTGCCCTCGTCCGGCGCGAGCGACCACGACGTGCGCGTCGCGAGCGGATCTGCGGCGGCGAGATCATTGCCGGCTGACAGCGAATATGACCACGACTCCCCGGTCGGCGACAGCAGGAACGCGCTCGCACCGGTCATCGAGGCAAACCCGTCGCTCAGCGAACGATTGAACGTTAGGTCGCCGTTGGCGCGCAGCGTCAACACGCCGGGCATGCCGTTGAACCGCCAATCGAACAAGTTCCAGTCGGCTTGGATACTGAGATCGTTGGCGGAGCGCACTTCGATGCCCGGCACGATCCGAAAGCTCGCGTTGTCGCCCAACCCGAGCGCCGCCGTGAGCGCCGCCGCGCTGCTCATGAACGCCGCCGCATCGCCGTACATCGGGTTCGTCGTGCTCGGCGCGGTTTCGGTGGCCGTGATGGCTCCGTCGGCGTCGTTGTAAACGGCGAAGCCCTCGAGGCTGAACTTGCCCGCCTTGACGGACCCGGCAAGTGAAACGGTCTCGTTGCCGACGACGGAGTCGATCAGGGTGTCGAGGGCGGCCCGCGGCACTCTTATGCTCACGAGACCACCGATCCCTTCGCCCGCCGCCGCCGCGGGAGCGGACGCGTCCAATACGGAGCTCGCGGACAACCGCACGCCGCCCGTCGCCGAGCCGATGTCGATCCGGCCGCCCCGGTCGCCCGTCGCGGCGTCGGCTCGGATCGTGCCGTCGACCTGAACATCGTCGCGCGCGAATAGCCGAACTTGGCCGCCGTCGCCGCCGCTGGCGTCGATCGTTCCGAGAATGCGAATCGCGCCTTGATCGGCATCGAGGTCGACCGAAGAGGCCGCGAACGTGTCGGTCGACGGCAATAGAAGGTCGCCTGGGCCGCGCAAGCGCACGGAGCGCGCCGCCGAGAACCCCGTTCCTGCAAGCTCAGCGATCTGCGAGAGCGTGGGCAGCGACTGCGCGTCGAGCTCCAGCGTAGCCCCGAGCGAAGCGTCGGCTGCGGCGCCGCGCAGAGTCCCCCCGACCGTCACCGAGCCGAGCGGAGCGAGGAGTGACAGCGTGCCCGCACGTCCGTTGGGATCATCCGCCGCGGAAACATCCACGACCGCACCGGGCGCGATATCGATGTGCCCGACTCTGCTGGTGATGCTGACTTGACCGCCTGGCGAAGCGACGTTCACGCCGTCGAACGTGCTCACGGTACCGGCGACGTCGATAGACGCGCTCCCTCCGATGCTGACCGAGCCATCGATGCCAACCAGACTGACGCTGCCACTCGGCATTTCAATGCGGCCCTGGTCTACGATGCTGCCGCCTTGAAGACTGAGTCGAACGCCTAAGCCGGGCGCCGAAGTCGGCAGTTCACCGGACGCGCCGGCGGAGTCGAGCGTGAGGACGCCACCGCCGGCGATCGAGTATGTGTTGCCGGACAGACCCGCGAAGCGCCGTGCGCTGAGACTCAGCGTGCCCGACGCCGCCAATGATCCCGACCCGACGAACGTCGTGTCCTCGGTCGCTGCGAGATTAACCTCTGCGAAGTCGTCGAATAGAAAGTCGCCGTCGTCGAGATTCAGCGTCCGAACCTGTGCGCTGAAATGACCGACGTCGTTCGAGCTCGGCGGCTGGACCGAGGCGCCGCCGACCAGGTGCAGCGAGTCTGCTGCGACGCTGAGGTCCGCAGCCGGGCTCAGTGCGCGCAGCCCGGGAGCGGCAATGGAGATCGAACGTGCCGCGAGCCCGACCGCGCTGTAGACATCTATGGGCGCGACTGCCCGCAGAGTCAGCGTATCGAGTTTCAGCGCGCCGATCCTCTCCGCTGACAGAACGAGCCCCGGCGTGCCGCTCGGCGCATCGCCGAGCGAAATGTTCGGCGCGCCCAGGGCGAGAGACCCGCTGAGGTCGAGCACACCGCCCGCCACGAGATTTGCAGTCGCATCGAGGAGCGTGGCGCCGCTGGAGCGGATCGCAGCGGTCGAGTCCATGATGATCGAGCCGCTCGCGCCGACCGCGCCGTCTCTGACAATCGAAGCTTGCGCACTCGCCCCGACGATTCGCAGAACCGCGGAGTCGCCCGTAACGCTTAGCTGCGGCGAACGCGCGGTGCTTGTCTGTGATGCCGCTAGCTCCGCGCCATCCCGTAACGTGATCGTGTCGAGCGCGGCGACCGTGATCTCGGGTGCGACGAGGCGCGCGCCGGCTTCGATGGTGACCTCGTGCGACAGAACGTCGAGTTGCGTGGCATCTCCCGCCGCAACGCTGCGTCCTCCGAGGAGCAGACTCTCTGCGTTGAGCGCGACGAGCGCGTTGTCGCGCAACACCACCTCGCCCGCTTGCGCCGGCGAATCGTCGCCGACGATGCGAAGGTTGTCGCTCGCGATATCGACGGCCGCACCGCGCCCGCCTGGGGCCGCCGTCGTGAGCAGCGTGCCGCCGAGATCGAGCTGCTGACGGGGCAACAACGTCAGCGTGCCTCCGTCCGATGGCAAGCGTTCCGTGGACGCGAGACTCGGGTCCGCTGGTGCGAAGAACGTCGTCGCCTTCGTGATGTCGTAACGTGCCTCTCTCGCGACGTCCGAGCCCGACAGGATGGCGAAGCCGGAGCTGCGCGAGTCGCTTATGCTCGTGTTCGCGACGACATGACGACCGCCGACGACCGTCTCGCCGTCTAGTGTCGTGAAACGCTGCCCGGGCTGGATGTCCGTGTAGCCGCTCGTCGGCGTCACGAGGAACGCGCCCGGAAGCAGGGCGTACCGCGCGGGCAGCAACGCGTACGTGCCCGCCGGCAGCCCGGGTACGCCGTCTTGCAGCTGCACGCTGTCACCCGGCGACAGCGAAAAGTTGGCCGACTCGGCGGTGTCGAACGGGGCGTACGCGAGCGACAATCCGGGCAGAATCGCGAATTGATTTGGCCGCACGAGCGGCGAAAGCACGTCTTGGGTGCCCGTGAGTCCCGGCACGAACTCGTAGGCTTGGAGGTCGCCGCCACCGCTCAAGTCGACGCGCGCGCCGACTTGGAAATCGATCCGAGCTGCGTTGAGCTCGATTTGCTGAGACGGGAAAGGACGCCCCGAGTCACCGAACACCGTCACTTCGGCGCCGGGCAGCGTGTAGACCCAGTCCTTGCCGGCTTGCGTGGTGCCGAACGGAATGCTCAAGCCCGCGGCGGTCGTCGACGTGATGCTTCCGGGTGCGAGAGTTACGTCGTCCGCTGTGAGCGTAATCGTACCGATCGGGGCACGCAGCACGCCGCGTTGCTCGATATCGCCGGCCGAGAGGCTCAAATGGCCGCCTGCGGAAAGAACGTCGCCGTGCGCACCGCCGACGCCCTCGACGACGATCAGCCCCGCGCCTGCGTCCGACGGCAAGGAGCTGATCGCGAAATCGGAGAAAGTCGTTGGATAGATTTGCTGGGCTGCCAGCGTGAGCGCGGCAGAGGTGTCGAGCCCACCGACGAGATCGAAACCCAACAAGTTCGGCTGCACGCCCGTGACGCGAAGGTCGCCGCTGCTGCGCAATTGGACGTTGCCGAACCCGTCGAGCCGCGTAAGCCCTACGAGCTCAACGAGCCCGCCGTTGACATTGAGAGTTCCGTCCCCCGAGTGGACGTCGGACGGCAGCAGCTGATTCGTGAGGTCGGTGTGACCGATGACGACGTCGGATGCGGAGAGCTGCGCGCTTCCCGAAGCTGACGCGATAATCGGCGCATCGAGTGTGAGCCGCGCGCGTGGAGCGAGCGTGACGTCGCCGGAGAAGACGATCTGTCCGTAGGACGCAATGAGCGTCGGATCGATCGGGTCGCGAATGTCGCGCGTCCGAAACGACAGATAGTCCGCCCCGCTCGCGGCGAGCAGCGCCGAGGGAACCAGCGCGCGACCGTTCAGCGAATCGGGAATGGCCGTGCCGTAGCCAATCGCGAGATTGCTGGAATCGCCGCCCATGATATCTATCGTGCGCGGCCCAAGTGGACCGAGCGGGTCCGACCCTCGAGGCGAGGCGTCGACCGCGATGTCTATTCGGCCGCCGGCGCTGCTACCGTCGGGGGCGGCGCCCGCGGCACGAACGCTTCCCGACAAGATAAGGCTCTCGGCAGCCGCCAGCGTCACGCTGCCCGCAGGGGAGTAGACGGTCGTGGGCACGAACTGGCGCTGACCGACGCCGTAAGTCGGCATGTCCACCACGCCGCTCCCGCCGCCGACGTCGATCAACGCGCCCGGGTTGATCACGATCGACCCTCGATTGGCCGCGATCGCGACCGTGCCGCCGGGGCGAACGGCGCCGGTTCGCAAACCGTTCTTGTCGGGCTGAATTACCGGGACGCCCCGCGCGCTCAGCTGTGCATCGCTGCCGAGCCAGATGCCCTGGGCGGGCAGGAACTCGAGAAGACGCGCGTTCGCGAGCAACGTCGCGCTGATTCGGCCCGCGGGCGCGTCGATGAGCCCGTCGATCAACATGCGCGTGTTGGTCGTGAGATCGATCGCGCTCCCGACGTCGCCGAAGATGCTGGCTCCGGATTCGACGACGAGGTCGCCGGCCGTGGCGAGGTTCGTCGAGTCGAGTGTCAGCTCCGGCACGGCCGGTTGAACGACCCCGAGCTGCAGGTTCACCGGTCGACGCGCCGCGTCAGGCAAGAGCGCCGGCGTCGACAGCTGATCGAGCGCCGTTCCGGTCGGCATGAGTGCATAGCCCGGAGACAACGTGAGATTCGTCTGTCGCGGCACGACGATTGCTCCGGACTGCACGAGCAGTCCGCGATTCGCGGTCAAAGAGTAGTTCTCGAATTGCCCGGCCGACAATCGCTCGGGCTCGAGCACGAAGGCGTCCGGTCGCCAGGCGCTGCAATCGCCAGCCGAAATGCAAATCCAAGGCGTCGTGATCGATAGCGTCCCGCCTTGAGCGAATGCGGACGCGGCAAGGTCTCCCTCGATCGACAGTGGCGGCACGGAGGTCGGGAGCAGCCCGATGTCCGCGACGGCAAGACTGATGCGCCCACCGACCCCGGGCTTCAATGCACTGCTCGCCTGGAGCCAGCCGCCGCCCGAGGCGTCGATCGACGAACCGAGCTCGAGGTCGACCGTCACGCCCTTTAAAGAGATCGAACCGCCGGAAATAAAGAGAGGCGAATAGTTCGGGCCACCGCGCGACAGCGGCTCGTCGTTGACCCAGAGACCAGCAACATCGAGCGTCGACCCGGAATGCAGCGTCACCGAGCTATCCTGCGCCTCGGTGTGCGTCGCCACGGCGTTGATATTTAGAGCGCCGCCCGGTGCGTGCACTCGGCCCTCGACATCTATCCTCGAGCCCGTCAAGCTCAGCGTCCCGCCGAGGCCGAGATCGAGCGTCGTGCCGTTCGGCACGGTGATGGCCCCGTTCGCGTAGATCGAAGCGAGCCCGACGCCTCCGCGAGACGGATCCAGAAGCCGCGGATCCACGCGCACGCCGCTTACCGAGTCGGGCAGCGGATCTCTCAGCGGATCGAACGGTGTGCCATCGGGATTCGCCAAGCCCGGCAGCGTCGAGCCCGCCTGGAACGTCAGCGCTCCGATTGCGTAGTCCGGCAGTGAGATCGCGTCGGGCGGACCGACGGAATTCCCGAGCACGAGCGAGCCCGGCAAGGGAACTTGGTCGAACGGTCGCTTGGCCCCCGCCGATAGCTGCGAAGGCGGCTGCCGCTGCAGCCTGCCCGCGCTCGTCGCGGCGTCGATGTCGCCGTCGATTACGAGTCGCGGCGCGAACGCCGTGACGGAACCCGCGTCGGCGCCCTGCACGTAACCCGGCTCGAAAGTGCCCGCTCCCTGAAAGTCCGGAAATGTCTGCGTGACACCCCAGCGCTCGTGCGTGACGACGGGACCGTGAAGCACCGCGTCGTACTCGATGGTCGGGTCCGCGCTGCCGATGTCGTAGATCTTGCCGTCGGCTCCGAGCAGCTTGCTCGTATTGATATAGCCCGCCGCGTAGACGGTCTGCCCGCCCGACACGTTGAGCGAGGCCTTCGGCGCAACGATGATGTCGCCGGCGCCGCGCAGTCCGATCGTGCCGCCCGTGACGGAGCGCTCTTGGACCGTGCGCTGGATCGTCGAGATATCGCCGCTCACATCGCCGATCGGCGTCCCGACCCAGACCGATCCATCGCTGCGCGTGCCTGTCGCGCGCACGTCGACCATGACCGTCTGTCCGCGCAGTGCTCCGTCGCGCTGATCCGGGCTATCCGCAAGCTGACTGCCGCGGAGCTCGACAGGAATTACGTTGCTCTCCATCGGCAGCTCGGCTTGAGCGCCAGACACATCGAGAGTCGCACCGTCGGCGACATAGATCCTGCTGTCGTCGGCATCCGCTGAGCCGAGACGCTGCAGGTCTAGCAGAGCATTGCGGCGCGCGGATACCTCGATGTCGCCGCCCGTCGCCGTGATCTTCGCGTTGTCCAGAACGTTCACGCGCCGCCCGTCCATCGTGATGACGGACGTCGGCTGCGTGTTCACGTCGACGGTCTTGTCGTCCGGCGCGTCCACCAGCAGCACCTCGGTCGCGCTGTTGGGCCCAACAGTGAGATCCCCACCGTTCGTCGCGGTCAAGAAGCCGCTCCCTATCGCCGCGTTGCCGCCGTCACGCGCCAACAACCTGATGGAACCATTGCTCCGCACTGACGTCGTCGCCGAAACGCGGCCCAGCTGATTGACGGCTAGACCCGCGAGTGTGACGTTGCCTCGCTCCGCGATGATCTGCCCGACGAGCGCCGAGGGCGTCGTCTGCCCGGCGTTCGCCTCGACTCCGTTCGTCACTGTGCCGCCGACTCCGACCTCGACGTAGAGGCCGCGCAAGTTCGGATCGGCGCTACTCTGCAGAAACACCGAGTCGCCGGCCGCGAGCATCGCTTGGCCACCCGGGGTCGAAATCGTGCCGCGGTTATCGATCTGCGGCGCGAAGAGGAAAATCTGGCCGCCTTCTTGAGTCGTGAGCGAGGCGCCTTGCTCGACGGTGATCGGTCCGCTCGACGCATTGCCGCTCGCGTCCCGAAACGCCGCAAACGCCGGCGTGCCGCGCACGCTCGCTCGCGCAATGCCGAGATCGAGCGCGTCGGGGGTGATGTCGAGCGTCGAGGCGATCAATCCGCC
>Ga0335076_10002547_pt1 | contig 18149 bp, 16 predicted proteins | sample Lox_Sample_25_FD_206717 | JGI IMG/M metagenome (GOLD analysis project Ga0335076, IMG submission 206717) | Soil microbial communities from Loxahatchee National Wildlife Refuge, Florida, United States - Lox_Sample_2.5 | ecosystem: Environmental > Terrestrial > Soil > Wetlands | place: USA... | reverse complement strand
GTCCTGCCAGAGGCGCAGTCGAGCGCTCTCCGTCACGCTTGTGCGCGACCGTCATCTGGCGGGCGCCCGTCACGCCGGCCGGGTCCGCTTCACGTCCACTGAACCTGGAGAAGTGCCATGACCAGCTGCATCCGTTGCATCCCCGTGATCCTCGCCGGCGGGTTTCTGCTGACCGCCACTGCGGCAGCGGGAGGCCAGGCCCCGCGCAAGAGCACTACTTCGCCCGCTGCGCCTGCCGCTCCAGACGAAATGACCAATGCGGAGGTCGTCAAGATGGTGAAGGCCAGGCTCGGCGACGCCGTCGTCATCGCCGCGCTGCGGGGGCCCAAGAAGACCCATTTCGACCTGAGTCCGGACGGGCTGATCGCCCTAAAGACGGCTGGCGTCAGCGACGCCGTCATCGCGGCGATGCTGAACCCAGCAGCAGCCACGGCTGCCGCCCCTGCGGCGCCGGCCGCCGCGCCCGACCCCAATGATCCGTTGGCCCCGCACGACGGCGGTATCTACATCGACCTCGGGATAGACAGTCCGCGGCTGGTCGGGCTCGAGACGACCACGTTCAAGCAGGGCAAGTCCGGCGGTCTGTTCACGTCCGCGATGACGATGGGAATCAAGAAGATGAAGTGGAAGGCGGTCGTTCGGTCCCCGCGCGCGGCGCAACGGACCCGAAACACGGGGCAGCCCTTCTACTTCTACTTCGACAAGAAGTCGTCGATCGACGGCGGCGCCACGAACCCGAGCGAGTTCGTGCTCGCCCGGATGAAGGCGAAGGATGACAGCCGGGAGCTGATCGTCGGCGAGGCCGGCGCCTTCGGCGCGAACTCTGGCACGCGCGAGAAGGACACGGTGGAGTTCCGCGCCGAGAAGCTGGCCCCCGGCATCTTCAAGGTCACCCCGGCGCAGATCCTCACCCCCGGCGAGTACTGCTTCTTCATCGCGACGGGCTCCTCCAACCCGTCGCAGGCGGGGGCGACCGGGCACCTGTTCGACTTCGGCGTGGACGGGTAGAGGTCGCCGCCAAGGATCGGGATGGTGACTCGGGACCGAAGGCGTGCCCATCCGAGGATCCCTCGCTGTCGCCTGAGCGAAACGAACCAGCCGCAGGTTGCGCGCATTGAGAGGAGGCACGCTTGGCAGACCACGTCCAGACCAAGACGACGACGCTCGCGCCTGACGAAGTGATCATGCGAGCGGTGCAGTACTTCAGTTCCGGCAAGTGGCGGACCCAGAGTCAGTCCCAACGCATCGCCACCTTCATCGGGCGGCCGCCCATTCCGGTTCTCTACTTGTTGTTGACGCTCGTGGGGTTCGCCTTTTGCATCGTACCCGGAATCATCATCTACTTCATGGGTCTGAGGAAGATGATCCAGCTCCAGAACATCGTGGTCACGGCAAGTCCGACTGCAGCCGGGACCGATGTGGTCGTGAAGCACGCCAGCTCGGCAACGAGACTGGTTCGGGAGTTCCTGGCGGCACTTCCATAGGACCCCTGCCGCACTCGCCGCGTGATCGCCAAGGCCGGTGACAGCGAACACGACGCCTGGCTCAAGCAACTCGACAGCGCTGCGCACAGCAGCGAGTTGAGCCGACCGAAGGCCCTCGTGCTGTCCGTGACCCTCGGCTTCCTAGGCGTCGATCGCTTCTACCTTGGGCACGGCATCGCGGGGCTACTCAAGCTCGGGACTCTGGGCGGCTTCGGAGTATGGTGGGCGATCGACGTCGTCCTAATCGCTGCCGGCTTCCTGCGCGATGCCGAAGGAGGGCGCCTGAAGAGCAGCTGGTGAGGGCGAGTCGGTCGTTGCCCGGAGGCCGCTACTTCTGCTTCAGCATGTCCAGGAAGCCCTGGAGGGTCGTGAGCTTCCGGGCGGAGGTCGAGTAGAGCTTGGCCGAGAAGACCGCGGTCGCGGCGTGGCCGGCGAGGAGGGTGAAGAGCTCGTAGTCCATGGACGTGAACTGCGTCTTCTGGACGAGGAGCTTGTTGATGGAGATCACGCCGATCGTGGAGTCCTTGATCTTCAGGGGGATGACCGCGATCGGCTCCTCGAAGGGAGAGGGCTCCTTCCGGGCCACCTGGTCCGCGAAGAAGTTCTCGCCGCTCCGCGCCGCCTTGCCGATGACCCCCTCCCCGGGCGGAATGGCGGTCCGGGTGGGGGTCTGGCCTTCGGAGGCCTCCACCTCGAGCTGGCCGGTCTTCTCGCTGACCATGAGGACGTGGAAGACCTCGGCCCCGATCAGGTTGATCACGATCTCCTGGACGATGCGCACCACCTCCTTGAAGTCGAGGGTCGAGTGGAGCTGGTACGAGGCCACGTAGAGGTTGGCCAGGTTGTTGTTCTGCTCCTCGATCTCGATGTAGCGGTCGGCGAACTCCTTGTTCTCCTCCTCGACCTTCCGGAAGCGCGCCTCGATCTCGGCCAGCTTCTCCTCGAGGCCGTGAACCCGCTTCTGCAGCGTCTGGACCCGCTCGTCGGCGGCCTGGGCGCCGCCCGCCGCCTCGAGCGAGGCGATCTTGAAGCGGAGGCGCTCGTTCTCCTTGAGGAGCTCCTCGGTGAACTCCTTGGCCTTGGCCACGATCTGGAGGATGTCCTGCCCCTTGCGGGAGAGCTCGTCTGTCGACATGGGCCTTTGTCCTCGTCCGGATTCTACCCCACCGGGGTCCGGTCCTTCCCCTCGATCGTCCGGATCTTCCTCTGCAGGAAGACGTTCTCCAGGGCGATCCCCGTCTGCTGGACGAACACCTCGAGCCCCTCGAGGCCGGCCGGGGGCCGCCCCGTCTCCGGATTGTCACCGAAGAGGAGCGCGATCGTCTCCCGGTGCGCGACGAGGGGCAGGAGCGCGACCCCCTTCGACTGGAAGCGGCCGATGCGGCCCAGGAGGTGCCCCATCCAGCGGTCGGCGGGCGGGGGACCCTGGAAGGGGCGCCGGTCGCGAGCCACGTCCCGGAAGGTCGAGGGCTCGGCGAGGGGGATCGTGATCTGCCGGGCGAGGAGGTTGAGCGTCTCGTCACGGGGGGCGAGGCCGAAGCCGCCCAAGCCCCTGGCCTCGTCGTTCTTCACGACGAACAGCATCGCGCGCTCGAAGAACTCCCGGGCCACCTTCATCACGAGGACGGCGATCTGGTTGGCGTCGCCGCCCTGCCGGAGCTCCACGAGCCTCCGCCGCAGGAACTCGAACGGCTGGAGAGCGCTTTCGGCGAGCGGCCCCGCGTCCGGCGCGTCCTCCGGGACGGGCCTCTTCTTCGGCCTGGACGGAGGGGGGCGCACGACGGCCGCCTCGGCCAGCCGGGGCAGGACGTCGCTCGCGAGGCTCCCGGCGAAGGCCGAGAGGTCGGTCTCGAACTGCGGGGGGTTGAGCTTGCTGAGCGTCGGCTTGAAGACGAAGGACTGCACGCCCATCTGTCGCGCGCGCAGGCGCAGCGACTGGTTGAGGCTCTCCGTCATCATCAGCACCGGTGGCCGGAGGTTCATCTTCCAGAGCCGCTTCACGACCTCGAAGCCGCCGTGGAAGGAAGCCCCGCCGGAAGCCGGCATCCCGAGGTCGGTCACGAGGACGAACGGCCCCTCGGTCGAGAGCGTCGCGGCGACCTTCGCCGCCTCCTCCGGGTCGCCCGCCTCCGCGACCCGGTAGCCCGCAGCGGCGAATTGGCGGCCGATGATCTGCCGCACGTCGGCCTCGTCGTCGACGAGCAGGACGAGACGCGTCTCGGCCGGCGCCGGGGCCGCCGACGCCTTCGCCGGCTCGGGGGGCACATCGACCCTCGCCATCGGGCGCGTGTCGGTCGAAGGGCGGTCGGCCGCCTTGGTGGTCCACGCCTCGGGGCTCCCGAGGGAGGGCGCGGGCGTGGCGGGCTCCTCCCCCGAGGGAGCCTCCTCGGACGGGGCGAAGGAAGCCTCCAGCGCCGCCGCCGACTGGGCACGGTCCTCGTCCATTCCCTGGGCGAGGTCGAGGAGCAGCTCCTGGGGGTTGATGCCCCGGGTCACGGTCTCGAGCCGGATGTCCCGGTGGCCCACCGCGGCCGGCACGTCCCCCGTGAGCTCGAAGCCGAAGCCCCCCTCCCGCAGCCGCGCGAGCTGCTCCATTGCGAAGAGGATCCGCGCCCGGGCGGCTCGCTCCCGAGCCTCGCGAGTGAGCGTGCCCAGGCGCGCGTCGGCCGGGGGCGACGTCGCGGTGAACGCGGACACCACGAGGCCCTCGTGGAAGACGATCGCGCCTTCTCCTCCCTCCATCTCGATCGACAGATAGCCCGTCTTCTTGCTGAAGGAGACGATCTGGATGATGTCGAGGAGCGGCAGGTCCTCGAGGTTGCCTTGCAGGGCCAAGGGCGACTCCCGAGCGATCTTACACCGCGGCCAGGATCTCCCCGGCCACGCGCTCGATCGGCACGACGCGGTGCACGACCCCAGCCTCGATCGCCGCCTTGGGCATCCCGTAGATCACGCACGTCTCCTCGGACTCGGCCAGGGTCAGCCCGCCCTTCTCGCGGATCGCCCGCAGGCCCTCGGCGCCGTCCGAGCCCATGCCGGTCAGCACGATGCCCACGACCCGCGGGCCGAAGGCCTCGGCGGCCGACACCATGAGGACGTCCGCGGACGGCCGGTGGAGGGCGTCGCGCGGCTCCTCGTCGAGCGCGATCTCGATCGCGCCCCGGCGGCGGGCGAGCTTCGTGTGGATCCCCGCGGGGGCGATGAGGACGGTGCCGGGGACGACCTGCTCCCCGTCGTGGGCCTCGCGCACCGGGATGGCGCTGCGGGCGTCGAGCCGCTCGGCGAGGGACCGCGTGAAGCCCCGCGGGATGTGCTGGACCACGAGCACCGCGGCCGGGAAGCCGGCGGGCAGGCCGGAGACGACGGCCTGGAGGGCGGTGGGCCCGCCGGTCGACGCCGCGATCACGACGCACTCCGCGGCCGGCGCCTCCGAGACGCCCTCCGCGCGCGCCCGCGCCGCCTTCGGGCGGGCGCGCACCCGCGCCCCGCCCAGGGCCCGGACCTTCGCGATCAGCTCCTCGGCGAGGCTCAGCATGCTCATCGGCTGGACGGACGACTTGTCGACGAAGTCCATCGCCCCGAGCTCGAGGCCCCGCAGCGTCACCTCCGCCCCCTCCTGGGTCAGGGTGGACATGAGGAGGACGGGGACCGGCTGCTCGGCCATCAGCCTCTCCAGGGTCTCGAGGCCGCCGAGCCGCGGCATCTTGACGTCCAGCGTGACGACGTCCGGCCGCAGCTCCCGGGCCTTGGCGAGGCCTTCCTCGCCGTCCGCGGCGAAGCCCACGACCACGATGTCGTCCGCCGTGCCCAGCATCCGCTCGACCGCCTTGCGGACGAACGCGGAGTCGTCCACGACGAGGACCCGGATCCTCTCCCCGCTCACCCTGCCTCCTCTGGCTTCTGGTACACGATCGCCCCCTGGAAGCGGATGGGGACGAAGGGGCTCGACACGCGGGCGAGCGACTCCGCGTGGCCGAGGAATAGGTAGCCGCCGGGGGCCATGACCTCGTGGAACAGGCTCACCGCCCGCTGCACGGCCCCGTCCGAGAAGTAGATGAGGACGTTGCGGCAGAAGACCACGTCGAGGGGGCGGAGGCCGTCGTAGCTCCCGGGCTCGAGCAGGTTCCCGGCCCGGAACGACACCGCCCTCCGCGACGCCTCCTTCACCCGGACCCCCGCTCCGTCCTTCACGAAGTGGCGCTCGAGGAGGACCGGGGTGACCGCGCGCAGCGAGTTCTGGTGGTAGACGCCGCGGCGCGCCTTCTCGAGGGCGGCTCCGTCCACGTCGAGGCCGGTCACCCGCACGTCCCACCCCCAGAAGAACTGCCCGCTCTCGAAGAGGATCATCCCCAGCGTCAGCGGCTCCTCGCCGGTCGAGCAGCCGGCGGAGAGCGCGTGGAGCCGCTTCTCCCCGCTCTTCGCCTTGCGCTCCTTGATCGCGCGCAGCACGTGGGTCGAGAAGACCCCGAGCTGCGGCTGCTCCCGGAAGAAGTAGGTCTCGTTGTTGGTGAGATGGCTCACCATGCGCTGCTGCTCCTCCGCGCGGTCGGGGGCGAAGCGCAGGTAGCGGTAGTAGTCCTCGAAGGAGAGGAGGCCGAGGAGGGCGAGGCGGGGGGCGAGCCGGCTGCGCAGGCTGCCCCGCTGCGACTCGTCGAAGTAGAGGCCGAAGCGCTCGTGGACGAAGTCCCGGAGGAGGCGGAACTCCTCCTCGCTGAGCTCGGCGCCGTGGTCCACCTGCGCGTACTTCACCGCGGCTGCAGCTTCCGCAGGGCGCTCGCCGCGGCCTGGCGGACCTCCGGCGAGGGGTCGTTCGCCTTCCGGTCGAGGAGCGGGCGCAGCGCCTCGCGGAAGCCGCCCTCCCCGAGGGCGGCCGCCGCCTCCTTCCGCACCGCCGGGCTCGGGTCGTCGAGCGCGGCCAGGAGGAGCCGGCGTGCGGCGGGGTCCTCGAGGCGGCCGGCGAGGTCGACGAGCTGGCGCCGCCCGTCGGCGTCGAGCGTCCCGGCGGCGAACGCCCGCTCCGTCTCCGGCAGCGCGCCCGCGCCGAGCCTCCGCAGGGCCTCGAGGGCGGCGGCCTGGAGGCCGGGGTCGGAGAGGGCGGCGAGAAGCCGCCCCGTTCCGCGCGCGTCGCCGATGTCCCCGAGCGCGCTCACCGCCGCCCGCCGCACCGTCGCGTCGGGATCGTCCACGCGGCCGACGAGGGCGGCGACGGCCTTCGGGCTGCCGATGCGCCCGAGCGCGGCGGCGGCGGCGCACCGCACGCTCCAGTGCTCGTCGTCGAGGGCGACGAGCAGGGCGCCCGCCGCCTGCGGGTCGGAGATCTCACCGAGGCTCTCCGCTGCGGCGCGCCGGAGGTTCCGGTCCGCGTCGCGCAGGATCTCCACGAGCGGCCTCACCGCGCTCGGGGCGCGGATCTGGCCGAGCGCCTCGACGGCGGCGAAGCGCAGCTCCTTCCGCGGCTCGGCGAGGAGGGGCAGGAGGTGGGGGACCGCGTCCGGGTTCCGGACCTGGCCGAGGGCGCGCACGGCGGCGAAGCGCAGCCTCGGGTCGGCCTCGGCGAGGAGGGCGAGGAGGAGCGGCGCCGAGTCCGGCTCGCCCAGGCGGCCGAGAGCGAGGACCGCGTGCTGGCGCACGATCGAGCTGGGGTCGGCGAGCCCCGCCCGGAGGACCTCCACGGTCCCGGCCCCCCCCAGCTCGCCGAGCGACTGCATGGCCGCGGCGCGGAGCGCTTCGTGGCCGGCGCGCGACGCGGCCACGAGGGCGGGCGCCGCCCCCGGGTCCCGCAGCAGCCCCAGCGTTCGCGCCGCGCGGACGCGCGCGTCGGGATCCTCGCCGCCGAGGGCCTGCACGAGGAGCGGGCGCACGCGGTCGGGGCTCATGCGGGAGAGGGCGTCCATGGCGCTCTCCTGGATGAGCTCGCTCTCGTCGCCGAGCAGCTCGAAGAGCAGCATCGGCGCGTCCTCGTCGCCGAGGCGGCCGATCGCCGCCGCCGCCTCCGCCCGCACCTCGGCCGCGGGGTCGTGGATGAGCGGCGCCACGAGGGCGGTCCCCTCGGGCGGCGCGATCCAGGCCAGGCAGCGCACGGTGCCGAGGCGCACGGCGTCGTCCGCGTGGGCGAGCCCTTCCTCCCAGGCCGGAAGCTCCCGGACGCCGATCGACACGAGGGCGTGGCTCGCGAACTCGCGCACCGACGCGTCCGCGAGGAGCTCGAGGAGCGGTCTTGTGGCCCTCCCCTCGCGGAGCCAGCCGAGGGTGACCGCGGCGGTCTTCCGGTTGCCGGGGTCCTCGTCGGCCAGCATGCCGAGGAGGTGGGCCACGAGGTCTTCGCGCTTGAGGGCGGCCTGGACCTCGGGGTCGAGGCTCTCGCCGGACGCGGTCGCCCGCTGCTCGATCTCCACGAGCGCGCGGATGGCCACGTTGCGCAGCGCGGGGTCCGGGTCGAGGAGGTGGGGGACGATGTGGGCGAGGGCGTCTCGTCCGCCCAGGAGGCCGAGCGCCTCGAGGGCGGGCCCGCGCAGCATCTCGTCGTGCAGGAGGGACAGGACGGCCGGGCTCGCCCTCGGGTCGCCGATCTGGCCGAGGGCGTGGAGGGCGGGGTACTGCAGCCAGGGCTCGCCCCGAAGGGCGTCGATGAGCCTCGGCACCGCCTCCGGGGAGCCGATCTGCCCCAGGCTGGCCGCGGCGGCGTGCCGCACGTTCACGTCCGGATCGGCGAGCGCCTCCACGAGGGGCCCCACCGCGGCCGCCTCCTTCAAGGAGCCGAGCATGACCGCGGCGAAGAGCCGGACCTCCTCGTCCGGGTCGCCGAGGAGGGCGAGGAGCGGCCTCGTGGCCGCGGAGCCCAGGCGGACGTAGATCTCCATGGCCGCGTTCCGCGACCCCGCGTCGTCCCCGTCGCGGAGCGCCGCCTCCAGGGCGGGAAGGAGTGCGTCCGCCGGGAAGCCGGCCAGCGCCTCGACCGCGGCCTGTCGCACCGTCCAGCTCCCATCGCCCACCGCGACGAGGAGAGGAGAGATGGCCTCCGGCCGGGCCGCACGGCCGAGCTCCGCCACGGCCTGGCGACGGGCCGGCTCCTCGCCGTGGCGGAGGACCTCCAGCGAGCGGAGGATGTCGGTCATCGGCGTGGCCCGCCTGAAACGCCCGCCGGGGAGAGCGGGTTCATGGCACCGGAGGCCGAGACTCGGGCCTTCCTCGGAGCCGATCGGGAACGGACCAGGATGGAACGGACAGATCCCCGAGGAGCTCGATCGATCGGAGCTCCTCGGGGCTCATCACTGCACCTTGAAGACGGAGACGAGCCTCGCCAGGCTCTCCGCCTGCTGAGCCAGGTTGGCGGTGGCCTTCGACATCTCCTGCACCGTGGCCAGGTTGTCACGCGCGATCTCCGAGATGTTCTCCATCGCCTTGACCACCAGCTCGCCGCCCTTCTTCTGCTCGGCGGTGGCGTGCGAGACCTGCTGGGTCATGTCGTTCATGCGCTCGACGGCGTTGATGATCTGCCGACTCCCCTCGGCCTGCTCGCGGGTGGCGAGGCCGACCTGGGACGCGATCTTGTTGATGTTCTCGACGGCGAGGCGCACCTGCCGCCCCCCCGCCGCCTGCTCCCGCGTCGAGTACGCCGCCTGGGCCATGACCTTCTTGATGTTCTCCATGGCGGCCCGGATCTGCTTCGAGCCCTCGGCCTGCTCGCGCACGGCCTGGGTGACCTGCGACGTGGCGGCGTTCATGCGCGACACGGTGTCGAGCACTTCGGACGAGGCCTGCGACTGCTTCGACGTCGCGTCCGCGATCTGGCCCATGAGGTCGCTCGAGCGCTGGACGGACTCGATGATGTTGCGGAGCGCCGAACCCGCCTTGTCGGCGAGGGCGATGCCCTGCTTGGCCTCCGCCGCGCCGGAGCGCGCCACGTCCACCGCGTCGGTCGTCTCCTGCTGCACCTGGCGAACGACCTCGCCGATCTCCTTGGCCGCCTCGACCGAGCGCTCGGCCAGCTTGCGCACCTCGTCCGCCACCACCGCGAAGCCGCGCCCCGCCTCGCCCGCGCGGGCCGCCTCGATCGCGGCGTTCAGGGCGAGGAGGTTCGTCTGGTCCGCGATCTCCTCGATGACCTCGAGGATCCGGCCGATCTCCTGGGACCGCTTGCCGAGGCCGGTGATGACGCGGGCGGTGTTCTCCATGTTCTCCGAGATGGCCTTCATGCCGTCCACGGTGCGGGACACCGCCTCCCCGCCGGTCTTCGCGTCCTCGGAGGCGCGGGCGCTGATCCGGTCGGCCTCGGAGGCGATCTTGGCCACCTCCGTGACCGCTCCCGCCATGCCGGAGACGGTGGCACTCGCCCGCGAGGCCGCCTCTCCGAGCGACTCGGCGTTCTGGGCCACGGAGGCGATGAAGGAGGCCATCTCCTCGACGGTCGTCGTGGTCTCGCTCACCGTGCCGGCCAGGCTCTCGAGGTCGCGGGCCATCTGATCGATCGACACCGTCATCTGCTCGATGGTGGCCGAGGCCTCGGTGACCGTCTGGGCGAGGGTGCCGCCCGAGCGCGCCACCTGCTCGATCGACGCTCCCATCTCCGTGATCGAGCTCGAGGTCTCCTCCACGTAGCTCGCCAGCCCCTGCGCGCTGCCGGCCACGGTCTGGATGGAGGCCGCCATCTCCTCCATCGAGGTCGAGGTCTCCTCGGCCGCCTGGGCCTGGCCCTGGGCGCCCTGCATGATGAGCCGGGCGTTGGCCGAGATCTCCCCGGCCGAAGAGGCCACCTGCACGGAGGCGTCCTGGATGTTGTCCACGACCTTCCGCAGGTTCGCCACCATCTCGTTGAGGCTGCGGCCGAGGGTCCCGACCTCGTCCTCGCCCTGGGCGGCGACCTTGACCATGAGGTCGCCCTTCGCCACCTGCTCCGAGGCCTCCGCCATCGACTGCAGGGGCCGCAGCCAGCGGCCGGCGAGCCCGTAGCCCGCGGCCGACCCAAGGGCCACGAGCACGAGGCCGAGGACGAAGGCCTCGACCAGCCGGCGCCGCTGCACCGCCTGCAGGGCGGTCTGGCTGATCGCCACCTCCACTCCGCCCTTCACCGCCTCCGCGCCCGCGGCGGGGGTGGCGCCGAGCTCCTCCCCCATCGCGGACCCGCCGCTCGAGCTCGTCACGGGGGCGCGGAAGAGGATCACTGGCTCTCCGTCGGTGGTCACGGCCTCGCGCTCCTCGAGCGCGGCCGGCGGGGCCCCGGGCAGGTCGCGGATGGCCTTTCCGGCGTGGGCGAGGATCGCGCCCTTCCCGTCGCGGATGAGGGCTCCCACCACGTCGGAGCGCTGGCCCTCGCCTCCCGCCCCGACCGCCCCCTCCAGGAACTGCGTGAGGAGCGGCTTGTCCTCGGTCAGGACGCCGTACTTGGCGTTGAAAGCGAGGTTGCTCGCGACGTAGCGCCCGCGCTTGACGATCTGGTCGCGGAGGAGCGTGCCCCCGGCGCGGAGATCGTAGAGCACGGAGACGCCGCCCACGCCGAGGGCGATGAAGGCGATGAGCCCGAGCAGCTTGGTCCGGATCGACTTGGTGTTGATGGCCATCGTGGACTCTCCTACGAGACCCCGTCTTGTCCCAGCCCGGCACGGACGGGCGTGGCGGGGGCGCCCGCCGACCGCAGCTCGTGCGCGAGCAGCCGCTCGAGGTCGACGAGGATGATCAGCCGATCCTCGAGCTTGGCCACGCCTCGGATGTAGTCCCCGCCCTTCTCGAGCACCTCCTCCGGGGGAGGCTCGATGCGCGAGACCTCGACCCGGAGCACCTGCGACGCGCCGTCGACGAGCAGGCCGAGGAGCCTCTCCTTCACGCGGACCACGACGATCCGCGTGGCCCGCCCGGGCTCGACCTCGCCCAGCCCCAGCTTCCGCTTGAGGTCCAGGACGGGGAGGATGCGGCCGCGGAGGTTGATGACGCCGCGGACGAACTCGGGAGCGCGGGGGACGCTCGTGACCTCGCTCATCCGCCGGATCTCCTGCACCTGGCGCACGTCGACCCCGTACTCCTCCCGGTCGAGGAAGAACGTGGCGAGGTGCTCGGTGGCCTCGGCGGCGGTGCGCTGCTCCTGGGTCGGGGCGGCGAAGAAGGACAGGCTGTGGCCGCCGCGTCCCTCGCGGGGCAGGACGTCCTCGGCGAGGCCCGAGGCGGGCAGCACGGCCGGCGCCGGTGGCGCACCCATCTCCGCCCGTCCGCTCGTGGGCTCGGGCGACGCGGGCTCCGGCCGGGCCGGGAGCTGCGACAGGATGTCCTCGGCGAGACCCGAGGCGGGCAACACGACCGGGCCGCCGGGCGGTGTGCCAGCGTGACCCGCGTCCTCCGCCCGCTCCGCGCTCTCCAAAGGCACAGCCGCGGGCGGGGCCGCCGGCCGAGTCTCCTCGGCGGTTCCGCCGCCCCGGGCCCTCTTCCGCGCGTCGGCCATTCGACCCATGCCGCTACCCTCGCGCCCCCGCCGGGACGCCGTCCCAGTCCCTCTCCGACGCCACCGCCTCCGCCACCGCCCCGTCCACCCGCGAGGCGCCCCGCGCCATGCCCTCGAGGAGCGCCTGGGTCGCGAGCTGGTTCAGCACCCGCGGGATGCCGCCGGACGCCACGTGGAGCCTCGCCACCGCCTCGTCGGTGAAGATCTGCCGGGCGCCCCCGGCCACCCCGATCCGGTGGGCCAGGTAGTCGCGCGTGTCCTCGACGGCGAGGGGCACGAGGTCGAAGGTGACCCCGATCCTCTGGGTGAGCGCGCGGTAGGTCCGGTGCCGCAGCCTGTCCCGCAGCTCCGGCTGCCCCACGAGCACGATCGCGATCAGGTTGCGGTCGTCGAGCTGGAAGTTCGTGAGGAGCCGGATTTCCTCGAAGGTGGGCTTCCCGGGGATGAGGTGCGCCTCGTCCACGATGAGCAGCGCGGCCCGCCCCTTCCCGTCGAGTTCGAGGAGGCGGTCGTGGATCTGGTCGAGGAGATCGCTCGAGTGGAAGCGCGGCTCGGCGACGCCGAGCTCGCGAGCCGCGGCCCGGAGGAACTGCCGCGGCGAGAGGCGGGGGTTCAGGATCATCCCCACCTCGTACCGTTCCCCCACCCGGTCGACGAGGGCCCGGGTGAGGAGCGTCTTCCCGGAGCCCACCTCCCCGGTGAGGAGGGCGAGGTCCAGCTCCTCGACCGCGAAGAGCAGCCGCTCGAGCGCCTCGTCGTAGGTCTCGTTCAGGAAGAGGTACCGCGGGTCGGGCGTCTTGCGGAAAGGTCTCTCGCGGAGCCCCCAGTAGGCCTCGTACACGGGACTCAGACCTCCGCCGCTGCGCGGCCCCGGGCCCGGGTGCGGCGGCCCTCGAAGAGCGAGGCCACGTCGAGGATCAGGACGACCCGACCGTCTCCGAGGATGGTGGCCCCCGCGACGCCCACGACGCTCTCGGACACCGCGGCGTCGAGGGCCTTGATCACCACGTCCTGCTGGCCCCGGAGTCGGTCCACGGTGAGGGCGAGGCGCTTCTCGCCGCGGCCCACGATCACCGCGTAGGCCTCTCCCCTCTCCGATGCGGGGACGCCGAAGAGCTCGGCGAGATGGAGGAGGGGCACGATGCGGTCGCGCACGCGCAGCGTGTCACGGCCGCCGATCCGCGTGACGTCGCTCCTCGGGAAGCGGAGGCTCTCGACCACCGCCCCCGAGGGCAGGGCGTACACCGCGCCCCCCACCTCGACCATGAGCACGGTGATGATGGCGAGGGTGAGGGGCAGCTGCAGGGTGAACTTGGTCCCCGCCCCGGGGATCGTCTCCGCCTCGATGAGGCCGTTGAGGCGCTCCATGCTCTGCACCACCACGTCGAGGCCGACGCCCCGTCCCGAGACGTCGGTGACGGTGCGAGCGGTCGAGAAGCCCTCGGTGAAGATGAGCTGGACCGCCTCGCGGTCGTCGATCACCTCGTCGGGGCCGACGATGCCGCGCTCGACCGCCTTGCGGCGCACCGCGGCGGCGTCGATGCCTGCCCCGTCGTCGACGAGGGTGATCACGACCTGGTTCGACTCCTGGGCGGCGGCGAGGAGGAGGGTGCCGGAGGGCGGCTTGCCGCGCGACGCGCGCACGGCGGGCGTCTCGATCCCGTGGTCGACCGCGTTGCGGATGAGGTGGACGAGCGGCTCGCCGATCTCGTCGATCACCGCCTTGTCGACGCGGGTGTCCTCGCCCTGCAGGACGAGCTCCACCACCTTGCCCTGCTGCCGGGCGAGGTCGCGCACGAGGCGCGGGAAGCGCTCGAAGACGTAGCGGAGGGGCAGCATCCGCACGTCCATGATCGTCTCCTGGAGCTGAGTCGAGACCCCGGCCACCTGGTGCATCGCCTCCAGCAGCTGCGGTCCCGCCAGGGGCACGGCGTCGGCGACCTGCCGTGCCAGCTCGCTGAGCTTCGTTCGGTGGACGATCAGCTCGCCGACCAGGTTCAGGAGGTGGTCGAGCTTGGCGAAGTCCACCCGAACCATGCTGGAGTGGGCGGGGGCGAGGGCGGCGGCGTCCGGGGCGGGGGCCGGCTTCGAGCCCTCCGGCGCCGAGTGCCCGGCCGCGGCTCCGGGGCGCGAGGTCGCGGCCGCGGCGAGGAGGGCGCCCAGGGCGCCCTTCTGGGCCGAGAGGTCCCGCGTCTCGCTCCCCGCGGCGCAGGCCGACTCCACCGCCTCCCGCAGGGCCGACACTCCCTCGAACAGGCGGTCGAGGGCGGCGGCGTCGAGGGCGATCGCCCCGTCTCGAGTGCGCGCGAACACCTCCTCGAGGGCGTGGACGTAGTCCTTCACCCCTGTGAAGCCGATCATGCCGCTGTTGCCCTTCAGGGTGTGGAGCGGTCCGAGCACCGAGGCCGCGACCTCCGCGCTCGCCCCCTCGCGCTCCAGGCGGAGGAGGGCGGCGTCGAGGACCGCGAGGTGCTCCCGGGCGTCCTCGCGGTAGATGCCGACGAGCTCGGCGGAGACCTCGAACTCCATCAGCGGGAGCCGGGGGGAACGCAGGGCCTCACGGGCCCGTGATCTTCTCGATGAGGCTGTGGAGCTCCGACGCCTGGAAAGGCTTCTTGACGTACCCGCGGGCGCCCATCTTGAGGCCGCGGATCGTGTCCTCTTCCTTGCCCTCGGTCGAGATGATGATGACCGGGATCTCCTTGTAGGCGGTCTCTTTCTGCACGCGCTGCAGGAACTCGAGGCCGTTCATCACCGGCATGTTGATGTCCAGGAGGATGAGGTCGATGCCCTCCTCCTGGGCGAGCTTGTCGAGGGCCTCCAGCCCGTTCATCGCGCTCACCAGCTTGCAGTTCTTGTAGCGGGAGAGGAAGAGCTTGTACATCTGGTGGATGAGAGCCGAGTCGTCGACGGCGAGGATCTTCCTCAGCATTCCCCTCTCCCAGAACCGGCTCGCCGCGGAACCACCGCCTGGGCGGCTCAGGCCCGAGGCCGCTGCCCGGCGGACCGCGGCGTATGGTTTCTACCACCCAAAGTGCTGTCTTTCAAGCAGTCAGGCGTTGGCCACCTCCCTCGGAGGAGCGCTATAGTCGGCCCGAGCCGGTGGCCGTCCGCCCCGGCCACAGGGCCATGTTCGAGTCCAAGGCGAAGCTCCAGGAGGAAGCCCTGGCGCTGCTCGACTCGCTGCGCCGGCTCGGCGAGGGCGGCTACGCCGTCCTCTTCGACCGGAAGGGCGTCCTCCTCGAGAGCCCGGACGAGACGAACGAGGGCGAGTGGGTTCTGCGGAGGCTCGTGCAGTCGCAGGCGGAGGGGCTCTTCCGCCTCCCGGCGCTCCTCCACGGCGGCGGCGAGATGAGCGACCTCTTCGAGGACTTCCGGGACGAGGAGTTCTTCCTGGCGTTCGTGAACGGCCGCGTGGGGCTCCTCGTCGCCTGCCCGGACGCGAAGCGGCTGGAGGACGACTCGGCCGAGCTCTTGCGGGCTCTCGCCGACCGCCTCCTCCGCTACAACCCGGCCTGGCGCCTCGACGAGAAAGGCCGCGGCCTCTTCCTCGGCAGCCCCCGTCTCGACACGGTCGTGGTCGGCCGGCCGTCGGAATGAGCGGGACGCGGCCGCCGGCCCGAGCGAGCCGTCGCCGCCGCAGCGAAACGGCTAGAATAGGGGTTTCGGGCCGCACTCGAGGGCCCTTCTGGCCGACATGCAGCAGCAGAGGATCCGCAACTTCTCGATCATCGCCCACATCGACCACGGCAAGACGACCCTGTCCGACCGCCTCCTCGAGCGGACGGGGGCGCTCAGCCAGCGGGAGATGACCGAGCAGTTCCTGGACTCGATGGACCTCGAGCGCGAGCGCGGGATCACGATCAAGCAGCACTCCGTTCGGCTCGAATACCGGTCGAAGGACGGGCAGGACTACCTCCTCAACCTCATCGACACGCCCGGCCACGTGGACTTCGCCTACGAGGTGTCGCGCTCGCTTGCCGCGTGCCAGGGCGCGCTGCTGGTCGTGGACGCGAGCCAGGGCGTCGAGGCCCAGACCCTCGCCAACGCGCACCTCGCCTCGGACGCGGGGCTCGAGATCGTTCCCGTCCTCAACAAGATCGATCTCCCGGGAGCGGAGCCGGAGCGGGCCAAGGAGCAGATCGAGCACGTCATCGGGATCGACGCCTCGGGGGCGATCCCGGCCTCCGCCAAGACGGGCCTCGGGATCGACGAGATCCTGGAGGCGATCGTCCACCGGGTCCCCCCGCCGCGGGGGAACCCCGAGGGTCCCTTCCGCGGCCTCGTGTTCGACTCCTGGTTCGACCAGTACCGCGGTGTCGTCGTCCTCGTCCACGTCGTGGACGGGAAGCTCGAGCCGGGGATGAGGGTGCGCCTCATGGCCACCGGCGGGACCTACGACGTGGAGCAGCTCGGCGTCTTCACGCCGAAGCCGGTGCCGGTCGACGCCCTCTCGGCCGGCGAGGTCGGCTTCGTGATCGCAGGGATCAAGAAGGTGGCCGACGTCGCGATCGGCGACACCCTCACCGACGACCGGCGGCCTGCCCCGGAGCCGCTACCCGGCTTCAAGGAGATCAAGCCGATGGTGTTCGCCGGCCTCTACCCGGTGGACGCCGACCAGTACGCGGAGCTCCGGGACGCGCTCGAGAAGCTGCGCCTCAACGACTCGTCCTTCTTCTACGAGCCCGAGACCTCGGCCGCCCTCGGCTTCGGCTTCCGGTGCGGCTTCCTCGGCCTCCTGCACATGGAGATCGTCGAGGAGCGCCTCGAGCGCGAGTTCGACCTCGAGCTCCTCGTCACCGCGCCCTCGGTGCGCTACCGCGTGCTCCAGACGGACGGGGAGGTCGTCGAGGTCGACTCCCCGGCTCGCCTCCCCGAGCCGGGCCGCATCGAGGCGATCGAGGAGCCGGTCATCGCCGCCACCATCCTCACCGGCGACGAGTTCGTGGGTCCCATCCTGAAGCTCTGCCAGGACAAGCGCGGCGTGCAGAAGGGCATCCAGTACATCACCACCACGCGGGTGATGATCCAGTACGAGCTGCCCCTCGCCGAGATCCTGCTCGACTTCTACGACCGGCTGAAGTCGGTCTCGAAGGGCTACGCCTCGCTCGACTACGAGCTGGCCGGCCACTGGGTCTCGCCCCTCGTGAAGCTCGACGTGCTCGTGAACGGGGACCCGGTGGACGCCCTCTCGCTGATCGTGCACAAGGAGACCGCCTACGCGCGCGGCAAGTCCCTCGTCGAGAAGATGCGGAAGATCATCCCCCGGCAGATGTTCGAGGTGGCGATCCAGGCCGCGATCGGCTCGCGCGTCATCGCCCGCGAGACGGTGAAGCCGCTCCGCAAGAACGTCCTCGCTAAGTGCTACGGCGGCGACATCACGAGAAAGCGGAAGCTCCTCGAGAAGCAGAAGGAAGGGAAGAAGCGGATGAAGCGGGTGGGGACGGTCGACATCCCGCAGGAGGCGTTCCTGGCCGTGCTGCGGGTGGACGAGTAGGCCGAGGCCGGGGCTCGCTGGGTGGCGTGGCCGCGGCCGCGCGCGGACCGTCGCCGCAATGGGCAGCCGCAAATAGCAGTTGCCCGCGGCGCGGACCTGCGGCCAGAATAGCCGCGCACCCGTCAATGTGGGTCGTGTGGAGGTGGACATGGGCCTTCTCGACAGTCTCCTGAAGGGCAGCGGGGGCCTCGCCGGCATCGCCGACGTCGTCGCCAAGAACCCCCAGCTCGTGGCCGCGGCGGTCAGCCTGCTGAGCACCCGGGACTCCTCGGTCGGCGGAACGGGCGGGCTCGGCGGCCTCATCGGAGCGTTCCAGAAGAGCGGCCTGGGCGACGTCATGTCGCAGTGGATCTCGACCGGTCCCAATCCCCCCATCTCCGCCGATCAGCTGACCAAGGTGCTCGGCAGCGACGTGATCGGCCAGATCGCCCAGAAGGCGGGACTCGGCCACGCCGAGGCCGGCTCGGCCCTCGCCGCGGTCCTGCCCAGCCTGATCGACCACCTGACCCCGAACGGGAAGGTGCCGGACACGAACGCGCTGGAGGGCACGCTCGGCAGCCTGCTCTCGAGCCTCGGACGATAGCGAAAGGACGTGCGGCCGCCTCGCCGGGAGCACCCCGGCGGGGCGCCGCGACAACTCACAGGATCAAGGAGCGAAAGACATGCGCACGATGCGGGCCCTCGGCCTCCTGGCCCTCGGCCTCAGCCTCATCCTCACCGGACCGGCCTACGCCGAAGC
>Ga0335076_10002546_pt1 | contig 18150 bp, 9 predicted proteins | sample Lox_Sample_25_FD_206717 | JGI IMG/M metagenome (GOLD analysis project Ga0335076, IMG submission 206717) | Soil microbial communities from Loxahatchee National Wildlife Refuge, Florida, United States - Lox_Sample_2.5 | ecosystem: Environmental > Terrestrial > Soil > Wetlands | place: USA: Florida... | reverse complement strand
GGGTTGCCATCATGCGCGGAGCAACTGCCGGCAGAGGCAATCCCGGTTTCAGACGATTACGTCCTCCGCGCCTGGGATATGGAGGATGGCCTGCCCTCTAACTACGTTCGCGGCATCGCGCAGACCCCGGATGGCTATCTGTGGGTCGCGTCGTGGAAAGGGCTGGCGCGCTTCGACGGCGTGGGGTTTACCGCTATTTTGAAGAAGGCCTCTCCGGGGTTGGAGTCCGATCGTGTGCGCTCCGTTTACGTCGCGAGCAATGGCGACCTATGGATCGGGCTGGAGCTCGGCGGTGTGGCACGGAGGCGTGGGAACAACTTCGACACCATCGCCCCAATCGTGCCGAGCAGTGCCACGGCTTGGATAGGCTCCTTCGCCGAGGACGAACGGGGAGGAATCTGGTTTGGTCACGCTTCCATCGGAAAAGCCGACCGTTGGCAGGATGGGAGGCTTTCCGAATTCACCACGAATAATGGGCTCGCGGGATTCGAAACCTTCGTCCACGCGGATGCGGCCAGGAGAATATGGTTCTCGACCAAGCAGGCGTGCGGCATTTTTGACGGAACGCGTTTTCATCAGATTGATCCCGAGGGCGGGGAGAGGGTGGTGCTGGCGCCAGCGAGCGATGGCGGGATGTGGGCGGCGCGGGCGGGACGGCTGCTGCGTTACCATGCCGACGGCTCGCGGGAGGTCGTTGCCGATATTTCCCGGCTTTGTAATCCGTCCGAGGTCACAGTTCTCCACGAGGATCACGCGGGTGATGTCTGGATCGGGACGGGTGTTGAGGGGTTATTCCGGTTTCGCCAAGGAACTTTTGTCCGGGTGCCCACCTCACACCCGCATGTGGAGTGCCTCTTTCAGGATCGTGAGGACAATATCTGGGTCGGGATGCGGGGTGGAGGATTGAACCGCCTGCGGCCGCGTGCCCTTTTCCTCCATCAAAAGAAAGATGGCTTACATAATGACACCGTCACTTCATTGTGCCAGGACACGCAGGGAAAGCTTTGGCTTTTAGGAGCCGATGGCGCGCCGGTCCGCGCGCTCGATTCATCCAATCAATCGTATGCAATTCCCACGAACTGGTCCACCGAGGTTGGTGGCCCTATTTTGGCCATGTGCTCTGACCCTGCGGGAGGTGTTTGGTTGGCTGGTATCAAAGGCCTGTTAAGCTGGCGGGACAGCATCTTCAGTCTCGAAAATTTGCGCGAATCGGCTATCAGGCTCCTCGTGGATAAAGAGGGAGATCTGTGGGCGGCAACAACTCGTGGTGCGCTCGTGCGTTGCGCTGCCGGAACCAATACGGTCATGCCAATCGCAGACGGCCCTAATCAAGCCCTGGCCCTGGGCGAGGACCTTGCAGGCCGGGTGTGGGTCGGCACCAAAGAAGGCATGGTTTTCCGGCGCCAGAATGAGCAGTTCCTCCCGGTGCCACTGCCAGGAGCAAATCCTGGCGAGATCATCAGGTTCATAGAGCCGGATCTAAACGCCACGGTATGGATCGGCGCTCTTCAAGGCGGGCTCTACCGCTGGCGTGCCGGCCAGATCAAGCGACTGCCGCACGATGCCGGCTTGCCCATTGACGATCTCCGCTCGCTGGCGATTGAGTCAGGTGGTGATTTCTGGATCGGCACGGACCGCGGCTTGTATCGGGCGTCGCGCGACGAGATTGATGCGGTCATGGATGGCCGCCAGCAAACGATACGCGCTCAGTCTTACGGACGCAACGAGGGGCTGCCCAGCCTGGAGTTTGAGATTGGAGTGCGCAATACCACGACACAGACGCACGACGGTCACATATGGTTTGCAACCGCGCGCGGCGCGTTGGAAATCCTCCCACGGCGTTTCCAGAAAACCGCGCCGCTACTACCGCTGCTCATCGAGGAAATTCGGGTGGACGGAACATCGATGCCGATCGACGGTGGCGACAAACTCGATCTGCCACCGAAGCCGGGCCAGGTGGAAATTCGCTACACGCTGCCGCAGTTGAGCGCGCCGGAACAGATGCGCTTCCGCTATCGGCTCATCGAGCCGGGAAATGCGAAATGGGTTTACGCCGGCAACCAGCGGAAAGCGACGTTCACACACCTGCCGCCGGGACCCTACCGCTTCGAGGTAGCCGCCGCCGAGGCGGACGGGCCGTGGGTGCCTGCAACGGCTTCGCTGGCATTCACGGTGCGCGCGGCATGGTTCCAGACGGCGTGGTTTCGCGTGCTATGCACTGGAGTCGCTGTCACACTCATTTGGGCAATGTATCGAATTCGCGTCCGGCAACTGCAAAGCCGGGAAAGGAAACTCCGGGATGTGATTCAAACGATGCCGACATTTGCTTGGACCGCTTTGCCCGATGGCTCGATTGACTTTGCCAATCGTTATTGGGTGGAGTTTACGGGTTTGTCCGTTGAAGAGTCGATGGGTTCAGCTTGGGAAGCCGCCGTTCACCCCGAGGACGTGGGGCGAAATCGGGAGAAATGGCTCACCTCGATTAGGACCGGTGAGCCGTTCGAAAATGAGGTGCGCTATCGGAGCGCGGATGGGCAGTATCGTTGGTTTTTGGGACGCGCTGTTCCGCTGCGGGATGCGCGAGGCAGCATCGTCAAGTGGTATGGCATCTCGACTGACGTTGAAGATCGGAAGCGCGCCGGGGAAGCCATGCGGCGCAGTGAAACCTACCTGGCGGAAGCGCAAAGCCTAAGCCACACCGGCAGTTTCGCGTACAACCCTGGCAGTGGGAATGCGCCTTACCCTGGCGATGGGCAAACGCTTTACTGGTCCGAGGAACTATTTCGCATTTTTGGATTTGAGCCTAGACAAGGTGGTGGTGCCGGTCCTGAGGACGCCTATAAAATTGTGCATCCAGAAGATCGCGTCAGGGTTTCCAAAGAATGCCGGGCGGCATTTTCGAAGAAAGTTGATTTTTCGCAAAAATACAGGCTGCTATTGCACGATGGGTCGATCAAGCACATTTACGTGATTTGGCATTCGGTTTTGGATCAAGCCGGGGAGCTCGTCGAATACGTCGGGACGGTGGCCGATGTCACGGAGACAGTGCTCTTGACCCAGAATCTTCAACGAAGCGAATTTTACCTTTCCGAAGGGCAGCGTATTGCACGAACGGGAAGCTGGTCCTTCACGGTCGAAGGAGTCTGTGATTACTTGTCGCAGGAGCTTTACAACATTCTTGGTTTCGACCCGGAAAAAGGAATTCCAACAGCAGCAGATTATCTGAAGCTCGTGCAACCCGAAGATCGCGCATTTGCTGAAGGAACGATTCAACGAATGATTCGGCGTGCCGAGGGATGTGACGTCAAAAAGCGCATCACCCGTCCTGATGGTGCCGAGCGAGTAGTTCATTGTGTCGGTGTTCCGGTGCTTGAAGCCGGAATCGTCAAGCGGTTTATTGGAACGCTCATGGACGTCACCGAACAGGAATTATTGTCAGATAAGCTTAAGCAACGGGAAGCGTACTTGGCAGAGGCGCAAAGGTTGAGTCACACGGGCAGCTTCGGCTGGAAGCCGGCCACCGACGAACACTTCTGGTCGGAGGAAACCTTCCGAATTTGGGAATATGATGTCTCAGCCAAAATCACACTAAATTTGATCCTAGATCGGATTCATCCTGAGGACATCCCGCGCGCACAACAAGCCATAGCTCGCGCTGCCGCCTCCGGGAATGATTTTGAATTGGAATATCGTTTATTGATGCCTAGCGGCACCGTGAAACATATCCACGTCGTTGCGCACGCCGTGGGCGCTGACAAGGGCAATATCGAGTTTATCGGGGCGGTGATGGACACTACGGAACGGAAGCGAACTCAGGAAGCAGTGCGCGAAGCAAAGGCACGGTTCGAGGGCATTTTGGAAATCGCGGAAGACGCCATCATCTCCGTGGATTCTGGCCAAAACATCGTTCTTTTCAATCAGGGCGCCGAGCGAGTTTTTGGGTATGTGTCAAAGGAAGTCATGGGCAAGTCGCTCGACATTCTGCTGCCACAACGTTTCACGCATTTACATCGGGGACACGTTGGAGCCTTTGCGAAATCTCCGGACGTTTCGCGGAAAATGGGCCAACGTCGCGAAGTGTTCGGGCGTCGAAAAGACGGAAGCGAGTTTCCCGCCGAGGCTTCCATCTCAAAACTCGCACTGGGCAACGAAGTGGTTTTCACGGTCATTCTGCGCGACATCACCGAGCGCAAGCGCGCAGAGGCGGCCCTTCAGCGCAGCGAAACTTATCTGGCGGAGGCGCAAAAGCTCACCCACACTGGCAGTTGGGTGTGGGACCCGAATAGGGCTGGCGTGGGACTCTACTGGTCCCAGGAAATGTTCAGAATTCATGGTGCGGATCCCGAACAACCGATCCCGGATTGGGAAGCGTTTCAGCTCGTGCACCCCGACGATCGTGACAGGGTTCGGGAGCTCGTCATGAAGGCGATTCGTGACAAGAATCCTCTGGCGATTGATTACAGGATAGTGCTCGCTGACGGAACACTGAAGCACCTTCACGTTATCGGGCATCCGTCCCTCGATGAGGGTGGGGAACTCCTCGAATACATCGGCACGGTGGCCGATGTGACGCAGTCCAAGCGAGCCGAACAGAAATTCCGCGGGCTGCTGGAATCGGGGCCCGACGCAATCGCGGTCGTGAATCGTGAGGGCAAAATTGTTTTGGTCAACGCGCAACTGGAAAAGCTGTTTGGCTATCAACGTCGGGAGATATTGGGGAAGGAAATCGAAATGTTGATACCGGAACGGTTCCGGGGCAAACATCCGGGACACCGCGCGGCTTTTATGGCCAACCCTCACGTGCGGGCGATGGGGTCCGGGCTGGAACTGCACGGCCTGCATAAGGATGGACGTGAATTTCCGGTGGAGATCAGCCTCAGCCCGCTCGAGACCGAGGATGGCGTGCTGATTTCCGGCGCTATTCGCGACATCACGGAGCGCAAGCAGGCCGAGGAAGCTCTGCGGCGAAATGAAGCCATTTTGGCGGAAGGACAAAGGATCAGCCACACCGGCAGTTGGGTCTGGAAGCCGACCACCGGCGAGATGATTTCTTCCCAGGAACGCTTTCGGATTTTTGGAATTGACCCTGAAAAATCCGAGCCGTCATTTGATGTATTCTGGGAAAGGGTCCATCCGGATGACCAGCTCAGGCTCAAGCAGATCATGGATTCAGCGCTCCACGAGAAGAGAGATTTTGCCCACGAGTATCGTATCGTTACTCCCGACGGGCTCGTCAAACATATCTACAGCGTGGGCCACCTGGTTGTCCGCGAATCCGGTGAACTGGTTGAGGTCATCGGGACAACGATGGACGTCACCGAGCGCAAGCGCGCGGAAGCAGCCTTACGGGAAGCCCAGGCGGCGCTGGCGCATGTGTCACGTGTAACGACGCTCGGGGAAGTAGCCGGCTCAATCGCTCACGAACTCAACCAACCGCTTACGGCTATCGCCAATAACGCCAACGCCTGTCTCGGATTACTATCGAGTGGAAATCCCGGTCTGCAGGAGATGCGCGAGGCTTTGGCGGACATTGTGAGTGATGCCGAGCGAGGCGGCGCGATTATTCAACGCGTCCGAGGGATGGCCAGGCGTTCGCTGCCACAGCGGACTCCGTTGCGGCTTGACGAGGTCGTGAAGGACATTGTCGCCCTGACGGCGGCGGAGTCGGCGACGCGGGGAATCGCGATTTACACTGAGGTTGCTCCCGGTCTTCCCGTCGTGTCGGGAGACCGCGTGCAACTGCAGCAGGTGTTGTTGAATCTTCTCGTCAACGGCATGGACGCGATGAGCACGGTAAACGATTCGGAGCGGAGGATCGAGATTCTCGGCCAGCTCGATACCCAGGATGGCCAACCTGCAGTGAGGATCAGCGTGCGGGACCGCGGCATCGGCCTGAACCCCCGGGAAGCGGACAAATTGTTCGAGGCTTTTTACACGACCAAACCGCAGGGCATGGGCCTGGGGCTGGCGATATGCCGCTCGATCATCGAGGCGCACGGCGGCCGGTTGTGGGCGGAACCAAATAATGGCCCGGGGGCGACGTTCGCATTCCGGCTGCCGGCGATCGATGAGGCTGAGTAATGTATGCCTGAGTCAGCACCAACTGTATTCGTAGTGGACGATGATCCTTCGGTCCGACGCTCCATGGAGCGGCTAATCAGGATTGCGGGCTACAAGGTGCAGACATTTGAGTCGGCACGGGATTTCCTCGGATGTCGGCGGCCAGACGGTCCGGCTTGCCTGGTGCTGGACGTGCGCATGCCAGGGTTGAGCGGATTGGATTTACAGCAGGAGTTGAGTCGGTTTGGCAAGCAAATCCCAATCATTTTCCTGACAGGTCACGGTGATATCCCGATGAGCGTGCGCGCAATGAAGGCGGGAGCCGCCGAGTTTCTGACCAAGCCAGTCAAACAGCGCATTCTGTTGGAGGCCATCCAGGCGGCTGTCGAGCGGGATCTGGCGTCTTGCCAGGCGCGAGCGGAGACCGATGACCTGCGCGCGCGATACGAGCACCTCACGCCGCGAGAGCAAGAGGTGATGAGATTGGTCGTCGCGGGGCTATTGAACAAGCAAGTCGCCGGGAAACTGGAAACCACGGAACGAACCATCAAATTTCACCGCGCCCACATCATGCAGAAAATGGATGCGGAATCTCTCGCCGAGCTGGTCAGAATGGCTGAAAAGCTTGGCTCTCCTCGCGCCGGCTAATTTAGGGACAGCGGTCCGCACAGCAACCGCCTAAACAGGAGCACGCAGAAGGTAATAAGGCGATCACCTCCAACGACGCTCAACCCTGTGGCGCCCGTAAGAGCCTCTTTCGACCCAACCTGAGCCGGGCACGGTCGCCTGACGCGCAGTTCTCGGCTCGGCCTAGGCCCGAGCTAGGCCGGTCTCAAGGCATCGTCGGGTTTTCCAGGCTTTCTGCTTGGACGCGGATCGTTGTTTTCTTTGTCGGTCCAATGGCCTGCATCCTGTTGCTCTCGCCAATCACGCTCTGCCCTAGCGGAAATTTGTGCCTGCGTGCTGCACCCTTTGGTCTCTTGAGGCCAAGAGCTGCACGCAGGTCTTCGCTTTGGTTATCGCCCTGCCGCGCACCCTCCCGTTGATTGGCAGGTTGATTGTGCCAGGCGAGTCCATAGAACAACACCAGGAATGTGGTCGCGCAGATGAGGGTTAGCATAACAGGGATCATCAATTGCGTCCCTACCATTCAGAAGAACCGAGTCACTCCAATCATGAAAACGACGTCGTTCAGACCGAGGTTGGGCTTGTCAATCCCTGCGCAGGACATGTGCATGTACTTGACTTCACCCGTGAGCGCGAGGTTATCGCGCACAAACCAATGCGTGCCTATACAGGCTTGCAGGTTAAATTCGAATGTGCCGCCGAGGTCCGGATGAGCAATCCCGGTCGCCGTGACACCAGCGCCGACATCCACAAACGGAATCCATCGGGTTCCAGTCGCAAAGTCGTAGCGCAAATGAGGCGTGAGGCCGATGAGCCAACCGTCGGTATTGACATCCGGATGAAATTGCATCCCTCCAAATAGTTCCGCTCGCCATTCGAAGTTGCCACGATACCAATGGCCCTCGCCCAGCACCGGCCCCAGCATGTGGCCATACGACAGACTGGCAAGAGCAAGGTCGTGGGCTTGGGTACTCCCAAAGGCCGCCATCCCCACGCCAACTCCAGCCTCGACGTTGAACGTGTGGGTTGTAGAACGAAAACCGTGTCCCACACCATCTTCCCAGATGTTTGTGGCTGGTTTCTGAAGTTCGAGTGCATGCCCGGGGGTGGAATCCTCAGACGGCGGCGGCGACAGGAGCTCAGCGCCGCTTGAGCATGCCAATGTGGCGGCGCAAATAGCTGGAAAACACGATCCGAGTTTATATGATCTAGATTTAACTCTACGACTTGCTCTCATGCTCCTCGATAATGCACGCGGAGTGCCAAACGCTTTGAACTCCACCCCTGTCCCTTGTATGGCTCGTCGGGGCAGGAAGTTAGAACGCGCTCAGGCGATCCTGGACCGATTTCCTCCGTTCAGTTCGGCGCACGCGTGATGCCGACCCCTCGGCGCCGCGTCGATTAGCCGTCAATTTGTTTACTTCATCGACCTGCACCAAAGGACAGTGCCGGACCCTGCACCAAGGTACAGTGGCACGGGAAGCCTGGCTGAGTAACTATAAAGTGTGAAGCAAATGCCGCCTAAGCAACAACAGATGGATGCGAAGAAACAAAATTCTAAAATGCTACTGGTCTCGATCGTGGACGACGACGCCTCGGTGCGCAGTTCAACCCTGAGACTGCTCCGGTGGTCGGGTCTTCGAGCCGAGGCCTTTAGTTCCGCCGAAGATTTCTTGAGCTCTGATTTTCTCGGGCAAACCGCCTGCCTTCTGCTCGACGTGCGCATGCCGGGAATGGGCGGTTTGGAATTGCAGCAGCGGCTGACGGAGCTCGGCCAGCGGATTCCGATTGTGTTCCTGAGCGCGCGAGCCAGCGAGGAGGAGGAGCAGCGTGGCTTGCGGGCCGGAGCCGCTGGTTTCCTGCGCAAACCCGTCTCCAAAGAGGCATTGCTCAGCGCCATTCAGTCCATTTTCGAACCCCCACCCGGGAACATCAGCAATCCTTCAAAAGAGTTATGACTACTGTTATGGATAAAGCACGGGCTCCTGCCAGAGTTACCAACAAATGGGACCAGCAATGGACCCCGGCTCTCGGCCTGGAGATCGATTCTGCGGTCGGCCGCCATTTGGAAGATGGCCAGAAAATAAACGGGACGGTGCCAGGCGGGGGAATGCCAGGTATTCCCGCCAAGGAAGATGAGAGGAGGTTCCGCTTGGATGAGCCGCTGCGGCCCGAAGACCAATTTGAAGGGATCATTGGCTGCAGCATGTCGCTTCGGAATGCGCTCGCCCAGGTGAAAATTGTGGCGCCCACCGATTCGACGGTTCTGCTCCTGGGTGAGACTGGAACGGGCAAAGAACTGGTGGCGCGCGCGCTTCACAATCGAAGCGCTCGGCGGGATCGTCCCTTCGTGCGAGTGAATTGCGCCGCGATTCCCTCCGGACTGCTGGAGAGTGAGGTTTTTGGCCATGAGCGCGGAGCGTTCACCGGCGCCATCGCACGAAAAGTCGGACGCTTTGAACTCGCCAATGGCGGCACGATTTTCCTGGACGAGATCGGCGATATCCCGCTGGAACTCCAACCCAAGCTGCTCCGTGTGCTCCAGGAACAGGAGTTTGAACGCCTGGGGAGCACGCAGACGATCCGAGTGGACGTGCGGGTGGTGGCCGCCACCAGCCGAAACCTACAACAGATGGTCGCTAGCCGGGAGTTCCGGGGTGATTTGTATTATCGGCTGAACGTCTTCCCGGTTCGCCTCCCACCATTGCGTGAACGTGCCAAGGATATCCCGTTGCTTGTACGCCACTTCACTGCGCGTTGCGTTGCGCGGATGAGGAAATCCATCCTCCACGTTCCGGTCGAGACCATCAATGCCTTGCTGCGCCATCCTTGGCCGGGCAACGTTCGGGAACTGCAGAACTTCATTGAACGAGCCGTCATCTTTTCTCCCGGCAAAGTCTTGCGGGCACCATTGGCTGAACTGTCCGGGCCTGAGATTCTGTGGGGCCCCGCGGACAATGGCCCCTCTTCAGAGCCTATGAGCCTGAAGGATGCCGAGCGCGAACATATCCTGCAGGCGCTGGCTGAAACAAACTGGATCATCGGAGGCCCGAGAGGCACCGCGGCCAGACTCGGACTGAAGCGCACGACCCTGATTTCGAAAATGCAAAGATTGGGCATCTCCCGAGCTATGGCTTGAGAGTTGGCGATTCGTTGAAATACGAGTAAGCTCAACGCACTCAGCCCAAAACAGATGAGTGACGTGACTCAAGTGCTGCAAGCCGTGACTCGCGGTGAGTCAGGAGCTGCTGAAAACCTTCTGCCCCTGGTCTATGACCAATTGAGGCATTTGGCGGCTGCGCGCATGGCGCAGGAGTCTGCGGGCCAGACGTTGCAGGCTACCGCGCTGGTCCATGAAGCCTGGCTCAGGCTCGTCAAGGAGGGGGAGCGAAACTGGCAAAATCGGGCGGTCTTTTTTGCTGCTGCCGCCGAAGCCATGCGACGAATCCTCATCGAGAACGCCCGGCGCAAGTCCCGGCTCAAAAGAGGCGGAGGCGGGCTTGAGAGAGTTGCGCTCACTGATATCGACTTGGCCGAAAGCAGCCCTGACGATCGCATACTGATGATCGACGAGGCTCTCGAACGTCTGCAAGCGGAAGATCCGGAGGCCGCCAAATTAGTGGTAATGAAGTTTTTCGGCGGGATGACCGACCAGGAGGCCGCCGAGAACTTAGGCGTTACCGACCGAACTGTGCGACGACAGTGGGCCTATGCCAAAGCCTGGCTTCTGACCGCGATCCAGGAGATGCGCTGATGCCGGTGTCCGCTTTTGCCGGTATTTGGCGCGTTACACAGCGGAACCAGAATTATGGCCCCTGATTCTCAACGCGAGAAGTCCCTATTCAACGCCGCCCAGGATATAACCGACCCGGCGCGACGACGCGCGTTTCTGGAGGAGGCTTGTGGGGACGACCTGGCCTTACGCACCCGCATCGAGCGCCTCTTGAGCGCTGGGGAACAGGCCGATGATTTCCTCGCCGGTTGCGGCCCCGCGCTGGAAGCTGCCGCGGTCGCCCTTGATCCATCGGAAATAAGCCGTTCCCTTGACGTTGCCCAATCCTTGGATGAAAAGCCGGGCAGCCGAATTGGGCCCTACAAGCTGCTGCAAAAGATTGGCGAAGGCGGTTGCGGAGTCGTTTACATGGCCGAACAGGAGCGGCCAGTTCGTCGACGGGTCGCTTTGAAGGTCATCAAGCTGGGAATGGACACCAAGACGGTGATTGCGCGGTTCGAGGCCGAACGCCAGGCGCTGGCGATGATGGATCATCCCAACATAGCACGCGTGCTGGATGCGGGAGCTACCGACGCGGGACGTCCATACTTCGTCATGGAATTGGTCTATGGCAGCAAGATCACCGATTATTGTGATCAAAATGAGCTTGCGGTCAGCGAGCGGCTCAAGATTTTCATTCAGGTTTGCCAGGGCCTGCAGCACGCGCATCAAAAGGGAATCATCCACCGGGACATCAAGCCCTCGAATATCCTGGTAACGATGCACGATGGTGCGCCCATGCCCAAGGTGATTGACTTTGGCATCGCCAAAGCCACCCAACAAAGCCTGACCGACAAGACGTTGTTTACGGCTTACGCCCAATTGCTTGGCACGCCCGCTTACATGAGCCCGGAGCAAATGGAATTGAGCGGGCAGAATCTGGACACGCGCAGCGATATTTATTGCCTGGGAGTATTGCTTTACGAACTGCTCACTGGGCGGACCCCCTTTGATACGGCCGAATTGCTCAAAGGCGGAGTGGATGAAATGCGGCGCACGCTGCGAGAAAAGGAACCCTCCAGTCCGTCAGCAAAGCTGCGCACGCTGACCGACGAAGAGTTAACCAAGACGGCGATGCGGCGGCAGGTTGACCCGCGCCGGTTTCCTTCTCATCTGCGAGGCGATCTGGACCGGATCGTGATGAAATGCCTGGAGAAGAACCGGAACCGGCGTTACGAGACGGCCAACGGTCTGGCCATGGACATCCAGCGCCACCTGAACAACGAACCAGTCCTGGCGCGTCCGCCGAGCAACTGGTATCGGCTCCAGAAGTTGGTGCGGAGAAACCGGTTGATATTCGCCTCCGCGGCCGCAGTCTCCGCGGCCTTGCTCATCGGGACGGTGACCTCGACGTGGCTTCTCGTCAAAGAACGCGAGGCTCGCGCCCGTGAGAACTCCCTGCGCCTTGAAGCGGAGGCACGCGAAAAAACTATACAGGCAGCAACCCAAGGTTCCGTGCTGGCAGCGCTGGAGAAGTATCAGGATGCGGACAAACTCTTCGGCAGTATTTCGCTGGATACGCCCTCGAAAGAGAGCGCCGCCATGCTTCGGGCGCTCGGATCGTGGCACGCGGTGAATGGCCGGTGGCGGCAGGCGGTTGAGCGATTCACCCCGTTGGTCAAAGTGGACCAGCACGATGATTGGGCTCTCATCGCATTTGATTATTTAGAGCTGGGCCTCGCTTTAATCGAGTCGGGTGATTTGAGCGGTTATGAGCAGATGCGCCAAAATGCCATTACCCGATTCGCCGGCGTGACGGATCCCATCGCGGACCGGATTCTTAAAGGCGATCTGCTGTTGCCTGTGAATGAGCAAATGATGCGGAATCTAAAGCCGCACGCGGAAGTTACGCTCGCGACGTTCGACGCGGTGAGAAAAGACGACCTGATGAAAGCGGCCTGGCACGCGGTAACTCTGGGCTTGTGGGAGTATCGGCGGGGAAATTACGCGGAAGCGACGAACTGGTGCCTCCGCTGTTTGGATTTTAATGAAGCCAATGCTGCTCTCACTGCCACGGCGCACCTAATCCTGGCGATGTCCTACCAGCAGGTGAATCAATCTCAGAAAGCGTTGTCCGAATTGTGGCTGAGCCAGCCCATGATCGAAATGCACTTCAATAGGGGACCCGATTTGGGAAATGGGTCTGACGGCTTTTGGTTTGACTGGGTTTTTGCGCGCATACTTTTGCGTGAGTGCCAGCAACAGATTGCGGCCGCCGACCATTCGCTGGCGCAGGGCTCCGTGCTACAGACGAATCAGGAATTTGCGGCCAAGTTTCGCGCGTTGGGTGAGTGGAATGCCGTAAATGGCCGGTGGCCGCAAGCGGCCGAGCGGTTCGCGACCCTGGTAAACGTGGACCGACTCGATGGCTGGGATACCGTCTCGATGGATCTGTTGAAATTGGGTCCCGCGCTGATCGAGTCGGGAGATACCAATGGCTATGAGCGTTTCCGACAGACGATTCTGACCCGGTTCGGCAACGAGGCCAATTCCAGGACGGAGCGGATCATTAAAATCAGCCTGTTGTTGCCGGCAAATCAAGAGTTGATTCAGACACTGACGCCACAGGCGGAGGTTTTTCAGAAATTATATGTAGGGGCGAGGGACGGCACCGGCCAAAACGCCGGCACAGCAGTATGGCGTGCGGTGTCACTGGCGTTGTTTGAGTATCGGCGGGGAAATTATGCCGAAGCGGCGAGTTGGTGCTATTTTTGTCTGGCTTACCCCAATCATAGCGCGGCCCGGGATACGGCTGCGCATGTGATTCTGGCGATGTCTTGCTGGCGGATGAATCAACCGCAGGCAGCACAGGCGGAATTCAGCCAGGGTCGGGAGATGATCGAAACCAAGTTCAAAAGCGGGCTTGACCAGGGAAACGCTGCGCAAGGTTTCTGGTTCGACTGGGTTTATGCCAGGATTCTACTGCAAGAAGCCACAGGACTGCTGGGTGACAAGCCTAAATAGAGCTATGAGCATCCCCGTTTCCCTGATTTCACTTGCTGATGGAATTAAACCCGCCTTGGCCGTGTGGGGTTTTGCCGGTCGTTGGCTCGCCATATAGCGGAATCAGAATTATGGCATCCGATTCGGAACGTACGAAATCGTTGTTTGACGCCGCCCGGGACTTAAGCGATCCCGCGCGACGACGCGCATTTCTGGAGGAGGCTTGTGGGGACGACCTGGCCTTACGCACCCGCATCGAGCGCCTCTTGAGCGCTGGGGAACAGGCCGATGATTTCCTTGCCGGTTGCGCCCCCGCCCTGGAAGCTGCCGCGGCTGCGCTCGATCCTTCACAAATAAGTCCCCCCCAAGGAGTTGCCCAATCCTTGGATGAAAAGCCGGGCAGCAGAATTGGGCCCTACAAGCTGCTGCAAAAGATTGGCGAAGGCGGCGGCGGTATCGTTTACATGGCCGAACAGGAGCGGCCAGTTCGTCGGCGGGTCGCCTTGAAGGTCATCAAGCTGGGAATGGACACCAAGACGGTGATTGCGCGGTTCGAGGCCGAGCGCCAGGCGCTGGCGATGATGGATCATCCTAATATCGCGCGAGCTCTGGATGCGGGTGCTACCGAAGCAGGACGACCTTACTTCGTCATGGAACTGGTCTATGGCAGCAAGATCACCGATTATTGCGATCAAAATGAGCTTGCGGTGAGCGAGCGGCTCAAGATTTTCATTCAGGTTTGCCAGGGCCTGCAGCACGCGCACCAGAAAGGAATCATCCATCGGGATATCAAGCCTTCGAATATTCTGGTAACGATGCACGACGGCGTGCCGATGCCAAAGGTGATTGACTTTGGCATCGCCAAAGCCACCGAACAGAGCCTGACCGACAAGACACTCTTCACGGCTTACTCCCAACTACTCGGCACGCCGGCGTACATGAGTCCGGAACAGATGGAATTGAGCGGGCAGAATCTGGACACACGCAGCGATATCTACTGTCTGGGAGTATTACTGTACGAGCTGCTCACCGGACGGACTCCCTTTGATACCGCCGAATTGCTCAAAGGCGGGGTGGATGAGATGCGGCGTACGCTGCGAGAAAAGGAACCCTCCAGTCCATCAGCAAAATTGCGCACGCTCAGCGGAGAAGAGTTAACCAAAACGGCGATGCAGCGGAAGGTGGACCCACGCCGGTTCCCGTCTCATTTGCTAGGCGATCTGGACCGGATCGTGATGAAATGCCTGGAGAAGAACCGGAACCGGCGTTACGAGACGGCCAACGGTCTGGCCATGGACATCCAGCGCCACCTGAATGACGAACCCGTTTTGGCCCGTGCCCACAGCCGTTTGTACCGATTCCAAAAACTAGTGCAACGCAATCGGATCGTGTTCCTCTCTGGTGCAGCCGTCGCTGCGGCTTTGCTCCTGGGTACGATTGTTTCCACCCGGCTTTTCTTTAAAGAACGAGCTGCCCGCACCTCTGCGGAGCGGATGAGGAGGGACGCTGAAGCGCGAGAAAAGGCGTCCCATATTGCGTTGCTCGTCACACAACGCCGCTTTGATGAGGCCGATAAGCTTGTGGCGGACGTGCCGCTGAATAGACCATCCATCGAAGTCGCCGCCGAGTTGCGCGCGTTAGGTGACTGGCATGCCGCGAATGGCCGGTGGCCAAAAGCCGTTGACCGCCTGGGCTCAGTCGTCGACCTGGACCAATTCGATGGGCCCGACCTGATTTCATCGGATAAACTGAAACTGGCGGCAGCTCTGCTCAAGGCGGGAGACCGGCGCGGCTACGAGCAATTGCGCCAAACCGCCGTGGCCATTTTCACACCGAAATCCGACCCCACGTCCTACTCGCTCGTTAAAATTGGACTGCTGCTGCCTCCCGAGCCGCGCATGCTCCAGTCGCTAGCGTCTGCTGCGGAACCGTTCGCCGCAAGATTTCCCACTGAGGACGAATTGCGCCCAAACCCACCTCAGGGGGCCCAATGGTGCGAGGCGTTGGCTTTGCTGGAATATCGCCGCGGCCATTTCATCAATGCTGTGAGCTGGTGCGACCGTTGCCAGGGTTCTCCCATGTATTACGCGCCCATGATTTCTACGTCGCTCTTTATCAAAGCGCTGTCCAACTGGCGGTTGAAGAACTATTGGGCCGCAGTCGTGGATTGGACTGAGGGGTTCGAATTGATCCAGGCCAGATCCCGAAATGGACTCGATGTGGGCACATCACCCTCTGCGATCTTCCCGTCCGCCAGCGCGCCCGAGTATATCGAGGGGTCCTGGTTTGATTGGGTCATTGCGAGTTTTCTCATGCACGAGTGCAACGAGGTGATTGCGCAAACTGATGAGGCCTTTACTCCGGCGTCCATGCCCACGCCGCTCCCGGAAAAGGCAGTCATGGTTCGCGCACTAGGGGAGTGGCACGCCATCCGCGGTGAATGGGAGCAAGCGCGCCAACGGTTCGACTATGTCCAGCATGCCGCTCAAGACCTTTCCGGTCTGGATTATTTGAATGACTCCATAGCTTTGTTGGAACTGGGCGACGAGGCCGGCTTCTCGCACCTTCGGGAAGAGGCTATCCGCCGGTTCAAAGACACGGATAAAGCAGACACTGCCCAAAGGGTCCTGGAACTTGCTTTGCTGCGACCTATAAGCAAAACATCCGTGGGCGGTCTCGAACCCTTTGCCCAGGTTTTGGCCCACAAGCTGGCAATTGTTGACCAAAACAAAAAGGAAACCACCCAGTATTACTCGTGGTACTCGATGTTGCTCGGGCTCCTGGAGTACAGGCGTGGTAACCACGCCAAAGCTCTGGAGTTGTGCAGGCAAAGCATTGAGATCTCCAACAAGTTTGTGTCGTTGCCCACCGCCACTGATCGCGTGATATTGGCGATATGTCTCCACGAGTTGGGTGAAAACACCGCTGCCCGATCAGAGCTCGAGCGGGCAAGCAGCCTCGCCCGGTTGGGTCTTAACCGCGGCTTTGACAAATGGTACTGGCACGAATGGGTTGGCGTTCGCCTCCTGCTCCAGGAAGCCACCCATTTGATGCCAGAAGAGTCGCCCACCAAATCCACCGAAGCTCCGCGGTAGGCGCTGAGCGTTTCTTGCCGCGCCGGAAACAAAATCCGTTTAGGCATGTCCGGTTTCAGAACTGTCTGGCGCGTTAATCAAGTGAAGCAGATGAAGATGAGTGAATAGCATTTAAGACATTACCGGCCTGTGGGCCTGATGCCAAATTGAAGAGCTTATGACTACGATCATGGACGAACTGGAGGCTCCTGTCAGAGTTAACGGCAATGGGAGCCACGAATGGACACCAGCCGTCGGCTTCGACGAGGCTGACTCCACGCTCAGGAACTATTTTGTCGAAGACCAGCAACCGCCAGAGCAGGCTCGCGGACCATCGCTGCCGAGCGTCCTAGACAACCAAGTACAGAAAACCTTGCGTCTCGATGAACCTTTACGCCCCGAAGTTCAATTTGAGGGCATCATCGGCCGCAGCCAATCTCTGCGCGAGGTGTTCGCTCAATTGAAGATCGTGGCACCGACAGATTCCACGGTTCTCCTTCTGGGCGAGACTGGAACGGGCAAGGAACTGGTGGCCCGTGCGCTCCACAAGCGAAGCTCTCGGCGGGACCGTCCTTTCGTGCGAGTGAATTGCGCCGCGATCCCCTCTGGGTTGCTCGAGAGTGAACTGTTTGGCCATGAGCGCGGTGCTTTCACCGGTGCCATCGCGCGGAAAATCGGGCGTTTTGAGCTGGCAAATGGCGGGACGATCTTCCTGGACGAGATTGGCGATATCCCGCTCGAACTCCAGCCCAAGTTGCTGCGCGTACTCCAGGAACAGGAATTTGAGCGCCTGGGCAGCGCTCAGACATTGCGCGTGAATGTGCGCATCGTGGCGGCCACCAGCCGCAACCTGCTGCAGATGGTCGCGGACCGGGAGTTCCGGGGTGATTTATATTATCGCCTGAATGTCTTCCCGATTCGGCTCCCTGGCCTGCGGGAGCGGTCAGAGGATATTCCTCTGCTGGTAAACCACTTTGTTCAGACTTGTGTCCGGCGGATGCAGAAGACCGTGGACCACGTTTCGATGGAGAGCGTGGACGAGTTGCGGCGCTATTCCTGGCCTGGCAACGTTCGGGAGTTGCAAAACCTCATCGAACGCGCCGTGATTCTTTCCCCGGGCAAACTGTTGCGACTTCCATTGTCGGAATTAAATCAACCCGATTCCTTTGCGCATGTGCAGGGACCAGGCGCCACCTCCCAGGGTGTTACATTGAAGGACGCGGAGCGCGAGCATATTATCCAGGCGCTGGCTCAGACGAACTGGATCATCGGAGGCTTGAAAGGCGCCGCCGCCCGGCTTGGACTCAAGCGCACGACCCTCATTTCCAAAATGCAGCGACTGGGTATTTCGCGAGCCATGGCCTGATGGGGATGCTCCACGACACTTACGACATTACTACTTCTTTGAATCGATATCGCCGGACCTCTTGATGGCGCGCAGCAGGCGCCAACCGAAATACGCCGCTATCAGGTAGCCGGCAGCGCCAAATACCGAAACGCCCGCGATCGTCGGCGGCGCTTTCATGCTCCAGAGGAGGGACGAGCCGAGAAACATTGCCGCTGTCATGACGCCAAGCACAAGGCGATTGATCACAGGGTCAATATGGCGGTGGTCCAGGTGCACGGAGAAAGTGCCATCGCGCACGCGCCTGACAACGTCGCCCAGGTCGCGCG
>Ga0335076_10002545_pt1 | contig 18154 bp, 20 predicted proteins | sample Lox_Sample_25_FD_206717 | JGI IMG/M metagenome (GOLD analysis project Ga0335076, IMG submission 206717) | Soil microbial communities from Loxahatchee National Wildlife Refuge, Florida, United States - Lox_Sample_2.5 | ecosystem: Environmental > Terrestrial > Soil > Wetlands | place: USA... | reverse complement strand
ACTCGCCGAACAAATGCTCCGCGATCCGGCGCGCGTTGCGGTGACGCCGGTGTCCTCGACGGTCGAGCGCGTTACCCAGCGCATCATCCAGGTCGACCACTCGGCCAAGGCCGCGTTCCTGGCCCAGCTGTTGAAGCAGGAGTCGGTCGATCGCGCGCTGGTGTTCACCCGCACCAAGCACGGCGCGGACAAGGTCGTGAAGGGGCTTTCGAAGGCCGGGATTGCGGCCAACGCCATTCACGGCAACAAGTCGCAGAACCACCGCGAGCGGGTGCTGGCCGCGTTCCGGTCCGGAGAGATCCGCACCCTGGTCGCCACCGACATCGCCGCCCGCGGCATCGATGTCGACGGCATCAGCCATGTCGTGAATTTCGATGTTCCCAATGTGCCGGAGACCTACGTCCACCGCATCGGGCGCACCGCGCGGGCCGGCGCCGACGGTGTCGCGATCTCGCTGGTCGCGGGCGCCGAGGAACTCGGCTATCTGCGCGACATCGAACGGCTGATCCGCATCGCGTTGCCGCGGGAAGACCGCCGCACCCAGATCCATCGAGAACCTGGCCAGCGCGACCAGGCGGTGCAGCAGCACCGCCCCGGCCGACCGGCGCCCCGTCCCCAAACCGCGCGGAGTCACGAGGTGGTTCCGAAGGCGAAAGGACCTCGCCGCCGCCACCGCAACGGTGGTAAGAGTGGCGCCCTGCAAGCCAACCGTACAGAGCCGCATCGGCCGCCGCGTGGCGACAAGGCTGAAGGAATTCAAGGCGTTGCCTTCCTGCATCGCGAACCGCGACCGAACCACCAACACAAGCCCAAGCGCAACCACCAGCACTAGCCGTCGATCGATCTGGAGACACCCATGGCGAAAGAAGAACTGATCCAGTTCGAAGGACTGGTCACCGAAATCCTTCCCGATGCGCGCTACCGCGTGCAGCTCGATGCAGGCCACGAGATCGTCGCCTACACCGCGGGCAAGATGAAGAAGAACCGGATCAAGACGCTGGCCGGCGACCGGGTCACCGTCGAGATGTCGCCCTACGACCTCGAAAAGGGGCGGTTGATTTTCCGCCACAAGGACGAGCGTCCGGGCAGCGCGCCGAGCGGCGGAGCCCCGCGCGGCGCTGCGCAGCGGGGCGGCCAGTTCCGGCGCAGATAAGCAGCATTTTGCATGGTCCGGCGCAGGTGACAGCTTGATGTCGACGCGCCGGCCGCATGTCGCAATCGCGGCTGGCCGAAAAAATCGCGCCCCTCAGGATTGTTTTGGGGGCCTGCTTCCCATAAAATATGCATATCGATTTTCGGCCGGACGACATTAGCTATCCACCGGTATAGCCGGTTCAGAACGCTGACGACCCTTCCAAAAATTCGATCTCGCCAGCCCACCATTAAGTGGGCTTAGAAAATTTTATATCTGAGAAGGGACTATCCCGTGAGCATGGGGACCGTGAAGTGGTTTAACGCAACCAAGGGCTATGGCTTCATCCAGCCGGATGACGGCGGCAAGGACGTGTTCGTGCACATTAGTGCCGTTGAACGGGCCGGGCTTGGAACGCTGCGCGAAGGTCAGAAGGTCTCCTACGAGATCGTCGCCGACCGCCGCTCGGGCAAGTCGTCGGCCGACAATTTGCGCGTTTCTGGCTAAGCGATCTCCCCGGCTCCTGCCGGGACATCCTGCCTTGAGACATCATGGCAAAAGGCCGCGCTGAGCGCGGCCTTTGACAAACCCTGCCTCTCCTGCCGGGGTTTGATGGACGGTGGCATGTTTGATCGCTTGAGCGACCTACATGGCGACCCTGAGCTTGCTTAGCGCGGTCCCGATAGACTGGAACGTCGTGATGATCTCGCTGGAGCTGGTCAGTTCGTAGAACTTGTCAGGACTGCTCGCGCAATACTGCAGAATAGCCGAGGTCGGATCGGCAGGCGTCGCCGTGTTCGCCTGGATCGTGTAGATCGTGTACATGGGCCGATTCTGGCTGTCCCTAGCGTTCTTAAGGTTGTCGCACAGAATTCTCTGCCGGGCGTCGATCTTGCCTGGAAACTGCGCGTCGCCACTCCCGGTTTGCTGGGTGCTGCCGTCGCCATAGTCGGGCCAGCGGTCCTGGGTGTTCAGACCGTCCGACAGCAGAATGATCACCCTGTTGTAGGTCACGTTCGAATCCTCCGCCGGCGCGTTCAGAACCCCGCCCGGAATCAGCGACTGCCAACCCCAGGCCAGACCGAGGGCCTGATTGGTGCTGCCGGTCGGCTGCATCGCATTGATCGCAGTCTTGAGCGCTGACCAGCTTTGGCTCAGCGGAATAATGGGTTCCAACTGCGGGTTGGAGCTGGAATCGCAAAAGCCCTTGCTGCTGGAGCTTTGGCCCCACCACTGTTGGGCGGGAAACTGCGTTGTGACGTCACCGCTGCTGGGCTGGACTCCCGTGGTGTCGTTGGATTGCGTGCGGTCCATTACGCAGCCATCCCAGGTGCTGGTCGGGTTGGTCGAGGCGGCGGTGTAGTTGTTATCGACAGTTGGAGTCGGACTAGCCGCAGTCCAGTGGCGGTTCGTATATCCGACCTTCGGAAGCGGGTTCAGCCCGGGCTGAGTCCAATTGTGGATATAAGTTCTGGCGCTGCAGGTCTTGGTAGCGCCGCTGCCGGTGCAGGAGCAGCTAGAACTGCCGGGAATGCCGCTGCAACTGCAGGACGACGATCCGGAACAGAAGGTTTCGGTATTTCCGGTCGGCTCGCTGGTCCAGCAGCCATTGTAGAATGCGCCCGTTTTGCTGTCGGCGCCGGGGCAAATGAGGCCGCTTGAAGGAATAGTTGTCGCGGCCGCTGCGCCGGTGGCGGAGCCACTCGTGCAGCCGAATTGATAACCGTTGGAGCTTCCAAACGGGCAATTCGCACCGGGCCCGATCGCGTGCCATTTGGGAGGAAGCGGGACCGTATAACCATGGTTGCTGTTGTTTGGCTGCGCGGTCGGCGGGTTCAGCCAGTCGGTCCAGTCGATGTTGCTAGGGGAAAAGCCGGACGGCAGGTTGACGACCTTGGCGAAAGGAACGATCGAAATATAGACGTCGCCCGAGTTGTGCGAGAGCGCACTCAGCTGGTCGATCAGGCCGCCGGATCCGGCTACAGCGGTTCTCAGCGCGCCGATCTTGTTGTTCTGGGCCATCGATCCCGTGTTGTCGAGCACCAGCGCCACGCGCATCTTCACGTTGCCCCAGGTGGAGGTGGACGACGAGGAGAAAGCCATCGTCGCGAACCCCGTGCCGCCCGGAACAAGCAGAGCCGCCACCCTCATGAAGGCGGTATCGATGTGACCGCTCGCGACGGCGGAGATGGTTGCCGGCGTGTTGCCGCTGGAAGCCGTGTAGGTCGCCGCGATAGAATCGACATAGGCGTCCCTATGACTGGCGGTTGTGTAGCTGTAGAACAGGCCCTGGAAGTAAGAGCCGGCTGCGGTATTGACGTTGGCCGGCTGGACCACCCCCGCCGAAAGATCCTTCGCAACCATCAGCACGGTGGAATCGAGAGCCGCCTGCATGGCGGTGCGTGCGGTGGCGGCGCGGCTGTAGTCGATCGCCGCGCCGACGAAACAGAAGAGAGGCACCGATGCGATGCCGAAAGTCACCTCAATGTTGCCGTCCTTTGCGCGGATGAAGCGGCTTGCGGCCCGGGCAACACGACGGAAAATGGAAGCATGAATCATGGCGGCCACCAATTCGATTGGAAGTCTGCCGCTATTTTGGCGCACGGCGGCTGAACGAGTGGTAAACCCAACCGCCGAAAATCAGGTCGATGCCCGCCCACGCGGCAGCTCGGTTTCCAAAGACACTGCCAAAGTCAAAGCTCCGTAACCGGAGACCCGCGTATTCTTGTCCAAATCGATCAGAATGGATCAAGCTTAACGCGAACTCCTGCGCCGCGGATCGGAGCGGCAAACTATTCGAACGTGACGCACACCGGCACTCGCGCTTGCGTCAATAAGTGGTGCAGACTTGCGTATTGTACATGACACAGGTCGATTCGCGTGGTCGCGTATAGGATGTGTCCCTCAGATTGACCCCGCTTGGAGCCATCACATAGCCGATCGTCGGCACGTATTGATACGTGACCTCACTGTAGATCAGGTATTGGTTTGCAGCGACGTTGTTCTGCGCATCTCTTGCGATCAGTTGCGACGGAATCGTAACTGTCGAGCCCTGCGCGCGCACGGCCGATCCAACGCTCCACTGGACGCGCGCCGTTTGCGTGTTGGGATCGATATAGAGCTCCGAGATCGTCGATTGCACAGGCGTTGCCGAATAGGGCGTCATGATCGCGGTCGCCGCAGCGAAGAAATTGTTGAGTTGGGTCGACGTGACCGTGGTGTTCTGGGACGTCAGGTCGGACAGCGTGCGGGCCATGATGGTGACCTTGCGGTTAGCGCCGACGCCTTGCGCGAACTCGACCGTGCCGAAGAACATCACCAGCATCAGCGGCGCAATGAAAGCGAACTCGACGGCTCCGACGCCGCTGCAGTCCGTCAGGAAATTGCGTGCCGTGCGGTTTGCCTGCATCAGAAAACGGGACGTCGATTCCATAGCTGAAACTCCCCGACGCTAATACGGCTCGTTCTGGAACGCCGCGGTCGCCACCAGCAGGCGCTGATTGCCCGACAGGTTGGCGATGTTGTAGCCCAGCCCCGTCACAAACAGCGGCCACTGGTAGAAAACCCTGACGACCACGATGTCCCCGGGTCCCCCCGGGCTGTACTGCATGTTGTTGACGAAAGCGCCGCCGTTGATCTGGCTGTTGATCGTGATCGCGGAGAACGCGTTAAAGCTCTGCACGTCCACGTAAATGCCATTGCAAGTGAACAGCGCGGGGATATTGGCGCAGACCAGGCACTTGAACTGTCCCTGCGGGTCTGGCGGCCTCGTCGGATCGGGTTGCAGCGGACAGGCCTGCAGCTGGCTGGCCGCCAGCTGCTCAGTCTGCACCCGCCCGGTGAGAACCAGGCGTGCGGAGTCCTGTGTAACTGTCTCCAGCACCTGGGTGGCCAGAAACATCAGCGCGGTCTCGATGATGGCGAACAGCAGCGCGAAGAACATCGGCGCGATAAATGCAAACTCAACGGCGGCAGCGCCTTTTCGATTGCGCCGAAACCGGCGCAGCAGCGAGCGAGACGAGACAGTTGAAGCGGCGGGCGACGACATCGGGCAATATCCCTGTGCGGCGGACATATGCGCAAAGGATTAGCGGAAACTGATTGTCGAAGTGTTGCGCGTGGCCCGCGCGAGCCGGACCGGGCGGTTAAGACGGCATTAACCATTTTGGACGGTTAGCGACCCGCAAGCCGGGCCGCACGAACGCCAACCGCTATGGGGCTTTGCCTCCACCCGAGGCGACCGCAGTGCCGCTTGCCTGGCCGGCGAGCTGATTGGCCTGATCGGATACCGATTTGAAATAGGTGTCGCCGTCGCCGAGCGTCATGCGGCGCTGGCACACCGGCATGCAGCTATAGGTCTCGCGGTCCACGCCCCGGTAGACCGTGACGAGCTGGTCGGTCGGCCCCTCGACCTGTATGACGCGATCCACCAGAACCTCGCCGCTGCGGTCCATGGCGATGAAATTGGTCGCGCCATAGCCCTTGCCGGTGACGACGATAATGCCGCCGTTCTGCAGCGTGACGTCGGCGATCAGGGGATTGCCGACCACGATGGTCGTAACGCGGGTCGGCAATTTGACAAGCTTGGCCTGGTCGACATTGACGGCAATGGTGCCGGGCGTCGGCTCAGCCATGACGGCAAGCGGCCACAGCAATACGCCAACCGCCATTGAGAATCGGAAGCGTGCAAGATTACTCAGGGAACACAATGACATATCTTACCCCGGGACGTTGACTAGCCGGCAAAAGCGATACGCTGCGGAACCGGCGCCCGACGCGGGGAGTGTGGCGTCAATGTGTGAAAGAACCGCAAATTAACCCACAAAACTTGGCGCTATCGGCGCCGGAACGGAAACGCGAGCTGGCCAACGATCTCCGATGGCATCGCCGCTTCATCCTTGCCGTAGCTCTCCGGCATCCGACCCTCCGGCATGCGGAATGTGCCGAACAGCATGTCCCAGAGCGGAAATGTGCCGGCGAAATTGCTGTTGCCGCCATCTTCCAGCGCGGTGTGGTGCCAGCGGTGGAACACCGGCGTCGCCAGCACATATTTGAACGGCCCAAGCGTCCAGTTGAGATTGGCGTGAACGAAGGCGGAATGGAAGGTCGTGAACGGACCGACCCAGAGCATGATGTTGGGCGAAATACCCGCCATCAGCAGGATGACGTCGACCGAGATCGTGCCGAGGATCAGATTGATCGGATGGAAGCGTGCCGCCGAAATCCAGTCGAGCTCTTCGGAAGAATGATGGACCGCGTGGTATTTCCAGAGCTCGTCGTGAAACATCCGGTGCAGCCAGTAGAGCATGAAATCGGACAGCACGAGAAACAAGAGCGCCTGAACCCACAATGGCAGCTGCGACAACGGACCGTGGCCATTATCGTAGAAGGCGATCAACGCATCGGCGTCGTGAATCCTGAAGATAACGCCCGCACCGACGACCAACAGACCGATCCGGATCACCCGCGCGAACACCGGAACGAAGAACCAGTAGACCATGTCGGTGACAAGCTCGCGCTTGCGCCACCAGGGTGCGGCCTGATTGCAGGCCCAGAAATGGCTGAGCACGGAAAACAGAAGCGCAAGAGCGATGGTGATCGGTACCACCTTCTCGATGGTCTGGCCGAGCATCACGAGCACTTCCATGAAGATGGAGGGAGAGGACATGACCGCCTCACTGAATCTGCGTCGGCTAAGGGGTACTCTGTCGCGATTAAGGAGGCGTGAACCTCGCGTTGCGCGCCGCAAGCGTTCGGCCCTGCGCACAGTGGCCTTTACCGCAGTCCTGCAATTAATGCGTCGAAAGGAGCGACCGTTCTTGCCGGGCGCGACTCCTTTCCTGATTCACGCGATCGAAACCACGCTCAAATTGTAGCGAACCGCTTAATGGGACATTTACTCTGCGCAATAACAGCTAATTGCAGCATCCTTTATGCGATCGAATTAACTGCACCGCAATTCTCCAATCTTAGGGTGACGCCTGGTCACGGTGCTGAGAACGCCGGTTCGACCAAACCTAGTTCGACAGCCACGTGTACATGGAGTTAGCTAATGAAGAACCTTATTGCGCGTTTCGTGAAGGACGAGTCCGGCGCCACCGCCATCGAATACGGCCTCATTGCCGCCGGCATCTCCCTCGCGATCATCGCCGCGGTCAACGGCCTTGGCGGCAAGCTGAACGGCACGTTCACTTCGATCAACAGCTCGCTGAAGTAAGCGAACGCTGTGCCGAGTCGCAAAGGCCCCGGCTTTTTCCGGGGCCTTTGTTATTTGCACTCCATTTGACTGGCGTCGTCTCATGCATAAACCTGCAGCGCTCGCGGCAAGAAAACAAGCACCGACGAAAACCGGTCTCATCGGGGCGCCCGCCTGCTGGATCTGCCTTGCACTGGTGCTCGCGCTTGTGATGCTCGCGAGCCGGATCGTTGTCGTCCTGTGACGCCGGCGGCGTTGTTTCCCGATTGCTTAACCTGTCGGCTCTAGAGTTCGGCGAACCGATCTCCATTGGGCCTGCCTCGCATCATGATCCTCGATATCGCCCGCCTGCTGCTGTTCCCGTCCCTGATGGCGTTCGCTGCCGCCAGCGACCTCTTCACGATGACGATCTCGAACCGCGTGTCGCTGGCGCTCGCCGCCGGCTTCTTCGTTCTCGCGCTGGCAAGCGGCATGGGCATGGCCACCATCCTCGCGCATCTCGGCGCCGGCGTGCTCGTGCTTGCGCTGGCCTTCGGCTGCTTCGCGATGGGCTGGGTCGGCGGCGGGGATGCGAAACTCGCAAGCGCTGCGGCGCTCTGGTTCGGCTTTGCTCATGTGATGACCTATCTGTTCGTTGCGTCCATATTCGGCGGCGCGCTGACGCTGCTCCTCCTGCAGTTCCGGCAATGGCCGATGCCCGTCGCGCTTTCCGGTCAGACCTGGCTCATGAAACTGCACGCCAGGGAGAGCGGTATCCCCTACGGTATCGCACTCGCGATCGGCGCGCTGACGATCTACCCGGAGACTGAGTGGGTGAAGGCCGTCGACCTCGCGCGCTTTGCGATCGGCTGATCGTTACGCATAAACCATGCGTTAAGGCGATTTAGATACGCCTCATTAACCATGCTTTGACGAATAGCTGGTCAACTCCAGTTACAGCGACAGCCGCGTCGCAGTGTAATTGTGGAAAGTGAAGCGTATGAATCGGGCACGCATATTGGTGCTGTCCATCGCCCTCGGCGCGGGCGGTGTTGCCGCGTATCTTGTCGCCGGTTCCGACGACAAGCCGGCTCCTCCTCCCGTCGCGCAATTGCCGACGGTGGATGTGCTGGTCGCGAAATCCGAGATCGGCCTTGGCCAGACCGTCAAGCCGGAGGATCTGCAATGGCAGACCTGGCCGGCAGCCTCCGCAAGCTCGAGCTTCATCCGCCGCAACGAGCGCCCGGACGCCGCGACCCAGTTCGCCGGTTCGATCGCGCGCGGCACCTTCATTGCCGGCGAGCCGATCCGCGAGCAAAAGCTGGTGAAGGCCGATGGCGCGGGCTTCATGGCCGCGGTCCTGCCGACCGGCATGCGCGCGGTCTCGACGGAAATCTCCGCCGAAACCGGCGCCGGCGGCTTCATCCTGCCGAACGATCGGGTCGACGTCATCCTGACCCGGCGCGTGAAAAACCCGGAGCGTCCTTCGATGCCGGAAGTGGTGCTGTCCGAGATCGTCCTGACGAACATTCGCGTTCTCGCGATCGATCAGGCGCCGAAGGAAAAGGATGGTCAGAACGTTCTGGTCGGCAAGACCGTGACCCTCGAATTGAAGCCGGATCAGGCGACCGACCTCGCCGCCGCGCGCCAGGCCGGCACGCTGTCGCTGGCATTGCGCTCCATCGCCGACGTCAATCAGACGTCCGACATCGGCGACGGCCTCAGCCGCAAGCGCGCAGAGAGCGTCAACGTCGTCCGCTACGGCATTGCCGCGCCTACGACGATTCAGAAGTGACGAGGACCAGGTCATGAAATGCAGGGTCAACCAGCACACGATCCGGACTTTCACCGTCCGTGCCCTGTCGTTTGCGGCGGTCGCCGCGCTGATGCTCAATCCGGTGCTCACGCCGGTCGTGGCGAGCGACTATCGCCTGTCCGCGCCCGCCGTCGCCGGCGGCCAGTCCAATGCGCGTTTCCTTGCGCTCGGCATCGGCAAGTCGGTCGTGATCGACTTGCCGCGTGACATCAAGGACGTGCTCGTCGCCGACCCCAAGATCGCCAATGCCGTGGTCCGCTCGTCGCAGCGCGCCTATATCATCGGCGCCGCGGTCGGCCAGACCAATATCGTGTTCTTCGACGCCAACGGACAACAGATCGCCGCCTATGACATCGCGGTGACGCGGGACCTCAACGGCGTGCGCGCCGCGCTCCGGCAGATGATACCGAATGCCGACGTCCGCATCGAAGGCGTCGGCGATGGCGTGGTGCTGTCAGGGTCGGTGTCGAGCCCGATCGAGGCGCAGCAGGCGGCGGATGTCGCCGGGCGGCTGGTCGGCGGCACTGACAAGGTCGTCAACTCGATCGTCGTGCGCGGGCGCGATCAGGTGATGCTGAGGGTCACGGTCGCCGAAGTCGCGCGCACGATCATCAAGCAGCTCGGAATCGACCTCAGCGGATCCTTGAATTACGGCACCGCCGTCGTGAACTTCAACAACGTCAATCCGTTCACGGCAACCGGTGCGCCCCTTGTCTCCGGCAATACCATCACGACCTCGTTCGGCTCCACTCCATCGGTCCAAGCCACCCTGCGGGCCATGGAAAGCGCAGGCGTGGTACGAACACTGGCCGAGCCAAATCTGACGGCAATTTCCGGCGAGTCGGCAACCTTCATCGCGGGCGGCGAATTTCCGGTCCCCACGGGCGTGGCCTGCACGACGACGCAAACCGGCGCGATCGGGCAGTGCGCGCCGTCAGTCACTTTCAAGAAATTCGGCATCTCGCTTAACTTCACGCCGCTTGTGCTGACGGAAGGCCGGATCAGCCTGAAGGTGATGACGGAAGTATCCGAAGTCTCCAACGACAATGCGATCAACCTGAACAACCTGATCGTCCCGTCCGTCAAAACCCGCCGTGCCGATACCACGCTGGAAATTCCGTCGGGCGGCTCAATGGCGATGGCGGGCTTGATCCAGGACCAGACCAAGCAGGCGATCAATGGCTTGCCCGGTTTGGCGCAGGTGCCGGTTCTCGGGTCGCTGTTTCGCAGCCGCGACTATGTCAACCACCAGACCGAGCTGATGGTGCTTGTGACGCCCTACATCGTGCGCGCGGTGGCGCAAAAGGACCTCTCGCGCCCGGATGACGGATTTGCGTCGGCCTCCGATCCGCAGACCGACTTGTTGGGCAACATCAATCGCATCTATGGCGTGCCGGGCCGGGTCGAGCCGGCGCAAAACTATCGCGGCAAATACGGCTTTATCACCGACTGAGGTGGATGGGATTTTGAACCGATGACAGCCAAATCATCCCTTATGCGCAATCGCGCGCTGCGTGTGGCGGGGACGCTGATCGGCGCGGCCGTCGCGCTCGGCGCCTGCACGCATACCGACAATTTGGACACCACGGCGGGCATTCCCGATGATTACCGGCTGCGCCATCCGATCGCGGTCGCGGAGGTCAACCAGTCGATCGTGGTCTTTGTCGGCCGCGGCCGCGGCGGACTGACCGCCGAGCAGCGCACCGACGTGATGGGGCTGGCGCGGAACTGGATGCATGACGGCACCGGCGCGATCAGCGCCGATGTGCCGGTCGATACGCCGAATGCGCGGGCGGCTGCGGACTCGTTCCGGGAAATCCGGGCGATGCTGGCTGCCGCCGGCGTTCCGCCGCGCGGGCTCATCATGCGCCACTATCGTCCTGAAGACCCGCGCCATATGGCCGCAATCCGGCTCAGTTATCCGAAGATGAGGGCGGAGGCCGGCCCCTGCGGCCTGTGGCCGCACGATCTCGGTCCCTCGATCAAGAATCCGGAGTATCTCGAGAACCGGCAATATTACAATTTCGGCTGCGCCTATCAGCGCAACATGGCCGCGATGGTCGACAATCCGTCCGATCTTGTGCAGCCGCGTGCCGAAACGCCGCCCTACACGATCCGCCGCAGCGAAGCCTTCGAGAAATATCGCAAGGGCGTCACCACGACGACCGCCTATCCCGAAGCCGAAAAGGCCAAACTTAGCGACACAGGCAAATGATCAGCTACGCCCGCCAAAACCCGGATCCGAGCACGGAGGTCGCGCCGCCGGCCGCCGAGGATCACATTGCGCCGGCTCCGCGCGTCTCGGTGCAGGCCTTCTGCGAAACGGTGGAGACCGCATCTGCCGTGCAGTCGGCGGGCGAAGATCGGAGGCTCGGCAAGGCGCATCTGAAGATACAGATGGGCGGCATGGCGGCAGCGGTCGAAGCCTACCGCTCGGCGCCCACGCCCAACGTCATCGTGCTGGAGACCGATGGCCGCAACGACATCCTCGCCGGGCTCGACCAGCTCGCGACCGTCTGCGATTCCGGTACCCGCGTCATCGTGATCGGCCGCATCAACGACGTTGCGCTCTATCGCGAGCTCGTGCGGCGCGGCGTCAGCGATTATGTGATTGCGCCCATCACCGCAATCGACGTGGTCCGCTCGATCTGCAACCTTTTTTCGGCGCCGGAAGCCAAGGCGGTCGGCCGCATCGTCGCGGTGGTCGGCGCCAAGGGCGGCGTCGGATCCTCCACCATCGCCCATAACGTCGCCTGGGCGATTGCGCGCGACCTGGCCATGGATTCCGTGGTTGCCGATCTCGATCTCGCCTTCGGCACCGCCGGCCTCGACTATAACCAGGACCCTCCGCAAGGCATTGCCGACGCGGTGTTCTCGCCGGACCGCGTCGACACCGCCTTCATGGACCGCCTGCTGTCGAAATGCACCGACCATCTGAGCCTGCTTGCGGCGCCTGCGACGCTGGACCGGGTCTACGATTTCGGCGAAGAGGCGTTCGACGCGATCTTCGACACGCTGCGCTCGACCATGCCCTGCATCGTCCTCGACGTGCCGCATCAGTGGTCGGGCTGGACCAAGCGCGCGCTACTCGGCGCCGACGACATTTTGATCGTGGCGGCGCCCGACCTCGCCAATCTGCGCAACACCAAGAACATTTTCGACCTGTTGAAGGCCGCGCGGCCCAACGACCGCGCACCGCTTTATTGCCTCAACCAGGTTGGCGTGCCCAAACGCCCCGAGATCAACGCTGCCGAGTTCGCAAAAGCGATCGAGAGCCAGCCGATCGTGACCATTCCGTTCGATCCGCAGATGTTCGGATCGGCCGCCAATAACGGCCAGATGATCGCAGAGATTTCCGCCAATCATCGTACCACTGACATGTTTCTGCAGATCGCGCAGCGCCTGACCGGCCGCAGCGAGGCCAAGAAGCCCAAAGGCTCGTTGCTGATGCCCCTGATCGAGAAATTGCGGGGCAAGTAACGGCCCGCATGGAGTTGTAACGTGTTCGGTAAGCGTAGCGGAACAGACATCGAAACCCGGGCCACAAAGCCCGCGATCGGCGCGCCGGAGCCCGTGCCCAGCGCGCCGCCGCCTCCTGCTGCCGCTCCGGCGCGCCCCGTCGCGGCACCGACCGTGGCCTCGCCGCCGATCGCGCCGGTCAAGCCGCCGCCGCCACCGCCGCCGATGGAATCGCGGCGCTCCGACAACTACTATCAGGTCAAGGCGACCATTTTTGGCGCCCTGATCGAGGCCATCGACCTCGCCCAGCTGGCCAAGCTCGACAGCGAATCGGCGCGCGAGGAAATCCGCGACATCGTCAACGAGATCATCGCGATCAAGAACATCGTGATGTCGATCGCCGAGCAGGAAGAGCTGCTCGACGACATCTGCAACGACGTGCTCGGCTACGGCCCGCTCGAGCCGCTGCTGTCGCGCGACGACATCGCCGACATCATGGTGAACGGCGCCGGCACGGTCTATATCGAGGTCGGCGGCAAGATCCAGCGCACCGGCATCCGCTTTCGCGACAACCAGCAACTGCTCAACATCTGCCAGCGCATCGTCAGCCAGGTCGGACGGCGCGTCGACGAATCCTCGCCGATCTGCGACGCGCGCCTCGCCGACGGCTCCCGCGTCAACGCCATCGTGCCTCCGCTGGCGATCGACGGTCCGGCGCTCACCATCCGCAAATTCAAGAAGGACAAGCTGACGCTCGACCAGCTCGTCAAGTTCGGCGCGATCACGCCGGAGGGCGCGGAGATCCTGCAGATCATCGGCCGCTGCCGCTGTAACGTGCTGATCTCCGGCGGTACCGGCTCGGGAAAGACCACGCTGCTCAACTGCCTCACCAACTACATCGAGCACGACGAGCGCGTCATCACCTGCGAGGACGCCGCCGAGCTGCAGCTCCAGCAGCCGCATGTCGTGCGCCTGGAAACCCGCCCGCCGAATATCGAGGGCGAGGGCCAGGTCACGATGCGCGAGCTGGTGCGCAATTGCCTGCGTATGCGCCCCGAACGCATCATCGTCGGCGAAGTCCGCGGACCCGAAGCCTTCGACCTCTTGCAGGCCATGAATACCGGCCACGACGGCTCGATGGGTACGCTGCACGCCAACAATCCGCGCGAGGCGCTGTCGCGCTGCGAATCCATGATCACCATGGGCGGCTTTTCGCTGCCCTCACGCACCATTCGGGAAATGATCTGCGCTTCGATCGACGTCATTATCCAGGCTGCGCGCCTGCGCGACGGCTCGCGACGCATCACCCACATCACCGAGGTGATGGGCATGGAAGGCGAAACCATCATCACTCAGGACCTCTTCGTCTATGACCTCGTGGGCGAGGACGCCAACGGCAAGATCATCGGCGTCCACCGCTCGACCGGCATCGGCCGGCCCCGGTTCTGGGAACGCGCGCGCTATTACGGCGAGGAGAAGCGGCTTGCTGCGGCGATCGACGCCGCCGAACAAGCAGGCAAGAAGTGACGGAGACGACATGAACCTGCAGACAGTCAGCCTCGCCTTTCTCGCGACCGTTGCGGTCGGCGGCGTCGCGTGGGTGTTCATCTATCCCCTGCTTTCAGGGGAGAAGCAGGCCGAGAACCGCCGCGCGTCTGTCGCCAGGCCCGAACCCGCCGCCAAGCGCCAGACCGAGAAAACGCAGCGCTCGCGCCGCGAACAGGTCGAGACCTCGCTGAAGGACCTCGAAGCGCGTCGCAGGGAAAACAAGGTGACGCTGCCGATGCGCATCAGCCGGGCCGGCCTCGACTGGTCGGTCCAGAAATTCATGATCGTCTCGGCGGTCTTCGCCTGCGTGTTGTTCGCGGGCGCAATGTTTGCAGGCGGCGGGCTCCTGGGCGCCGCGGGCCTTGCGTTTGCCGGCGGCTTGGGCCTGCCGCGCTGGCTCTTGAACTATCTCAAGAAGCGCCGCGAAAAAGCATTCCTCAAAGCCCTGCCCGACGCCGTCGACGTGATCGTGCGCGGCATCAAGGCGGGCCTCCCGCTGTTTGAATCGATCAAGGTCGTGGCCGCCGATTCGCCCGAGCCGCTGCGCAGCGAATTCGCCGCCATCATAGAGACGCAGGCAATCGGCATGCCTCTCGGCGACGCCTGCACCCGCCTCTATGAACGCATGCCGGTCCCGGAAGCGAACTTTTTCGGCATTGTCATCGCGATCCAGCAGAAGTCCGGCGGCAACCTGTCGGAAGCGCTCGGCAACCTGTCCAAGGTGCTGCGCGACCGCAAGAAAATGGCCGAGAAAATCCAGGCGATGTCGATGGAAGCCAAGGCATCGGCCGGCATCATCGGCGCCCTGCCGCCGATCGTCATGATCCTCGTCTATCTGACGACGCCAGACTATATCTCGCTGTTGTGGACCCATCCGACCGGTCAGCTGTTGCTTGTCGGCTGCGTGATCTGGATGTCGATCGGCATCATGGTGATGAAGAAAATGATCAACTTCGATTTTTGATGGTGCGGCATGTTTGACTTTCTCAGAGACAAGATCCACGACGTCCGCTTCGTCACCATGCTGCTCGCAGCAATCGCGGCGAGCATGACGGCCTACACGCTGATCCTGCCGCTGTTCGCGGGCGAAAGCCTCAACAAGCGCATGAAGGCGGTGGCCAACGAACGGGAGCGTATCCGGCAACGCGAGCGCGAGCGGCTCAACAAGTCCGAGAAGGTCACGCTGCGCCAGACGCCGAAACAGATCGTCTCCAAGGTGGTGGAGGATTTCAACCTCACCAAATGGCTGGCGCAGGAATCCGCGCTTGAGAAGCTGGTGATGGCCGGCTATCGGGGGCATGCGCCCTACGTCACCTTCCTTTTCGCGCGCGCGGTGACGCCGATCGTGCTGTTTCTCGGCGCGGTCTTTTACGTCTTCGTGCTCTCGCACATGGACAAGTCGCTGACGATCAAGATCGGCATTTGCGTCGGCGCAGCCTATCTCGGGCTGCAGGCACCGATGCTGTTCCTGAAGAATGCGATCAGCAAGCGCCAGCTCGCGATCAGGCGTGCGTTCCCGGACGCACTCGACCTGCTGTTGATCTGCATCGAATCGGGCATGTCGATCGAAACCGCATTCCGCAAGGTGTCGACCGAGATCGTAACCCAGTCGGTCGCGCTGTCGGAGGAGTTCACGCTCACGACCGCCGAATTGTCGTATTTGCAGGACCGCAAGGTCGCCTACGAGAATCTCGCCAGGCGCACCGGCGTTGATGGCGTGAAATCGGTCTGTCTGGCGCTTCAGCAATCGGAGCGCTACGGCACGCCGCTTGGCCAGTCCCTGCGCGTGATGGCGCAGGAAAACCGCGACATGCGCATGAACGAGGCTGAAAAGAAAGCCGCCGCCCTGCCGCCCAAGCTGACGGTGCCGATGATCCTGTTCTTCCTGCCGGTATTGTTCGTCGTCATTCTCGGCCCGACCGGCATCAAGATCGCGGCGATGCAGTAAAGCCTGGAGTCACTCCGGACGGTCGAGCTGTGCGACCGGGCTTGACGCGCGGCCGCCGCGCGGCCTGACCTTGGCCTCGCCCTTGAGCATCTCCTTCAGATAGGCCACGTTGGCCGCGGCCTCGTCCGGGGGCAGGTCCTTCCTGACGATGTCCTCAGCTTCGGCGAAGCGGCCCTGCAGGCCGACCACGAGACCGAGATTTTGCCGTACCCGCGCATCGGCCTTGGGATTGGCATAGGCCTGGCGCAACGCCTCCTCCGCTTTCGGCAGCTCGCGCGACAGCATGTACGACATGCCGAGATTGGAGAGCACGCTGGGCTCGCCTGGCACGATCTTGAGCGCGGTCTCGTAGTAGCGGCGCGCCTCCTCGTGGCGGCCCATCTGGTCGAGTGCCGTTCCCTGCACCGAAAGGATGCGCCAGTCCGGATTGTCGGGTGAATGGGCCTTCGACAGCACGTCAAAAGCCTGCTGGAAATTGCCGTTGTCGGCGAGCGCCCGGCCATAAGCGGCAAGCAGCGCCCGATTGCCGGGATTGGCGATGGTGGCCTGCTCCAGAACGGCTGCGGCCTGCGCGCGCTGGCCATTGGCGCGCAGCGCCTGGCCGTAGGCGAGCGCAGCGTCAGGATCCCTGACGTTGGCGCGGTAGCGGTCGCCATAAACCTCGACCGCGCGTTTGGGATCGGCGTCGGGCACAGACTCGGACCTGGCCGTCAACGAGCCCGTGATGTCGGACATGGTCTGGCAGCCGGCAAGACCGGCGGCGAGGATCGCTGCGGCGGCTGCGGACGCCAGCAATCGGGCAAGACTCGGCTGCCGGAAACTTCGCTGCTGACGTGGTCGCACTTTGACTCTCGCGCTGGATCGAGCCGAACGCGCCAGCAATAAACTGTTAACCCTAACGACTGGTTAATGGCGGGATGCAGCCCCGATCGTGGCAGCAGACGCGTCTTGGGCATCATGCTGAACATATTCGGCGATCAGCCCGTCGGCATGCCGATACCGCATCTTGCGACCGACGGGCGTTTTCTGGATCGGGTCGAGCAGTTCGGCCCCCTGCACGGCCAGCAGTGCCGCGTAGGCTTCGAGGCTCGTCACCTTGATCGTGACCTTCGTGGCCTCGAAGGGCTTTCGCCTGTCGGCATCGCCGGCGATCACCAGCACCGACAGATGCGGAGAGGAAACCGATGCAAGCCGCAAGCCCGTTTCCGGATAGTCGAAGCGCAGGCTCTCCTCGCCCTTGAGCAGCGCCTTGTAGAAGTCGACGGTGCCGTCGAGCGCATCCGAGCTCACGAAGCACCTGATGAAGCTTTCGAGGATCATCGATCCGCCCCTTGCCCGCGCTGTGTTCAATATTCGATCGCAAGCCGCTTGCGGACTTCGTCGATCCGCTTGTCGAGCTCATCGAACCGCGCGTGCAGCGCGCGGTCGTGCAGATAGAAAATATAGCCAAGGGCCGCGAGTCCGAATATCCAGTGATGGCTCTCGACATAGTTCAGCGCCGCCTCGATCGCATGACCGACAAGAGCGATCGCGCCCAGCAAACCGTCCATCGCGTTCTCCCGTAAAGACGATAGTTCTCTGATCCAGATGACCGGCATTGGCGGGAGAAAAATCCCGCAAACCGCGCTTATTTGTGATGCTTGCGCAGATAGGCGTGCAGCGAGTCCGTTCCGGTCTCGGCGAGCAAGCTCTTCAGCAGCATGTCCTTGCGGCGGCCGGCAGCAAAGTGCTCGCCATAGGTCTTGCGCAGCGAACCGATCCGCGTGTTGCCGTGCTTTTTGTCGATGCGGCCGGTCGTATCGCGATGCCGGCCGTCCAGGCCCCTCTTGCTTTTCTTGTTGGCTTTCTTGGCCATCGAACCCTCCCAAGCTTTCGGTTGTCAGGACGCTATCACGATCTCCGGCCAACGTGTAGGGTCGAGCCATTGCGCCGTAATGCGAGGATTGCGGATGCGCAAAGACTCTGCGATGTCTGCCGTCCCGCAGAAGCGAGCACAAGGTCAAACGCGAGCAACGCATGCCGTCACCTTTCGAGAGCGCGTCCACGACGCCGGCCATTCCGATCACCTTTGCGACC
>Ga0335076_10002544_pt1 | contig 18155 bp, 12 predicted proteins | sample Lox_Sample_25_FD_206717 | JGI IMG/M metagenome (GOLD analysis project Ga0335076, IMG submission 206717) | Soil microbial communities from Loxahatchee National Wildlife Refuge, Florida, United States - Lox_Sample_2.5 | ecosystem: Environmental > Terrestrial > Soil > Wetlands | place: USA... | reverse complement strand
ATCCAGGCGGAGGCCGAGAAGCCCGACGAGGCGGCGACCCTCGCCAATGCGGTGGCCGATCGCTACCTGGCACGCAAGCGCAGCGAAAAGGTCGAGACCGGCAAGCAGGTCGAGGCTTTCCTGGCCGACCGCATCGCGGAGCTGCGCCAACAGGTCCAGAAGTCCGAACAGGCGGTCGAGGACTATCGGCGCCAGTACGGCCTCTACAAGGGCGAGAACACCGGCATCACCTCGCAGCAGATGACCGAGCTCAATACGCAGATGGTTCTCGCGCAGACCTCGAAGGCGGAGGCGGATGCCCGCCTGCAGGAGGCCATGGCGATGCGCAAGACCGGGCTCGAGGGCGACAGCGTGCCCGACGTGCTCAAGTCCTCGCTGATTGCCGCCTTGAAGGAGCAGCAGGCGACGACCGCGCGGAAGCTGAGCGATCTGTCGGCCAGCTACGGTCCGGAGCATCCCAAGATCCAGAGCATCAAGGCAGAACTCAACGAGATCAACACCAAGATCCGGGCCGAGATGACCCACGTGGTCGAGGGGTTGCGGCACGAGGCCGCGACCGCGGACGCGCGCTACGAGGCACTGCGCCAGAACTTCGCGCGCCTGCAGACCCAGATGGGTGCCGTGGGCGACAAGACGATCCATCTCGAGGCGCTCGAGCGCGACGCGACGGTCAACCGGAACCTGCTCGAGAGCATGCTCAATCGTGCCAAGGAGACCGTGGGCCAGCAGGAGCTCCAGCAGGCCAACGCCAAGCTGATCTCGGGGGCGGCGCCGCCGCAATTCCCCGCCTTCCCGCCCAAGTCCCTGATCGTGTTCCTGGGGACGCTCGGCGGCGCGCTCATCGGCTTGCTCTCGGCGATGCTGCGTGAAAGCGCGGATCGCACCTTCCGGCTCAGCGACGAGATCGAGGCCATGACGGGCCTGCCTGTCCTCGCGATGGTTCCGCGGGTGCGGGGCAATCCGCCTGCTCTCGAGGTGCTGAAGCATCCGATGTCGCCGTTCAGCGAGGCGCTGCGCAAGCTGCACATCGCGCTCCAGATGTCGGAGGCCGCGCGCGCCCCGAAGACGGTGCTGTTCTCGTCGGCGACCCCCGGCGAAGGCAAGACGATGCTGGCCGCCTCGCTCGGCCGCCTGGTGGCAAGCCATGGAAGGCGCGTGCTGTTGATCGATTGCGATTGGCGGTCGCCGAGTCTCCACCGGGTATTCCGTTGCGCCAACCGCGGCGGGCTGGCTGCCCTGCTGGCCAACGACACCGTGGTTCTCGAGGACATCGTGAAGCGCGACGAGGCGTCCGGCGCCGACGTCATCACGGCCGGCGACCTCGATCCCAAGTCGGCGCACCACCTGATGTCGCCGCGCATGCAGATCATCCTCGAGACGTTCGCGAGGAACTACGATCTGGTCGTCATCGACAGCCCGCCGGTGCTGGTCGGCGCCGACGTGCTGGCGCTGTGCCGGCTGGTCGACAAGGTCGTCTACGTCGTCCGCTGGGGCAAGACGCGGCGCGAGCTCGCCTTCGAGGGCCTGAAGCAGATCATCGAAGCGCGCGGGCAGGTGGCGGGCGTCGCGCTTTCGCGCGTCGATCCCAGGCGCTACCGGCGCTACGGCTTCGGGAACCTCGACTACGAATACCCGCGTCCGGCGCGGGCGCGGCTGATCTAGGTCGCTCGAGGCTCGCCGCAGATGGCAACCGCAGAAGCCTTGGTGATCACGCAGTACTACCGGCCCGAGCCGATCGGATCGGGCCCCTATTGCGCGGATCTCGCCGAATGGCTCAGGCAGAGTGGCCGGGACGTCACGGTGCTGACCAGCTTCCCGCACTACCCGACGCCGAACATCTTCTCGGCGGCGGGCGCCAGCCCGGAGCGCGAGATCATCAACGGCGTCGGCGTTCAACGGCTGCACAACTGGATCCCGCATCGCGCCACCGCGCTGCGCCGCATCACCAGTGAAGGTCACTTCCTGCTGCTCGGCGCGTGGGCGATCCTCACGAGGCGAACCCGGCGACACCACCTCATCGTGTCGCTCTGCCCGTCGATCCTCACGGTGGCGCTCGGCGCGATCGCGAAATCGCGGGACGGCCGGCATATCGCGCTGGTCCACGACATCCAGTCGGGCCTGGCTGGCGGGCTCGGCATGGTGCGCAATCGGAACCTCCTGCGCATCATGCGGTGGTCCGAGCGCATCATCCTCAATCGGGTCGACCGAATCGTCGTGCTGTCGCGCGAGATGCAGGCGCAGCTGCGCGCGATCGGTGTGCGGCGGCCGATCGAGGTCGTGCCGATCTGGGTCGACGCCGACCGGATCCGCCCGATCCCGCGCGCCGAGGGTGATCGCGTGACCGTGCTGTACAGCGGCAATCTGGGCCGCAAGCAGGGCCTCGACCAGGTGATCGCCCTGGCCGAGGAGCTGCAGGCGCGCCACGCCGAGATCGACATTGTCGTGCGCGGCAACGGTGGCGAGGCGCAGCGGCTGGCTGCGGAGATCGCGGCCCGGGGTCTTACCAACATCCGGCTGGCCGAGCTGATCCCGCAGGAGAGCCTGTCCGAAGCGCTGGCCGGCGGCGACATCCATCTGGTGCCGCAGGACCCGGACGCCGCGGACTTCGCGGTGCCGTCGAAGGTCTACAACATCATGGCGGCCGGCCGGCCGTTCGTGGCGACCGCCCGGCCCGGCTCCTCGTTGTGGCGGCTGCACGAGGAATCGAACGCCTTCGTGTGCGTGCCGCCGAACGACCCGCGGGCGTTCGCCGACGTCGTGTTGCGGCTCGCCGGCGACCGCGCGCTGCGCAGCGCGCTGGGTGCCCAGGGCCGCCAGTTCGTCGAGCGGCACCAGCGAAAGCCCGACATCCTCACCCAGCTTCTGGCGCTGATCGACGCGCAGTACCATGGCTGAGCACCGAGCGTCGCCGCGCGCCGCCGTGATCCTCGAGCCGGAGGTCGGCGGCCATCAACAGGAGTGGCTGGCGCACCTGGTCGATTGGTCGCGCGAGGTGGCGGGGTCGCACGTCGTCTGGCTCGTGGTGGCCCCGCAAGTCCGCCAGGAGCTCGCGGCCAGCGTGCCGGCCGACCTGCGCGACAGCGTCCGGGTCGTCGCGATGCGCCCGCTCGAGCAGCGCTTGTGCGCGCACCGGTCGCTGGTGCTGTCCGCGTTCGCGCGCTGGTGGGTGATGCGACGCTACCTGCAGGCGACCCAGGCCGATGCCGGGCAGTTTCTCTCGCTCGATCACCTGACCCTGCCCCTGGCGCTCGGCTTGCGGGCGCGTGGCCGCCGGCTCAGCGGCATCCTGTTCCGGCCCTCGGTGCATTACGCGGCGCTGGGATCGGGCCATGCGGGTCTCGCCGAGGTGATCCGGGACCTCCGCAAGGCGATCCTCTACCGCCTGATGCTGCGCAATCCCGATCTCGACCTGGTCCTGACGCTCGATCCGTACTTCGTCGACCACGCCGCCCGGCACTACCGGCGCGGCGACAAGGTGCGCGCCCTTGCGGATCCGGTCAATCCGATCCTCGATCGCGAGCACGCACCGGCCCTGATCCGGCGGCTGCCGCCACGTCGCACCGTGCTGGTCCTGTTCGGCTTCATCACCGCGCGCAAGGGCGTGCTCAACGTGCTGGATGCCCTCGAGCTGCTGCTGCCGGAAACCGCGCGACGGACCGCCGTCATTCTCGCCGGCCGGATCGACGAGGCGATCCGCGACAGCGTTGCGGCGCGGCGCGACCGGCTGGCCGCTGGACCCTCGCGGGTCTGGCTCCATGTCGAGGACCGCTGGCTGGCGCCGGACGAGATTGCCGCGCTGGTCGAGCAAAGCGACGTCGTGCTCGCGCCCTACCAGCGCTTCGTCGGCTCGAGCGGCGTTCTCATGTGGGCGGCCAAGGCCGGCAAGTGCGTGCTCGCCCAGGACTACGGGCTGGTCGGGCGTCTGGTCGCCGATCACCATCTCGGGCTCGCGATCGACACCTCGGACGTCCACGAGCTCGCGCGCGGTATTGCGACGATCGTGCACGAGGGTCCCCAGCGCTTCATCGACATGCGGTCGGCATCCGAATTCGCCGCGTCTCACACCGCGCGGCGCTTTGCCACCTCGGTGTTCGCGGGTGTGTTCGGAGGCACGGCATGACGCCGCCGGCACCCTCTGCCGGCGTGTCGTGGCACGCTGATGCCTAGCGGAGGCTGAGCAATGGTCGACGTTACGATGATCTCGTCCTCGGCGACGTTGCCGCCGGGTGCGGCGGTACCGGAGGCGGAGCGCCCGGCGCGCCACCCGGTGTCGCGTCGGGTCGTCGGCTTCGTCACCGCTACGCTCGACGCCGTGTGCATCGCCGGCGCGGGCGCGCTGCCCGTGCTCGTGATGCCCGAGGGCGCCGGCCCGGATTGGCGGATCGTCGTCCCGGTGCTGGCGCTGGGCAGCATCCTGACGGTCAACCTGATGCACCTCCTCGAGGTCTATCGCTTCCAGGTGCTCGGAAAGCCCTCGGTCGCGCTGCGCCGCAGCCTGCTCGGCTGGCTCGCCGTGATGGTCGCGATCGCCGGCATGCTGGCGCTGTGCCGCGCCGTCTCGGCGACCTCGATCCTGTGGCTTTCGCTCTGGGGGGCGGGCGCCGCGCTGCTGCTCCTGATCGCCCGGATGGCGGTCGCGCGCGTGATCCGATCGTGGCGGCGCGCCGGCCGGCTGAGGGAGCTGGTTGCGGTCGTCGGAACCGGTCCGATCGCCCAGCGGCTGCTGCGCTCGTGGGCCGGCTGCCCGGATCTCGGCCTCGCCATCGCCGGGGTGTACGACGACCGCAGCGACCGGCGGCCGCCGCGCTGCATGGGCCACCGCGTCGTCGGGACGATCGACGACCTCGTGCGCGATGCACGGACCAAGGGCATCGATCGCATCATCGTCGCGCTGCCGCTGGCGGCCGACCGCCGTCTGTCGGAAGTCATGAGCAAGCTGAGCCTGTTGCCGGTGGATGTCGGGCTGTGCCTCGACCAGTTCGGCTTCCAGCTGCGCGCGTGCGGGGTCAGCCACATCGGCTCGCTGACCTTCCTGGACGCGGTCGAGCGACCGATGCGCGACTGGGCCGGCATCGCCAAGCAGATCGAAGATCGGGTGCTCGCGAGCCTGATCCTGATCGTCATCGCCCCGGTGCTTGCCGCGATCGCGATTGCGGTCAAGCTCGACAGTCCCGGTCCGGTGCTGTTCCGGCAGAAGCGCTATGGCTTCAACAACCAGCTGATCGAGGTCTTCAAGTTCCGCACGATGTACCACCATGCCAGCGACCCGAACGCCGAGAAGCTGGCCTGCCGGAACGATCCGCGCGTGACCCGCTTGGGGGCGTTCTTGCGGCGTACCAGCGCCGACGAGCTGCCGCAATTCATCAATGTTTTGCGCGGCGAGATGTCCATCGTCGGTCCCCGTCCGCATGCGTTGGCGGCCAAGGCGGGCGGCCTGCTCTATCAGGATGCGGTGCGCTCGTACGACGCGCGCCATCGGGTGAAGCCCGGCATCACGGGGTGGGCGCAGGTCAACGGCTGGCGCGGCGAAACCGAGACGACCGAGCAGATCGCCAGGCGCGTCGAGCACGACCTGTTCTACATCGAGAACTGGTCGTTGATGCTCGACCTGAAAATCATCCTGCGGACCGCATTCGGCTCGTTCATGGGCAGCGGCGCCTATTGAGCGCGGGAGCATGTGCACGATGCGTTGCCTGTGGGTGACCCTGGCGGATCCCGAACCCCGCCATAACGGCCAGTTCGTCTATTCGGGTGGACTGATCGACGCGCTGGCCGCGGCCGGGGCGGAGGTCGAGGTACTCGGGCTGGCGCGCAGCGACGAGGATGCCTGCACCCACCGCGGTGACGGGCGGATCCGTTGGTGGCTGGCGCGCCACCAGCCGCGCTCGCATTGGGCGAGCCTCGTCTCGGTCCTGCCCAACATTGCGCACCGCTGCCATACCCCGGACATGGTGCGCATGTTGCGCGACCTGGTGAGCCGGGATTGCTGGAGCGGCGTCGTGTTCGACGGCCTCTCCGTGGGCTGGGCGGTGGCGCCCGTGTTCAAGGCGCTCGCTGATCGGCCGCGACGGCCGACCTTCGTCTATGTGTCGCACAATCACGAGGAGACGTTGCGCGCGCAGATCGCCCGCAACTATGTGCCGTCGCTGAAGCGTTGCGCGATGTGGCTCGAAGCGGTCAAGACCGCTCGCCTGGAGCGCGCCGTCGTCGACCGGGTCGACCTCGTGACCGCGATCACGGCCGAGGACGGCGCGCTCTATCGCGCACGTCGGCCCGACAAGCGCGTCGAGGTGTTGACGCCGGGATATGAGGGCCAGCCGATCGTCGGGCGGCGCATCACGGCGGACGTGCCGCGCCGCGCCGTCATCGTCGGCAGCTTCGATTGGATCGCCAAGCGGATGAATCTCGAGGAATTCATCTGCGCCGCCGATCCGCTGTTCGCGGCCGCAGGTGCCGAGCTGCGCGTGGTCGGCAGCGGCGACCCGGCATTTCTCGACGGGCTGCGCAAGACGGCGCGCGCCACCGAGTTCACGGGCACCGTGGACTGCGTGACCCCCCACCTCGAGCAGGCGCGCGTCGCCATCGTGCCCGAGCGCAGCGGCGGCGGCTTCAAGCTCAAGGTGCTCGACTACGTGTTCAACCGGACGCCGATCGTCGCGCTCGACGGCTCGGTTGCCGGGGTACCCCTGCAGCATGCCGACAGCTTCATGGTGTTCCCGGACCACCAGACCCTGGCGGCCGGCGCGCTGCGCGCCATGGACGATCTGGCGCTGCTCAACCGCATGCAGGAGCGCGCCTACGACGTGTGCCGGGAGCGCTTCGACTGGGCGGCGCGCGGCCGCAATCTCCTGTCGGCGATGGCGGCATGATGGACGACGGCGTCACGCGCGTCGAGCGCCAGGGGCTCGACTGGCTGGACATGGTGCTGGTCGGGGTGTTCCTGCTCGGCATCTATCTCGGCGTCGCGATCCAGGTGACCTCGCGCATCCCGATCCCGGCGGCGCCTGCGGGTGCCGCCGGCCTCTTCCTGCTGTGGCGACGCCGTGACCGGATCGTGCCGTCGCACCTGACGGCGCTGGTCGTGGTCGTGCTCCTCTATCTCATGTCGATCTTCTCGGCGACCGATCTCGCCTTTCTGAGCAAGCGGTTCACGGGCCTGGTCCAGCTCACCTACTCGCTGGTGATCGGCTACGGGCTGTTCCTCACGCTGATCCAGGCCGAACGCCGGCAGCTGGCCGGACTGTTTCTCGGCTTTTCCCTCGTGATCCTGGTCGGCGCGCTGCTCGAGGACTACGCCGGCCTGCGCGACATCAGCGACCGTGTGCGCCTGGCGATCTACCATCAAGGCATCTACGACGCCGACCTGCGCGACGAGATCCTCTATGGGCGGATCCGGCCCAGGCTGTTCACCTCCGAGCCGTCTGCGGTCACGTTCGGCTACACGCTGTTCTGCTTCGGCTGGCTCGTCACCACGCGCATGCGCCTGAGGCTGCTCGTCTATCTCGCGCTGGCGGGGGCCGCGCTGTTCGCGTTACCGGGCCCGACCTTGCTGCTGCTCCTGGTCCTTGCGATCCCCTACCAGGTCTTCCTCGACGGTGAATCGCGGACCGGCAAGCGCGGTGCTGGCGGGTTCGTGAAGGCGGTGATCGGTGCCGTCGCGCTGATCGCGATCGCCTTCTTCGTCGGCACGTCCGTGTTCGCCGAGCGCCTGCGGGAGATCTCGAACGGTCAGGACGCCAGCTTCTTCTTCCGCGAGGTCGGTCCGGCCCTGACCGCGTTCGAGGTCATCAAGCATTATCCGTGGGCCGGGGCGGGGCTGACCGGCGAGCCCTTCATCAACAGCTTGGTCATCAATGTCTTCGTCAAGGCCCCGGGGTTCTCGGAAGCCTGGGTCTACGACAAGGTCGCCGACGTGCTCGCCAACTATTTCTGGCTGCACTGGATCTATCTCGGGCTGGTGTGGGGCACCATCACGCTGGTGGCGCTGACCGCGTGGTTGAAGGTCCTCAAGGTGCCCAGCGTGGCGTTCTGCTGGGTCGTCTGGGTGATCCTCGGACAGGCCTCGGGCGCCTACGTGTCGCCCAAGACCTGGACCGTGTTCGTGCTGGCCGCCGCGCTATCGGTGCTCTGCCGGCGCTCGGCCGCCGCGCCCAGCTATGCCGGCCAGGCCGCGCTCCCCGCGTTCCACGACGCGCGCTGGTTCCGCGCCTGAGACGCCGATGGTGGACCGACGCGTCGTGCTGGGTGGCGGGATGGGGATCGCGGTCGGCGCGCTGGGCTGGGCGCACGGCGCGTGGCGTGGCGCACCGGCGGCCGCCGCCGCAGAAGCCCGGACGCTGTCGGCGCGCGACTTCGGCGCGGTCGGCGACGGCCAGACCGACGACACCGCCGCGCTCCAGGCCGCCCTGAATGCCGCGCTGACGTCCGGTCACCCGGGCATCCTGGTGATTCCGCCCGGTACCTACCGGGTCACGCGCACCCTGCGGGTCGCGCCGCCGCCGGGAGCAGCCGGCAATATCGGCCGACACAGCGGCATCATGGCCCACGGCGCCCATCTGGTGTCGGCGATCGCCGACCACGGCAACGTCTTCGAGTTCGTCTGCCGGTCGACCATCCGCTTCGTCCTGATCGAGGGGCTCGACATCCTCGGCGGCGGTCGCGAGGGGCATGGGATCTACATCGAGTGCGACCAGCGCGAGAATTATTTCTACAATTTCTGCCTGCGCGACGTCGTGGTGCAGAACTGCGGCGGCGACGGCTGCCACATGATCGGCAACGTCTTCGAGGGCCAGGTCATCAACACCTACCTGCGCCACAATGCCGGCAACGGCCTGACGCTCGCGCACGGCAAGAACGGCGGCATCCTCTCGGCCATCCACGTCTTCGGCTGCGTGTTCGGCGAGAACGGCCGGCGCGGCGCCGCGCTGATCAACGGCTGCTACGACGCCAGCTTCCACGGCTGCTATTTCCTGCTCAACGGCACGGCCGGCCTGGCCGCGGAGAACGGCTGCACGCTGCTCTCGAACTGCGGCTTCGAGAACAATCATGCCGCCGCGCGCGACTTCGCCGCGGGCGACGCCGGCCTCGTGCTGAGCAACTTCGGCACCCTGGTCGGCTGCACCGCCTACTCGGTGTTCAAGCAGACCCGGCTGATCCGCGCCTTTGTCGTCGGCCCGCTGGTGATGATCGGCTGCTCGGGCAGCGGCGACGGTACCGCCGCGCGGGCGGGGCTGGCGCATATCAGTGGTGATCGTGCCGGCGGCGTCACGTTGATCGGCTGCAGCGGCGCGGTCGAGTATGTCGGCATCGACGGTCTCGAGCTCGGCAGCCCGCACGGCGGCATGCGCCTTGCCGCGGACTGGCGAAGCCCGAACCTGCTGCGCCTGGGCGAGTATCGTCTGTGGATCGACGCGCATGGCCAGTTGCGCGTCAAAGAGGGCGCGCCGACCGGCGACGAGGACGGCGCGACCGTCGGAGCGCGCGCGCCGACGGGTCGGACCTAGCTCCGCGTGCTCGGCCGGGGCGCGTGGAGGGAGCGCGGGATGCCGGCCAGGGTGACGAGGGCGCGTCGGCTGCGCGGCAGCGCCCCGTAGATCACGGTCGCGCCGAGGCCGCTGGCAACGAGCGCGATGGCGAGCCGCTCGGCGCACACCAGCGTGTCGATCCCGGGGATGTGGCGAACCCCCCACGCGACGCCGGCCACGATCAGGGCGGCGCCGGCCGACGGCAGCACCGCTTGATACACGTCGCGTGGCACGATGCCGCTGTGGCGGGTGGCAAACCAGGTGTAGAGCGGGGCGCGCAGCACCAGGCCGCCCACCGAATAGAATCCGGCGACCCCGACCACGCCGAACGGCAGGCCGGCGACGATCAGGATGACGGCCAGGACGGAGTCGATCAGCGCCGCGTGCAGCAGGTCGCGCCCGCGATTCTGGGTCATGAAGACGAGCCCGAGCGCCATCGTGACCGGCTGGTAGCTCACGGCCAGGCCAAAGAACGCGACCAGCGGCGTGGCCGCGCGCCACTGATCGCCGAACAGCGTGACGACCAGCCAGTCGGACGCCACGACGACCAGGGCACCGGCCGGCATGGTCGCCATGGCGAGATGCTCGATCAGCCGGATGAACGCCGCGCGATAGCGCCGCGGCTCGTCGTTGAGCCGGCTCAGCATCGGCATGCCGACCGCGTAGAGCGGCATCGCGATGTTGGTGATCGGCATCAGGAGCAGCTTGACCGAGCGCTCATAGAGTCCGAGCACGGCGGGTCCCCAGAGCCAGCCGATCAGAATCTGGTCGATACTGCGCGCGAACGCGACCGCGAGGTTGCAGCTCGTCACCGCGGAACCGAAACCCACCAGGGCGGCGAGCCCGGGCGCCCGCGTCGGCCAGCCCGGCCGCCAGCCGCACAGGCTCCAGCAGCCGACCAGGAGCAGCGCGGGCCCCAGCATGCGCTGGGCGATCAGCGCCCAGTAGCCGGCGCCGCCGAGAGCCAGTCCGATCACCAGCGCGAAGCCCAGGATCTCGGTGCCGGTCTCGAGCAGCGCGATCGCGCCGAACCGCATTTGCCGCCGCAGGAGCGCCCAGTGCTGGGTGGTCAGGCCGCTGAGCAGGAACGGCAGCGCCAGCCAGCGGGTCACGGCGAGCAGCTCGGGCTGCCCATAGAATTCGGCGATCGCCGGCGCGCCGAGCAAGAGTAGGATCGCGATCGCCACGCCGATCGCGGCATTGATCCAGAACAGCGCGCTCACCTGGCTGTGGGTGATGTCCGATTTCTGGATCGTGGCGGCCGACAGGCCGAACTCCTTGACCAGGTCGAGCACGCCATTGAGCGCCGCCGCCATGGCGATCAGGCCGAACGCCTCGGGCGCCAGCAGACGCGCCAGCACGACCACGGTACCGAACTGCAGCGCGAACTTCAGCCCCTGGGCGCCGAACGCGATGGCGCCGCCGCGGAGCGACTGGCGCCGAATGTCGCTGGTCAGCTGGTCGACCCGCAGATGGGCATCGACCTCAGGCCTGCTCAAGCTGTGTGCCTCGCGAGGATGCCCGGCGGTCGTGGAGCTTGCGACGACCGCCGTGGCCGGCGGTCCGGACCGCTCTAGTCGGCGAACTGGAGCAGCTTCTCTCGGGCGACATCACGCCGACCTCCTTGGAGTTGCGCTCGATCGGCTTCGACCATTTCGGTGACCAACGCCTCGAAGCTGGTCCGGTGGCGCCAGCCGAGCCGGCTGTGCGCCTTCTCGGCGCAGCCGAGCAGAAGATCGACCTCGGTCGGCCGGTAATATTTCGGATCGATCGCGACCAGCGTCTCGCCTGTCCTGATGCAGCGGCCGATCTCGTCCGCACCCTCGCCGCTCCACGCGATCGGACGGTCGATCAGGCGGAAGGCCAGCTCGACGAACTCGCGGACGGTGTGCGTCTCGCCGGTCGCCAGCACGTAGTCGTCGGGATTCGCCTGCTGCAGGATCATCCACATGCCCTCGACATAGTCGCGGGCATGGCCCCAGTCGCGCTTGGCGTCGAGATTGCCGAGGTGGAGCTTGCGCTGGATGCCGCGCTCGATCGCGGCGACCGCGCGCGTGATCTTGCGGGTCACGAAGGTCTCGCCGCGGATCGGCGATTCGTGATTGAACAGGATGCCGTTGGAAGCGTGGAAACCGTAGGCCTCGCGATAGTTCACCGTGATCCAATAGGCGTACAGCTTGGCCGCGGCATACGGGCTGCGCGGGTAGAACGGCGTCGTCTCGCGCTGCGGGGTCTCTTGGACCTTGCCGAAGAGCTCCGATGTCGACGCCTGGTAGAAGCGCGTGCGATGCTGCAGCTTGAGGATGCGCACCGCCTCGAGCACGCGCAGGGTGCCGAGCGCGTCGGTGTTGGCGGTGTACTCGGGGGTCTCGAAGCTGACCTGGACGTGGCTCTGGGCGGCCAGGTTGTAGATCTCGGTCTCGTCGACCAGCCGCAGCAGGCTGGTCGAATCCGTCATATCGCCGTAATGCAGGAACAGGCGGACGTCGGTGTCGTGCCGGTCCTGATACACATGATCGATGCGCGCGGTGTTGATCGAGGACGAGCGCCGCTTGATGCCGTGCACGACGTAGTCGCGGTTCAACAGGAACTCGGCCAGGTAGGCGCCGTCCTGTCCGGTCGCGCCGGTGATCAAGGCAATCTTGTCCGCCATGTCAGTTCACCCTCTTGCAAACAACAGCTGTGTGAAGATTCTTGCGATGCCGGCGCCCGCGCTCACGTCCATGCGATCCGGGCGGCGACGCGATCCCAGCCGTACGTGTCGAGGACGTGGCGCTGGCCGTCCCATCCCATGCGCGCCAGACGATCCGGGTCGCTCAGCGCATCCAGGATGGCGGCGGCGAGCTGTCGGGGATCCGGCTCGCGGACCAGGAAGCCGAACCGGCCGCCGGCGACGATCTCGGGTAGACCGTTGCGGCGCAGGCCGACGACCGGCGTGCGCGACACCAGCGCCTCGAGATAGACCTGCCCCCATGGATCGTTGAGCATCGGCTGGGTCAACAACGTCGCCCGCCGAAACAGCGTTTCGAGCTCGTGCCAGGGCAGGTGCCCCCGGAACCCGATGTTCGGATGGTCGGGAACGAAGCGGCGGGCGCGCTCGTGACCGACGATGGTCAGCCGCAGATCGGGGCGTTCGCGGGTGGCGATCGCGAAGGCCTCGAGCAGCAGCGGCCCGCCCTTGGCCTCGAACAGGTGCTTGGCGACGAACAGCAGTTCGGGTCGCGAATAATCCTTCGCGCCCTCGAACGGTTGCACCGCCCCCATGCCCGAGCCGACCGTCGTGACCCGTTCCGGCGGCAGTCCGTAATGCTCGATGAGATTGTCGCGGACGAAATCGCCGAAGGTGAAAACGTGCTCCAGGCCGTGCAGCGCGGCGCGCTCCAGGCGCTCGTATTCGGTGCGCGCATAGGCGCGCAGGCGGTGCGCGTCGGTACGGTATGGCAGCGAGAGGGCCCAGGTGTGGTCGCAGTAGAGATAGTGCTTGAGGGCCCCGCCGTGCTCGATCGCGGGCAGGTCGAACGCGCCCGTGTGCAGGACATGGCGGACGCCCAGGCGTGCCGCGAGCTGCGCGACGCGGCGCGCGTGGCGATGGCGGCTCGGCGCCGATCGCAACACGTGCTCCGTGCTGGCGGGCCAGCCGTAGCCCGCGACGACCGATTGCGCGGCGGCCGCCAATCGCGCGGCGCGCGGCAGTCTCGGATAGATGCTCTCGACCGCGATGCCGAGCCGCTCCAGCGCGCTCGCGACGTTGTTCGGCGCGCCCGACCACGACGCCGGGTTGCGCGGCTCGCCGAACACGCAGGTGATCGCGACCTTGTCGAACCGGCGCTTGCGGCCTGACGTCGATCCGGCGGGGTGGTTCGCTCGCGCCTCGACGATTTCCACGCTTCGCGTCCCCAGCCGGTCAGGCAAACGTGCCACCCTCGCTCGCGTTGCGCCGCGGCCGTCGGCAGGCCTTGGTCGCGGGGCCGAGCGAAGCGTGAGTAAAACGGCGCGTCGACCGACGTGTTCGGACGGCTCACAAAATAGTCACAGCGGTTGACTCGGGGCCCGGGGCGCAGTCGGGCGGGAACCGGATTCTCGGGCGCCCGTTTCCCCGTCGGGACGCGCGCCGGCGGTCTCAGCGATGCACGAGGGAGCAGAGCTTGTCCGCCAGCCGAAGCCGCGGTCGTCAGCTGGTCTATCTCAGCCCGGACATCAGCGACACCAGCACGATCAAGCGCGTCGAGGAATTCATCTCGCAAGGCTACGCGGTCACCGTCATCGGCTTTCGGCGCGATCGTTACAACCGGAACTATGCGCCGGCCTGGCCCCATGTGCTGCTCGGCTATACGGCGGATGCCAAGTACGGCCAGCGCGCCCTGGTCATGCTGGGGGCGCTCCGCGCGCTGATCGCCCGGCGGCAGTGGCTGCGCCATACCGCGGTTCTGTACTGCCGCAACCTCGACCAGCTGGTTCTCGCCACGCTGGCGCGCGTGCTGTTCTGCCGAGACGCCCTGGTCGTCTACGAGATCCTCGACGTCCAGCCGATCCTGGTCGGGCGGGGCCCGCTGTCCCGCCTGTTGCGTGCGATCGAGCGCCTGTGCTTGCGCTGGGTCCGGGTCCTCGTGGTCTCGTCGCCCGGCTTCGTGACGAACTATTTCCGACCGGTCCAGCGCTATCGGGGGGATTGGTTCCTGCTCGAGAACAAGGTCCATCCCTCGGCGCTCAGCGGCGAGCGCGACCTGGCCGTCGAGGCGGATCCCCCGCGCGTCCGCGAGCATTCGTGGGTGGTCGGCTATTTCGGGCTGATTCGCGGCCAGCAGACCTTCGATCTCATGACCCGGCTCGCCGCGCGGCTTCGCGGCAAGGTGCTCTTCACGTTTCGCGGCGTGCTGACCACCGTCGATCGCGCCCATTTCGCAGCCGGCTTGGCGGCCAACCCGAACATGATCTACGCGGGCGACTATGTGAGCCCGCGCGACCTCGCCTCGATCTATCGGGAGGTCGACCTGGCGTGGGCGCTCGATCTCGAGAACGTCGATCACAACTCGCGCTGGTTGCTGCCATGCCGCTTCTACGAGGCGGGTCTTCACGGCGTGCCCTGCCTGGGCATGCGCGATTTCGAGGTCGGCCGCCTGATCGATCGCCTGGGGGTCGGCTGGACCTTCGAGGAGCCGCTCGAGGACGCGCTCGTGCGCTTCTTCGAGACCCTCACGGCGGCCGAGCTCGACGAGAAGCGGCGCCGGCTCCGGGCGCTGCCGCGCAGCACCTTCATCGCCGACGACGACATCGCCGGCCTGTGCAAGATCTTCGACAGGGAGCTTGCGGAACTCGTCGACACGCCGCTGGATCCCGTGATCGGGCCCAGCCTGTAGGCGCCGCGTCGGCCGCTATCGTCTGACCACGACCTCGCAGGTCGTGTAGGGGTGATCGTAACCGTCGCGAACCAGCTTCCGGAGCTGCTCGGTCACCCATTCGATCGGCCGCCATGGCGGCATATCGTTACGGTCGCCGGTCAGAACCGCGCCGGTCGCGAAGTGCGTGGTGATGAAGGCCACCAGACTTTCGGGGTCGCTGCCCAGGCGGCGGATGCCGTAGGGCCAGAACTCGAACGTCAGCATCGCGGCGGCGTCGAGCACGGCGGAGCCGCCGGCCAGCACCCGGCATTCGGCGCCCTGCACGTCCATCTTCACGACGATCGGCTGGGGCAGGCTGGCGATGCCGACGACGTCGTCGAGCCGGGCGGTCGGCACCGTGATGACGCGTCGGCGGGCCTCGCCGAAGCTTCCCTCGGCATTGCAGAGACGGATCCGGTTGTCGCCCAGATTGTCGTCGGCGAGCTCGAACACCGCGGTGCCGCGCTGGTCGGACAAGGCGAGATTGAAGGTCTCGACGTTTCCCGATTTGCAGTTCCGGCGCAGATTTTCGATCAGATAGCGAAAGATCCGCGGTTCCGGCTCGAAGGCCTTGCAGGTGACCAGGTGGTGGCGGGCGATCGGGATGGTGGTCAGGCCGATATTGGCGCCGATATCGAGGTAGGTGCCGGTCACCGTGCGCGCGAAGAACGTCTCGACCGCGCGCATCACCACGGTCGCCCACTGGTGCGTCTGGGCGTAGGTCGCCAGGACCGCCGTGTCGGCCAGCGCCCCGTCGATCACGCCGTATTCACCGGGCACCGTCAGGTCGACGATGCCGTAGCGCTGTCCCAGCCGCTGGAAGGCGTGGTAGGCGTCGCCCGGTGCCGCCACGTTGCACAGCTCGCGCAGGAGCACGCGCTGCGCGCGTCGGGGCAGCGCTCGGGCGACTTGGGCGACCACGCGTTCGGCGAGCCGTTTGGCCATCGTCGTGCCGCTCAGCGGGCGCCGCGGGGCATGCCGTAGCCGGCGATCAGGCCGCCGCCGGACCGCGGCCGGAGGCGGATCGCGTCGGCGGACGCCGCCTCGGCGAGGCATTCCTGCACGCCTTGGTAGACGATGCCGCCGATGTGATTCTGGTACAGCCACAGGCTGTTGGCCTGGCCCGCGAAGCTCGGTTCGCCGCCCATCGCCGCGGTCGGACGATAGCCGGTGCCCAGACCGATGCAGAACAGGTTGGCGATCGGCCGGCCGTCATCGCACAGCATGCGGGCATCCGCGCCGACCGCCGAGCCGCCACGGTCGGCATTGAGACCGATCCGCCGGCCGCGCTCGTCGAACACCGGGATCGTGCTCGCCTGATAGCCGAAGCAGGGGACGATCAGGGTCGCCTCGTCGAGTTCCCGGCGTGCCGCCGGCGGCGATGCTGCCAGCTGGTTCAGCGGCACGAAGACGATCCGCGGATCCGACGCGCAGCCGGGCCGGCCGTTGAGTCGCCGCCACACTTCGCGCCCGTCCCCTCGCAAGCCGCCCATGCGGTTGACGCGCTGCGTCTTGGGGCAGACGTCGGCGAGCGTCGCGCGATAGCCGTCGGCCGCCGCCGCGGCAAGGCTCTCGTAATAGATCGGCGGTTGCCGGCGCGCGACGATGCGGATCTCGCCGGCGCCGAAGCCGATCTCGGGCATGCGTTGCGTCAGCACCCACGCGGCCGAGAAGGCGCTGTGGGAACCGCCCAGGATGACGACGCGCGGCGCCGCGCTGCGCTGGAGGATGGCGACGGCGCGCCGGCGTCCCGCCTCGGTCATCAGTTGATCGCTCGGGATGATCTTGTCGGCTGGGAGATCCGCCAGCGTGACCCCGGGCGCGATCGGCGCCGCGACCGCGGTGCGCGGCCGGCCGCCCAGCGCCAGGATGACGGTGCGCGCCTCGATCGAGCTGGACCGCCCGTCCGCCGACGTGACGTCGGCCACGATCGAGCCGTCGGCCCGGCGATGCAACGCCCGCGCGGTGGTGTTCGGCAGGAATTCGCCGCCCGGGCTCTCGATGACGGCCTGCGCGATCGCCGCACCCATGCGGTGCAGGTAGCGATCGACCAGGCTGAGAGGCGGAAAGTCGCTTTGCATCTGCTCGAGCGCGCGGCGGGCCGGGTCCTCGGCCATGCACGCGAAGGTGTCGCGCGCGAGCGGCGCTCGCAGGAATTCGAGATACACGCCGCCGAGCGAATCCGAGTTGATGATGTAGCGGCCGAGCGTGCCGCCCATGACCGGCCCGGCGTCGACCACGGTGAGGCCCGATGCCAGCCACGACGTCAGGACGCCGTGCTGGGCGGCCCACACGAGCGGCCCTGTGCCGCCGGGCCCGGCCCCGAGGATCAACGTGGCGCGCATGCTGTTTGCCCTCAGCCCAATGTCTCGAGAAACACCCGACGGATCTTCTCCACCACGGCGTCGTCGACCGCGGCGGAGGTCGGGAGATTGATGCCGGTTTGCGCCAGTGCCAGGCTGTTGGGGCAGTACCGCGCATACTTCTCGTAAGGCGGCATGGTCGACAGGGAAAAGAAGAACGGGCGAATCTCGATACCGGCCCGGTACGCGTGTTCGATCAGCGGCGCGCGTGCCTCGGCGGGAACCTGGGCGCAGGCAAGCCAGACGACCGGTTCGTAGGATGCCTCGAGCGCCGGCGGGAACGTCACGCCGGGAATGTCGGCGAGGCGCTCGCGGTAACGGGCCTGGATGCGCCGGTTGCGCTCCAGCGCCTCGTCGATACGGCGCAGCTGGCTGCAGCCGATCGCCGCCTGCAGATTGGTCATCCGGTAATTGAAGCCGACCCGCTCGTGCCAATACACGCTCCCGGGGGCCACGCCATGATCGCGCAGCTCGAAGATGATGTCGGCGATCGATGGCGCGTTGGTGAGGCAGATGCCGCCCTCTCCCGTCGTCATGATCTTGTTGGCGTAGAATGAGAAGCACGAGACGTCGCCGAACGCGCCGACGGTCCGGCCGGCGTAGCGCGCGCCCAGCGCCTCGGCGCAGTCCTCGACGACGAACCAACCGCGTCGGTTCGCCAGCGCGACCAGCGGACCGATCTCGGCAGGTCGGCCATAGAGATGCACCGGGATGATCGCCTTGGTGCGCGGCGTCGCGACGCGCTCGACCTGCTCCGCCGTCAGGGTCCAGGTGCGCGCGTCGACGTCGGCGAGCACCGGCGTTGCGCCGCAGTAGAGCACCGCATTGATCGTCGCGGCGAAAGTGAGATCCGGAACCACGACCTCGTCGCCGGCGCCGATGCCGAGCGC
>Ga0335076_10002543_pt1 | contig 18163 bp, 12 predicted proteins | sample Lox_Sample_25_FD_206717 | JGI IMG/M metagenome (GOLD analysis project Ga0335076, IMG submission 206717) | Soil microbial communities from Loxahatchee National Wildlife Refuge, Florida, United States - Lox_Sample_2.5 | ecosystem: Environmental > Terrestrial > Soil > Wetlands | place: USA... | reverse complement strand
CGTTGGCCGATGCCTCGCAGTCGAGATTGAGATTGCCGGCGGAGGGGACGATCAGATCGCCGGTCGCGAGCAGCGAGTCGTACTCACTCTGCTGCGAGATCAGCGTGGATTCGTAGAGCATGATCGCGATGCCCCAGAACATGGAGAAATTCGTCTCCATTTGTGTGTAGCCCTTCGAGCTCTTCACTAACTTGCCGCCAACGATGTCGTACAGCCCCGGGGCAGCCCAGTACTTCCGGTCGAAGGCCTTTTTCACGAGTGTCGCGTATAGGTATTGGAGCGCCAGTCCATGGCCACTGCTGCTCGCGTAGGGCCCAAGCACGCTGTCGGTCTTCGAAACGGTCTGCTGCAAGAGCGGCACCGTCAGCAGCAGCTTCCGCCCGACGTCCCGGAAACTGCGCCCGTTACACGACATCTCCCGCGCGCTGACCGGCGGGGCCACAGCCTGCGAGGCCAGGCTCGCATCCTGGAGTTGCAGGTACCCGAGCTGCGGATTGTTGCTGGCATCCAGAATGATGAGGCGCTTGTTGGGATCGCCATAGATGTCACGCATGCCGAATACGCCCACGCCGTTGAACATGTTGTTGGCTCGCCCGTCCCAGAACTGGCGCTGCGAGAACGCGGCATTCACCACGGACGGTGTGTTGCGCGGCTCGACCTGGCGAGCCGCGAAGGGGCCGGCGTTGAATACCGAAGGGTTCGCCTTGTTGCAGATATCGTTTAGACCGAGCGGCAACACGCCGATGAACTGCTGGTCGAACATGCCCTGTGAAGAGACACGATCATTGGTCGTGGTGCGGAGCGCGGCATTTCGATTTGTCTCGTCGACGGGCTGGTGCAGCGGAAAATCTGCCGCCGTTAGAGTGTAGTTGGGGCCAGCCTGCGCGCCTGAGGGCATTTGTCCAGGGAGAATTGCGTTCGTGTCCGAGTGCTGCGAGCCGAAGGTCGAGTCGCCGTTCAGTCCCTTGGTGATGTCGTTGAACCCCGGCGAAAGCTGATTCTTTAGTCGCGTGTCCGCACCCGCGTGGAAGTGACATCCGGCGCAGGCAGGGCCATTGCTACCCGCCTGTTGTTCCCAGAAAAGCGCCTTGCCGAGCGCGATGGCGGTCGGGACGTCGGTGACGATCCCCGTCAGATTCGGCAATGAAGGGGCCGGATCAGCCAGGGCGGCCGGTGCCGCCAACAGACCGTTCAGCGCCAGCAGAATCGTGAGAGGGAGCGAAATCCCGCGGCCCGTACGTCCAGAGTCAATTCCCGTGGTAGTCATTTGGTATCCCCTCCCCTAAAAGCGATTACTGCGAATTCCGCACGGTACCTCTGCACCGAGGGAAAACCGCATACCGTAATCGCGGGAGCCCTAAGCCGGTACCGCCCCAACCAGATGTCGTGCCCCATGACACCCGAAGTGATGCTCGCGTGCTCGAGCGCCCCAACCCGGCGAGCGCCCGTCGGCCATCGCGGTGGGTGGTCGCGCGGACGCGCCGAGTCGCGGGGTAATGTTGGGTGCAGTAGCACCCCCCCCAAAAAAACGGGTTCATCCGGCATTTCCGGGAAAGGCCGCGCGGATCTTGAGGAAGAAGTAGACGTCGTCGCGGAAGCCATAGGCAACCGAGAGAACGTCGAGCGGCCCGAGGACCGCGTCCGGCTGAGGGAGCTCCTCGCTAAGAGGTCATAGACGATCTCGGCACGGGGGCAGTGCCGTCGGACCTCCGCGGCGTAGGCAGCGCTCATGTCCATGGCAACGGCCTGGAGCTTCTCGCAGCGTTCGGGCCCGAGCATCTCGAAGAAGGCCACGGACGCTCTCACGGTCCTTGCCACGGCCCACCCAAAGGACGCGCCTTCGGCGCGGCTCGACTATGACCGTGGCGTAGCGATGTCCGCGCTGGATGGCGAACTCATCCATGGCGATCGCCTCGAGCCCGGAGAGGTCCGGCTCGCCCAGGGTGCGTTCCAGGTGGGCCTTGTCCAGGTCCTTCACCGTGTCCCAGGCAAGGCCGTAGAAGGAGGCCACATGCTTCACGGGTAGCCACCTGGCACATCCGCACCACGCTATCCGCGAGACGCCGCGTCACCCGGGCGTAGCGGTCGAGCCAGGCAAGCCGCTCCAGCTTCGGCCCGCACCGAGGGCATGCGACTCGGCATCGTTGAACACGAAGGTGGGTGTCGGCGTCGAAGACGGGCAGGTCCCGAACGAGGCGCTCGGTCGTGTCGTGAATCGCCTCCACCTCGTCGCCGCAGCCGTCACAGACCAGCTGACGACTGGGCGCGGGGTCCAACTCGATCCACGCTTGAGGCCGGGGACCTTTCCGCCCAGCCTCGAACCGCTCTACCGAGGTGACCTGATACCCCTCCCAAACGCCGAGCCGCTCGATACACTCGAGGTTGGGCACGGCAGTCTCCGGTTGCTTGTTGCGTCCAACTCCAAGCTACCAGAGGGGCTGCCGATGCCCTCTTCCCTCCCCGGAATTACCGGAAGAGCCAACAAAAGAGCCCGACCGCCACGAAGCAAGCGGAACCCCGTATTCAGGAACTGCGCCGGAGGTTCGTCGCCTACGCCAAGACCCTGGACCCGAGGCGCCTCGTCTTTCTCGCGAGTACGGGCGGGCACCCCGCGGCGAGCGAGTCCACGGAAGCGTGCCGCGGAATCGAGGCGAGGTCACCACGATGATCGGTGCGCTCGACGTCCGCGGTATGCGCGCGCTGATGACCGTGGAAGGTGGAACCGATGCGGACGTGTTCGAAGCCTTCATTGAGCACGTGCTCGTTCGCAAACTGCGCGTTGGCGACATCGTCGTGCTCGACAACGTCGGGGCCCACAAGCCCGAGCGGATCCGTCGCCTGGTCGAGGCAGCGGGAGCTCGGTTGCTCTTCCTGCCTCCCTACTCTCCTGACCTCAACCCCATCGAACTCGGTTGGAGCAAGCTCAAAGGCGCGCTCAAGGACTTCGGCGCCAGAACCCGCGACGGCCTCGATGTCGCCATTCGCCGCGGCATGGACCTCATCTGCGCCGATGACGCCAGGGCGTGGTTCAGCCACTGCGGCTACCAGGCTCATGGGATCTGATCGGCACTGTGAGGGGGTAGCAGGCAAGCGCGGCGAGCGCCGGCCACGCGAATCGTGGGTGGCCGGCACAGTGGGAGGCTTTCAAGGGGGTGCTGGCGTCCAGAAGCCTCCTACGCGTCGCTGGAACGCCGTACGGCGACGCGCCGAACCTTCGGACCCTCAGACAGCGATTCGGCCAGGGCGCTGGCCAGCGGCTGGCCCATTCGTGTCCCAACCTGCAGGGCGCGACCAAAGGGCTAGACGCCCTGACCCAAGTGGGCGACTTGATACGACGTGACGCTATGCACTGTCAGTGATTGACAGCCGCTTGCGGACCCGGCTTACAGGGCGGCTCCGGCATTTCCCTGTGATGACGCACAGTCAAGAAGCTTCTTTGACGGTCGCTGGGTTGCCGCTGGAGGTGCTAGGACCTTTCGTCAACACACCCGTAGCGGGTGCCGGAGAGGACGCTCCGGAGTGGAACTAGGCTCGCGGCGCCGAGATCTCGAGCCGGTACTTGGCGGCAATCTTCGAGAGCCTGGCCACGTCGGGCGCCGAAGTCGGCGCAGGCGGGATCTCGCGCCGCTGGGCGCGCTCACCTGCCTCGGCGAAGAACTTTTCGATCCCACCCGGCTCGTACGTGATGACAACGCGCACGCGGGTTCTCGGCTCGAAGCTCTCGAGAGTGTTCGCGGGAATGTGAAATATGGACCCGGGCCCGCCCTCCACCGCCTTGCCGTCGATCCGGTACGTGAGCGTTCCCTCGACGACGTACACCGTCTCCGTCACGCCCCCGTGGACGTGTGGCGGCGGGCCCATCCCCGGGGGAAGGGTCACCTGCATCACGGTCGCTGCGCCATTCGTCTCGGCGCTGGACAGCAGCACCTCGTAAAGGCCCCCGAGCATCCAGAATGCCTGACCCTCGCCCGCACTGTGGGTGACCACTCCCTGTGCCATTGCAGCCTCCCTTCGATCTCCAGTTCCTCGGATTAGGACTGGGAGGCGTGCCGCATAACCGGAGCAGGAGAGCGGCCGCGGGTCCCGTTGGGTCGTAAACTGTATTTCGCCCGGAGGCGACGGCGCATCGGCCAAGCCATGCGGACCAACTCGCGCTGCTGCCCCCTCCGCCCCGGGTGCCCAGGGCGCAACGGCGGCGCCTCGGCCTATGGCGCCCGGTGGGACATCAAGCCTGGCCGACTCGCCGTGGAGCTTCAGGGCGAGGTCGCGGTGGACCAGACCGCCCCTTCCGGCGGCATCGGCGGAAGTTCGGAAATGGCGAAGCAAGGGGAGAACCGAGAGACAGACGGCGCTCGGTCCATCTCTGTCAAGCTGGCGCGCGATCCAGCCCCTTGCGATCGCAGGAGCCTGCGCGATACTTCAATCCGATAGTAGATTGCGACCGTCTTTCCCCCTTCCCAGCTCAGCCTCGAGCGAATGGCGACTCACCGCCTCACCACTCCACGCGCCAGGCGGGCATGTGCGCTGGCCCTGTCTCTCCTCGGCGCCGTGAGAGCGGCGGCCCGCGAACCCGCGGAACGCGAGGCAATCGATCGAAGGGTGGAGAGGACAGCCGAGGAGCAGCTCGGCACGGCAGTGCGAGAGGGGCGGGTCGCCTCTGCGGTGGTCGTCTTCGTGCGGGATGGCCAGGTCCGCCTCGAGCGTGCCTGGGGTTGGGAGGACCCCGAGAAGCGGATCCCGGTGGATCTGGAGCAGTCCCGCTTTGCGGTCGCATCGATCAGCAAGGTCTTCACCGCGGTGGCCCTCGCCACCTACAAGCAGCGAGGCCTCATTCGGAGCTACGCCGACCCCGTCAACTGGTACCTCCGGAATTTCCGCGTCCCCGATTCGTACAGTCGGCCGATTACGCTCGAAGAACTCGCGACGCACACGGCCGGCTTCGAGGACGAGATCTTCGACAGTGTCACCGACAATCCGGTGATCGGTGCGCCGGCGGTGGCTGATTTCGAGAAGCACCTGCCCGAGTTCTTCTGCCCGCCCGGGACGTTCGCTGCATACTCGGGCTACGGGATCGACCTCCTCGGGCTCGTCCTCTCGGACGTCTCGGGCAAGACCTACGCGGAGGTGATCTCGGAAGCGATCCTGCGCCCGCTCGGCATGGACCACACCAACGCCGGCTACCCGGCAAAGCGCATCGAGCACGAGGTGCAGTCGTACCAGCCTTGGCGACCGGACAACGCGGTCCGCTGGTACACCCCACCTATGTCCTTTCCGTCCTCCGGGTTTATGACAACCGCCAAGGACATGGAGCGCCTCCTCCTTGCTTTGCTGGACCGCGAAGCGCGGCAAGCCGTCGTCACGCCGCAAGTGCGGGAAGACCTTTTTCGCGTCCACCAGGAGGACGCGCCGTACGGAGCGGCGCACGGTTTGGCGTTCGATCTGCAACGCCTCGCCTCCACGGTTTTCGTCCAGCACGGCGGCGAGAGCGCGGCGTTCTCGTGCTTCTTGGGACTCCTTCCCTCCGAATCGATGGGCTTCTTCTACTGTTACACGGACCCCAGACCCGTTCGCGCGACGCCTCCCGCAAAGCGAGCGCCCGATCGCCGCACTGTCCAGGAGCGGATGAAGGCGGCGATCGGCGTCGAGAGCCGCCCGCCCGCGACCGCCGGCGGTCCAGGTGCCTGGCAGGACACGTGGGATCGATACCTAGGGGCCTATCTCTCCATCTTTCGCACCTATCACGGGATCGGACAGCTGCGCTCGATACTTCACCCGCAGTTTCTCAGAGTCGAGCGGGGAACGCGAGGGCTGCGGATCGACGGGGCGGAGGGATTCGTCGAAATCGCGCCCGGCGCGTTCGAGATCCCCGGCGGGGCGGAGAGCTTCGCATTCTTCCCGGACCCGCTGAGCGGTCGAATGGCGCTCAGCCGCACGGCTGGCTTCTCGGCGTACGAGAAGCCAGCGCTCGGGGAAGATCCTGGCGTGCTGCTCCCCCTCCTGACCGGGGTGCTCCTGCTCGCAGCCTCGGGGCTCGCCTTCCCTGTGTGGCCTCTCCGAGCCCACACGCTTGCCCGCGCCGCCGCGATGGGGTTCGCGGCGACGATGGTCGGTGGAGTCGCGATCCTCTATGGGACACACGCCTTCGGTCCGAGCTACTACAGGGGCATCGCCTGGCCAGTCTTGTCCGTGCGCCTGTGCGCGTTCCTGACGATTCCTCTTGCGGTCCTGCTCTCGGCCAGCGTGTTTCGTCTATGGTCTAGCGACCTGCGCGGGCGCGCCGCGCTCGGGCGGGCCCACCTTGCCGCCCTGGCGATCGGAGCCTGGGCGACCGTGTTCCTTCTCATCCACGTGGGGATGATCGGGTTCTCCGCTCCTCGCTAGGTTGGTCGTCCCGCAGTACGCCAACAGTGAAACGCATTGACTCTGCGCGGCACCGCTGGCGTTGGCAGGAATTCCCGCCCCATCTCGCAGCGTTACCGAGCGAGAGCACTCGCGTTCTACCGGACTGCGATCTGGTCCGAGGAGTCACATCGACGCCCGGACCGTTCGGCCGTTGAGCGGCTGGATGGGCCTGGCGTTGTTCGGGTACAGCTTCTTGAACGCTGCAAGTTGGGCCTGAGAGACCGTGGATCGGTTCTGGAGGACAAACCAACGCACGCCCTCGCTACAGGGGGGGGTGGTGAGCGAGCCCTCAAACTCGTAGTAGCCGTGCTTCGCTGGAAGGACCGCCATCGGGTCGACCTGAACGCCTTCCGGAGCGACGCCCGCACCCGCTTTGGCGGGCATCGCGGCGAAGACCGGCTTCAGCGCGACGTTCTCGGGGCCGACGTCGAACAGGACGGCGACCACGGCCAATTTACCCTCCGTGTCCTTGTGCACGAAATGGGCGACGAGCGGCGTGTGCTTGCCGGCGATGGCCTCCTCGCTGGGCGTATGGAAGTGGAACTGCAGGAGGTCGTATTTGCGGTCTCCCACGGTGATCGAGCTGCCAGGGGGCCACGTCACCTGGATGGTGTGACCGTTGTTCACCATCTTGGGCGGGCCAGCTTGGTAGTTAAACTGGATCGCGGGCAGCGAAGCCTTCTGCGCGTCCTTGATGTCGATGGGGGACTGGCGCTTTCCGATCGCGCAACTCGCGAACTCAGGATTCACTTCGGACCAATGCGCGGGGCCACCGTGACCCTGGCCGTATGTCCAGTGGACGTCGTCGCCGAGGGCGCGAGACGTGGCGAGGAGCGCGCAAACCAGGACAGCGGCGCTGCGAGTCATGAGAACCTCCCGGGGACGTTGGTGGGGCCGACAGGCTATGCCGGCTCCTCGAGACCCGCAAGACCGGACCGGCGCTGACGGCCGCAAGGCTCCCAGAACGAGTTCCGCAGGTCCGCTCCCGATAGAAGAGTCGCACGGCGTTCGCTCCACGCACAAATGTGCGGAGACCTCGCACACCCTACTCGCCACAACCGAGTGGAGAGGCCGCCCTGGCGTGATCGGTGGAGTGCTCGGGCCCTCAACGTTCACTTACGGCCCATGAGGTATCTGCGGGGGGAAAGGCTTTTCACGAAGTGTTCACACACCTCCCGCGTCTCTGCGGGGAGCGGTCTCGACTTCGCGCGCTGCGCGGAGGGCAAGGCATGGCATCGCGTCTTGTCAGTGAGGGTCCGGCGGCGGCGTCTTCGCGCGCGGCGGCTCGCGAGCGCGCCCGACGGTGCTCCCCCGCCTTGGCTCGCCGGGGAGGTCGGACCGCGAGCCCGGGATTGGGGTGGGGATCTGTCGCGCTGCTCGCCGGCGTCTTGGCGATCGGCGAAGAGGGTTGCGCGCGGAAGGCCGACCTCGACTACCGCGTGTTCGTGAGCGAGGCAGCCGCGGGAACCGTGGCCGTCTTCGATCCCGCGGGTACGAGGCCGTTCGCCCGTCTGCGGGTGGGCATGTTGCCTCACGCGATGCTGCTCTCTCCGGACCGTCGCTCGCTCTACGTCGTGCTCGTCGGTTCCCAGGCGATCGCCGAGGTCGACGTCGGGACGGTTCGCCTTCGCCGCACCTTCCTCACCGCTCCCGTCCCCGAACGGCGCTCGGACGGAAGCGTGATCCGGGCGCACCACGATCTGGAGGCGTCTCGCCACACCTCGTGCTTCGACTGTCACTTCTCCGGACCGGGGGGCGCGAAGCCTCCCTACGTCGGCGACCGTCCATTTGGCATCGCCCTCTCCCGCGACGGGACGCGGCTGCTCGTCTCCCATGTGAGGAGCGGGGACGTCGCGGAGATCGACCGCCGGAGCGGCGTCATCCTGCGTAGCGTCCATATGCCGCCAGCGGGCCAGGCTCGGGAGGCCGCTGCCATGGCGTTGGCAGGCCCCGATCTCTACGTGATGCTGCGCCCCACCCAGCCGTCACGAAGCCCGGCGGTCGTCCGCCGGTTGGACGCCGAGACGCTGGAGGTGCGGGGAGATATTCAGGTCGGACCCGACCCGGCTTCGGTGCGGGCGCTCGACAGCGGTCGGGTGCTGGTGTCGAACTTCGAGAGCGACACGGTGAGCGAGATCGGCCCGGACGGTCTGCGCGCTCGCTACACCGTGGCCCCCGGACCGCTGGGCGCAGTTGAGCTCGACGCCGGTCGTCGCACCTTGGTGCTCGACTACTACGCGAACTGCGTCTCCTTCGTCGACCTGGAAAGCGGCGCGGTTCGCACCCGGAAGCTTGCCCGCGATGGGAAGAGCTACGCGAATCCCACCCACGGAGCCCTTGCGCCCGACGGGCGTGTGTGGCTCGTGACCAGCGGCTCCGATGGCCACCTGCTCTCCCTGGACGCCGGCAGCGGGGAGGTACTCGTGGACGTGCCCATCGCCGGTCTGTCCTTCGACGTGGCGATCGCGCCTCGCGTCGGGCGCGAGGCCAATGCGGAAACCCTAGTGACCGAGGAGACGTCATGGATGCGACCCAGGCACCTGCGCTGAGAGCCGTTTGCGTCGTCACCTTGTGCCTGGCGGTGGGGCTCGGCGCCTGCAAGAGCAGCAGCGGGAGCGGCGGAGGTGGCGGGACCACGACTGGTGCGGGAACGGTCGTGGGGGTCGTCTTCGACATCGGGACAGGCAGTCGCCTTTCGGGGGTGACGGTCGCCGGCGGCGGACAGACCGCCAGCACCGGGAGCGACGGACAGTTCACGTTCACCAACCTGGCGGGCAGCTCGGTTCCACTCACCTTCAGCCTCGCGAACTACGCGCCGGGTTATGCGAACGCGCAGCCCGGCGGAACCGCAGGCGACTCGCTCGTGGTCACGCTGAAGAAGCGTGGCACCCTGCAGGCCTACGACCCAACCACCACGTCGACGCTCACCGAGACCACAGAGTCGGGTCCCTACGCGGTCACGCTTACGGCCGGAAGCCTCGCCACCACCGACCACAACCTGCAGGTGTCGGTCACGCCTCTCGACCCGACCAAGGAAGCAGCGGCGCTCCCCGGCCAGCTCGTCACAGCCGGGTCATCCGCGGCGCTCCTCTCCCCGGTCACCTTCGCGGAGTTCACCATCCTCGATTCGGCCGGAAATCGCGTGCAGCTGACTGCCACCGCCAGCGCCACGGTGGAACTGCCCATTCCACCTTCGCTTCGATCCACCTATCCTCTCACCTCCACCATTCACTGCTACGCCTATGATCCCACCGCCGGCTCGTGGAACGACTTCGTCGACGGGACAGTAGCGACCTCGAGCGTCGACGGCTCCACCCCCGTCCTCCGAGCGGCGATCCGGCACTTCTCCTGGTACGGCGGCGCGCCTCAAGCGAGCAACTGCCAGGCGGTGGTGGTGAAGGTGGTGAGCGCGGTGAGCGGAAGCCCTCTCGGGAATGCTCACCTGGAGGCGACCCCGGGGACGGGCACCTACACGGACGCGAACGGCTTCGCGACGGTGTGGGTAGAGCAGGGTGCCCAGGTCAACTACTTTGCCACGCAGACCGGATTCGACGTCGATGGATCGCTCACCGGGATCAAGGGTGCGAAGTACATCGAGTACGGCAAGGTGACCGAGACGCTGCCCATGCCCCGCACGTTCCCGTGCAACAACCTCCCCGCCCCGACGGGGAACTCAGGCACGGATCTCGGCGAGACCGGGAATCCCCTCGAGATCAAGATCGGCGCCATCGCCAAGCTCACCTACCAGGCGACCGCCCTGCTGCTCGCGGGGACCGGAGGCACTGGCGGTGAGGTCGAGGTCATTCTCCAGTCGGGCATCCCGGACGCGAATGGCCAGCTGCAGAGCCCGCAGCCCGCGAGCGGTGCCGTCATCGCTCTGAGCGGAAACGGGGCTTCCACAACCCTCAAGGAGGTGAGCGCGGGCACGGGTCTCTACCTGCCCGATCCCGCGGCTGCCCCGTTCCCGGTCGCGGCGGGTCAGCTCTACACCATCTCCATCGACGCCGACGGAAACGGCTCGATCGACGGTTCGGGCTCGGTGTTCGCGGTAGGCCAGATCGCGTGGACCAACCCCACGGACGGCATGACCCTCGCCGCTTCCGGCCTCGTGGCGACCTGGTCCGATTCGGCAGCGGGCACCACGGGGTACGCCCCGCTCTACTTCGCCAGCCTGGACGGCTCGGCAGACGGTGCGGCTTACGTGGGCACCGCGCTGCAATTCGAGCCCCAAAGCGCCACCTCGAGTACTCCCGCGCCCCTCACTCCCGGGAGCTACACCGGAACCCTCGAGGCCTTCAGCGGGATATCGAACAACCTGAGCCTGGGGTCGGGCTACAGCTTGGCGAACAACATCACCGGACCTGCGGTGAGTGGGACGTTCTTCAGCTACGGGAACGCCCAGACGATCACCTTCACCTTGCAGTGACTTCCCGGCCACGGGTGCGAGAGGAGCGGATGCAGGGTCCGAGCCGGCCGTGACGCTCCGGCGTCGGTCGGAGGCGAGATGTCTCACGGCTTTCCCCCGCTGCGCGCCCACCTCGGCCCACCCCTTCGCTAGGAACACCCGCGCGCGTCCGCCGCCATCTCGGGGTACGCTCGGATCCCCGGCCCCCGGCCGGGCTGCCGGAGGGTCGCCATGTCCCTGCTCGCCAAGATTTTTGCTTTCACCCTGGCCCTCTCTGCAGCAGGGCCGGCGGTGGCACAGTACAGCCCACCGCCTCCGCCGCCGGGCCCCCCGCCCGGTTGGTATCCGCCCCCGCCCCCGCCCCCGGGGTGGTATGGCCAGCCGCCGGCGCAGCAGCAGACGTTACGGAACAACACACTGCGGGTGTCGGGAGGCATGTCGCTCGCGAGCACGGGCTACTACTGCGGGTACGCGTACTACCCCTACCCGAGCTGCGGCGCCGCGTACTCGTCGGTGCTCGCCAACGTGAACGTCGATCTGGACCTGGGAGTGTCCCGTTCCTCCGCCATCACCATTGGAGGAAACGTCATGTGGGGCGGCTACAACGGGATCAACAGCACCATCTGGGAACCTCACCTAGACTACCTCCTCCGCGGGAGCCCCCTCGCAGCAGCGCGCTGGCGGTTCCGGATCGGCGGGGGCGTCTACCTCTCCACCGTCAGCGGCAACGGGTACAGCGGCCCGACCGCCACGACCAGCGGGGGAGCCCTGCGGATCGGAGGCGGCGTCTCCCTCCTGGCCGACTCGCCGGTTGGCATCGGTCTCGACACGATCTTCGAGTCCGGAAGCCTCAACGGCTATTACGTGTCGACGCTGCAGCTGCTGGCGGGGCCGGAATTCCACTTCTAGTGTCAAGAAGGGCGCCGCACCCGACCAAGGCCAGAGGGATGTCATCGTCGTCGCCGGTGGGGCCTTGAACCGAGCCCCAGCGCCGGGATCTCGGTGACGGAGCCCCGGGAAACGCGACCGATCGTCGCGAGGCGCTCGCTGAGCCGCGAGCTCCCGCGAGCGTTCACGACGATCTGCTCGGGAGACCGCCGTAAGTGTGGGGGAGGGGACGGCCGACACCGCCGCCCAGGTTCGCGTCCTCCCGTGAACCGGGAGTTGCCGGTCGGACCCGACACAGTGTCCTAGGGATCGGACGGTCTCGATCTGGAGGAGGGATTGGAGCTCGCCTGCGAGGTCGCCGGCCGAACTGTCCTGCCGCGGCGGCAGGCCGAAAGTCCTAGTCCCCGGAGACTGAACGGCCTCCCGATCCTCGATGGGTGAATGAGTTGCATGGGTGCGGCGTCGGGGCCGGGCGCCAGATCCGCGGCGCCCCCCGATCTCCTCGGCGTTTCCTGTTAGTAACGTATGGTGACACATACGAAAAGTAACTGCACTAACAGTCCGTGTGTGCCGTTTCGCACGAAAGCGTACCGGGCGGCACAGCGGTGCACGGTTCCGCCGCTGTGGGACCACACAGACCGGTGCAGACCCAACAGGCACGTGGCCGCGCCGCCAGGCGGACGAGATTTTCGCCGCTGCGGGGGAAGGAGGTCGTATGTCGAAGCAGAATCCAGGGCCCTCGCGCTCGGCAGCGCATCGCCAGGCGGGGACGACCACGCACCTCTCACAAGTCGCCGGGCTGCTCCTCCTCTCCTGGGCTGCCGGCTGCACCGGAAAGGTGACCTCCGACCTGCCGCCGGAGCAGGCGCAAGCGGGCGTCCAGGACCCGGGGGCGCGCACCAGCGCGTCCCAAGCGGGGCCGGGCGGGCCACTCCCCGGATTGACTCCCGGAGAACTCGCCGCCTTCCAGGCAGGCCTGGCGGAGTTCATAGAGGTGGAGCTGGTCCAGACGCCCAGCGGCAGCGCGTCCGGCCTGGGGCCCCGCTACAACTCGACGAGCTGCGGTCGCTGCCATTCTCAGCCGGGCATCGGCGGGACCAGCCCCGCGGTGAACCCGCAAGTCGCGGACGCGACCGCCCACGGCGCCACCAACTCCGTTCCGTGGTTCGTCACCGCGAACGGCCCAGTGCGGGAGGCGAGGTTCAAGCAGACGCTCTCCGGGGCGCCCGACGGAGGCGTCCACGACCTCTACACCATCACGGGCCGCGACGACGCTCCCGGATGCAACATCGGCCAGCCCGGCTTCGGTCCGGCCGGTGATCCGCAGACCGGGCAGGGGGGGAACGACAACCTCGCCCTGCGGATTCCCACCCCCGTGTTCGGGGCCGGGCTCGTCGAGGCGGTTTCCGACATGGCCATCGTCATGAACATGGCGGCGGACGCCGATCTGAAGGCAAGCCTCGGCATCTTCGGCCACCCGAACGTCAGCGGGAACGACGGGACCATCACCCGCTTCGGCTGGAAGGCCCAGAACAAGTCGCTCATCATCTTCGCCGCCGAGGCCTACAACGTGGAGATCGGAGTGACGAACGAGTTCTTTCCCGAGGAGCGCGACGAGACCCCGGGCTGCCTCTTCAATCAGCTGCCGGAGGATAGCTTCGACACCACCGCCACGGCCCCTCTCGACGCTGCCAGCGACGTGCAGAAGTTCGCCTTCTTCATGCGCCTGCTCGCCCCGCCCACGCCGGCACCCGACACCCCGTCCACCGTCCACGGCCGCACCCTCTTCCAGACGACGGGCTGCGCGCTCTGCCACACTCCCACGCTCCAGAGCGGCAACGCCACCAGCGCCGCCCTCGCCAACCAGCCGGTGAACCTCTTCTCGGACCTGCTCGTCCACGCGATGGGAAACAGGCTCGCCGACGGCATCAGGCAGGGGGCCGCGGGTCCCGACGAGTTCCGAACGGCGCCGCTATGGGGCGTGGGACAGCGCCTGTTCTTCCTCCACGACGGCCGCACCAGCGACCTGGTGGAGGCCATCGAGGCGCACCGGAGCAAGAACAGCGAGGCGACGGGAGTCATCGAGCGCTTCAACCACCTGAGCGGAAAAGACCAGCAGGACCTGGTCGACTTCGTACGATCGCTCTAGCGGTGGCCGGGGCCCGGGGGGCGTGGCAGCGTCCCCGCCCTCCCGGGCCGAGCGGCGGTGCCCCAGCGCGCCTCGGAGGGCGGGGCAGGACCGGATGAGGCACTCTCGACCGAGGGAGGGTCCTCCTCGGTCACGCGGCAGGCGCCGGGACTCCTGTCGCGGTCGGGCCCCCGGCGTCCCACCAGATCGCCCAGGCCCACGCCTGGCGCGGGGAGAACGATTCGCGCCTTCGAGTGGCTGGCGCGGCCACGCCGTCAACGACGCCGGCATGCGCTACCGCTCCTGGGACCCCATGGTCCGCGGGGTTCGCAGGGACCCACGCCACCCGGCCCTCCTCAGAGCGACGAACCTCCCGATGAGGTGATCGGAATCCTCCCGAGGCCGGACCCGCCGGGCCTTTACATCCCGAGGTCCATCTGCTCCTGTGGGAGCCGATTGAAGCCGCGAGTCGCGCTGGCCCTGGGGGCCCTCCTGCTGTTCGCCCTCCAGGCCCGCCAGAGCGCCGGCTACTACCACTTCGACGAGTACTTCCAGACGGTCGAGTTCGCGAGCTACAAGCTCGGGATCACGCCTCCCGGCGACCTCCCCTGGGAGTTCGCGGCGCGGATGCGCCCCTTCCTGCAGCCGGCGGTCTACTACGGCATCGCCGGCGCGCTCGGACAATTCGGTCCGCAGGAGCCCGGCGTGGCGCTCCTCGCCTTCCGGCTCTTCGATGCTCTCCTCGCCTGGGCGTCGCTGTGCCTGCTCGCCTGGGCGCTCGGGCGGCGCCTGCAAGGCGAGCGCGCCAAGACCTGGCTCCTCGCTTCGTGCCTGCTGACCTGGTTCGTCCCGTTCCTCAGCGTTCGTACCTCGTCGGAGAACCTGGCCGGCTCGCTGCTGGCCATGGGGTTCGCCTCCTTCCTCCTCCTGGAGAAGCGGCTGGCGCTCGCCGCCCTGACCGCCGGCGCCGCCATGGGGCTCTCCTTCGAGGCGCGCTACCAGGTGGCCTTCGCCGTCCTGGGGTTCGTGGCATGGCTCCTCCTCCTCCGGCGCGCGCCCCGAGCGCTCCTTCCCTTCGCGGTGGGCTTTGCGCTCTCCCTGGCCCTCGGCCTGGCGATCGATCGCTGGGGCTACGGCGAGTGGGTCGCGACCCCCAGGAACTACCAGCGGGTGAACCTGGTCGAGGAGCGAGCCGCGGCCTTCGGCCGCTCTCCGGTGACCTTCTTCGTCACGAGCCTCGTGACGGTCCACGCACCCCTGTCGGCGCTCCTCCTCCTCGCCGCGGTGCTGTTCTGGGTCCGGGCGCCGCGGGATCCCATCACCTGGATGACGCTGCCGTTCGTCGTCGGCCACACTCTTTTCGCCCACAAGGAACTGCGGTTCCTCTTCCCGCTCGGCCCGTTGGCGGCGGCCATCCCCGCCTTGCTGCTTCTCGATCCCAGCATCGACCTCGCCAGGTTCCGCGGGTTCCTGGCGCGCCGGCCGGGCATCCTCAGGGGGTTCGTCGCCCTGAACCTCGCGTTTCTCGGCGCATTGCTCGTCGTCCCCATTCGGCACGATCTGAGCGTTCAGGTGTGCCTGCATCGCAAGCTTGCCAGCGCCACCGACCCCCGCGTGGTCTTCCTCGCCACCGAGCCGTTCGTGGACGGCGACGTGCCCCTCCGCTACCTGCAGCCCCCCGGCCTCCGCCCGATCCGCGTAGCCTTCTGGCAAGCAGTCGAGCCGTACCTGGAGGCTGCGGATGGCCCGCTCTACGTGGTGGCGCGGATCGCGGAGCCGCCGCCCGCCGAGCTGCGGGAGCGCTATCAGGTGCGGAGGCTGACGGCTCCGCTTCCCGAGGGGGTGGCGCGCCTCCTCGCTCGTCCCCTGCAGCGAACCGAGATGCGCGCTCTCTGGAGCGTGGAGCGGCGCGAGGCCCTCGAGGTCTCGGAGGACGACTCCACCGGGCCTCGCTGAGCCGTCCGCCCAGGGGGGCGGCACTGGCGCAGGAGAGCGCGGACTCCGGCGAGGTGACGCCCGCGCCCGCCGAGCGTACCATCGAAAGGTGCCGGGCTTCGAGCTTCTCACCGCGAGCGGGTTTCCCCGGAGTGCCGCCGGGGCGGCCGCGCTGGCCGCAGCCGCGCTCCTCGTGCTCCTCCAGGAGTTGGGCCACCGGCTGCGGCGCGAAGAGCACCGCGCCTGGTGGGCGAGCAACGGGCGAGACGTCACCAACGCGGCGGGATTCGCGGCGATCGCGCTCTCGCTGCGCCTCTACGGGTTTCCGGGTCCGGCGGCCCTCCTCGCCGGGGGAATCTTCACCATGCTCGTGTACGGGTCCTACGTCCTCGCCGCCGACGTGGCGCGCGCGCGCCACCCGAAGGCGCTCGCGGTGGCGGCCGGCTGGGCGCTGGTGGCCCTGCTCCTGCTCTTCCCGCGGCCGGTGGCTTTCTTCCTGGGAGGGCTCGCGAGCGCGCTCTTCCCGGGGGCGGGCGCGCACGTCAGTGCAGGCTGACGTTGAGCTCCAGTCGCGCGGAGCCCCTCGTCACCTTGAGCTGCAGGAGCTGGTCCTTCGACAGGTTGAGCGCCCGCTGCAGGACGTGCGGTCCGAGGATGACCTCGCCGTTCACGAAGGTGATGACGTCGCCCTTCTGCAGGAGGCGCTGCAGGTCTCCCTGCACGCCGCCGACGTAGAGCCCGCCGGGGAGGCGCAGCTCCTCGTGCAGCAGGCGCGGCTCGGTCTGGGGGGCGAAGTACTGATAGATGGAGATGCGCTCCGCGCTCGCCTGGAGCGGGTCCATCGAGAGCATGCGCTGGCGAGTGGTCGGCTGCCCGCGCGGCCCGTAGTCGAGCGCGGCCGCCGGCAGCCATCTCAGTTCCAGCGGGGCCGTCATGAGGGGCGGGGCGGTGAGGCGTGGCTCGATCTCCTTCCAGGCCTCCTCCACCAGCTGGCGGTTCAGTGCAGTGAGCTCCGGCATCGAATCGTAGTCCGGGCGCTCCTCGGCGGGGAGCGCCGGAGCCTGGGCGGCGAGCTCGAGGAGGGTCCGTCCCGTCCCGCCGTCGATGACCTCCAGGTGCGCGACGTAGGTCACCTCCTCGGACGAGGCGGCCCTGGTCTTTCCCTTGCCCTCGACGACCGACATCCCCTGCGCCACCCTCCGCTCGGCCCAGCCGCGAAAGACCAGGAATCCGCGGGTGTCGAGACCCCTCACGGCGAGAACATGGGCGATGTCGGTCGCCACCCGCGGGTCCGGGTCTCCGGGGCGGAGGATCTCGAACTCGTCCGGACCGAAGAGGAGGAGGCGGCCCTTGGAGGCGAGGAGGAGCACCGCGTCCATGGACTTCTGGTAGCTGCGGATGGGCGGCTCGTCCCAGCGGAAGGCGTAGGGGTACACCACCGCGACGCGGGCACGGATGGGCTCCTCGTCCCGCCGCTCCACGCGCACTGCCGGGCGGGAGGCACAGGCCGCGAGGGCGCCGGCAGCGAGGAGCAGGCGCGGGCAGTTCAAGGTGGAGGCATCATACGACGTCGCCGCCCCGCCGGTGCGGCCGCGCCCTCGGTCCGAGGAAAAGGAGAGGGCCGCCGGCAACCCGCCGGCGGCCCTGTCGCTTGTGGTGTGCCCAGCATTGGGCGTGACCGGGAGGTGAAAGTGCTCCGGGGGACCTTGTCGTAGGGATCCCGAGCGAACCGAAAGGCGCCGACCGTGAGGGGAGCGCTGAAAGAAGCGGGGAGCGAAGCCGCGAGCCGACGAACAGGAACCGGATATGAGGCGGCGCCGACCAGGGCAAGCGGGCCACTGGCCGCGAAGCCCTTGCGACAGAGGGGCGGCGACGTAGATCCGGCGGTTGTGCGGTGAAGGCCATGAACTCTCACCGGGGGAGCTCGCGCCTCGTGCCTGAAAGGGCAACGCCGAGAGGCAGAGGCCGTAGTAGCGCCTGACGAGCCGGACAGGGATGGCTACCGCCTACCGAGCCCGGAACAGATTGGGCGCGAAGGGCGAATGGGCAGGAGGGCAGGACGACCGTGAGTCTCGAAGACGCCAGGCGGCAGAAGACCGGGCAACTGGCGCTCTCGCTGGAGGGAAGGGGTGAAGCCCCAAGAGGCCAGCGAAGCGGCGAAGCGAGGTCGGCGGGGAGCGGAATCTACCGTCCAGGAACGGACCTCATGGAAGAGGTAATCCAGCGCGGCAACGCCAAGGCGGCGTTGAAGCGAGTGAAGCAGAACAAGGGAAGTCCCTGTGTCGACGGGATGACAATGGACGAACTGCCCGGGTACCTAGCCGAACACTGGGAGACGATCCGCGAGGAACTACTCGCGGGGACCTACCAGCCAAAGCCGGTGAAGCGGCAGGAGATACCCAAGA
>Ga0335076_10002542_pt1 | contig 18163 bp, 15 predicted proteins | sample Lox_Sample_25_FD_206717 | JGI IMG/M metagenome (GOLD analysis project Ga0335076, IMG submission 206717) | Soil microbial communities from Loxahatchee National Wildlife Refuge, Florida, United States - Lox_Sample_2.5 | ecosystem: Environmental > Terrestrial > Soil > Wetlands | place: USA... | reverse complement strand
AGCTCGCCCGGGCTCTCGTCCGTGCCCGCGAAGAGCGAGCCGATCATGACCGAGGAGGCGCCGGCGGCGATCGCCTTGCTGACGTCGCCCGAGAACTTCACCCCGCCGTCGGCGATGATCGGGGTGTCGGATCGGGCGGCGGCCCGCGCCGCCTCGGCGATGGCGGTGATCTGCGGCATGCCGGCGCCGGACACGACTCGGGTCGTGCAGATCGACCCCGGCCCCATGCCGACCTTCACCGCGCTCACCCCGGCCGCGATGAGGTCCAGCGTCCCCTCGTAGGTCCCCACGTTCCCCGCCACGAGCTCGAGGTCGGGGTGGGCCGTCCTCACCCGCTCCACGGTGTCGCGGACCCCCCGGCTGTGGCCGTGGGCGGTGTCGACGGCCACGACGTCCACCTTCGCCTCGACGAGCGCCGCTACCCGCTCCAGGGTGTCCCCGGCCACGCCCACCGCCGCCCCGACCCGGAGCCGGCCGAGCGAGTCCTTGCACGCGCTCGGGTACTTGATCTGCTTCTGGATGTCCTTGACCGTGATGAGGCCCTTGAGGTTGTAGTCGCGGTCGACGACCAGGAGCTTCTCCACCTTGTGCTTGTGGAGGATCTCCTTCGCCTCGTCGAGGGTCGTCCCCACCGGGACGGTGATGAGGTCGTCCTTGGTCATCAGCTCCGACACGCGGAGGGTCGTGCGGGTCTCGAAGCGCAGGTCGCGGTTCGTGAGGATGCCCACGAGTTTCGGCCCCACGGTCACCGGCACCCCGCTGATGCGGTACTTCGCCATGAGGGCCAGGGCCTCGGCCACCGGCGCGTCGGGGCCGACCGTCACCGGGTCCACGATCATCCCGGACTCGGACCGCTTGACCTTGTCCACCTCGGCCGCCTGGGCCTCGATGCTCATGTTCTTGTGGATGAAGCCGATCCCTCCTTCCTGGGCGAGGGCGATCGCGAGGTGGGCCTCGGTCACCGTGTCCATGGCCGCGGCGACGATCGGGATGCGGAGGGAGATGCCCTTCGTGAGACGGGTGGCCACGTCCACCTGGGACGGGAGCACGTCCGAGCGCTGGGGGACGAGGAGGACGTCGTCGAACGTCAGCGCTTCGGTGAGCCCTTCTTCGATCATCCGAGGCAGCCCCCTGTCCTCCGATCAGCTCCCATGGCACTTCTTGTACTTCTTCCCGCTCCCGCAGGGGCAGGGGTCGTTGCGCCCGACCTTCGGCCCCTGTCGGCGGACCGTCTGCACCTCGTCCGTCCCGCCGGACGCCTCGCGCGGAGCGGCGGCGCGGGCGAAGGCCGAGGGCGCCGCGCCGGGGTCGTTGAAGGAGAGGTTGCGCGGCACCGTCTTCACCCCGGCCAGGGCGAGCTCGGGCTCCCGCGCCCGGACCGGAGCGGCGGGCCGGGGGCGTGGCGCCTCCTCGGGCGCGGCCTCCTCGGGGGCGCCCTCCGGCACCACGACCGGCTGGTAGAGGAAGCTCCAGCGCAGGATCTCCTCGTCGATCCGGTCCATGAGGGCCTGGAACATCTCGTACGACTCCTTCTTGTACTCGACGAGCGGGTCGCGCTGCCCGTACCCGCGGAGACCGATGCCCTCCTTGAGGTGGTCGAGCGAGTAGAGGTGGTCCTTCCACTGCCCGTCCACGATCTGGAGCATGATCATGCGCTGGTGGAAGAGCATCCGCTCGGTGCCGATGAGCCGCTCCCGCTCCGCGTACTTCTCCTTGATGCGGCCGGCGAGGGTCCCCACCAGGTCGCCGCGGCCGAGGGCGCGCAGGTCGGAGAGCCCCGCCTCGACTCCGAACGTCTCCTTGAGGGCGCCCTGCAGGCTCTCGTGGCTCCAGTCGTTCGGGCTGTCCTTCTCCGAGCAGTAGCTGTCCGCGTACCACTCGACGATCTCGTCCACGAGGCCCAGAAGGTGCTCGCGGGTGTTCTTCCCTTCCAGGATCATGCGCCGCATGTCGTAGACCGCGTGGCGCTGCTTGTTCATCACGTCGTCGTACTCGAGGAGGTGCTTGCGGACCCCGAAGTTCTGCGCCTCGACCTGCCTCTGGGCGCGCTCGATCGACTTCGTGACCATGCCGTGCTCGATCGGCACCCCCTCCTCCATGCCCAGGCGGAGCATGAGGCCGCTGATGCGCTCGGAGCCGAAGATGCGCATGAGGTCGTCCTGGAGCGAGAGGTAGAAGCGTGAGGAGCCGGGGTCGCCCTGGCGGCCGGCGCGGCCGCGGAGCTGGTTGTCGATGCGGCGGGCCTCGTGCCGCTCCGTGCCCAGGATGTGGAGGCCGCCCAGGGCCACCACGCGCTCGCGCTCGTTCGAGTCGAGGATCGTCTCCACCCCGGCGAACTCCGGGGTCGCGACGAGGGACTCGATCTGGGCCTTCAGCGGATGGACGGCGAGGAAGTCGACGGGGTTCTCGATCTCGGGGTAGAACGCCTTGGCGACCCTCTCCTTCGTGACCCGGGGCAGAGCGCGCGCGGTGTCGAGGTAGGAGGCGAGGGGCGTCCCCTCGCCGGCGATCGCCCGCACCGCGACGACCGAGGGGTGGTCGTGGGCGAAGGAAGCCATGAGGCCGAGGTAGCGCCGGGCCAGGGTGTGGCGCTCCTCGGGAGGAGGCTTCCGCTGCTGGAGCTCGCGGCGGAACTCGCCCGCCATCTCGCCTTGCACCTGCTCGGCGGCCGCCTGCCGCTCCACGGGGGCGGCCGTGTCGGGGTCCTTCTGCTGCGCGACGAGGACGGCCTTCGCCCGGTGGTCGGGCACGCCCCCCAGGATGATGTCGGTGCCGCGGCCGGCCATGTTGGTGGCGATCGTGACCGCGCCGTAGCGCCCGGCCTGGGCCACGATCTCCGCCTCCTGCTCGTGGTACTTGGCGTTCAGCACCACGTGACGGATGCCGGCCTTCTTGAGGAGCCCCGACAGCTCCTCCGACTTCTCGATCGAGATCGTGCCCACGAGGACCGGCCGTCCGGACCCGTGCAGCTCCTCGATCTCCTTCTCCACCGCGGTGAACTTCTCCCGCTCCGTCCGGTAGACGACGTCCGGGTTCTCGACGCGGATGAGGGGCCGGTTGGTGGGGATGACCAGGACCTCGAGCTTGTAGATCTTGTCGAACTCCGCGGCCTCGGTCTCCGCGGTGCCGGTCATGCCGGAGAGCTTCCCGTACATCCGGAAGTAGTTCTGGAAGGTGATCGTGGCGAGGGTCTGGTTCTCGCGCTCGATCTTCACCTTCTCCTTGGCCTCGACGGCCTGGTGGAGCCCGTCCGACCAGCGCCGGCCGGGCATGAGGCGCCCCGTGAACTCGTCGACGATCGTGACCTGGCCGTCCTTCACCACGTAGTCGACGTCGCGGTGGAAGAGGGTGTGGGCGCGGAGGCCCTGGTTCACGTGGTGGAGGATGTCCATGTTGGAGGGGTCCCAGAGGTTCTTCACCCCCAGCAGCCTCTCCGCGTGGGCCATCCCCATCTCGGTGAGGGTGACCGTCTTCGCCTTCTCGTCGACGATGTAGTCGCCGGTCTTCTCGAGCTCGGCCCGCTCCTCGGCCTTCTTGTCTCCGGTGATGCGCGCCCCGGGCTTCAGCTTGGGGATGATCTGGTCGATCCGGTAGTACTTGTCGGTCGACTCCTCGGCGGGGCCGCTGATGATGAGCGGGGTCCGCGCCTCGTCGATGAGGATCGAGTCCACCTCGTCCACGATCGCGAAGTTGTGGCCCCGCTGGACGTACATCCCGAGATCGAACTTCATGTTGTCGCGCAGGTAGTCGAACCCGAACTCGTTGTTCGTGCCGTAGGTGATGTCGGCGGCGTAGGCCACCTGCCGCTCTCGGTCGTCCATGTGGTGCTGGATGACCCCGACCGAGAGGCCGAGGAACCGGTAGAGCCTCCCCATCCACTCCGAGTCGCGCTTGGCGAGGTAGTCGTTGACGGTGACGACGTGGACGCCCTTCCCACCGAGCGCGTTCAGGTACGCGGCCAGGGTGGCGACGAGGGTCTTGCCCTCGCCCGTCTTCATCTCGGCGATCATCCCGCGGTGGAGGGCCATCCCGCCGATGAGCTGGACGTCGAAGTGGCGCATGCTGAGGGCGCGCCGTCCGGCCTCGCGCACCGTGGCGAAGGCCTCCGGCAGGAGGTCGTCGAGGCTCGCGCCCTGCGCGATCCGGCCGCGGTACTCGGCCGTCTTCGCCGCGAGGGCCCGGTCGTCGAGCGCCCGCAGGCCGGGCTCGAGCGAGCCCACCTGCTCCACGACCGGCCGGATCCGCTTCAGCTCCCGCTCGTTCTTGGTGCCGACGATGCGGGTGAGGATGGAGTCGATCATGTGCGGCGATGGCCCCCCGGCGGGTGCACCTGGAGCGCCCTCTCCGCGGCGCCCTGAGGCGCCGGCGACGGCGGGCCCTCTCCCGTGATCCAGAGAGAATACCAACCCCCACCGGGGATTGCCACCGGAGAGGGGGGAGAGGCGGTCACACGACCGGCCCTCGGGATGGACCGGGCGCCCTCGGGGATGGACTCGGGACGGACCCTAGCCGAAGCTGCGGTACTCGTCGATGATGTACTCGATCGGGTTCCGCACCTGGTCGTTCACCCACACCTCGTAGTGCAGGTGGGGCGCGGTCGACCTCCCGGTGTTCCCGCTGAAGCCGATGACGTCGCCGCGGCGGACGCGCTGCCCCGGCCGCACGTTGAAGCCGTCCAGGTGGCCGTACCGTGTCACGATTCCGTAGCCGTGGTCGATGACCATGGCATTGCCGTAGCCCTGCTTCGTCCCGCAGAAGACCACGACGCCGTCCGCCGGGGCGTGCACCTTGGTCCCCCGTGGGACCGAGATGTCGATGCCCGGGTGGAAGTCGCGGAGGCCCGTGAAGGGATCGATCCGGTTCCCGAAACGCTCCGAGAGGTAGCCCCGGAGAGGCCAGATCGAAGGCGTGGACGCCAGGATCTCCCGCCGGTCCTTGAAGTAGGTCTCGAGGCTCGAAGACTTCTCGGAGAGCGTTCCCACCGTCTGGTCGATGCTCTGGAGCGTCGAGGCGATGTCGACCGAAGGAGGCGTCGTCTCGCTCCGGGAGAGGCCGCCCACGCCGCCGAGCGACGCGTCGGGGAGACTCTGGTCGACCCCCGCCATGATGCCGAGCTTGGTGACGATGTTCTGGAGCTGCAGCACCTTGGCCTGGAGGTGACCCGCGTTCTCCTCGTAGGCCCTGGCCTTCGTGGCGAGAGCGAGGTTCTCGGACCGCAACCGGCGGAGCTCGGCCACTTCGACGGCGATCCAGGTGTAGTGGGTCAGGATGCCCACGAGGACGAGGACCATCACGCCGAGGGCGGCGAGGACCCACCGGGTGAGTCGAACCGAGACCTGGAACTTCCGGAAACGGGCTTTGGCGTGGGGCACGACGATGAGCGTGTAGAACTCGTTGGCCATCCGCACCGTCTCTCCGAAGCGTCGGGACCCCTGACGGCCAGGGACCCATCCGCGACGTGGGGGCCGCTTCGCCAGCCGCCACCGTTTACCGCTACAAAACCCGCGCGAGGCTAGCACGGCCGTCACCGGAGGGTCAAGGCGTTTCTCCAAAACCTTGAAGTGGGATTGGCCCTTCCGTATCCGCTTCGCAACGACGGTAACTGAGTGCCTCAGCCACATTCTGCGACGTAACCCATTCTGAATCATCGAGATCAGCGATCGTCCGGGCGACGCGCAGGACGCGGTCGAGGCCCCGTGCGGAGAGGCCGAGACGATCGACGGCGTGCCGGAGCAGACGTTCTGCGTCGGCTCCGACATGTGCGGCTCTTCGGACGACCGCTGGGGGGAGGCGGGCGTTCACGAACGGTGGAGTCGACCCCGCCCGGCGGGCCTGCCGTTCCCGGGCCTGGAGCACCCTCTCCCGAACGGAGGCCGAAGCCTCACCTGGGGAGGCCACCATCTCGTCGAAGGCCAGGGCCGGGACGGTGACGTGGAGATCGATCCGGTCGACGAGCGGGCTCGAGATCCGCCCGAGGTAGGAGCGCACCTCCCCCGGCGTGCAGGTGCACGCTGCCATGGGCGAGCCCAGGCGACCGCACGGGCAGGGGTTCATGGCCCCGACGAGCTGGAACCGAGCCGGCATGCGGAAGGCCCCCCGGTGGCGGGCCACGGTGACGTGGCCCTCCTCGAGCGGCTGGCGAAGCACCTCGAGCGCGGCCCTCCGGAACTCCGGCAGCTCGTCGAGGAAGAGGACGCCGTTGTGGGCGAGGCTGACCTCCCCGGGCCGCGGGCGCTGGCCGCCCCCCACGAGGGCCACGTCGCTCGCCGTGTGGTGCGGGCTCCGAAAAGGCCGGTGGCGCACGGCCTCCTCCGCCGAGAGACCCGCGGCGGAGTGGATGGCCGCCGTCTCGACCGCCTCGCCGGGGCTGAGCGGTGGCAGGATGCCGGGAAGACGCCGGGCCAGCATCGTCTTGCCCGATCCGGGCGGGCCGACCAGGAGCAGGTTGTGGCCGCCGGCGGCGGCGATCTCGAGCGCCCGACGGGCGAGGCCCTGGCCCCGCACGTCGGCGAGGTCGGCCTCCATCCCGGGTCCACCGGCCTCCGGGGCCGGCGCGGGCGTGGCCGCGGCCAGCTCCTCCCGGCCGAGGATCGAGAGCGCCTCCTGGAGCGTCGCGGCGGGGTGGACGGAAAGGCCGGGGGCCATCGCGGCCTCGGAGTGGTTCGCCGCGGGCACGATCGCCGCCGCGAGGCGCTCTCGGAGCGCGAGGAGCAGCGTGGGGAGGACGCCGGCCACGGGCCGCAGCGACCCGTCGAGCGCCAGCTCGCCGACGAGCAGGACCGAGGCCAGGTGGTGCGGCGAGGCGGCTCCGTCCGCGGCCAGGAGGCCGACCGCCGTCGCGAGGTCGAAGGACGAGCCGTACTTCCGCAGGCTGGCCGGGGCCAGGTTGACCGTGATCCGCCGGTCCCACTTGAACGGGATTCCGCAGTTCCGGAGGGCGGCGCGGATCCGCGCCTCGCTCTCCTTCACCGCGGAGTCGGCGAGACCGACCATGGTGAAGCGGGGAAACCCGGGCGCCGAGTCCGCCTCGACCCGGACGAGGTGGGCCTCGACGCCGAGGACGGCGGCGGTGAGCGACGTGGCGAGCATGGCTCTCTCCTCGTTGGGCGGCGGGAGAGGGCCGTTCGGCTTCCACCCTACACGCGGCAGCGGGCGCGGGAGGTCCGATCGGAGTCGGGCGAGCCGCCCCTGGCGGGGGCTCCGTGAACAGCGGCGGTGAACGGCGGTTTGCGCGCCCGGTCGGCTCTCAGCTATTCTTGACGGGTTTCTGCCGTGCGTTCGTCCCGTCCCTGACACTGCCGCGAGGAGAACAAGATGACATTCCGCCGCACCTTGGGGCTCGGCCTCGTGGCCGCCCTCGCCGGGATCCTCGTGCTGCCGGCCTGCAGCCGCCGCCGGCCGGTCGAGGTGAACGCGATCGTGCCGTCGATCAAGATGAACCGGGTCAAGGTCCCGCTCGGGAGCGCGCTCGAGATCACGTACACCTGGACCCTCGAGCCCGGAGCCAAGAAGCCCGACCAGGACTACTGGGCTCTCGTCCACTTCCTCGACAACCACGAGGTCATGCTCTTCTCGGACGACCACGTGCCCGAGCCGCCGCCGTCCACCTGGGAGCCCGGCAAGACCTACAGCTACACCCGCACGCGCTTCGTGCCCGTCTACCCGTACGTGGGCGACGTCGAGGTGCGCATGGGCCTCTACCCCCACCCCGGACGGGGCGACCGGCCGGCGCTCAAGGGCGACGACCGCGGGTTCCACGAGTACAAGGTGGCGACGATCGAGCTCCTGCCCCAGACCGAGAACATCTTCCTCATCTACAAGGAAGGCTGGCACAACCCGGAGACCCACCCCGACAATCCGAGCGTCGAGCGGACGTGGACGAAGAAGGAGGCGCTCGCGTCGTTCAAGAACCCGAAGAAGGACGTGATCGTCTACCTCGAGGGCGACACCTGCGTGAAGTGCTTCACGAAGACCCCCGAGGTCACGCTCTCGGTCGGGAACAACGCGGGGCTGCGGTTCCCGGTGGATGGCCCGCAGGTCTACCTCAAGAAGGTCCGGGTCAAGGCCGCGGACCTGGGCACGGACGACTGGGTGGACCTCCGCATCATCAACGCCGAGTCCTTCGTGCCGAAGAACCTGAACCCGCCGATGAACAACGACGACCGCGAGCTCGGGTTCAACGTCTACCACCTCTACGTGGCCGACGCCGAGCAGGCGGGCACGGTGGACGGCGTCGTCGACGCGGTGGCCCTCGGTCCGTCGGGTCCCTCGCCGAAGAAGGCCGCCGCCGCGCCGAAGGCCGCGCCCGCGGCCCGCTGAGCCTCCCGCCCGACGACCCACCCGGGCCCGGACGGGCCGGGTGGGCCGGCGGGCGGCCCGTGACCGACGGGGAGCTTCGATGGACCAGTGGACGGGACCGGACGGCCGGGTGGACGTGGCCCGGATCATGGCCGGCATCCGGGAGAAGATCCGGGCCCGGCGCGACCTCGGCCTCTACACGGACGAGGAGGTCGACGAGCTCACCGCGCTCAAGCTCCAGGCCTTCGCCGACGACGCCGGGATCGACCCCGAGCTGCTCGCCCGGCTCATGGCCCCGAACCACAACTGGAACATCTCGACCGACTACCGCATCGAGACCCACCGCCGCGGCCTCGGCGCCCGCCTGCTGCTGCTGCTGAAGAGGCTCGTCCGGCCCTGGGTCCGCCTCTACACCGACCATCCCCTGAGCCGCCAGGCCCAGATCAACCTCTACCTCCACTACCTCGGCACGAACGTCGTGCGCGAGCTCGTGCGGCTCCAGGTCGAGCACGCGGCGCTCCGGAACCGGGTGGACGCCCTCGGCAAGGAGCGCGGGGGGGCGGGGGAGGGCGGCCGGGGTTGAGGGTCGCGTTCGTCGTCCAGCGCTACGGCACCGAGGTGGTGGGCGGCGCCGAGCTGCACTGCCGCTGGGTCGCCGAGCACGTGGCCGCGCGCCACGAGGTCGAGGTGCTCACCACGACCGCCACCGACTACCTGAGCTGGGCGAACGTCCTTCCCCCGGGCGTCTCGCGGGTGAACGGGGTCGCGGTGCGGCGCTTCCCGGTGGCCCGCGAGCGGCGGGAGGACGTCTTCTTCCCGGTGGCGAACAGGGTCTGCTTCTTCGACCACACCGACGAGGACGAGCGGCTCTGGCTGGAGGAGCACGGGCCGGTCGTGCCCGGGCTCCTCGACCACCTGCGCCGCCACGAGGCGGACTACGACGCGATCGTCTTCTTCTCGTACCGGTACTGGACGACCTACTTCGGCGTGCAGGTGGCCCCGGCCAAGAGCCTGCTCGTCCCGACCGCCGAGCACGATCGCGTGATCTACCTCCGCCTCTTCCGCGACTTCTTCCGCCTGCCCGCCGCCGTCGTGTTCAACACCCCGGAGGAGAGGGACCTCATCGAGCGGGCGACCGGGAACGAAGGGCTCCGCGGCGAGGTCGTGGGGACGGGCATCGAGCGTCCGGCCGTGGTCCCCGTCGACGAGGTCGCGCCGCGGCTCGACCTCCTCGGCGACTACCTCGTCTACGTGGGGCGCATCGAGCCCGAGAAGGGCTGCGCGGTGATGATCGACCACTTCCTGCGCTGGCAGCGCGAGACCCGGGCCGCGGCCACCCTCGCCCTCTTCGGGCGCAGCACCATGACCTTCTCCGAGAACGCCCACGTCCGCCTGATGGGTGTCGTGCCGGACGGGGAGAAGCTCGCCGCGATCGCGCGATCGCGCGGCCTCCTCATGCCCTCGCGCCACGAGAGCCTCTCCATGGTCGTCCTCGAGGCGTGGATGATGGGGCGGCCGGTCCTCGTGAACGGCGACTGCGAGGTGCTGCGGGGGCAGGTGCTGCGGGCCGACGGCGGCCTCTACTACCGGCGCTACGAGGAGTTCGCGGCGGCGATGGACCTCCTCGTCTCCGACCGGGCGCTCGGCGACCGGCTCGGAAGGCAGGGGAGGGACTTCTTCGAGGCGAACTACTCCTGGGACCGCGTCATGGAGAAGTACGAGCGCCTGCTCCTCCAGGCTGCGGCCGGCGCCGGGCGCGCGGACGTGGGGGGCGTCGGGTCGGGGCTCGCCGGGACGGGGGAGGAGAGCGCCGTCCGGTGAGGCTCGCCTTCGTCATCCAGCGCTACGGGCTCGAGGTGAACGGGGGGGCGGAGCTGCACTGCCGCTGGCTGGCCGAGCGGCTGGCCCGGCGCCACGAGGTCGAGGTGTTCGCGACCCGCGCCCTCGACTACCTCGAGTGGCGGAACCACTACCCGAGGGGCACCGAGGTGGTGAACGGAATCCCCGTCCACCGCTCGACCGTCCGGAGGCCGCGCGATGCGCGGGTCTTCGGCTCCCTCTCGAACCTCTGCTTCCTGGAGGCCCACACCCGGCAGGAGGAGGAGGCATGGGTGCGCGAGAACGGGCCCTTCTCGCCGGCGCTCGTGAGGGCGGTCTCCGCGGCGCGCTCCCGCTTCGACCGGTTCCTCTTCTACTGCTACCGCTACTACCACTGCTACCACGGCCTCCCCGCGGTCCGGGACAAGTCGATCCTCGTGCCCACGGCCGAGGAAGACCCGGCCATCCACCTCGGCATCTTCAAGCCGTTCTTCCGCTCCCCGCGCGGGATCGTGTACCTGACGCCGGAAGAGCAGTCCCTCGTCGAGGACGCGAGCGGGAACCGCGAGGTACCGAGCGTCGTGATCGGCAGCGGCGTGAACCTCCCCGACGCCCCGCCGGGCATGGACTTCCGCGCCCGGCACGGCCTCGCGCGCCCGTTCCTCCTCTACGTCGGCCGGGTCGACCGGAACAAGGGCGCCGTGACCCTCTTCGCCTACTTCCAGAAGTTCCTGGAGGAGAGCGGGGCGGACGTGGACCTGGTGCTGGCCGGCAAGGCGGTGGTTCCCGTCCCGCCCCACCCGCGCGTGCGGCACCTCGGCTTCATCAGCGAGGAGGAGAAGGTCGCCGCCCTGCGGCAGTGCCGCCTGCTGGTGGTCCCGTCCCCGTACGAGAGCCTTTCCGTGATCACGCTCGAGGCGTGGAAGCTCGGGGTGCCCGTGCTCGCCAACGCCCGGTGCAAGGTGCTCATGGGGCAGTGCCTGCGCTCGAACGGGGGGCTCTCGTTCCACGGCTACGCCGAGTTCGCCGAGAGCCTGCGGCTCCTGCTCGGCGAGCCCGGCCTCGCCGAGGCGCTCGGGCGACAGGGCCGGGACTACGTCGAGCGCGAGTACTCCTGGGAGGCGATCGACGCCAAGATGGAGGAGCTCTTCCTCAGGACGGCGTGAGGGGCTACTTGCCCTTCAGCTCGAGGTCGAGCTGGAGGCGGAGCCGGTTGAGCTGGCGGGTGCGCACGAGGGTGACCCGGACCGCGTCGCGCACGATCTCCTCGCGGCCGCTCCGGTCGAAGCCGAGGTGGATCCGGAGGTCGGTCAGGCCCCGCAGCAGGTGCTCCGGCACCTCGACGGACGCCTTCCGCTCGACTTCCTGGCCCGGCTCGCCGCTCGGCGCCATCATCTCCTTGAAGAGACGGTCCACGTCGCGGTCCTTGACCGCGGTGGGCGCCTTCATCTTGCTCTCGGCGGTGATGGCGCGCAGCTTCTCGAGCTCCTTCCCGATGTCGAGAGTGCCCCGGGTGCGCACCGGGCGCACCCTGAGCTTGTCGGTGTCCTCCTCCGCGAACTCGACCCGCAGAGGCTCCATGAGGGCGGGGTCGGTGCCCGCCGCGGCCGGCGCGGATGCGGCCGGCCCCGGCGAGGCGGTGGCCGGGGCCTCCATCGAGGTCGCGGACGCCGCGGCCGCGGCGGCCCTCCCGCTGCCGGCGAGCCCCGCCCGCTTCTCCTCCGCGATCCGGGCCCGGATCGCGTCCAGCGAGAGGCGCGAGATCTCCTTGAGCGTCTCGAAGACGCCCACCCCGTGCACGGCCGCCGCCTCGAAGGCCGGCGCCCCTGCGGGGTTCAGCGCCTTCTGCAGCGCCTCGACGGGCACGATGTTCCGCAGGTCGCGCTTGTTGTACTGGAAGACGAAGGGCACCGTGCGCGGCTCGAGGCCCAGCTCCTCGAGGTTCTGGCGCAGGTTCGACAGCGACTCCTCGTTCGGCTCCGCGGCCGGGACCTGGCTGTCGGCCACGAAGACGACCCCGTCCACCCCCTTGAGGACGAGCCTCCTCGTCGCGTTGTAGAAGACCTGGCCGGGGACCGTGTAGAGCTGCAGGCGGACCTTCATGCCCCCGATCATGCCCACGTCGAGCGGGAGGAGGTCGAAGAAGAGGGTGCGGTCGGTCTCCGTTTCGAGGCTCACCATGTCGCCCCGGGACTTGGGGGCCGTCTTGTCGTGGATCCAGTGGAGGTTCGTGGTCTTCCCGCAGAGGCCAGGGCCGTAGTAGACGATCTTCGCCGTCATCTGCATCGCGGTGTAGTTGAGGAAGACCATCGTGGCGGGCGAAGTGTAGCACCGCGGCCGGGCCGCGGCGCGCGGCTCAGAAGCTGATGCCCAAGGCGACGAAGTAGCGCGCGTCGAGGGGCACGAGCACGGTCTTGGGCAGGGTGGTCCACTGGTACTCGCCGCGGATCACGAGCCCGAACGGGAACTTCAGCTTGGCGCCGACGAAGACGAGGCCGATCGTGCCCTGGTCGCTCTGGGCGGGCAGGCTCTCTCGGTAGCCCCCGATGCCGAGCCCCGCGTACGGCACGAACCGGCCGATGGGCGGGCCGAGATAGGCCTTGCCGGAGAGGGTGCCGATGCTCGTGTCGGGGAGGGCGCTGCCCTGCCAGGCGCCCTCGATCTCCCCGTTCACGAAGCTGAAGAGCGTGATGGTCAGCATGCCCCCGTAGCCCGTGTTCCAGGTGTCGCCCGGCTTGCCGCCGGTCGCGAAGGCGCTGATCTCGGCCCCGGCGGCCGAGCGGCCCGGAAGGGCGGCGAGCACGGCCACGAGGAGGAAGGGGAGGACGAGCCCGCGCCGGCCGATGGGGTTCACCATGCTCCCCATGGTAGCAGCCTCACTCGACTTCGACCCTCCGGCCCCTCCGGCCGGCCGCGGCCGGCGGCCGATCCTCTTCCATCCGCTGCAGCTGCCACTGGCACATCAGGATGATCCCCTCGAGCACCTGGCGCCGGATCCGGCGCGCCCGCTCGCGGTCGATGCCCGCCTCCTCGAGGATCTCGGAGACCATGCAGCAGGGCTTCTGGGCCGAGCGTCTCTCCCGGGTCACGAAGCCTCCTTGCTCCCGAACGCCACCCGCAGGCGCTGGTCGGTGAAGCCGGCGCTCGCCACCGCCCGCCCGGCGAGCGTCCGCGGGAGGACGAGGTGCCGGCGCTGGTTGTCCACCTGGACGACGAGCTCGTCGCCCTTCGCGTAGACCTGGATTCTGTCCTTCTCCGCGAACGGCAGCCGCACGTAGAGCGCGTACGACTGGCCCTCCTTCTTCACCTCGACCGGCCGGTCGCGGTGGAGGACGGCCGAGGGATCCGTCTTGCCGAAGACCCGCCGGCCGAACTCGTCCAGCATCTCCGTGCCCACCATCTCGCGGTCGAAGAGAGGCGCCTCGAAGAAGGGCAGGGGAGCGAAGTCGGCCCGGGCCGTGGCGAGGTGGCCGGCCTGGATGGAGAACCACCGGTCGAAGTAGCTCGAGCGCGCTTCCTCGGGCAGCACGCGGTTCGCGACCACGGCGTCCACCGGGAAGCCGAAGAGGCTCAGGTAGGTGTAGAGGCGCTGCGACTCGTTGATCACCATCCGCTCGGGGTTCAGGACGATGCGGATGGAGCTGCGCTTCGGGTCCTGGAGGAGCGGTCCCATCCCCTCCATCTGCTCGTACACGCGCTTCACCGCCCCGAAGACGTCGTCGGAGGGGATCGGCATGTCGGTGATGCGCTGGGCCACCGGACGCACCGTGCGCACCACCGTGCGCTGGATCGGGAAGATCCGGGAGAAGTAGAAGCTCAGCACCTCCGGCACGGCGAGCATCCGGACGGTGTCGCCGGTGGGGGCGCAATCGATCACGATGAAGTCGTAGCGGCGGCTCTCCGACCAGGCCTTCACCCGGACGAGGCTGAACAGCTCCTCCATGCCGGGCAGGATGGCGATCTCCTCCGCCACCGTCTCGTCCACGCCGCGGAAGGTCATGAACCGGGTGAGGTACTCGTGGATCGTGCCCCAGTGGGAGGCGAGCTCCCGGTTCACGTCCACCTCGACCGCCTCCAGGTTGGGCAGGACCTCCGTGGGCTCCGCCCCCACCTTCCGGTCGAGGGCGTCGGCCAGGCTGTGGGCGGAGTCGGTGGAGACGACGAGCGTGCGGTGGCCGAGCTTCGCGGCCCGGATGGCGGTGGCCGCGGACAGGCTCGTCTTGCCGACCCCGCCCTTGCCGGAGTAGAGGACGAGGCGCACGCTCACCGCCCGACCGCGGCCCGGGCGGGCCGGCTCCGCGCCCGCGCGCCACCGAAGACGAGGTCGCCGAACTCGGCGAGGCCCCGCAGGTCGTGCACGTCCTGCTCGAGCTCGGGCACGAGGACGGGCCGCTCGCGCGTGTCGACCTCGAGCCGCGCCACCGCCCGGCGCTCGACCCGGGCCAGCACCTGCTGCTCGCGCAGCGTCTCGGCGAGCCGGGCGGCGAGGCCGGGAGGGAGCGCGGGCCGGACCCCGCGCCGCGCCCGTCGCTCCCGGGCGGGGTCCAGGTGCACGCGGTTCACGACGAACGCGACGAAGGGCATCCCCTTCTCGGCGAGCCGGCGGTGGAAGTAGAGGGCTTCCTCGAGCGCGAGCGGCTGCGGCCCCGCCACCATGACGAAGCCCGACGAGCCGTCGCGCAGCAGTGCGTGCACCCTCGTCGCGCGCTCCTTGAAGCCATCGTACATGCTCTCGAAGGCGAGGAAGAACTCGGACAGGTCCTGGAGGAACTGGAGGCCGAGGAACCGGTCGGCGAGGCGGAGGGCGACCGCCCCGGTGCGGGTCGCCACCTTCAGGGTCAGCCGGCCGGCCACGAAGTACGGCCGCAGGAACCAGCGCAGGACGCTCGTGTCGAGGAAGCCGAGCAGGCGGTCCGGGGCGTCCAGGAAGTCGAGGGCGTGGCGGGTGGGCGGCGTGTCGAGCACGACGAGGTCCCACCGCTCGTCGGCGCGGAGCTCGAGGAGCTTCTCCATCGCCATGTACTCGTGGGTCCCGGCGAGGGCGGCGGAGACGTGCCGGTAGAAGCGGTTCTCCAGGATGCGGGCGCGGGCCGCCGCGTCGGGGGTGTACCGGGCGACGAGGGCGTCGAAGGTGCTCTTCACGTCGAGCACCATCGCCCAGAGCGCCCCCCCGCGGGCGGGATACGGGGCGAGGCGCGACAGATCGATCGGCCGGGGCCGGCCCGAGAGCTGGTTGAGGCCGAGGCTCGTGGCGAGGCGGCGGGACGGGTCGATCGTGCACACGAGGACCCGCCGCCCGGAGCGGGCCGCCCGCACCGCGAGCGCCGCCGCGGTGGTCGTCTTGCCGACCCCGCCCGAGCCGCAGGCCACGAGGATGCGCCGCTCCACGAGGGCCCGCTCCAGCGCCTCGGCGGGGGAGAGGCGGGGCGCCATCAGGCCGCCTCGAGGAGGCCGGCCAGGAGCCGCACGTCGTCGAGGGAGAGGGCCTCCCGGAAGAGGAAGGGCAGCGACACGAGGGGGGCGTCGACGTTTCTCCGCAGGCGCGCCTCGTAGAAGCGGGTGAGCTTGCGCCGCCGGATCTGCCGGCGGGCCGCGCGCAGGGCGGCGGAGAGGGGAACGTCCGGCTCGAGGGTCCCGTCCGCGCCCTCGGCGGTCAGGCGCAGCACCTCGGCCTCCTCGTCGTCGCTGAAGCGCCGCTCGTGGCACGCGTTCAGGACGACCGCCGCCGGGCGCATGTCCATGTCCTCGGCGGCGAGCCTGTGGAACTGGACCGCCTCCACGACGGCCATCTCCTCGGGGACGGCGACCAGCACGAGCGCCGTCTTCGCGGGGTCGCGGAGGAGCGCCAGCACCCGGCGGGCGTTGTGGCCGATCGGGCCCACCGGCACGGCCGCCGAGGCGGCGAGGGGGACCTTGAGGAACTGGAGGCCGTGGCCGGTGGCCGGCGCGTCGAGCACGATCAGGTCCCAGAGCGGCCGGTGCGAGAAGCGGGCCCGGGCCTCCTCGAGCACCATGATCTTGCCGAGGGTCATCAGCTCCTTGAGGCCGGGGGCGGCAGCGAAGAAGCGGTGGTAGACGGGGCTCTCGAGGACCCGGCGGGCGAGGATCTCGAGCTTCACGACGCGGCGGACGTACTCGTCCATCACCGCCGCGGGGTCGAGGTTCAGCGTGTAGAGGCCCGGGCGGACCTCGGCCTCGCGGCCGGCCGGGCCCGGCTCCCGGCGCGCGGGGCCGGGGCCGGCGAAGAGCGCCGCCGCGGCGACCGGCGCCTTGATCTCGACGAGGAGCACGCGCCTTCTTCGCTCGCAGGCGGCGAGGGCGATCGCCGCGCCGACGACGCTCTTGCCCACCCCGCCCTTGCCGGTGAGGACGACGAGCCGCCGCGAGAGGAGCGCGTCGAGCAGCATCCGAGGCGAGCCTAGCACACGGGCGGCGGCGGGGAGGCTGCTGTAGAATGCCCGTCACCATGGCCGAGCCGGCGACGGCCGAGAGCGCCCCCGAGGCGGGGACGAGGCCGTCGAAGATCGTGATCGTGATGCCGGCCTACAACGCGGCGCGCACGATCGAGGAGACCTTCCGCGCGATCCCCGAGGGCTACTACGACGAGATCGTCGTCGTGGACGACCACAGCCGGGACGACACGGTCGAGCGCGCCCGGGCCCTCCACCTGAAGGCCATCCGCCATCCCCACAACGTCGGGTACGGCGGCAACCAGAAGACCTGCTACATGGAGGCCCTCCGCGACGGTGCCGGGATCGTGGTGATGCTCCACCCCGACGGGCAGTACGATCCCGCCATCATCCCGGAGATGATCCGCCCGATCCGCGAGGGCCGGGCCGACATGGTGCTCGGCTCGCGCATGATGGTTCCCGGAGCGGCGAAGCGCGGGGGCATGCCCCTCTGGAAACGGGTGGCCAACCGGTTCCTGACCACGGCCGAGAACCTGGCGATGGGCCGCAGGTTCGCCGAGTGCCACACCGGCTACCGCGCCTACAGCCGGCGGTTCCTGGAGACCGTCCCCTTCCTGCGGAACTCGAACGGCTTCGTCTTCGACACCGAGGTCATCTTCCAGGCGGTGCACTTCGGCCTGCCCGTGGTCGAGGTCCCGGTGGCCAGCCGCTACTTCGACGACGCCTCCTCGGTCGGCTTCCGGCAGGGCGTCGTCTACGGCCTCGGCACGCTCTGGACGGCGGCGCGCTACCTGCTGAACCGCTGGGGCCTCGTCGCCAGCGACAGGTTCCGGTCCTGATGGAGAGCCGCCCTTCCCGAACTGGAGGTTGACGACCATGAACCGACCGGCCGCGCTGCTCCTCTCGCTCGCCCTCGCCGCTCCCGCCTTCTCCCAGGAAGTCCTGGAGCCGAAGTCGGGGGTCAAGTTCGCCGCCCGGAGCGGCGACATGTCCCTCCTCGGCGTCGGGCTCCGCACCAAGACCATGCTGAAGGTCAAGGTCTACGCGGTCGGGCTCTACGTGGCCGACTCCGCGCTCGCCGGGCCCCTCGCGGCGTTCAAGGGCAAGACGGACTCGGCGCCCTTCTATAAGGAGCTCGTGTGGGGCGACTTCGAGAAGCAGATCGTCATGAAGTTCACCCGGGACGTGTCCACGGACCAGATCCGCGGGGCCTTCCGCGAGACCCTCGAGGGAGCCTCGAAGGTGGACCTCTTCGTCGGCTACTTCAGCGACACCAAGGAAGGCCAGGAGTACGTGCTCACCTGGAAGCCGGGCGGCATCCTGGAGACGAAGGCGGCCGGGCTGAACAAGCCCGAGATCCACGACAAGGCCTTCGCCGCCGCCGTCTTCGGGATCTGGCTCGGCGAGAAGCCCATCCAGGACGACATCAAGAAGGGGCTCTCCTCCCGGGCGGGGGAACTCATCAAGTAGGCCCGCCGGCCACCTCCGGCGCCCGGGGCGTGCCCGCGCCGCCGGCCCGTGCTATATTCCGGAGTCGGTCGCTGCGCCCGTAGCTCAACTGGATAGAGCGTCGGCCTCCGGAGCCGAAGGTTATAGGTTCGAGCCCTATCGGGCGTACCAATCAGACAAACAACCTA
>Ga0335076_10002541_pt1 | contig 18164 bp, 16 predicted proteins | sample Lox_Sample_25_FD_206717 | JGI IMG/M metagenome (GOLD analysis project Ga0335076, IMG submission 206717) | Soil microbial communities from Loxahatchee National Wildlife Refuge, Florida, United States - Lox_Sample_2.5 | ecosystem: Environmental > Terrestrial > Soil > Wetlands | place: USA... | reverse complement strand
CCCGGCAACGTGCCGCAGTTCGACTCCCTCGGCATCCCGGAGGTGCTGAAGGAGATCATCATGCAGAAGCGCGGCCTGATCCTCATGGTCGGCGCCACGGGCTCGGGCAAGTCGACGTCGCTGTCGGCGATGCTCGATTTCCGCAACGAGCAGAAGTCCGGCCACATCCTGACGCTCGAGGACCCGGTCGAGTTCATCTTCAAGAACAAGAAGTCGATCGTCAACCAGCGCGAGGTTGGCACCGACACCAAGAGCTTCGAGGTGGCGCTCAAGAACGCGCTGCGCCAGGCGCCCGACTGCATTCTGATCGGCGAGATCCGCGACAAGCAGACCATGGGCATGGCGCTCGCCTACGCCCAGTCCGGCCACCTCGCGCTCGCCACGCTGCACGCCAACAACAGCTACCACGCGATGAACCGGATCATCAGCTTCTATCCGCTGGAGAACCGGCCCACGCTGCTGCTCGACATGTCGGCCGCGCTGCAGGCCATCATCTCGCAGCGCCTAGTGCGCACCAAGACCGGCGGCCGGCGCGCGGCGGTCGAGATCCTGCTCAACACGCGCCACATCGCCGAGCTGATCGAGAAAGGCGACATCAACGAGATCAAGGACGCCATGGAGAAATCGATGGCGCCGGGCTCGCAGACCTTCGAGCAGGCGCTGTTCAGGATGTTCATGGAGGGCTCGATCACGCAGGAGGAATGCATGGTCAACGCCGACTCGGCCACGAACATGCTCTGGCTCATCAACCAGGCGACCGCCGGCCAGATTTCCACGGGCTCGGTGTCCACCGTGCCCGGCACCGAGAAGAAGGACGACAAGAAGGAAGGCCCGCTTTCGAACACCGGCGGCGCCTCCTTCAGCGACTTCAAGATCGACGCCAGCGCCTGAGCGCCTTGCGCGAAGCCCTCGATCTCGCGCAGGAGCTGATCCGCCGCCGCTCGGTCACGCCCGAGGACGGCGGCTGCCAGGAACTGATCGCGCGGCGGCTGGCCGAGGCCGGGTTCAAGTGCGAGCCCATGCGCTTCGGCGAGGTCCATAACCTGTGGGCGCGGCGCGGCCAGGCGAATCCCCTGCTCTGCTTCGCCGGGCACACCGACGTTGTGCCGACCGGGCCGCTGTCCGAATGGCACAGCGACCCCTTCACGCCTACGCAGCGGGACGGCAAGCTTTACGGCCGCGGCGCCGCCGACATGAAGTCGTCGATCGCCGCCTTCGTCGTCGCCACCGAGTCCTTCGTCAAGGAAAGGCCCGGCCACACCGGGTCGATCGCCTTCCTGCTGACCTCCGACGAGGAAGGGCCCGCCGTGGACGGCACCGTGAAGGTCGTCGAGGCCCTCAAGAAGCGCGGCGAGACGATGGACTACTGCATCGTGGGGGAGCCGACCTCCGTCGATGCGCTCGGCGATACGCTGAAGAACGGCCGTCGCGGATCGCTGTCGGGCCGCCTCACAGTGCGCGGCGTCCAGGGCCACGTTGCCTATCCGCATCTCGCCCGCAACCCGGTGCACGAGCTTGCGCCCGCGCTCGCCGAGCTCGCCCGGACAAAGTGGGACAAGGGCAACGAGAGCTTTCCGCCGACCACCTGGCAGGTATCGAACATCCACGCAGGGACGGGCGCTGGCAACGTGATTCCCGGCAGCGTCGACGTGGACTTCAATTTCCGCTTCTCGACGGAGAGTACCGACGCTTCCCTCACGCAGCGCGTCGAGGCCATCCTCAAGAAGCACGGCCTCGATTTTTCCGTTTCCTGGGTGCTGGGCGCGAAACCGTTCCTGAGCGCCAACGGGCGGCTCGCCAAGACCGTCACTGAGGTCTGCAAGCGCCATACCGGCCACAACGCGGAGCTATCCACGACGGGCGGCACGTCGGATGCGCGCTTCATCATCGAGGTTGCGCCCGAAGTGCTGGAACTCGGCCCCGTGAACGCCAGCATCCATAAGATCAACGAGCACATCGAGATCGAGGCGCTCGATCAGCTCGCGCGCATCTACCTCGATGTCCTGCGCGCGCTGCTGCCTTGACGCAACGGGAGATCGAGCGCCGGCTCGCCCGCGCCAGGCTCAGCTACGGTCACGGAACCTGGAATGCGCGGGAAGAGGCGGCCTGGCTTCTTTCCAGTGTCAAGAGCGAGAAGAAGCTCCGGGAGCTGCTGGAGCGCCGCATCCGCGAGCGCGTTCCCCTCGCCTACCTGCTCAAGGAAGCCCGCCTCGGCGAGCATGCGTTCTACGTGGACGAGCGCACGCTCGTGCCGCGGTCATTCATTGCCGAGCTGCTCCGCGACCGCCTCGCTCCCTGGCTGCCAAAGGCGCCCCGCACCGCGCTCGACCTGTGCACCGGCTCGGGCTGCCTCGCCGTGCTGCTTGCGCTTGAATTCCCCGGGTCCGCCGTGGATGCGGCCGACATCTCGCCCGAGGCGCTTCAGGTCGCACGGATCAACGTCAGGAGGTACAAGGTCGGAAAGCGCGTCCGGGCCTTCCGTTCAAACCTTCTCCAGAAGACCCGCAAGTACGACCTCATCGTCACCAACCCGCCCTACGTTACGAGCACCTCGATGAAGAAGCTGCCGCTGGAATACCGCCGCGAGCCGGCGCTCGGCCTCGCGGCCGGGCCTGACGGACTCGATGTGGTTCGCAGGATCCTCGCGGACGCGCGGCAACACCTGAACCCGGGCGGGTTGCTCGTGTGCGAGATCGGCGGCAACCGACGCGCCCTGGAGCGCGCTTACCCCGGCGTCGAGTTTGCGTGGCCGGAGGTCAGCGACCCCGGCACGGTCTTCATCCTGCAGCGGGAGCAGCTGCCCGGGGCCGCCAGTAGGGGCTAATTTCGACGAACTTGCGCCAGGCCCGCCGCAGGTCCGCGAGCAGGGGCTGCTCGCGCTGCGCCAGCATGCGCATGGCCGCGCCCACCTGTGCCGCCGGGGCCGCCGTATGCGCGAGGTCCTGCAGCAGCTGGCGCTGCACGTCGATGTCGTTCAGCTCCCCGAGGATCTCCTGCAGGCGCCGGAGCCGTCCGAGCAGCGGCTGCACCTGCTCCTCGTTCCAGGCCGCCGCGAAGCACTCGCAGCCGTAGCGCAGGCGCTTGACCCGGATGCGCACGCGGTGGCGGCGCGCCGCATCGCGCCAGTCGATGCCCTCGGCGGACTCGATCAGCCGCTCGCGCTTTTGCTCGAGCGCTCGCTGCGCGAAGTCGAGTAGCGCCTCGCGCGGCTGCGCGCTCTCGCGCCACGGGCCGCCCCGGGCCCAGGCGAGAACCTCGTCCGACAGGTAGCGGAACTGGGGCGAGCGTGCCGTGGCCCGCGCGCGCCGACGCGCTGCCTGCGCGTGGCGTCGCGCATGGCGCTGCAGCGCCGGGCTGCCGAATGCCGCCTCGAATACGTCCCAGTCGCGCGCCGCTCCCATCCCCGAGAGCGCCTCGCGCAGCCGGCGGTCGAAGCGCGCCGCCTGCTTGCGCTTGAGCAGGCTGCGAAAAACGCGCAGCGTGGAGCGCAGCCGGCGGATGCCGACGCGCAGCTGGTGCAGGTATTCGGCGTCGCAGCCGCCAGCAACGCCGGGCGTGTTCGCCTGGATCTGGGCCACCGCGGCGGCCAGGTTTGCCGTGAATGCGGTGCCCGCGCGCGCGCCCGGCCGCAGGACCGGTCGTGCGAATTTCTGGGGAGGCGCGCCTCGCTGCATAATGGGTTGGGGTGGCCGATGGGACTCGAACCCACAACAACTGGAATCACAATCCAGGACTCTACCGTTGAGCTACGGCCACCACTGGCACTGCGAGTGCGGGCAGCATTTTAGCACCTACAGCTGCGACTCGAGCCCGAGCGCCCGGAAGAACCATGCCGAGAAGCGCTTCCAGGCCGAGGCCTGCGGGTCCGAGTCGAAGGTCTCCTTGTCGTCGCTCCACGAGAGCGCGCCGCGGCGGGCGGTCACGCGCCAGGCTCGCTCCCCGCTAGTCTGCCGCTCAAAGATCCGCTCGAGCTGCGCGGCGAGTACCGGACTCTCGACCAGCACGCCCTGCTCGCAGTTCAGCCAGGTCGAGCGCGGATCGAGGTTGAAGCTGCCGACGAAGAGCGCGCGTCCGTCCACCGTCAGCGCCTTGGTGTGCAGGCTCGCGCCAGACGATCGATACGAGCGCGAGGCGCTGCCGGCCGCCACAGGTTTGAGCTCCCAGAGCTGCACGCCGCCGTCCACCAGCTCCTGTCGGTACTTTGAATAGCCGCCGTGGACGGCGGCGACGTCGTTCGCGGCAAGGGAATTCGTCAGGATGCGCACGCTCCGGCCTTCGCGCGCGGCGCGCGCCAGTCGCCGTGTCACGTCTGCGCCCGGCACGAAGTACGGCGAAATGATGGTCACGCTCGCCTGCGCTGCTTGCAGCATCGGGACCAGCGCAGCGGCGACATGCGTACGCCCGGGGTCGCCCTCGGGCAGCGTGCTTTTGCGCGGGTCGTCCGACACGAAGCGATAGCGCGCGGACCATTCCATCGCCCAGTCGCCCTCGGCCAGGCGCCGCACCGCGTCGTCCTCGCGCAGGGCGCGCGCATAGCGCCCATCCTGCGCGGCCTGCAGCGCCTCGCGGAGCGCGGTGCGCAGCCTTTCGAGCGCCGGCGCCGTGACCAGGTCCGGGTCGAGGACTTCCATCGGGTAGGCGAGCGGCGAGTTCCAGTAGCGGTCGAACGAGGCCGAGACGTCGCGCACGATCGGGCCGGCCATCGTGAAATCGAGGTCCACGAAATTGACCTCGTCGGACGCGCCGAAATATTCGTTGCCGATGTTGCGGCCGCCGACCACGGCCAGGCGGTTGTCGGCGATCCAGCTCTTGTTGTGCATGCGATGGTTCAGGCGGCTGAAGCTGGCGAGGCCCTCGCCCGCCATCCGCAACGCGCCCCAGCGCGAGGCAAACGGGTTGACCAGGCGCACCGAAATGTTCGGGTGCGCGGCGAGCGCGGCGAGCCCCGCGTTCTTGGCGCGCGCATCCATGTCGTCGAGCAGCAGGCGCACACGCACGCCCCGGTCGGCGGCATCGAGCAGCTGCTGCGTGAGGAACATGCCCGTCAGGTCCGCGTGCCAGATGTAGGTCTGCACGTCCAGGCTGCGCACTGCCACGCGCGCGCTCTGCGCACGCGTGACGAAGGCTTCGGTGCCCTCGGCCACGAGCCGGAACGCCGACTGACCGGGGTGCGCGGCCTCGGCGGGCGCGGCGAGCTGGTCGAGCCGGCCCGCAGTGCCCGGCGCGATCGCCGCCTGCGGCGGCAGGTCGGGGCGCGGCGGCAGCGGCGTGCAGGCAGCGAGACCGCACAGTGCAAGGCAAGTCAGCAGTCTCGGCAGCAAAGGCGGCGCCACGGATGCGTCCCTGAAGATTGGTCTGCCCGGCGGGACTCGAACTCGCAACCCCCAGCTTAGAAGGCTGGTGCTCTATCCGGTTGAGCTACGGGCAGAAACGGCATCCACCTTCGCCTGCCGGAGCAGACTGGTCGGGGTGGAGAGATTTGAACTCCCGACATCCTGCTCCCAAAGCAGGCGCGCTACCAGGCTGCGCTACACCCCGAAAAACGGGCGCCAATGATACTCCCTTTTCTTCTTGCCGCTGGGGGGCTTTTCTGCTACAAAGCCACCTTCATTTTTTGGCCGAACCCGAACACGCTGTGGAACTGACACGCAAAAGCTTCTCTCCCTACGTCCCGAAGAAGGGCGAGGAGTACATGAACGGGAAGCAGCGCACGCATTTCCGCAAGATCCTCGAGAGCCTGAAGGCCGATCTTTCCGAGGAGATCGACCGCACGGTGCACACCATGCAGGACGAGGCAACCGTGTTCGCCGACCCGAACGACCGCGCCAGCCAGGAATCCGACATGGCGCTTGAGCTGCGCAACCGGGACCGCGAGCGGAAGCTCATCAAGAAGATCGACGAGACGATCGCGCGCATCGACGCGAACGAGTACGGCTACTGCGAAAGCTGTGGCGTCGAGATCGGCCTCAAGCGCCTGGAAGCGCGCCCGACGGCCACGCTCTGCATCGACTGCAAGACGCTCGACGAGATGCGCGAGCGGCAGGTCGCGAAGTAGAACGGGCAAAACCTGGATCCCCGCTTTCGCGGGGATGACGGCACAACTGCCCTATCCTTGCTGCTTCGCGGCCTCGGCCTCGCCGACGGCCTTCATCGACAGGCGCACCCTGCCCTTGTCGTCCGCCTCGAGCACCTTGACCTTCACGATCTGGCCCTCTTTCAGGTGATCTGAAACGGCGTTTACGCGCTCCTTGCTGATCTGCGAGATGTGCAGCAGGCCGTCGCGGCCCGGCAGCAGCTGCACGATGGCGCCGAAGTCGAGCAGGCGCAGCACCGGGCCCTCGTAGACCTTGCCGACTTCGACGTCGGCAGTGATGTCCTGGATGCGCTTGCGCGCGGCCTCGCCGCCCTCGGCCGCCACGCAGGCGATGGAGATCGTGCCGTCGTCCTCGATCTCGATCGTGGTGCCGGTCTCCTCCTGGATGCCGCGGATCACCACGCCGCCCTTGCCGATCACGTCGCGGATCTTGTCCGGGTTGATCTTGAGCTTGATGATGCGCGGCGCAAAGCTGGAAAGCTCCGAGCGCGAGCCTCCGATGGCGGCCTTCATCTGCGCGAGGATGTGCATGCGCGCCTCGCGCGCCTGCGCCAGCGCGACCTTCATGATGTCCTTGTTGATGGACTCGATCTTCAGGTCCATTTGCAGGGCGGTGAGGCCCTTCTCGGTGCCCGCGACCTTGAAGTCCATGTCGCCGAGGTGGTCCTCGTCACCCAGGATGTCGGTCAGCACGGCGAAGCGGTTGCCTTCCTTGATCAGGCCCATCGCGATGCCCGCGACGTGGTCCTTGATCGGCACGCCCGCATCCATGAGCGCCAGGCTGCCGCCGCAGACCGAGGCCATCGACGAGGAGCCGTTCGACTCCGTGATCTCCGACACCACGCGCAGCGAGTAGCCGAAGTCAGTCGCCGCCGGCAGCATGCCGACCAGCGCGCGCTTCGCGAGGCGGCCATGGCCGATCTCGCGGCGCTTGGTGAATCCATACCGGCCGGTTTCGCCGGTCGCGTACGGCGGCATGTTGTAGTGGAACATGAAGCGATCGCGGTACTCGCCCGCGAGCGCGTCGATGATCTGCTCGTCGCGGCCCGTGCCCAGCGTGACGACCACGAGCGCCTGGGTCTCGCCGCGCGTGAACAGCGCCGAGCCGTGCGTGCGCGGCAGCACGCCCGTGCGGATGGTGATCGGGCGCACGGTGCGCGTGTCGCGGCCGTCGATGCGCGCCTCGCCGTCGAGGATCTTGTTGCGCACGATATTAGACTCGAGCGCAAAGGTGAGGTCGTTCACGGTGTTCGCGTCCGGCGCGCCTTCATTGCCCACGCCGACCGCCTCGTGCACCTTCTTCGTCACGGCCTTGAGCGCGTCGGAACGCGCGCTCTTCTGGCGCAGGTCGAAGGCCGCGCGCAAATCGGCCTCCGCGAGGCTGGCGATCTTCGCCGCCAGCGCCTCGTCCTTCTCCGGCGCCTTCCAGTCCCAGGCTGGCTTGCCGGCGACTTCCGCGAGCTCCTCGATGGCGTTGATCGCGACCTGCATCTGCTCGTGGCCGTAGACCACGGCACCCAGCATCACGTCCTCGGGCAGCTCCAGCGCCTCGGACTCCACCATGAGCACGCCCTGGCTGGTGCCGGCCACGACGAGGTTGAGCTGCGACTCCTTGAGCTGCGTCGCCGTCGGGTTGAGCACGTACTGGCCGTTCAGGTAGCCCACGCGCGCCGCGCCGATGGGCCCGTTGAACGGCACGCCCGAAAGCGTGAGCGCCGCGGACACAGCGATCATCGCGGGGATGTCGGCGTCGACTTCCGGGTTGAGCGACAGCACCTGCGCCACCACCTGCACCTCGTTGTAGAAGCCGTCCGGGAAGAGCGGGCGGATCGGGCGGTCGATCAGGCGGCTGGTCAGCGTCTCCTTCTCGGTCGGCCGCCCCTCGCGCTTGAAGAAGCCGCCGGGGATCTTGCCCGCGGCATAGGTCTTCTCGGCGTAGTCCACCGTGAGCGGGAAGAAGCTCTGGCCGGGCTTGGGCGACCTGGAGGCCGTCACGGCCGCGAGCACCACGGTGTCCTCGATGGTGCACAGCACGGCGCCGTGCGCCTGGCGCGCGATTTCCCCGGTCTCGAGCGTGACCTGCTGCGTGCCGAGGGTGAATGTTTTCTTGATGGGGTTCAAAGGGTATTCCTCAGGTATGGGGACGCGAACAAAAAGCGCTCATCGGTTCGATGAGCGCTTCCGTTACGGCATTCGGGAATGGCGGCGGGGTGTTACTTGCGCAGGCCCAGGCGCTCGATCACCGAACGGTACTTGTCGGCGTCGTTGCGCTTGAGATAGTCCAGCAGCTTGCGTCGCTGGCTGACCATCTTGAGCAGCCCGCGGCGCGAGTGGAAATCCTTGACGTGCGACTTGAAGTGCTCGGCGAGGCCGTTGATGCGCTCGGTGAGCAGCGCGATCTGGACTTCCGGCGAGCCGGTGTCCTTCGCGCCGCGCTGGTATTGCTTGACCACTTGCGCTTTCTGCGCAACCTGCAAACTCATGTGCTCTTCTCTCTAGGCTCTTTGAATGAGGGCGGCATTCTATAGGCAAAGCCGCTGAATCACAAGGTTTTTTGGGCCAGCAAGCGAACCGGCCGCAGGCCCTGCGCGCCCTGCTCGCCCACCCCCAGCAGGAGCCCTTGCGCGTAGACCCGGCAGCGGCCCGCGGAAGCGCCCGTAGCGACCGCCTGGCCGTGCAGGAAACGGCCGGCGCTGGCCGGGTCGAGGTCCTGCCGGGGCAGGTCCTCCAGCAGGCGGTCCGGGGGCAGCAGCCATGTCCTGCGCGCTTCGGGGCCCAGCGCCTGCAGGTCATCGAGGGAGATCGCCTGCTCGATGCGAAAGCCCGCTACTGCGGTACGGCGCAGCGCCGCCAGGTGCGCCGCCGAGCTGAGCGCGGCGCCCAGGTCCACGGCCAGCTGGCGCACGTAAGTGCCCTTGCTGCAACGGACGCGCAGGTCGAGCCGGTCTTCGATGCGGGCAACCAGCTCGAGCTCGTAGATGGTGACCCTGCGTGCCTCGCGCTCGACCGACTTGCCGCTGCGCGCGATCTCGTAGAGCGGCTGCCCGTTGCGCTTGAGCGCGGAGAACATCGGCGGTACCTGGTCGATTTCGCCGCGGAAACGCCCGAGCGCGGCCTCGATGGCCGCGGCGTTCACGGGCACGGGTTTGCGCTCGGTGACCTGTCCTTCGGCGTCGCCGGTATCGGTCGCGGCACCCAGCTGCACCAGCGCCCGGTATTCCTTGACCGCGTCCAGGCCGTATTGCGCGAATTTGGTCGCCTCGCCGAACAGCAGCGGCAGCAGGCCGGAAGCCATGGGATCGAGCGTGCCCGCATGCCCCGCCTTCTTCGCCTCGAGCAGCCGCTTGGCAGCCTGCAGCACCGCGCTTGAGCTGGGTCCGACGGGCTTGTCGAGCAGCAGGACGCCGTCGAGCTTCAAGCGCCGCATTTTCCGCTCAGCGCTTGGGACGAACGGCGCTGTCGATGAGTCGGGACAGGTGGTCGCCCCGCTCGACCGATTCGTCGTACACGAAACGCAGTTCGGGCGTGGTGTAGAGCTTCATGCGATGCGCAAGCTGGGAGCGCAGGAACCCGGCCGCCCGCTGCAGTCCCTGCAGGGTGTCCTCCACCTTGCTCTTCTCGAGCAGCGTGACGAACACCTTGGCGTGCGACAGGTCGGGCGAGACGTCGACCGACGTGATCGTGAGCATGCCGACGCGAGGGTCGCGCACTTCGAGCCGGATCAGCTCGGACAGCTCGCGCTGGATCAGGTCGGCGACCTTTTTGGGCCGCCCCCGACTCACAGCGTCCTGGCGACCTCGAGGACCTCGAACACCTCGAACTGGTCGCCTTCCTTGATGTCCTGGAAGGACTTGAGCGAGATGCCGCACTCAAAGCCGGCTTTCACCTCGCGCACGTCGTCCTTGAAGCGCTTGAGCGCGTCCAGCTCGCCGGTATGGATCACCACGTTGTCGCGCAGTACGCGCACCTGCGCGCCGCGCTTGACCAGCCCTTCCTGCACGTAGCAGCCGGCAACCGTGCCCACCTTGGAGATGCGGAACACCTGGCGTACCTCGACCAGGCCGATGACCTGCTCCTTGCGCTCGGGCGCCAGCAGGCCAGAGAGAGCGGCTTTCACTTCCTCGACAGCATCGTAGATGATGTTGTAGTAGCGCACGTCCACGCCCGAGGTTTCGGCGAGCTTGCGGGCAGCCGCATCGGCGCGCGTATTGAAGCCGATGATCACCGCGCGCGACGCCATGGCGAGGTTCACGTCCGACTCCGTGATGCCGCCGACCCCGGCGTGCACCACGCTGACCTTGACCTCGTCGGTCGACAGTCGCGACAGAGCGTGCGCAAGCGCCTCTTGCGAGCCCTGCACGTCGGCCTTGATGAGCAGCGCGAGCGTTTTCTTGCCGCCCTCGGGGCCCATGTTCTCGAACATGTTCTCGAGCTTCGCGGCCTGCTGCTTGGAAAGCTTCACGTCGCGGTACTTGCCCTGGCGGAAGAGCGCGACTTCGCGCGCCTTGCGCTCGTCCGCGAGCGCGACCATCTCCTCGCCCGCGCGCGGCACGTCCGACAAGCCCTGCACCTCGACCGGGATCGACGGCCCCGCGCTCTGCACCGACTTGCCGTTCTCGTCCAACATCGCGCGCACTCGACCGTACACGGCGCCTGCGACGATGACGTCGCCGCGGTGCAGCGTGCCGGATTGCACCAGCAGCGTGGCCACCGGGCCGCGGCCCTTGTCCAGGCGCGCCTCGATCACGACGCCCTTCGCCGGGGCGTCCACCGGCGCCTTCAATTCCTTGACTTCGGCCTGTAGCAGGATCTGCTCGAGCAGCGCGTCGATGCCCTGTCCGGTCTTCGCGGACACGGGCACCACGGGCGACTCGCCGCCGAGGTCTTCCGGCACCACGCCGTGCGCCAGCAGGTCGGTCTTGACCTTTTCCGGGTTGGCCTCGTGCTTGTCGATCTTGTTGATCGCGACCACGAGCGGCACGTTGGCCGCCTTGGCGTGCGAGATGGCCTCGATCGTCTGCGGCATGGCGCCGTCGTCCGCCGCGACGACCAGCACGACGATGTCGGTCGCCTTGGCGCCGCGCGCGCGCATCGCCGTGAAGGCCTCGTGGCCCGGCGTGTCCAGGAACGTGATGACGCCACGCGGCGTCTCCACGTGGTAAGCGCCGATGTGCTGGGTGATGCCGCCCGCTTCGCCTGCGGCGACCTTGGTCGTGCGGATGTAGTCGAGCAGCGAGGTCTTGCCGTGGTCGACGTGGCCCATGACGGTCACGACCGGCGGGCGCGGCTGCAGCTCCGCTTGCTCGTGCGCCGCGTCCTCGAGGTAAGCCTCGGGATCCTCCAGCTTCGCCGCCTTGGCGGTGTGGCCCATTTCCTGGACCACGATCATCGCGGTCTCCTGGTCCAGCACCTGGTTGATGGTCGCCATGGTGCCGAGCTTCATCATCACCTTGATGACCTCGACCGCCTTGACGGACATCTTGTGCGCGAGCTCGCCCACGGTGATCGTCTCCGGCACCGCGACTTCGCGCACTACCGGCTCGGTCGGCTGGGTGAACGACGTCGTCTCGCCGGCCGCCGGGCCGGCGCTGCGATGGCGTGCGCCGCCGCGCCCGTGCCAGCCGGCCACGCCGCCGCCCATGTCGCCGCGCGTCTTGATCTGGCGCCGGCGCACGGAATCGTCGTGCAGGATCGTTGTCTGCTTGACCTTCTTCGCCTTCTTGTCGGTCTTCGGCTCGCCCGCCTTCGGTGCGTGCAGGGTCCCATCCTTCGCTCCCCCGGGTGCGGCCTGCGGCGCGGACTTTTCGGCCTGGCGCTGCTCGGCTTCGCGGCGCTCCCGCTCCTGCTTCTCACGCAGCTCCGCCGCCTGGAGCTCGGACAGCTGCTGCTGGCGGCGCTGCTCTTCCTCGCGCAGCCGAAGCTCTCTCGCGTCCGGACCGGCCGGTGCCGGCTGGGGCGCCGCTGGCGCCGCGACCGGCGCGGGTGCCGGGGCCGGCGCGGGCATCTCGGCCGCCGTTGCCGCGGCCGCCAGCTCGGACGGGTCACGCTTCACGAACACGCGCTTCTTGCGCACCTCCACCTGGATGGTGCGCGCCTTGCCCGTCGCGTCGGACTTCTTGATCTCGCTGGTCTGCTTGCGCGTGAGCGTGATCTTGTTCTTGGGCTCGTTCGAGCCGTGCGACTTGCGCAGGTACTCGAGCAGGCGGGCCTTGTCCTGCTCCGTGAGCGAATCCTCGGCGACGCGCTTCTCCACGCCCGCGGCGCGCAGCTGCTCGAGCAGCACCGAGGGAGGAACCTTCAGCTCCGTGGCGAATTGGGCGACGCTGGTCTGGGCCACGTTATGCCGCCTCCTTCTTGTCCTGGCCTGCGCCTGCTTCCGCCTCGAACCAGTGGGCGCGCGCCGCCATGATCAGCTTCTTGGCGCGCTCCTCGTCCAGCCCGGTTAGCTCGACGAGCTCGTCCACCGCCAGGTCCGCGAGGTCGTCGCGCGTCTTGACGCCGCCCTTCGCCAGCTTGGCCGCAACCGGCGGCTCCATGCCTTCGAGCTGCAGCATCAGCGGGTCCACGCCCTCCAGGCTCTCCTCGCTCGCGATCGCCTGCACCAGCAGCGCATTGCGCGCGCGGCTGCGCAGCTCGTTCACGGTGTTCTCGTCGAAGGCCTCGATCTCGTTCATCTCGTTGATCGGGACGTAGGCGACTTCCTCCAGCGTCGAGAAGCCTTCCTGGATCAGGATGTCGGCGACCTCCTCGTCCACGTCCAGCCTCTGCATGAACAGTTCCTTGACGCGCGTGCCCTCCTCGGCCTGCTTCTTGGTGGACTCCTCCTGCGTCATGAGGTTGATCGTCCAGCCCGTGAGCTCCGAGGCGAGGCGCACGTTCTGCCCGCTGCGCCCGATGGCGATGGCGAGGTTCTCCTCGTCCACCACCACGTCCATGGCGTGCTTCTCCTCGTCCACCAGGATCGAGCTCACCTCGGCCGGCGCGAGCGCGCCGATCACGAAGGTGGCGGGGTCGGCCGACCAGAGCACGATGTCCACGCGCTCCCCTGCGAGCTCCTGCGTGACCGCCTGCACGCGCGAGCCGCGCATGCCGACGCAGGTGCCGATCGGGTCGATGCGCCGGTCGTTGGTGTGCACGGCGATCTTGGCGCGGATGCCGGGATCGCGGGCCGCGGACTTGATCTCGAGCAGGCCTTCCTCGATCTCCGGCACCTCCAGCTCGAACAGCTTCATGATGAACTGCGGCGCGGTGCGCGACAGGATGAGCTGCGGGCCGCGCGCGCCGCGGTCGATCTTCATGACCCAGGCGCGCACGCGGTCGCCCACGCGCAGGTTCTCCTTCGGGATCATGTGCTCGCGCGGCAGCACGGCCTCGAGGCGCCCGGACTCGACGATGGCGCTGCCCCGCTCCATGCGCTTGACGGTGCCCGTCACCAGCTCGTCGCCGCGCGACAGGAAGTCGTTCAGGATCTGCTCGCGTTCCGCATCCCTGATCCGCTGCAGGATCACCTGCTTGGCGGTCTGCGCGCCGATGCGGCCGAATTCCACCGACTCGAGCGGCTCCTCGATGTAGTCGTCGATCTTGGCGTCGGGTTTCTTCTCCTGCGCCGTATCGAGGTAGTACATCTGCGCCGGCAGGAACTCCGCCGTGTCGTCGGCCACGACCTTCCAGCGGCGGAACGACTCCACCTCGCCGGTGGTCTGGTCCACGTGCACGCGCACGTCGATGTCCTCGGAATACTTCTTCTTCGTCGCCGAGGCGAGCGCGAGCTCCAGCGCGCCGAACACGATGTCCCGCGGCACGTTCTTCTCTCTGGCGAGCACGTCCGCCAGCATCACCAGTTCACGATTCCCAGCCATCTCTCTCGCCTCAAATGTTCGGAACGAGCTTCGCGCGTTCGATCTCGTCCATGCTCAATGCCACGTCGCGTCCCTCGACCTCGACCATGGCCCTGCCCTCCTGCACGCCCCGCAGCACCCCGGTGAACCGCTTGCGCCCGGTCTCATCGGGCCTGCGCATGCGGATGTCCACCTTGCTGCCCGCGAAGCGCTCGAAATCCGCCACCTTGCGCAACGGCCGGTCCAACCCGGGCGAGGACACCTCCAGGCGGTCGTAATCGATACCCTCGACCGCAAATACCCGGCTCAACTGCCGGCTCACCTCGGCGCAGTGATCCACCGTGATGCCCCCGGGACGGTCGATGAAAATCGTCAGAAACCGCCCTCCGCCGGACACCCTGGCGTCCACCAGCTCGAACCCCATCCCCGCCAGGGTCCGCTCCACCACCTCCGCCATCGCCATAGCGCTATTCCTGCTGCACAAACAAAAAATGGGCGCGAGGCCCATTTGCATCTGAAACGACTTGAAGTTTAACAGGATTTCGCAGTTCGGACAATCTCCGCGACCGCTCCGGCGGACAGTTCGCGCGAGCGGCCCTGAGGCAGGTCCAGCGGCAGGCGAACGGACCCGAAACGCACCCGCACAAGACGGCTGACACGGCCGCCGACGGCCTCTATCATGCGCCGCACCTCGCGATTGCGTCCTTCGGACAGCACGACGCGGTACCAGCGGTTCGTGCCCTCGCCCTGGCGTCCCGTGGCGGGCTCCATCCGCAGGAAGCGCGCCGGGCCGTCGTCGAGCGTCACGCCCTGCAGCAACGAGCGTTCAGCCTCGGGGCTCAGCCCGCCCTGCACCCTGACTTCGTATTCGCGCTCGATTTCCTGTCGCGGGTGCATGAGCTGGTTCGCCAGCTCGCCCGAATCGGTGAACAGCAGCAGCCCGGCGGAGTTCAGGTCGAGCCGGCCCACGGCCACCCACCGCCCGGGGCTCAGCTTGGGCAGCTTGTCGAACACCGTCGCGCGGCCCTCCGGATCGCTGCGCGTGACCAGCTCGCCGACCGGCTTGTTGTAAAGGATGACCCGGGCCGACGCCGACCTGGCGAGCTTGATTTCCTTGTTGTCGAGCAGCACCGGGTCGCCGGGCATCGCGCGGTCGCCCAGTTTCGCGACCTGGCCGCGCACGCTCACGCGTCCGGCCGCGATCCAGGTCTCGATTTCCCTGCGCGAGCCGAAGCCCGCCGCCGCGAGCAGCTTCTGGAGCCGCTCGCCGGCCGGCGCGCTAGTGCACGACGGTGCCGGCGATGGGCGCGGCGGGCTCTTCGTTGGCGGCCGGCTGGGGTTGCGCGGGTTGTGCTTCAAGGTCCAGCGTCCGTGCGATCTCCTCGAGCGGCGGCAACTCCTGCAGCGAGCGCAGCCCGAGGTCGTCGAGAAAGGCCTTGGTGGTGGCGTACAACGCCGGCCGGCCCGGCGTGTCGCGATGGCCGACGACGTCGATCCAGCCCCGGCTCTCCAGCGCCTGCACGATCTGCGTGGACACTCCCACGCCGCGGATGTCCTCGATGTCGCCGCGAGTGACAGGCTGCCGATAGGCGATGATCGCCAGCGTTTCCATCACGGCGCGCGAATACCTCGGCGACTTGTCCGGGTTGAGCTTGTCGACGAACGGCTGGAACTCCGGCCTGGTCTGGAAGCGCCAGCCGCTCGCGAGGCTGACCAGTTCCACCGCGCGCCCGGACCAGTCCTCGCGCAGCTCCTCGAGCAGCTTGCGCAGCGTCTCGGCGTCGATCTGGTTCTCAAACAGGCGCTTCAGGTCGTTGACCGACACCGGCTCCGGGGAGGACAGCAGCGCGGCCTCGATGAGCCGCTTCGCTTCAGTTGGGTTCGGCATTGGTGATCTTCACGTAGATGGGACCGAAGCTCTCCGACTGGGTCACGTTGACAAGCGTCTCGCGCGCGAGCTCGAGCAGCGCGAGGAAAGTCACGACCAGCACGGAAACGCCGCGCGACGGATCGAACAGCTCGGTGAACTCGAGCACGCGCGCCTCCTTGAGCTGGCGCAGGATCTGGCTCATGTGCTCCCGCACCGAGAGTTCCTCGCGCGTGACGCGATGGTGCCTCGACAGGCGCGCACGGTGCAGCAGCGTGCGCCAGGCCTCCGCCAGGTCGCGCGGATGCACCTCGGGCAGGAACTCGACCACGGCGCGCTCGATGTGCACCGAGACCGCGAACACGTCGCGCCCGACCTGCGGCAGCTCGTCCAGCCGCTGGGCGGCCTTCTTCATCTGCTCGTACTCGAGCAGGCGGCGCACGAGCTCGGCGCGCGGATCCTCTTCCTCGGCGACCGGCGCCGGACGCGGCAGCAACATGCGCGACTTGATCTCCATGAGCATGGCCGCCATGACGAGGTATTCGGCGGCGAGCTCGAGGTTCTTCGAGCGCATGGCCTCGACGTATTCCAGGTACTGGCGCGTGAGCGGCGCCATGGGGATGTCCAGGATGTCGAGGTTCTGCTTGCGGATCAGGTAGAGCAGCACGTCGAGCGGGCCCTGGAAGGCTTCGAGCATGATCTCGAGCGCGTCGGGCGGGATGTAGAGGTCGCTCGGCAGCTCGATCAGCGGCTCGCCATAGATGCGGGCGACCGGCGTCAGCGGGAGTTCGGCGTTCTCGGTCATGTGTAAGACAATCCCATGGCCTCGCGCACGTCGCGCATGGTTTCGCCGGCCAGCTTGCGCGCCTTGTCGCAGCCGTCGGCGAGGATGCTCTTCACGAGAGTCGGATCGTCCACGTAGGCCTGCGCGCGCTCGCGGATCGGCGCCAGCTCGGCCAGCACCGCCTCGATGACCGGCTGTTTGCACTCCAGGCAGCCGATGCCGGCCGTGGTGCAGCCCTTGCGCACCCAGGCCTTCCTCGCCTCGTCCGAATAGACCAAGTGGAAGTTCCAGACCGGGCACTTGTCGGGATTGCCCGGGTCGCTGCGCTTCACGCGCGCGGGATCCGTCGGCATCGTCTTGATCTTCTTCGCCACGGAATCCGGGTCCTCGCGCAAGCCGATGGCGTTGCCATAGGACTTGGACATCTTCTGCCCGTCCAGGCCCGTGAGCTTCGAGGCTTCCGTGAGCAGCGCCTCGGCCTCCACCAGGATCTTCTTGCCGCTGCCCTCCAGCCAGCCGTAGAGTCGCTCAAGGTCGCCGCGCGGGATGTTCTGCTGCTCTTCCAGCAGGGCCTGCGCGCGCTTGAGGGCCTCGGCGTCGCCGTTCTCGAGGAACCTGGTGCGCAGCTCATTGAAAAGGCGCGCCTTCTTGCTGCCCATCTTCTTCACGGCCGCCTTGGACTTCTCCTCGTACCCGGGCTCGCGGCCGTAAAGGTGGTTGAAGCGCCGCGCGATCTCGCGCGTGAACTCGATGTGCGGCACCTGGTCCTCGCCCACCGGCACGTACTTCGCGCGATAGATCATGATGTCAGCCGCCTGCAGCAGCGGGTAGCCGAGAAAGCCGTAGGTGGACAGGTCCTTGTCCGTGAGCTTCTGCTGCTGGTCCTTGTAGGTCGGCATGCGCTCCAGCCAGCCCAGCGGCGTGAGCATCGACAGCAGCAGGTGCAGTTCCGCATGCTCGGGCACGAGCGACTGCACGAAGATCGTGGCCTGGTTCGGATCGACGCCCGACGCCAGCCAGTCGATCACCATCTCCGCGCCGATCTCCTGCAGCGCGCCGGGCTTCTCGTAGTCCGTCGTGAGCGCATGCCAGTCGGCGACGAAGAACAGGCACGGATACTCCGACTGCAGCTTGATCCAGTTCTTGAGGACGCCGTGGTAGTGCCCGAGGTGCAGCGCGCCCGTGGGGCGCATGCCGGAAAGAACGCGGGCTTCGTACATCTAGATCTGGAACACCGTGCCCAGCACGCGGTAGGAAAAGCTCACCATCGGCGCCAGGATCAGCCCGAGCGCGCTCGTGAACAGCAGCACCAGCAGGATCGGGAAGCCCCAGGGCTCCAGCTTCGCGTAGCCCCAGGCCATGCGCGAGGGCAGCAGGCTCGCCACGATGCGGCCGCCGTCGAGCGGCAGGATCGGCAGCAGGTTGAGGAGCATGAGGATGATGTTCACTTCCATGCCCGCCTTGCCCATCAGCAGCAAGGGTTCGGTGAAATAGTTGACCGGCAGCAGGTCGCCCAGCTTGAACAGGGCCGCCCAAGCGAACGCCATCGCGAGGTTCGCCGCAGGGCCTGCCGCCGCCACC